>Ga0307377_10000817_pt1 | contig 41229 bp, 38 predicted proteins | sample TR3MG_FD_202535 | JGI IMG/M metagenome (GOLD analysis project Ga0307377, IMG submission 202535) | Soil microbial communities from Risofladan, Vaasa, Finland - TR-3 | ecosystem: Environmental > Terrestrial > Soil > Coastal area > Acid sulfate soil | place: Finland: Risofladan, Vaasa | collected...
TGATTTCGTCTTCCGCTAAAGATTTATAAGTAACGTCGTCCAAGATACCAATGGTAAAGCTATTTTTCGGTTCTTCCGATTGAAGGTTTTTATATACTGACAGAACTTGCGAAGGAGTCGTATCTTTTGAACCCAAGCCATAACGCCCGCCAACGATCACTGGTTTGATATCGCTTGAGTAGAAAATATCCTTAATATCTAAATAAAGAGGTTCACCCGTGGAGCCGGGTTCTTTGGTACGGTCAAGAACCGCAATTTTCTTAACAGTTTGAGGCAACACTTTAAAGAAGTAATCACTGGAGAACGGACGGAACAGGTGAACTTTAACTAGTCCAACTTTTTCCCCTTTTGCTACGAGAAAGTCAATCGTTTCCTCAATCGTGTCACAGATCGAGCCCATGGCCACAATGACATACTCTGCATCGTCGGCACCATAATATTGGAATGGGTGATATTCACGACCGGTGAGAGTCTTATATTCTTGCATATAATGTTCGACCATGTCAGGAATTGCATCATAGAAACGATTGGACGCTTCGCGACCTTGGAAGTAGACGTCTGGGTTTTGAGCCGTTCCACGAAGAACTGGATGCTCTGGATTCAACGCTTTCTCACGGAAGGCTTGAACCGCGTCCATATCTAGCAGCTTAGCAACTTCCTCATACTCGGGTATTTCGATTTTTTGGATTTCATGGGAGGTGCGGAAACCATCAAAGAAATGAAGGAACGGTATACTGGATTTGACCGTTACTAAGTGAGCAATAAAGCCCATGTCCAAAGCCTCTTGTACGTTATGTGAAGAAAGCTGGGCAAAACCCGTTGCCCGCACGGACATAACGTCCTGATGATCACCGAAAATGGAAAGCGCATGGGTTGCCAATGCACGAGCACTCACATGGAATACGCAGGGTAGCAGCTCACCAGCAATTTTATACATGTTAGGAATCATCAAAAGTAAGCCTTGTGAAGCTGTATAAGTGGTCGTTAAAGCTCCAGCTTGGAGGGAACCGTGTAGCGCTCCTGCAGCACCAGCTTCAGATTGCATCTCCACAACCTTAACCGTTTGACCGAAGATATTTTTTCGTCCATGAGCTGCCCATTCATCAACCAATTCAGCCATCGTCGAGGAAGGAGTGATGGGGAATATGGTGGCAACTTCCGTAAACGCATAAGACGCGTGGGCTGCTGCTTCATTACCATCCATAGTCTTCATTTTCGCCATATTTTTTTATCCTCCTTGTGATTTGAAATACAAAATATAATTCGGTCGGTCTGACCAGTGACCAACTTACTTACACAATTCGATGCAACGCTATGGCGGGTCGGCGTATATACCGACCTATGTAGTCTATTTGCACTTTAACATTTCCCTTCTGTTTCGGTGCATAAACATAGAACCCTTCTCCATTGAGCTATAGGCCTTGAAGAAACACTTCTTGACCTGGTTCTAAACACCACATAGCGCCTAACGTCTTATCCGATTGGTAAAAAACTAGTACCTTCTGCGGGGCGTTGGCATCAAACTGTGTCAATTCATTAAGAGCAAAAACTCTGTAAACAAGGTGCCTACTGGCCAGTAGGCACCTTGTTTTTATGAATACGCTCAGTCATTGCCGAATTCAACACTTGTATGGAATGTTGTCTAGGGCTCCGCGGCTTGGATTAATGGGGTAGCTTATTTCCCTTCGTAAAATTTACGAAGGTTTTCGGCAACTTCCTCAGGGTCAACTTTACGGGTAGCAGCCTTGGTATCTATAGCTGCTTTAGCAACCGCAGCGGCTACGGCCGGACCCACACGCAAGTCAAAAGCCTTAGGTATGACGTAATCTGCGTTCAGTTCATCACTACTTACGATGTTTGCAATAGCGTACGCAGCAGCGACTTTCATCTCTTCATTGATGACTTTTGCTCCAGCATCAATCGTTCCACGGAAAATCCCGGGGAATGCCAAGACATTGTTTACCTGGTTTGGATAGTCAGACCGTCCGGTTCCAACTACAGCAGCCCCAGCTTCTTTAGCAGCCTCCGGCCAGATCTCTGGTACAGGATTAGCTTGGGCGAAGACGATCGGATCCTTTGCCATTGATTTGACCATTTCTGGGCTAACCACATTCGCAGCAGAAACACCCACAAAGACGTCGGCACCTATTAAAGCATCTGCCAAATTGCCCTTAAGAAGTTTACGGTTGGTTTTAAGGGCTATCTCATCTTTGTATTTATTCATACCGTCGGAACGGCCTTCGTAGATCGTGCCTTTGGTATCACACATGATGACGTTTTGAAGTCCCATACTCATCAAGAGTTTAACAATAGCCATTCCGGCAGCCCCAGCACCGTTAACAACAATTTTAACGCCTTTAAGGTCCTTTTTAACAACTTTAAGAGCATTAACCAGACCAGCCATAGTAACCACTGCTGTTCCGTGTTGATCATCATGGAAAATCGGCCCATCGTAAATCTCTTTGAGTTTTTCCTCGATGTAGAAGCACTCAGGAGCCTTGATATCTTCAAGATTAATTGCACCAAAAGTGGGCTCAAGAAGTTTAACGACTTCAACCACTTTGTCATTGTCCTGAGTATCTAGGCAAATTGGGAAAGCATCAACGTTACCGAACGTTTTGAAGAGGATACCTTTTCCTTCCATTACCGGCATAGCGGCACGGGCGCCGATATTTCCCAGTCCTAGAACTGCAGAACCTGTAGACACAACAGCCACTAAGTTTTCTCTGTTTGTATACACGTTCACCAAGGCAGGATCTTTAGCAATTTCCAGGCAAGGCTCTGCAACACCAGGAGAATATGCTAGGCTTAAATCATTACCGTTACGAACGGGCACTTTACTAACGACTGCAATTTTACCTTTATTATCTCGATGGAGTTTAAGTGCATCTTCACGAAGACCCATGGGTACATAGCCCCTCTCTCTTAATTAAAAAATCAAATAGAATTAGGAAGCCTGGTCGCTAATATTCTTGACCAAGCTTCACTTATAGTAGTGACCAGGCTCCATTATATGTTAGGCATTTTTTGCATCAATCTCAGCTTGAGCAGCAATGATATCTTTGGCATTGAGGTATACTGGAGTGTCCACCATTTTGCCGTTGAAAGACACAGAGGCTTTACCTTTAGCAATACCCTCTTCTTCAAATACTTTCACAACTCCATTTGCCCATTCTACGTCAGCAGGATCTGGAGAGTACATACGGTTAGACGGCTCAATTTGTCCTGGATGGATAATCATGCGACCCTCATAGCCCATTTGACGTCCTTCAGCAACGTTCTTCTCAAAGGCTTCAATGTTTTTAAAATCAACGAAAGGTGCATCAATAGCCACAATTCTAGCCATCCGGCAGGCTACCGCTACGTGTGCACGACCATATTGTTGCTCCACACCATCATTGGTTAATTTAACGCGCATATCACGGCAATAGTCTACTGCACCAAATATGGCATTGACATTCCGTTTGCTGGCCAAGCAGCACTCTGCAGCGTTGATAATTCCTTTGGCTGTTTCCAGAAGCATGGAAATTTTAACACTCCCTACTTCTAGACCACGACGGCGCTCGAGTTCTTCAAGTTTCCAATCCAGGCGCTGGACGTCAGCGGCACAACCAGTTTTTGCCAAGGTTACTCCGTTAAGGCCTTCATAGACAATCGCTTCCAGGTCATCATTGGTTAATTCTGTTTCCCAGTTATTGATACGCACATACACTTCAGCACCGCCGGTTCCAGCATATAAGAGGTTTTCGCGTACTATTTGACGTGCGACAACTTTTTCAGCCGGTGGTACGGAATCTTCGAGGTCAAGAGTGATGATGTCGGCTGTAAACTCGGGAGCCTTAGCCACCATTTTAGGATTATTTCCAGGAATATACATAACTGATCTTTGAATTGTCATAACATTTACCCCCTAATAATTTAATTATTCCTAAGGTTTTACTCTGGGAAAACATAAACGTGCATAAATGGTTTAATTTTTGATCTTCTCTTTTAAGATAATTGGGATATCTGTGGGTGTTTCAGCGACAAATCCTCCAGCCAGAGTGATGGCTTCCATTTTGCTCTTTGCCGATCCGCGACCACGTTCAACAATATTTGACGCGTGGGAGAATCGCATGCCTACTGGGGCCCAGGCCCCTGCCACATAGACAACAAACGGCTTGGTGAATTGACCGGCTGCGATGACCTCAGCGCACTCTTCTTCTTGAGTACCACCAATTTCGGCATAGACTGCTACACCCTTGGTTTCTGGATCTGCTTCAAATAATGGGAGTAGATCGGCCATCGAAGTACCTAGAACGGGTTCAGTCCCTGTATGAATTACAGTACTTACGCCAAATCCACCTTCCCTCAGAAGCCAAGGTATGGTTCCCGACTGGCCTCCACTACGAGAGAATACTCCAATGCTCCCTCTTTGGAAGAATTTATTGGCCCATTCTTTGTTCCCGCCGAGCCAGCCTACCACTGCCTCACCCGGTGTAATAATTCCGATAGACCCTGGTCCTAGAATTCTTGATCCCTTGCTCTTCGCATAAGCAATCATCTCCATAATATCGTGGATCGGAGTGCCCTCAACGCAGGGGATGATATTTTTAACGCCTCCGTCAACTGCTTCGTAAACAGCTGTTTTCAAGGCTCGGCCAGGTACAAAGATAACACTGAAGTCGATTTCTCCCTGCTCACGGACGATCTCTTTTACGGTGTTGAAGACCGGTATACCATGAACCTGCTCACCGGCTTTTCCCGGGCTAGTTCCACCGATAACTTTGGTACCGTATTCTTTCATGTATTTTGTCCGCACGGATCCTTCACGTCCCGTTATCCCTTGAACAATGACCTTGGTATTCTTGTTGATCAAAATGCCCATTTTTTATCCCTCATTTAACAATTTGTTCACTGGCGCTTCTGAATGTATTCATCCAAGCCTTTAATTGGAATTTCAATGGTAATGGCGTTATTACCAGAAGTCTTACAAGCGAGCTCACACGCTAAACACTCAGTCCCGAGACGTAAAATTTCTTCCGCACTGCGATGTGCAACTGAAGCTCTACCTTGGTCATCAATTTCAAGCACACCCCTAGCATACTTTTTGCACGCGTCGGCACATGCCTTAGTTTCGCATGTATCACACTTTCTGGTATCGATTTTCACTACCAGAGTTCTTTCCGCGAATTCCAGCACTGGTTTTCCCCTACTTTCCTTGAGCTTCTTTCTCAGCCCGATATTCTTGACTGAGAGCCAAGAGTCTTTGTCCGATGAATTTAGTATCTGTTACATGCTCTTTGCCATAAATCTCGATTCTCTTACCAGGGCCATCCGCTGTCATAAGATCAGCAAGACCCTTCCTGAGAATTTCCAGAGACTCGTCTTCCCTGTTGCCACAGAGCAATAGAACACAAGGTAAACCGGGCTTCTGAATAGGAAGCATTTCTCTAAGAACTTTAACGATGGCATGTGCGTGATGCCACTGCTCTTGGTTTGCCATCATGAATCCGCCGAGCAGGTAGCCATCAATATTTGGTTGGGAAAGAACACTCTTTGCTACCCGGTAAATTTTTGAGCCTACTGGATTACCACTAGTATCAGCATAGTTAGCTGGCTTTAGGCCAACTTGGTTCAACGCATCCAAACCCATCATAGCAGAACCACCGCCAATGGGATGGTAACCAATATAGCCAAGGCTCACTTCATCATAGCCCATGTTCATAAGGAACCCAGTACCACGAGCGTCAGTTTCTTCAATACTCCAACCGATGAGGTCCATCTCTGTGGGGGCTCCCGGTAGGTCACGAGCAATGGCAATTCCGAATTCGGGATGACGACCCGCCGAACTGTTGTCGATTTCCATTTTACAGTCTGCACACACTAGGTTTCCGCTGCCTGTCATGATGAACGGATTGATCTCTAGTGTTTGACAGTCATACTTTTTGTAAGCAAGAGATAGTTTGGTGAGAAAACTTGCAAACTTGCTGAGGTCTTGGCCCGGTATTCCGGCACGTGCACACACATCAAGCGCGTCATATACTTGTAAGCCATTGATCGGATCGATGTTTACTTTGAAAAGTAATTCCTCTGGAACACTTTCAATGTCCATTCCACCCGCTGTGCTGAACATCAGCATAGGAGAACGAGCTTCTCTTGCTCCATTCACAACGAACGAACAATAATACTCTTTTTTAATATCCAGTTTTTCCTCAACGAGCACCTGTTGAACTGGTATTCCCATAACAGTTTTAGCGAAAATTTCGGCAGCAGTAGCCGCTGCTTCGTCTGGAGTATTCACCAATTTAACAATTCCTGCTTTACCGCGCCCCCCGGCCTGAACCTGTCCTTTAACTGCAACAGGCTTGCCAATCTCCTCGGCAATCTGTTTGGCTTCTTCTGGAGTTGAAGCTACGCGACCAAGAGGTACCGTCAGTCCCGCTTTTCTAAGCCACTCTTTTCCTTGGAATTCTAGAAATTTTGCCATATGTTATCACTTCCATAATGAAATTTTCTGCACTTATTCAGGTCACCGTATGTGATCAATTGTCTTACTCGTAGCGCAGTGCATTGCATCCTTAATTCACGCGATCTCTAAGCAACCCCAATAGTTACTAAATAACAATAAAAAGAGAATTCTCCCTCCTTTCCTTCAACGCAGTTATCCACACCGGGTATTTATTGGGCTTTCGAACATTCCCTGTTTCCTGAGTATAGTTAAGAACCTAGCAGCCTTCTGGTAATTATGATCGAGGAAAACATAGAATCTAGAATTTATGGCCTTATTCTATGTATTATCAGAAACTAGCTTCGCTTTTTATGTTTCAATATGCAAAACCGCGTTTCATTTGCTTCTACCTCATTATCCATCCTATTCACGAAATAGTCAACAGAATAATTTGATGAATTTTGTCTCTTTCAGCTTACATAGTAAAACATTAAGTAATGATTACCCAAATTAATACTTCTCAAAACAACATCTTGGATTACAGTTTCACTGTTTCTATCGGGACCGGACCAACGATTCCAATAAACACGAAACGATCTTTACCGGTATTGCGCATGCCGTGAGTTTGTCCCATTTTGGCAAGAATCGCCATTCCCTTTTTGATTTCTACTTCTTGTCCTTCTCCTGCATAATAGAGACCTGACTCCCCTTCTAAGCATATCCAAATATCATCTGCATTGGGATGTTGATGAAGAAACACTTCTTGACCTGGTTCTAAGCACCACATTGCACCTAAGGTCTTATCCGTCTGGTAAACCATTACTTTCTGAGGATCATTGGCATCAAATTGAGACAGTTCTTTGAGCGAAAAAACTCTGTCTTCCATGGTTAACCCTCCCTTCATCAATTAAGAAAATCAGCGTATTCGAGGCTTTTGGGATTCTAAAGAAAACTTGGCTAGCTCCAAGCCTTCAGGCGCCGGCGCTAGCCTTAGTTGCACACCCCAGAACATTGTCTTAAGTCAACACGGGAGCATAAATACATATTCTAACTTAGATGTCGATGATCTTACCTGGGTTAAATCGATTGGTCGGATCAAAGCTGCGTTTAATCTTTTTAAAGACCTCAACTGTTATGGGCTTAAACTCTAAACCCAGATATTGTTTCTTTAACAGACCAATTCCGTGTTCACCGCTCATGGTGCCCCCTAAATCCAAGGCCATCTGGCACATTGCTTTCTCTGCAGCGTGAACCCGTTCAACTTCGTCTTTATTTCTTTGGTCAAAGATGACCAGTGGATGGAAGTTTCCGTCTCCAGCGTGAGCCATGATCCCAATCATTAGATTGAACTCTTTAGCACAATTCAAGATTCCGCTAACCGCTTTCGGGAAGTTACTTCTGGGAACGGTAATATCCTGTAAGGAATAAGAAGGTCTTATACGAGAAACCGAACCGATAACCACTCGGCGTGCTAACCAGAGTTGATCGACCTCAGCAGCTGTCCGAGCAACCTTAAACTCCCTAACATTCGCCTTCTTACAGTTTTCTTCGATGGTTTTCACTTGCTCATCCATATCTTCCGGCTGCCCGTCTACCTCAATGATCAGAAGCGCTCCTGCATCTCGCGGTAAGCCAGCATGGCACGCATCCTCGGCAGAATTGATCAAAATGTTATCAAGCATTTCTAACGTCGTCGGGACAATTCCTGCCGCTACGATCTCAGCAACGGACTGAGAAGCATCTTCTACTTTGTTATAAATAGCCAACATAGTTTTCTTGGCTGCAGGCAATGGCAAAACTCTTACAATCATTTTGGTGACCAATCCCAAGGTTCCTTCTGATCCGACTATGATCCGTGTCAAATCGTAACCCGGCTCGCTCTTGAAGTTTCGTCCACCCGTTTCAATGACTTTACCGTTCGGTAAAACCACTTCCAATCCCAAAATATAGTCACGGGTAACGCCGAATTTAAAACAGCGGGGTCCTCCAGAGCACTCACCTAAGTTTCCACCCATAGTAGAGGCTTTAAAGGATGCTGGATCAGGAGGATAATAAAACCCTTTTTTATCCAGTTCTACCTGCATATCGTAGTTAACGACTCCTGGTTCGACTACCGCAACAAAATTCTCTGTATCAATCTCCAGAATCTTGTTCATGCGAGAAAAGTTGATGGTAACTGTTTTATCGGTAGGAATCGTGCCTCCACTCAGGTTTGTTCCCGCTCCTCTAGGAACTAAAGCAATATTTTGTTCATTCATGTATTTAACAAGTTCAACGACTTGATTCGTCGTTGTTGGAAACACAATCCCTGAGGTCTCGCCGGATAAGAGTGTGGCGTCATAACCGTAGGCAAACAGGCCCGCTTTATCCGTAACGACGTTCTTTTCCCCTAAAATTTCCTTCAAGCGATTGACAATCGTTTGGGTTAACATGTTCAGCCCTCCTTATTATCCAAAAGAATCTCGGAACCCCGAGCCAGTTGGAATATGCAAATTAAGCCCTTAGAATTACACCAGGATTCAGGATACCTTTAGGGTCAAACTGTCTACGTATTTCGTTCAACAATCCGGTAGTGTCAGACCACATTTCTGCATCGTTGTAACTCTCACATCTGAGCCTTGTTCCCAACAGTCCGCTAACATTACCACCAAGGGACATTGCCATTTTATTGACTTTAACCGCCAAAGTCTCCTTCTGAGTGCCCTCAGGCAAGGCTAAGCTTACATAACCCAGTAATCCTTCTATGACTACACCTGGATATACCCCTAGGTCACCAGTTATTTCTTCCAGTTTAGTTAAAGCTTGACCCATCTTGAGAGGACCAACCGCAAATTCCAGAACGCTTTCAGGTTTTCCTTTAAGCTTAGCACGCACCTTTAGCCATCCGTTCATCAGATTTTCATACTCTTGAGCCTCTTCAACAATTTTGACTTCGCTTGCGCCACCTAAGGTCATAACTGCCGCAATTTCATTGGCCATAGTCTTAGCGGACTCGGTAAATCCTTCGAGATCTACCATCACTAGTTGACCTTCACCCGGGAAGATTCCCTGTGCTAAGTTGGCATTCAAAAGATTGAGGCGGGTCGGTTGGATTTTTCTCTTAATTAAGGTACTCAAAGTAGCATTTGCTTTATGAATGGACGCAAAACGTGCTATCACGGCTTTTTTGACTTCCGGACTCGGGAGAAGCTTTAATAATAATTTTGTGAAGATTCCAAGGGTACCATGGCTTCCAACCGCAAAGTGAATCATATCATAACCAGAAACGTTTTTAATGCACTTGTTTCCAATCTCCATGATCTCACCCGAAGGGAGTACAATTTCAAAACCGAGAAGGAATGTACGAGTCGGACCGTATTGGAAAGATTTTGAATCGGAATCTCCTATCGCAAAGCACCCTCCAATTGAACTGCTCTCCACCTCATAAGGTTCTGGGGGGAAATCTAGGCGCGCTTCAATCAACTTCTCAAGTAAATCTTTATGGAGCAGTCCCGGCTCAACCACGACTACCAGATTTTGATGGTCTATTTCTAAAACTTGGTTCATTCTGGCCATCACCATTACAAGGCCATCGTTCAGAGCTTTGATATCAGCTACCAGCCCGGCAACCGTTATTTTAACATTTTGCTCATTGGCCAATTTGACAACGGCAGATACCTCCGAGGTATTCCCCGGAAGAACGACTGCAACTGGTTTTCCGCTGCCTTTAAGATACTTTGCCATATCGGACGGGGACTCTATGACATATTGTTCACCGACAATCCCCTTTAACTGGCTAATTATTACTTTACTCATAACTACCCGCCCTTCCAATCTTTTACTAGACTTGCGGTGCGAATATCCTTTTTTACACCAAGTACCTGCGTTCCTGCCTCTATTCTCGTTTTGAAACTATTTCGTAGAGGACCTACACTTAAATGGTCTAATTTTCTAATTAATCTTCATATGCTTTAGCTAGTAAGTCTGCTACGTGTACAACCTTTTGCTTTTGCCCAGCCATATTAATTCCGCCTTGAATCCTTAACATACATGCTGGACAACTGGTAGCGACAACTTCCGCACCAGAATCTTGCACATTTTTGGCCTTTTGATGTGTAATGCTCGTCGCGGTTTCATGATAGAAAGCTTGGACCAAACCTGAGGCTCCACAGCAACGGTTTGCTTCAAACATCTCCGTAAATTCTAATCGAGGGATCTGCCGGAGAATCTTGCGCGGCTGTTCCGTAATTGTATTATATCGAACATTATGGCAAGGATCATGATAAGTCACCTTGACGCCAGTTGAGGCTTTCAATTTGCTGACATCAATATCTAACTTTCCATCCACGAACTCGGAGAACTCGTAAACTTTATTACAAAACTCTTCAACGCGAGGCAAATAAGATGGGTCGTCTTTGAACAGATCGTGATACTCTCTCTTTAACATAGAACCACATGATGCACAGGCCGTGACAATGGCGTCCGCCTTTATGCTAAGAAATAAATCAATGTTTTTACGAGCGTTAACCTTCGCTGTTTCAAAATCGCCATAAGCATATTGAGGAAGTCCACAGCAAACTTGGCCTTTTGGAATAACCACTTCGCAGTCATTTTTCGTAAGGACTTTAACCACGGAATGCGCTGTCCCGTCCAAGGAATGATTGAGGAAACAACCCACATAGAAAGCAACCCGTTGTTTTGGGTGTTGCACCTTGATCACTTCGGGAACTTGTTCTTGAAAAGCCTTCTTTGCAGCAGGCATTCCTTTAATATCTACCCCGCGGAAGTAATCGAGACCATCAATCCTTTTAAGAACACCTTTTCCCATTCCACGAAATAGTTTAAATCCAAAATTTAGCCGACTAGGACTAGCCAAAGTCTTCAAAGCAAATGATTTAGCGAAAGGGTGGATCCCCTTTCTAAGTTTTAAATCCCGCCGAGCTGCTAAGACAAGTTCGTGAGTCCTTACTCCACCAGGGCACGCAATTGCGCATTCTCCACACAAGAGGCAGCTGTTAATTGCGTCTTCATAATCTCGATCTGGCTGTAATTTACCATCGGCTACTGCTTTAATTAGTTGGTTTCTTCCCCTTGCGACCATGGTTTCTGAGCCATTCACTTTGTAAGTCTTGCAGGCTGTAAGGCAGAAACCACACTTACTACACGTATTTAGGCTTTCATATACTTCTTCCAAAACTCCCACTGATATTTCCCCCTCCCTTTAGGCCGATTCTCTTTCCCCCCAATATAATAAATAGCCACAGACTATAATTGAAACAGTGTTTCATTTTTGTAATACTATTATCTCCTGTAATTACTTAATGGTCAAGTGGAATTTTCTAAATATATTGGCGTATATTCAATTCAGCTTATATTTCAAATACTTCTCTGCGATCAGACTGATATTATAGAGTATTTATCTTTTGTCAATATAAGTACAATTATGGTTTCTGAAAGAATTCGAATCCCATATGCGCTGAAATCTCTTCTCCGGACTTTTTCATTTCTCGACCAATTCGCTCGATCCCTTTTTCTTTGATTCGCTCGGCCGGGCCAGAGACACTGATCGCCCCAATCGCCCTTCCAGAATAATCGAAAACAGGAGTCCCCATACAAATAATACCAATTTCGTTTTCTTCGGTATCAACCGATATTTTGCTGGCCTTGACCTCTCTTAGATAGACCATTAAGGCATCTGGTTCAACAATCGTATTGGGAGTATAGCGAGTCATTCCTTTTGTCTCAAGAATGTGCCTAACTTCCTCTTCTGGCAAGGTTGAAAGCAGAGCTTTCCCCACTGCTGTACAGTGCATTGGAGCCCTTCGTCCCACTTTTGAATGCATGCTTACTATATGGGAACTTTCTGCTTTGTCGATGTAAACAACCTCTCCTTCATCGGGAAGCACAAGGTGGACGACTTCATTCAGTAATTTTGCTAAATCATTCAGTACGGGAGATGCCACTTTACGAATTTCCAGATCATTAAAAAAACGAATCCCTAACTCCACAATTTTAATACCCAATTGGTAGCGCTCGCTATCCCTTACCCTCTCAACATAGCCACGGTGGCATAAGGTATGCAAAATTCGATGGACAGTGCTCTTATGCAAGCTTATACGATTTCCAATCTCCGTAACACCTAATGCCTCTTCCGCTTGAGCAAGTACTTCTAAAACATCTAGCGAACGATCGAGTGTTTGCACATACTTTTCAGCCACAGATGATCCTCCATTCTAACCACAATTTAGTAACTCAATTTAAAGGTGCCGAATCTTTTGCTAATAGAGTTCTCGTTAAACAATGTCTAACACCCACATCTAAAATGCTGATCTTAAACGTCCTTATACGAACTAATAAATAGAAACATTCTATTGCAAGAACAACTATTTTAACCCTATCCCCAAATCGGATTCAATCTAAAAATAACAAATGTATTCTTAATTGAATTGCACATTATAAATAGTATGACTTTTTTAGGTTTTATAGTCAAGATAATTAATGAAGTTTCGATCGCGACTGAGCATAGGGCGTGTGATTTAGGGGGTGGAAATCCCGTTTGGGCAAACTTTTGACGAATATGGTAGCGAAGAGAATTATGAGTATTTGCGAGATAACCAGCTAGAACATTATGTAACCTGAATTCCCTAGTTTTTATACCTATGAAGGTGCGTTCACGCCAAGGGCAGTATACAGTGCTGTTTGCTTCTTTGTCATTTCGCCCATGTTTTTTCCCAAGTTGCTCATAGCGTTCTATAATTCAAATGAGTTATTCCAGCTTATGGATGCGAGGTCTCTCGATTTCAGGAATATCCATAGAATATGGCGATATTTTCTTTATGTGGGAAGGTATTTCTACAGTAAGAATTTTATTTTATTATTGATATTATTCCAAAAATATATTATTATTAGCTTAATTCAATTAATTTGAAACATTGTTTCAATATGTGAAACGTTAAATTTGTTATTATTAATGCATGTTTTCAGTGCCGAAAGTCATAAAAACGATATTAATTCCCCATTCTCATAATCGCTAATTTGCATTGGAAATCAATTGGATGATTACTCCCTATTTCCGAAACCCCAATCACAAGCTGGTTTAAAGGTTTTAGCCATTTGGCAGATTATAAAGACGAGCGATTTTTTTTGATGGTCTGGAAAACTTTTTTACAATTCGGGGTTTCTGCACTGGAATCATGCATGGCTTGCTGGTTAGACCAGTAAAAATAATCTGTGGGATGATCAACAGGTCATCCGATGAAAAGTTATATTAGGATTGGAGGTGGATCAAGTTACTAACTGGTAAGCCAGAATGAACAACGAAGAACTATTGTCATCACGGATCTAACTATTTATTGGAGAGAAAGGTGGAAGAAAATATGCCATGGACACAGAATTATGCGGCATTGGGTAACAGTATTGCCCAAACTTCTATAGCTGTCGCAATTCCAATCTTGTATTTATTTTGGGCACTTGCTTTCAAACGGATGAAAGGTCATCTTGCCGGTCTTTCAACGCTCGCAATTACCCTTGTTGATGTTATTTTAGTTTATCAAATGCCCGTTAACATTGCTCTTTCTGCAACAGCCCTTGGAATTATCAATGGATTATTCCCTATCGCCTGGATCGTATTTTCAGCAGTATTCCTATATAACTTGGTTGTTGAAGCCGGACAATTTGACGTTATCAAAAGCTCGATTGCCGCTATTTCTGATGACCGCCGCATTCAAGCACTTTTAGTTGCTTTCTGTTTCGGAGCCTTTATGGAAGGGGCTGCAGGATTTGGAGCTCCTGTCGCTATCGCCGGAGCGATTATGATCGGTCTGGGATTTGAACCGTTGATGGCTGCTGGTCTTTGCTTAGTGGCGAATACAGCTCCTGTGGCCTTCGGAGGTATTGGTAGCCCGATCATTGCTGCTGGTAATGTCAGTGGTTTGGGTGCTGATGTCATCTCTGCTGCAGTAGGTCGCCAACTTCCTTTCATCTCAATTCTTATTCCTTTGTATCTTGTTTTCATCATGGTTGGTTGGAAAAAGACGAAAGAAGTTCTTCCAGTTATTTTAGTAACGGGCATCTCTTTCGCAATCGCTCAATTCTGGTCATCTAACTACCTCGGACCTTATCTGCCGGATATTATTGCTTCATTGTTTTCTCTGATTAGTGTTGCCATCTTCCTAAAATTCTGGCAGCCAAAAACCAAATTTGTTTTTGAGACAGATAAACACTTGAGTAATATTAAATATACCAATGGCCAAACCTTCAAAGCTTGGTCTCCCTTCATGGTATTGATTGTATTGGTTGGTCTTTGGGGTACACCAACCTTTAAAACTTTTGTCACTAAACAACTTCAATGGTTTATCAATATTCCTCACTGGCCTGGTCTTGACGGGCTTGTCTATAAAGCGGCTCCTGTCGTTGCCAAGCCGGAACTCTATGCTGCCAGCTATAAATGGGATTTCTTCCTTGCAGCAGGAACAGCCATGCTTTTCACAGCCATTATCACCATGATCATCCTGGGCATCAGTCCTTCCCGTGGGGTTAAAACCTTTGGTGCAACCTTCAAACAATTAGGTTCCCCAATTGTGATGATCGGTTCTGTTTTAGGTATCGCTTATATTGCAAACTATTCCGGTATGTCATATACCCTTGGACTTCTCTTTGCTTCGACAGGGGTTGCCTTCCCCTTCATTTCACCGTTCTTGGGTTGGTTGGGCGTATTCCTGACTGGTTCCGATACTTCTTCCAACGCTCTGTTTGCCAAATTGCAAGTTGTTACCGCACAACAACTACATCTTAACCCTGTGCTTATGGTTGCAGCGAACAGTTCCGGTGGCGTTATGGGCAAAATGATTTCTCCACAAAATATCGCCGTTGGCGCTGCGGCAACATCGATGATTGGACGCGAAGGGGAACTCTTCAGCTTTACGTTTAAACATTCCATCCGCTTCATCATAGTGGTTGGAGTTATGATTGTCATACAGGCGTATCTCATTCCAGGCATGATGCCAATCGTTACCGCACTGAAATAGGCAAAGACAAATTGTTTACAAATTCATAACCTCATGTGGGAAGTGAGAATCACTTCCCACTTCTTTTTTTCACAAATATCCTGATTCATCAGCAATTTAGCCTCTGTATGAATTCCACAGCCTCTTGTTGTCAATTTTAATTATTGTGGGAATTATCCTCCCATTTGCCTGATTTTCGTTAAAAATGTATATACCTCCCCCTACCCCATGATTATAGATTCTTATTTAATTGTCTAATCTCTATGCGCTGCTAAAAACCAACTCGGCTTTATACTTCAGCAGATATAGTCCTTATAATAAAAGCCTTACAATTTCCCGTTGTGTTGTAAAGTGGTTTTTCAGTCGTCTAAACAAAAACAATTGTGTTGTTAACTAAGCGATTGTGAAAATGATAAATATATGAGAAAGAGAAGGAGAGGAGTTACTATGAAAATATTTCTAGATATGTTCATTACGTTTTTCAAGATCGGATGTTTGGCCTTTGGCGGAGGCTACGCTGTCATTGCTATATTGCAAAAGGAAGTAGTCGAATCAAAACAATGGGTAAGCAATGACGAATTGACAGATATCATGGCTATTTCCCAGACCCTGCCAGGGATCATTTCTGTCAATTCAGCGACGATGATCGGCTATCGAAAAATAGGTATCCTTGGCGCGATCATTGCCACCTTCTCTTCTATCCTGCCAACCTTTTTTTTGATACTGCTCCTGACCTTTGTTATTTGGGGAATCACGGATAATATCTATGTCCACAAAGCCTTCACGGGAATTCTTCTAGGAGTCACGGCTTTGATTCTTAATTCTGTTAAGAAAACCTGGATAACAGCGGTCAAACATTACTCAGACATAGTCTTGGCCCTCTTAGCCACTGCCTTGCTACTCTTTACCAACGTTAACGTCGTTTTTATTCTTCTGCTTCTGGCTGGGCTTGGCTTTGGTAAGAATCTGTACTTTATGAGGATGGAGGGCAAGATAAATGAAGCTCATTGAATTATTTCTAGTATTTCTAAAAATTGGAGCTGTCAGCTTTGGAGGTGGCTATGCCATGATTCCGTTCTTTGAGACGGAGATGGTATCCCATAACTGGGTATCATTGGCTGACTATGTCAAAATTATCGCTATTGCACAAGTTGTACCTGGACCTTTTGCCGTGGATTCGTCGTCTTATATCGGCTTCAAAGTAGCAGGTATACTTGGTGCACTGATTGCTTCCATAGCCCTCTGTATTCCCTCCTTCACAGTTTCTGTAATCACTACCAAATTCTATGCTCAGTTTAAAACGAACAAGTATGTAAATGCTCTTTTGATGGGAGTTCGACCGGCTGTGCTTGGTCTGCTCATCAGTGCTGCCTACATTATTGGCATTAAGCCTTTGTATCAAGTAGCCAATACCTTCATATCTTTGACGATGCTAAAAGCCTTTATTGTGATAGGTCTCGGATATTATTGCCTAAACCAGAGAAAAGCCAAAGTAGGTACATTCACATTTATAGCTGCTTCAGCGGTGGTCGGTATAATATTATTCTAATGCTCACTAGTGGACGCCTGCATCAGGACCCCGTCAAAGTCATATCTAACCCAGACACAGCGCTATCTGCGAAATAATAGTGGCTTTTCTCTTTATGGACTGGTAAAATAGAGTCAAAGAAATCATACGGTGCATAAAGGAGCGTATCGGATTGTTTGATATTTATTAAAGGAGTAACCATTTCGGTTACTCCTTTATCACGCCTTGTTTCATTATGACGAGTGATAGCTCCCTTTAAACTTATCAACCGCTTCTTCAATGTTAGCGTCCTGTCCCATCTCCTTAAGAGTCTCGCCCACCAGTTCAATTGCTTTGATAAACATCTCTTCGGTCACATTCCCCATATGGCCGATTCGAAAAGCCTTCCCTGCTAAAGATGCTAAGGATCCGGCGATCACCATGCCCTTTGTCGCTAACCGGGAACGGAACTCTGCATCATTCACCCCCTCCGGATAGAGAATACAGCTCAAGGTAGAAGCTGCGACCTCCTCAGCTGCCAGGGGCTTCATCCCATAAGCCCCTAAGCCGGCTCTTACAGCTCGTCCTAAAGCGGAGTGGCGACGGTAACGATTATCCAGCCCTTCCGCCATGACGATCTCCAGGCCTCTATTAAAAGCATAAATCATGTTTACTGGAGGAGTTGCGTAGTATTTACCTGGGTTATTCATAATTGGAATCCAGTTTTTAATATCCGCATAATACCCTGTGACGCTGATCATGGCTTCACGGGCAGCCAATGCCTTTGGCCCAAATGCCAAAATTGCCAGTCCAGGCGGCGCTCCAATTGCTTTCTGAGAGCCGGTAAACACTAAGTCCAACTTGTAATCAGGGTGTCCGTACGTTTTCTGCATATCCTCCTCTATGGCAGCGGCTGCACAAACTCCATCGAGAATAAAGAGAGCTCCTGCCTTTTTAACCACAGGAACCAATTCCTCCAAGTGAGCCACTACGCCGGTCGATGTGTCAACATGGGTAACTGTTACAGCCTTAAAACCTCCCTCAGCTAATTTAGCTTCGACTAATTCCTTTTGAATATGCTGTCCCCACTCCGCCTGAAGAGTCTCTACATGGATGCCGAAAGCTTTTGCCAGCGAGATAAAGCGGTCACCGAAATAGCCATGGCTTATGACAAGTAATTTCTCGCCTGGAGCGACGGTATTAATAATCGCGATTTCCATAGCCAGTGTCCCTGAGCCGGAAACTACAAAGACCTCTCCCTCTGTGTTAAATAACTTCCTGGTTAATTCAAGGCTGTTCTTGAAAATCTTTACGAACCGAGGATCAGTGTGGGCATAAGTTTCGCTAGATAACGCTTCATAGATTTCATCCACAACAGGTGTAGGCCCTGGGATGAGTAGCATTTCTTTATTAGGCATGATTTGTTTTACCCCTTCCTTCTTTAGCGCCAACTATTTCAGGTAGTCCAAGATGTCTGAATAAATTATAATAATATACAGCGCTTAATTACTTAATTTCTCTTTTGATCTCTTATTTCCTGCTTTTTCATTGTCGGTGTAAAGACAATTCTATATATCACTACAGGCGTGAAATGTACAACCCATTAATTGTTTGAAATTTTTCTTTAGCGGATATAAAAACACTCCTTTTTTGTTTCCATGATATTGATAGGTGACTCCAACCTTTCCATATCCGCTGGTTTCTCCGACATAGCGCCAGTTTGAAGTCCTATAGCAAGTTCCCTTGTAAATCTCACGATCCACAAAGGTTTCTAACATATAGGGTTCTATCTGATAAAGGATCGGCCAATCGTGTTTTAGACGCTTTATCGATAGAGCTATTATATCCTGAATTCCCGAGTTTTCATACTTATGAAGGTGCGTTCACGCCAAGGGCAGTATACAGTCCTGGTTGCTTCTTTGTCATTTCGCCCAATCGATGTCTTTTCCCCTGATGCTCATAACGTTCTATGACATCCAGTTCATCGATCAGCTCCTGCGTAGTGTAGTATGCTCCAGCCAATAAAGGTATCCCGCACGCCAAGCCTATAAGAAGCCTGGTTATAACTGATGGCAGCAATCGGACGTTCATTAAACCACACAAGATACTTTACTCGTGGTCCGATCGTTCTTGTATAATCCAGATAATGATAGGATTTTACAAGCTGGTTCCAGAGCGCTTCCAGTTCTGTGCGACTGACAAAGACGAATGGGTTGCTCAGTTTTGTGAGCCAGTAGCAATTTTATGAAATTCGCACCAATCACGGGCGATTTCGCACAATGCTTCATGTCATAGTCTTTATTAGACTATTTCGCAGAAGATTTTGTGAAAAAAGCTTACATCCTTTTACCTTCAAACATGGCTCTTTTCCTTAAATCTACCATTAGTTCTTCAAACTGTTTTAAATCCAAAGACTGGGCGCCGTCGCACAGGGCCCTGGACGGATCATTGTGGGCTTCAATCATAAGACCGTCAGCCCCTACGGCCATTGCCGCTTTGGCAAGCGGCGCAACGAGGCTGCGTATTCCTGCCGCATGACTAGGATCCACGATCACCGGAAGGTGTGACTTCTGCTTGAGCAGCGGAATTGCGGATAAATCCAAGGTATTTCTCGTCATCGTCTCAAAGGTGCGGATACCCCGCTCACAAAGAATGACTTGTTCATTGCCCTCGGACATAATATACTCTGCACTCATCAGCAGCTCTTCGATCGTGTTGGCTAGGCCTCGTTTCAGGAGGATCGGCTTTTTACATTTGCCAACTTCTTTAAGAAGGTCAAAATTCTGCATATTCCTAGCCCCGATCTGGATAATATCCACTTCGTCCAGTAACGGAATCTGGGTTTGATTCATGATTTCTGTGACAACGGGAAGCCCTGTAGCCTTTTTTGCCGCTAAAAGCATTTTTAAGCCTTCTTCTTGTAATCCCTGGAAGGCGTAGGGCGAGGTGCGCGGTTTGAATACGCCGCCGCGCATGATGGTTGCACCGCTGAGTTGCACGGATTTGGCAATCTCAAGGATTTGCTCCTCACTCTCCACTGAGCAGGGACCAGCGATGACCGCAAAATACCCTTCTCCAATGCTGACATTTCCCACCTTTACGGTGGTATTTTCAGGGTGAACGATTCTGTTAACCGCCTTATAGGGCTCGGTTACACGTTTGCCATATTCAACGATGTCGTTGGTTTGGACAATATGATCCACATCCACCTTAGCAGTGTTTCCGATAAGACAGACCACGGTGTGCTCTGTCCCTGTGCTAAGGATTGTGGAAAAGCCATCTGACTCAAACTTATGAATGAAGGCATCAATTCGATCCCTCGTTACGTTTGGTTTTAGTACAAACACCATATGCCTTCACTCCTTCTATCAATTTAGTTCACTCATAGCGTTTTTCATGCTTCTGACATATTCATAAATATAAGAACCGGCGTTTTCGCCGTACTTCTCAATAATCTTGACGATCGCGCTTCCGACAATTACGCCATCCGCAATTTTGGCGATCTCTCTGGCCTGTTGAGGTGTGTTGATCCCGAAACCAACGGCGGTGGGAATAGAACTCGCTCCCTTGACAACCTCTAATATCGCCGGCAGGTCAGTTTTAATCTCACTTCTCATCCCCGTAACGCCCATGGAGGAGACCACGTAGAGAAAGCCAGTTGCCTCCTGCGCAATCCGTTTAATGCGCTGTTCCGAGGTGGGTGCAATCAAGGAAATAACGTCTACTCCAAAACCTGCGGCAACTTCAGCCAGTTCACCCTTTTCCTCATAGGGCAAATCAGGGATGATGATGCCATCAACACCCAAATCAGCACAGCGGGCAAAAAAACGGGGATAACCATAGTTATATACAGGATTTAAATAGGTAAGAAAAACCAGCGGCACCTTTGTCTTTTTACGCACGGAGGCAACCATGTCAAAAACCTTGTCCAAGGTTGCTCCGGCAGACAGTGCACGGATATTCGCCTCTTGAATGATCAGACCCTCGGCTATGGGATCGGAAAACGGAATGCCGATTTCCACCAAATCAGCGCCACCCCGGATCATTTCCAGAATGAACTCCTCGCTCTTTTCCATGGAAGGATCTCCGCCCGTGACAAATCCAATAAACGCCTTCCCGTTTTTAAAGGCCTGTGCAATTTTACTCATCGATACATACCCCCTTGTAGCGCGCGATGGCGGCAACATCCTTATCACCGCGTCCTGAAAGACATACGATCATGATTTGGTCCTCGCTCATTGTCCCAGCAATTTTATTCACATGGGCGATGGCATGCGCGCTCTCAATGGCGCAGATAACACCCTCTGTTCGCGCTAAATATTCGAAGGCTTCTACTGCCTCGTCGTCAGTTATGGGCACATACTCTGCCCGGCCTGTATCGTGAAGGTTGGCGTGTTCCGGTCCGATCCCCGGATAGTCAAGGCCTGCGGAGATTGAATACACAGGAGCAATTTGCCCGTATTCATCCTGACAAAAATATGACTTCATGCCATGGAATATGCCTGGTTTTCCCTTAGCAATGGTTGCGGCATGCTTTTCGGTGTCAAGACCGTGTCCCGCTGCCTCGCAGCCAATTAACTTTACAGTTTCATCACCGATGAAGTGATAAAACATTCCTATCGCGTTGCTGCCACCCCCTACACAGGCCACCACCGCATCAGGGAGTCTGCCCTCGAGTTTCAGAATCTGCTCTCTCGCCTCTTGGCTAATCACACTCTGAAAATCACGGACCATCATCGGAAATGGATGGGGGCCCATCACAGAACCCAAAACATAATGGGTGTCATGGATACGGGCTGTCCATTCCCGCATCGTTTCGTTCACCGCATCCTTCAAAGTCATGGTGCCGCTAGTGACCTGGTGAACTTTGGCGCCTAAAAGCTGCATACGGTAGACGTTAAGCGCCTGTCTGTCCGTATCTTCCTTGCCCATAAAAATCTCACATTCTAAACCGAGAAGCGCCGCCGCCGTGGCAGTGGCAACACCGTGCTGGCCAGCACCTGTTTCGGCAATTACGCGTGTTTTGCCCATTTTCTTGGCCATCAGAACCTGTCCCAACACGTTATTGATTTTGTGTGAGCCGGTATGGTTGAGGTCCTCACGCTTTAGATAGATTTTAGCGCCCCCTAAATCCTCGGTCATTTTCTCCGCATAGTAGAGCAGAGACGGTCTGCCCGCATATTCACGCAGTAACTTATTCAGTTCTGCGTTGAACTCAGGATCGTTTTTGAAGTGTTCATAGGTTTTTTCCAGGTTAATGATTTCATTCATCAAGGTCTCAGGAATGTATTGGCCTCCGTGAATGCCGTATCTGCCTTTAGTCATTTCTCATTCTCCTGACTATTTCTAAAATTTTTCCTCTGTTTTTCATACCGCCAGTTTCCACCCCGCTACTTAAATCTACAGCATAAGGACTTGTAGCTACGATTGCCTGTTCAATATTATCTGCATTTAACCCACCGGCCAGAAAAAAGGGTTTCTTCACCTTACTGACTAGACTCCACTCGAAACTCTCACCAGTTCCGCCAGTCCCGTTGTCGAGCAGCAGAAAGTCGGCCACCGTATCCTGAGCACCCACTATATCCTCCTGGGATAAAACGCGGACCGCCTTGATGATGGGCTTGTTGGTCAGTGATTTTAATTCTTGGATATATTGTTCTGTCTCAGTCCCATGAAGTTGGGCAATTTCGATGATGCTATCATTTAAGAGCTGGGCCACCTTCGCCAACGACTCATTGACAAATACACCAACCGGCGTGATTTCTGACCTGAGCTTAGGCCGCATGGCTTCTGCCCATCCCTCACTCACCTGACGGCGACTTTTTGCGAAAACAAATCCGATAAAGTCGGGCATGGCATCGTTAACATAGTCGATGTCGATGTCCCGGAAAAGTCCGCAAATTTTTATTTTCATGAAACAGGTTCACCTCGCAGGATGGCAAGCTGTTCTTTTTTATTATCGCTGCGCATTAAGCTTTCCCCGATCAGAACAGCATCGGTCTTGTTCGCTTTCAGCATAGCTACATCCCCGGGGGATTTAATGCCGCTTTCCGAGATGAATAGGATGTCCTCCGGCACCAAGCCGCGAAGCCTTATGCTGGTGGTGATGTCAACCTCAAAGGTCTTCAGGTTGCGGTTATTGACCCCGATCACTCTGGCCCCCGCAGCCAGAGCCGATCTGACCTCCTCCTCCGTATGCGCTTCCACAAGGACGGACAAGCCCACGCTGTGGGCGATTTCCAGAAATTCTTTCAGGGTATCGGTGTTCAGCAGGGCACAAATGAGAAGGATCGCCGAGGCGCCAATGATCTTCGCCTCATAAATTTGATAACTGTCCACGATAAAATCCTTACGCAGGAGGGGAACGCCCACTTCTTTGCTGATCTCTGTGAGGTAACAGTCTTGCCCCTGAAACCAATAAGGCTCCGTGAGAACTGAAATAGCCGAGGCTCCCGCTGCTTCATATTCCTTGGCAATCGACAAATAGGGAAAATCCTGAGCAATGATTCCTTGCGAGGGTGAAGCCCTTTTTATCTCGCAGATGAAGGATAAGCCCTCTGCTCTTAGAGCATTTTCAAAAGGAAAGCCGGTATTTGGGTCTAAAGCTTTGGCCTCTGCGATGACTTGCTCTGCCGGTTTTCGTTGTTTCAGTTCAGCAACCCGCTCAACGGTTCGGGTTGCTATTTTTTCCAAGATCATGGCCCCACCTCGTTAGAAAGTCTCACGAATTCTTCAAGTTTATTGTTAGCCGCGCCGCTGTCGATGAGGTCTTTGGCAAGGGGTATTGCGCTCTTGATTGTCGCTGCCTTACCGGCCAGATACAGACATAGTGCTGCATTGAGAACGACAACATCACGCTTGGCACCCTGCTCAGAGCCGTTTAAGATGCTGCGGGTAATTTTGGCGTTCTCCTCAGCGTCGCCACCTATGAGCTCCGCCAAGGTACAACATTTCAGACCCAACGCCTCCGGGTCGAGGAGATAGCTGCTTAAAACGCCCTTTTCTATTTCGCAGATCTTCGTCCTAGTCGTGAGAGTTGCCTCGTCCAAACCATCGCAACCATGGACCACCATGCCACGCTTGACACCGAGATTCGAGAGCACCTTGGCCAAAGGCTCCACAAGATTTTCGTCATATACGCCCATCAACTGCATATTTGCCCCGGCGGGGTTGGCCAGAGGTCCCAAGATATTAAATATTGTGCGGATGCCCATTTCCCGTCGCACGGGAGCACAGTGTTTCATCGAGCTGTGATAGGTTTGAGCAAACATAAAACAAAGATTGATTTTATCTAAGATTTTCTGGCTATGCTCAGCGCTTTTATAGATATTTATTCCCAACTTTTCCAAGACATCCGCCGCGCCGCTTTTACTGGATACACTGCGGTTGCCATGCTTCGCTACAGGAACGCCGCCGGCCGCAACGACAAAGGCAGTCGTCGTGGAGATGTTAAAGGTTCCTACCTCGTCACCGCCGGTGCCTACAATATCCATGACATCCTGAACAGGATTAAGGTGTATAGCCTTTTCGCGCATTGCCAAAGCGCTGCCAGTGATTTCATCGATGCTCTCACCTTTCATCCGCAATGCCACGAGAAAAGCGCCCATTTGAGCATACGTGGCGGTTCCGTCCATCATTTCCCCCATGACCGCCTTAGCCGTATCAAAATCTAGGTCCTCTCCTTTAATGACCTTGTATATTGCTTCAACTATCATGCTCGATCCCCTCCTAAGAAATTCTCCAAGATGGTTCTGCCCAGTGGTGTTAGGATCGACTCCGGATGAAATTGAACTCCATAAACTTCATAATCTCTGTGTTTAACCGCCATTATCTCCCCGTCGTCCGTACGGGCGATTACCTTGAGTTCAGTGGGCATGGTGTCTTCAATTACGGCCAGCGAATGATACCGCGCACCTTCGATAGTTTCGGGCAATCCGGCAAAAAGCGGACAGTCAGTATCAATTTTAATTTTTGACTGCTTACCGTGCATTAGCTCCCGGGCATAGGACACAGTGGCCCCAAACCCCTCACAAATGGACTGATGCCCAAGGCAGACCCCGAACACGGGGATAATGCCTGCGAAATGTCTTGAACTTTCGACACATACTCCCGCATCGGTCGGTCTGCCAGGGCCAGGGGAGAGGATAATCGCCTCAGGAGCCAACTCCTCTATTTCTGATATACTCAGCTCATCGTTGCGGATGACCTTAATATCAGGATTGATGGAACCGATGAGTTGATACAGGTTATAGGAAAAACTGTCGTAATTATCGATTAAGAGAATCATCTAGTCGATCCCCTCCTCAGACAGTTTCAGTGCGTCCATAACCCCTTGAGCTTTGTTGATACATTCCTGATACTCGTTTTCCGGCACGCTGTCGGCAACGATTCCTGCGCCGGATCGAACAAAAACCTTGCCGTTTTTCTTAAAGGCAATGCGGATTGCAATGCAAGTATCAAGATTACCAGTAAAATCAATATACCCGATCGCGCCACCGTAAATGCCTCGCTTATTGTTTTCAAGTTCGTTGATAATCTCACAGGCTCGGATTTTGGGTGCGCCGGAGAGAGTTCCTGCAGGCAACACTGCATCTAGGGCGTCTAAGGCGTTTTTATCGTCCCGTATCTCCCCCCGGACCGTGGATCCGATGTGCATAACATGAGAGAAACGCTCGATGGACAAATATTTTTCAACTTTTACCGTTCCGAATCTGCTGATTCTACCTAGGTCGTTTCTACCCAAATCCACCAGCATATTGTGTTCGGCCAATTCTTTAGGGTCGGAGATCAAATCCTTTTCATTTTGAAGATCCTCCTCATCCGTCTTCCCTCTTGGTTTTGTGCCTGCCAGGGGGAATGTGTAGAGGCTGCCATTTTGAAGTTTTACTAGGGTTTCAGGGGAAGCACCGGCGATTTCAAGCTCATCACTGGAGATATAGAACATGTAGGGCGACGGGTTTAATGTTCTCAAAACACGGTAGGCATTGAGGAGGCTACCTTCAAAATCCGCTTCAAAACGGTTTGATAGCACAATCTGGAATATATCGCCTTCACGAATATAATGCTTTGCCTTGTTAACCATATCGCAATACTCGTTTTCCTTAAACAAAGAGCGGAATTCAGAGGTGATTTTAGTGGGTTGCGTCTCTTGATAAGCACCATGTTTAATTAGCTTTACCATGCTTTCAATTTCCATGACGGCCTTGTTATAGCCTGAATCCAGTTCTTCGGTTTTTACATTGGCAATAAGAATAATTTTCTGTTTCAGATGGTCAAAGGCAATCACCTTGTCAAAGAGCATCAGGTCTACGTCCTTAAAACCTTCCTGGTCCTCAGCGTCCAGTTTTAGCGACGGTTCATTGTACTTAATGTAATCATACGAAAAATAGCCTACAAGACCGCCGGTGAAGGGCGGCAGGTAATCGAACCGGGGACTTTTGTTTTCGTCTAGAATCTGTTGGATATACTCACGGGGATGTTTAGTGTTTACAATAATTTCTGTGCCAGAATTGATGTCGATGACTCCGTTTGTACAAGTCAGCTCCAGTTTCGGGTCAAAACCCAAAAATGTGTAGCGTCCCCATTTTGCGGTACTTTCAAGACTTTCCAGTATAAAACAGTGACGGCTGACGTTTTTGAGGATTTTCAACACCTCCATCGGTGTCCTGACATCAGAATATATCTCACGGCTGACTGGAATCATCTTATAAGCCGCTGCTATTTCTTTAGCTTCGTTTAGGCTTGGTCTGTACATAATTACCCTCCTTTGGATAAAGAAAACTTGGCTGGCGCCAAGCCTTGGCGAGGCGGCCGCCTTAGTTGCACTTATACTATCTACCAATAAAAAACCTAATTCTTTCTGATTAGTACGCAAAAAACCCGTCCAAGACTTTATAGTCAAGGACGGGTTTGAAATCAAAACCCGCGGTACCACCTTACTTTGCGGAAAATCCGCACGCTTATCAGAATACTAACATATTCCTGGCAACTGACGTATGCCTTCACGTCGCGAAATACTCGGCTAAAGCCTTTGATCGCGCCCTCCGTGGTCCATTTAACAATCTGCGTCCTGCCGGTTCACAGCAACTCCGACTCTCTGAAAGTGCACGATCTGTTTTTATCTCCACATCAACAGTTTTTTGGTAGATATTTAATTAGTAACATAATACCCATAATAATATTATTTGTCAACTATTATGAATCGGAGCAATTCACTGGTGGATAAATGTTTTGTAGCTCGCTTTTTTTCCCAAAAAATGCCCTCCCTTAGTAGATTTATTCTACCATGGGAGGGCCCTTCTAGCGTTGTGTCCGGGATATAGGACTCAGTTCAATTGTGTGTGAAAGGCTCTCAGAGTTTGCCCTAGATGTTACTATGTTCATTTCTGGTAAGATAATTAATCATAGTTTGACGCCGTCACTTTCAAGGATTGGATTATCTCGGCCAAATTTCCGAGATTTCCGGCAATAATTTTGCCAATCGAGCTCTGTTGATCAGAAGCATTCTGAACAACCACCGATTTCTCAGCAGTTACTATACTAATACTTTCAACCTCTTGCATGGATGCAAGAATCTCTTCACTACTGCTCGCGACTTCTTCAACGGCAGCCACCGTTTCTTCGATCTGTCCGGAAACTTCAAAAATGAGACTGGAAATCTGATCAAAAGTTTGGCTGGCTTCATTAACAACCTGAATTCCCACCTCCACACTTTTGGAAACATCATTCATGGCACTCACCGCATGTAACATATTCGAGTCATTATCGGCAATGAGTATGGAAATCTCTTCAGTAGCTTGACGAGATTGTTCCGCCAATTTGCGAACCTCTTCGGCGACAACGGCAAATCCCCTTCCTTGCTCACCCGCCCGGGCAGCTTCAATAGCTGCGTTAAGAGCTAGAAGATTCGTCTGACTAGCAATATCTGTGATCAGACCCACGATTTCGCTAACTTTTTCCGAACTATCGGAGACTTTACCAATCGCCACCTGAACTGTTGACGTTTCAATTTCTATTGTTATAATGTTTTCCATAATAAGGCTTCATTACGAAATTCCGTTACTTGCTTGGCCCACATCGATTTTATTGTTTATTATAGTAATGATAATCTTTAAACTTCCGTTAAGTAGCGTGTTATGATTTATCTGATGTTAGTTCTTTAGTCAATACTTGGAATTTTGCTAAACTCCCAGTAATGTTCCTCTTAAAGAGTTGATAGATGAAGCAGAAACTATTTTAATTGACCAAGCGATTAAAAAATTGGGAACTACTCGTGCTGTGGCAAAAGCGCTTGGTATCAGTCAATCTTCGGTAGTCCGAAAATTAAATAGAACTGCTATCGATTATTAGGGCTTGCTGAATACCCAAGAAGTCATCAAAAGGTTTTTTGCCTCTAATGTTAGCGTTATCGATTTCTTTGATGGATTTCCTCTATAAACTGCTTAAACGTGTCTGAGTGCGTCGATCGGATTAAGCCTGCTCGCTTTTCTCGCAGGAGCTAAACCGAAGATAACCCCCACCGCCACCGCAAAACCAACCGCAAGTAAAATCGTCCAAGCAGTAACCTCAAATGAAAATTTCATTAGTAAAGCCGCACCTAAAGCGACTAAAAGTCCAATAATCAGCCCCACTACGCCACCGAACAGGGAAATAAAGATAGCCTCAATTAAAAACTGTAGTTGAATTTGGGCAGGCTCCGCACCTAGCGCCTTTCTCAGCCCTATTTCTGTGGTGCGTTCCGTAACGGACACAAGCATCATGTTCATAATCCCTATGCCGCCAACAAGCAATGATATTGAAGCAATACCAGCAAGCAATAGTGTCATCATACCTGTTATATTACCGATAACATCAATAATATTTTGCATATTAATCACGCTGAAGGAATTTTCATGGTAATTAAATGCTGAATTTAGGATTGTTGTTAGATCATTTGTAATAGCAACTGACTTACTTGCATCGCTCATATACACGTCAACACTCTTTATGTACCCTATTTCTAGCGTTTTCATAGCCTCAGTGTAAGGCATAATTACGGTATTGTTGGTCGAGCCCATGATCGAACTGCTCGTTGATTTTAAGACGCCAACAATGGTAAATGTGTTACCGTTTATTAGTATTTGTTGGCCGATAGGATCTCTTCCAAAAAAAAAGTCTTTTGCAAGATCGCTACCGATCACTGCAACTTGGTTTTTACCCTTCACGTCAATTATATTGATAGCTCTGCCTGTTGCCAAAATGTCTGTTTCTTTGTTGAAGTATATCTCATTTTTGCCTTGCACAGAATAGCCTGTTTTCACATTACCATTGTAAACCAGCGATGCCGTACCTGAAACAGTAGGGGAGACACCACTGACATAATTGACTCTTGAAAGCTGCTCCAAATCAGTTTCGCTTAGACCTTGCTTGAGCCGAGTGCCCATTGCCTGGATGGTAATTTTATTTGCTCCAAGAGATGAAATCTGGTTGGTAATACTTCCAGTTGCCCCCTGCACGATTGTAATTAGGGCAATGATGGAGGATACACCTATTACCACTCCTAACACAGTTAAAAATGATCGCATTTTATTATGAGTAATATTACTCCAGGACATTTTTATACTTTCTTTCAGCACTAGCTCACACCCCCTCGCTTAGGCGTCCATCAAGAATACTAACTATTCTTTTGGTGTGTTTTGCAATACTTGGGTCATGTGTAATCATAATAATAGTTCTTCCATCAGCATTTAGCTCTTCAAATAGCTCCATAATCTGCTGCCCTGTTTTTTGGTCAAGTGAACCCGTTGGCTCGTCTGCCAGAAGAATAGCCGGTTCAGTCACCACAGAACGTGCAATTGCGACACGCTGCTGTTGTCCGCCTGAAAGCTGGTTCGGATAGTTTTTCATTTTTTCAGCAAGCCCCATCCGTTCAAGTATTACAGTGGCCTTCTCTAGACGATTTTGCGACGATACTCCGGCATAAATCATCGGCAGCTCCACGTTTTCAAGGGCATTCAGCCTTGGCAGAAGCTGAAAACTCTGAAACACAAAGCCGATTTGTTTATTACGGATACGTGCTAATTCCTTTTCGTCTAAATCTTCAGTATCATTATTAGCCAGAACATATTTGCCACTTGTAGGAACATCCAAGCAGCCGACAATATTCATAAGGGTTGTTTTTCCTGAGCCGGAGGGGCCTAAAATAGACACAAACTCGCCCTTATTAATTTTTAGATTGATATGGTTAAGCACCACAAACTCTTCAGAATCTAAATAGTAGCATTTGACAATGTCTTGCATATTTAGGATTTCACTCATTGACCTATGCCACCCCCGGAGCTTCCTTGTGGAGTATTGTTCGTGCCTTGCTGCATTTGTGAACCAGGACCAAAACCAGAGGGTCTAGTAACTGGAGCTACTGGTGGCACTAAGACGATATCATTAGGGGTCACGCCACTTTTGATCTCGGCATGTACTCCATCGTTAATCCCAATTTTGATCCCAACCTGTTTGGGCGTACTGTTGCTGTTTTTGATCAATACATAAGGGTTGTTGTTATCGTCAAACTGTATTGCAGACATTGGCAGAATGACCGCACCAGAAACACTCTGATTTAAAACCTTAGCCTCTCCCGACATCCCTACACGAAGGCCACTCTCACTGGGCAGAGTTATGTCCGCTGTAAAAGTTGAAAAACCGTTAACATAGGTGCCTTCTTCCGAGACATCCGTTATTTTTCCACTAACATCTTTATTCAGTGCAGGAATGGTTATAATTGCCTCCTTACCCGTGGAAAAAGCCGACAGGTCGCCTTCATCAACCTGTACTGTCAACTGTAAATTTGAATAATCAACAATATCAAGCAGCTTTGCTCCAGGCATAAGCTGGGCATTTACATCCGCATAAATACTTGATACCTCTCCGGCGATCTCAGACTTAATTTCTTCTCCCTTTACGGTCGTCATTAGTACAGTATCTGTTGAAACTTGTTGTCCCTCTGGAACCTTAATATCCTTAATCTGGATAGCTTTATCCGCATAAATTGTCTGTCTGTTTTTGGCTGCTACGCTGCCGGAAAAGCTGTAATAGGTTGTCAGATTGCTGATTGTAGGTTTAACTTCGGTATAGTTCATTTGTTTTGGCATAGCAAATCTTGCGACAATAAATACTACTGCCAATATTCCTACGATTGACCATAAAATTACCTTTATATTTGACTTTTTTTTATTTTTCATTATTTCACCTCATATTTCGCAATATTATATTTTGCGCAACCATCTTATGAAATATGTGGCAGATGAGTACGCATTCCCTTCGTAATTTAGTATCTCTAGTGAGTTTGGTGATTTACTTCTTACTGTGCAATTTGCAATCTAGGTTATACTGCTCGCATGCTGCACCTCTTACTTTACCCTTTCGGATGACCTACCCCTTTCTGATCGCCACCAATCACATAAAGATGTTAACCGATTTAATGGCTACTGGTGCTGTCCTGTCCGGCTTGCGCATAAAAATAGCAACCTCGTTTCCCAAGGTTGCCGCCAGGTTTTTTGCTGTTACAAAGTCGTCCGGACCAGATGTTCAATAAGCTTCCTTCGTCAATAATGCGCGCCATAATTGTTGGCTGCAATAAATCGCAAATTGCTTCAAAAATCACACAGCTGACCGCCATAATAAATAGAAATTTATATTTTTTGAAATAATCCTTGTAAATACTTATCATACTTATCATTCTTTCTGTTTTCCTGCCTCTTTCAAATAAAAATTCCCATACCGCACCAGGTCATGTCCACGGGTACACTTCGTAACCTAGTTATTTGATACACTTTCGACCAATTAATGCTCCATTGTTGGTGTTCCTTGATGAAAGACCATTTGCCATCTGCCATCTATATACTTCCAAATTGAACTACGTAACGAATGCCTCATTTCTGATCTTGGTTCATTGTACTTGACTACACGGAAAGTAGTTAATACCACATCTGGTGCCAAAGCCTTTACTTCAAAATCCTTACATGTCATTCGTACAGTAGGGCTATGTGGTAGACCTTCCATAATTCTCCTAAGATTGCAAAAACCACATCATCTGCCCATTGTTCATTGAACCAAATACTTTTTCTAAAGTGAGCCTCTTTCCTCAAGCCGATTTTCCCCAATAACGCCATTGATTTTATATTCCTTGGGTCAACCGAGGCAACTACTCTGTGCTTTTTAAGATTAAAGAATAGATAATTAATTACCTCTACTACAGCTTCAGTAGCAAAGCCTTTACCCTGGTATTCTAAAGATAATGTAAAACCTATTTCAACCTGTGAATTGTCGATAAAATGAATTCCAATATCACCAATTAACTCATTACTTTCTTTGATAAAGATACCGAGTTGGTGCCAAGTATCTGGTATATTAGGCAAATCGGATAGTTTACTTATAAAATCATCGACATCCTGTAATGTATGTGGTTTCCAATTTTGATATTGGGAAACTATTGGGTTCGAACGATATTTAAGCATTGATGCTGAATCAGTTAATTCAATGACTCTTAACGTTAGTCTTCTTGTTGAAATAAGTATTTCGTTTGCACTCATTTAAGTAAACCACCCTCACATTTAAGGTTATCTTTCGCAATCACAAATTGAATCCGAAACCAGATATCCTAATTGCTCACTTAGTTCTGTTATTCGCGGCACATCCATAGTATGAGCCTCCCTGATTCCAACGACAATCATAGCTCAACCAACCCCTTCTCTAACTACCCTACCAAAATAGTCGTTCTCATTTCCGTTTATTGGTTTTGCGGGCTTTCTAATTGTAACTAGCAAAGACTTAATATGAACTCATTTGCTTTAATTCCCTTTATATGAACATTAAAACTATTCGCCAGCAAATAATAATTTACCTTTATTTGGACTTCTGGTCAGATAAGTTACACTTTGTAAAAAGAGGTTTATCCATTAGGCTTAGCTATATGAAATAGCAAAATGGCATAGGAGTCCATATAAAAAAGGCAAACTACCCCTATCTTTAGATGCCGTTTGCTTTTCTTATACGTAATTGGGGAATCTCACGCCAGTTTTTTCGACTCATTTTCAGATGATTAGACGGTAACAGTATAGTCCCTATTGCACATTTCACAAAAACGTGGTGTGATTCAGAACATTTTTGCCGCTGGAATTGCTGTCGATGTTCCACCTCCGTTCAAACCTGGCAAAGTCGCTGTCAATGTTCCTAAAACTGGTTACTCTTCAGATGAAGCTGGAAAGGTGAGCAAGAGTCCGCTACGCTCTTGACCAAGAAATTTATTATAAATTACCGGGCCTGCAAAAGGGGCTGAAACAAACTCGTCTCGAGTTTGTTTCAGTCCCTTTTATTTCGCGAATAATAGTGCTTCAATTTCCCTTACATCCCTAGAACGTGGTGGGCATCCCCGTCGAATGCCGGTAAAACAAACTTGGAATATTATGTTTCAACGCTGAAGTAACCATCCACAAAGCTAGAAGGGAACTTTTAAAGACTCTGAATGGATTGCTGATATACTTCGCCACAACCTACTGAACGGCAGTTTTATTCCCAAGCTGGAGCAGCGCGAATTCAAAGAACTTGTTCGATATCGCAGAATTATGGTCACAAAATAGTTCTTTCTCATTTCCCCCTCTCTTTCCCTCTGATTTTATCGGAAATCAATATTCCATGTTAACCTAGTATCTAACCTGGTATTTCTGTTTTTAATTTCCGCCCCTGTGAAAATAAAGTGTACCGGAGATGATGAATTGGCCCCAATCTCAAGATTAATAATATTATCAAAGTGAGTATCCGCAAAGACACCTGAATGATTGGACAATGTTAAAGTTAGGTGAGTAAGATTTTTCGTTGTCGAGTACCCATTAGAAATAAGAGTGTCCACCTCCAAGTTGTCACCCCTGAAATACGCCTTTGTCACAAGCATCGTAATTTTATCTGGTAAATATTCCGGGTCTTTCTTAGAAGCTACGAATACGTTTTGTGCATCCGGCAAAGGATTTACCGCATCAACAGCCCGATATGCGGTCTCTTCCTTGACAACGCCTTGGCCTCCCAAAGCTCTAATTTCCGTTTTACTGCACTGGCCTAAAAAGGATAGTACCTGTGAAGGAAGCTCAATTGAGGAGTCCACCAACACTATTGGCGCAGCATTACGAGCGGCTAACACACTTCCAGCCAGAGCATCAGCAAATCCATTCCCGGATGCCAAATAGACAATACTTGGTTTTGGTTCAAATTGGTTGATAATCTTAATAGCGGTATCATAACGATCTGTTCCTCCAAGCCGAACGGTTTGGGTGGAAGGTATGAGTTCCTTTACCTTCTCCTCAACTGCGAGACTCACAACTCCACTACCCCCGACGATATAGACAGTCTTAGGCTGACTGGAGGAAAGGTAATTCTCCATATTAGCTGATAAACTGTTAGAGGCAGTGAGTAGAATCGGCCAACCATTTTTGACGGCAAACGCGGAAACCGCTAATGCATCCGGAAAATTCTCGCCGGAAGCTATCACAACAGGCGTTCCAGGAGCAGCAGCTATCTGTTGGCAGATAATGTACGAAGTCTCATAACGATCTGTTCCACCTATTTGCTTGATTTGAGTATACCCTAATTGTTTTAGTGAATCGATAAAATCAGAGCTTATTACACCTTTACCGCCAATCAAGTATACTGTTCCACTCTTGTTAACATGGTTGATAATAAAATTAAACGCCTCAATAGAAGAATCCGGAGTTGAATCAACCAAAAGAATTGGCGCTCCGAGTTTACCCGCTAAAACACTTGCCGACAGAGCGTCCGGAAAATTATTGCCACTTGCGAGAACAACATTATCCACATTATCGCTGATAAAGTTCTCGGCAATAAATCTTGCTGTTTGATACCGGTCCTCTCCACTAATTCTCTGAAACGGAATAGTTTCCGTATAAGTTTCTGCATGTACCGGCATTGTTACAGTTCCGATCAACACAATCATCATGATTAAAACAAAAACTCTTTTTAACCGCCTTCTCATCTTCTGTTCCTCCTTTATTATTAAGGGTAACCAGGACCATTGAGTATTTGTTGCGCCTGGTTAACCACCGCATCGCTGACTGCCGCAGAGCCCCCAAATACAACCAGTTGGGGATAGTTCACCGCAGACAAGACCGTACTTCCTGACACGCTGGACAATTTAGCGTAGTAAGCCGTTTTATTTAACAATGAGACTGTTTCAGGCTGCAATATATCCGGAGTTGTTAAGATAATAACCCCTGCACCGTATGGTTTCGTTGGAGTCCCTGCCAGAACTGCTCCTGCCAAAGCATCCGGGTAGTCTTTCCCGGTTGCCAGGTATACCACCGGCCTATTTTTCATAGATACGCACCAAAGAGCATTAGTATCGTAACGGTTGGCTCCAGCAAAAGCTAAAGCTTTCGGATATCTGTTAATTAGTGTTTTTCCGTTGGTTTTTTCCAGTTCCCCCATCACTAAGACGTAAGGCTGTAATTGATCTAGATAATTTTGCTGGTCCGCTGTCAACCCAGAATCAGGTACTAACAGGATCGGATCCGGATCGGCGGCTGCGACGGAAGCTACGGTCAAAGCGTCATAGAAATTGGAGTCACTGACCAGGACAAAATTATTATGGTAAGGTAATAATTTTGCAATCATCAGTGACGTCTCGTTTCGATCTTGTCCTCCAATCTGATAGATATGCGTGGCATCAAAGCCCATATCCACGAGATGCTTGGTAAATGAGGATGGAATTACCCCCTTACCGCCTAGGATATATACATTTCCATTTTTATTGACCTTAGAATTGATATAATCCCAGGTAATCTGGCTAGCCTCGGGTGTTGTATCGAGCAAGAGAATAGGAGCTCCAGCATAGTGCGCAAGGGGTGCTCCCGCCAAGGCGTCAGGAAAATTATTGCCTGATGCCAATACCACATTTCTGAATTGTTCACCGGCTGCAAAATCAATGTTTAGCTGCACTGCCAGACTATCCGCTATCTTTATGGCAGTCTCGTAGCGGTTCTGGCCCCAAATACGGGTCACTTGAGTTGAAGTGGGAGTATAGGCAGTAGAAACGTTGGCAAAAGCTATCGTGGGCAGCAATAGGGTCAAAATAAGTACGATGAATATCCCGGATATTTTTTTCATTGTTTTCCCCTCTCGTATAATCAATTTAGTTCCTATCCCACGAGTCAAAAAAGTTAAGGGAACGTGGGATATTTTTATAACCATTGCTAACTGGATATTACCGCATGGGAATGGCTTCCTCATGGCCGCAAACCTAGTTCGCCAAGGGGAACCTGAGTTCAAAGAGTACTATTCCCGAAAGTGTAGAGAAAAGCAAAACCCATCATCATCGCCAAGCTCTTGTGCTTACAGCATGCAAACTCATACGTATGGTTGATGCTCTGCTACGCAGCAACCAAATCTATTTGCCAAAGGGCAGCAGGGAGTGAATGACCCAAGCAAACTATTAATTGATGTACCATTTTCTGCAACTTATTCCCAAACTAATCAAGGGAATGGGATGGTTTTTTGTTACCTTTTCCAATGAAATACCTCCAAATCTTGAAAATTTAATCCCCCCAGGGTCTTGACATATTACCAAAGGACTTAATTTAATGTTATATAAAAACTGGAACAACGTAACCTCATGACCAGGAATGCCTAACAAAAAAGCCCTTCTCCACAGAGAAAGGCTAGGGAAACCATTTGCGCAACCTGGCAGTCATAGCTCCTGATAGCCTTAGACCCATGGCTTTGCGTCCCCGTCTTTTAACGAGTTTGCCCTAACTTTTATTGCGAGTTTAAAAGAATTATAGCAGATCTTGCGTTAGAATATTGTCGTAATTTGCTGACGATTAAAATTTTTACATGAAATTGCCATACAATTGGAAAGGTATCGTTTTAGTTAAGTCAGAAAACTCGTAAAACTAGAAAGAATTACCATTGATTATTGATTCTTATTAAATCGGTTAATTTCTATGAGCTACTAAAAACCAAATCGCCTTTATACTTCAGCAGATATAGTCCTTTTCAAAAAAGCCTTACCATTTCTCGTTGAGTTCTAAAATGTTTTTTCAGTCGTCTAAGTAAAAACAATATATGTACACATTTTTCATATAGTTTACTAATTTCACAAAGTAGTTTTTTCGCATTTCACCCGCCCTCTTTACCTATGGTTTTTGCAGAAAGTATGGGCTGACAAAAGCCTAAAAAACTCCGAATTTGAATACACTTTTGAAATCGGTTGATCTTTATAGCATCCATAGGGGAAAATATACTTTCATCGGCAAGTACAGGGATGGATACGTTATCTGTAACAAGTTTTAGCCCTTCAAAATCATGAGCAGGCACAGGTTGTTCCACCAGTTCAATATTCAAACCTGCATCTTCCATCTTTCTCAAGGTATAAATCGCTTCCTTTACATTCCACCCTTGATTCGCATCTATTCTAAGGTCTACATCATATCCTACGGCCTTTCTGATTGCCTCCATCCGTTTGATATCCATATTTGCATCTTTTCCCACCTTGATCTTTAAGGTTTTGTAACCTTCCTCAATGGCTGCCATGCTATCTTCTGCCATTTCTTCCGGGCTATTGACACTAATCGTTAGATCTGTAGTAATTTCTTTCCGATATCCACCCAACAGCTTATATAGCGGAGCATTGTACAGTTGTCCATAAAGGTCATATAGAGCAATATCTACAGCTGCCTTTGCACTTGTATTTTTCACAACCGTTTTATCCAGCTTAATCATAATTTCTTCAAAATTCTCAAGATCCAAACCAATCAGACTTTTCTTGATATGATCCTCAATGGCTCCAATAATAGCCCCCGTGGTATCCCCTGTAATCACTCCTGTTGGCGGCGCTTCTCCATAACCTACATGTCCAGTATCTGTTATTACTTTTACGACTACATCCTCTACACTATGCACTTCCCTCAGAGCTGTTATGAAGGGTCTTTTCAAGGGAATGGATATATGTCCGATCTTGATATCTGTTATTTTCACTGTTATTACCTCCTAAAAATCAACTATGGCAAATCAACAATATTAGGCTCTGTAGGAATTTTGCATCCTCTTATTGAAATTTCAATTATTGTGTGAATTATCCTCCTTGTACGCTGCACCCAATGATTTCCATGGATCAGAAAAGCAACAATCCTTTGTGTGAGCTAACACGTCTTCTTTAGGTAATCCCTTATTTATAATTTCAATGTATTTATGCTAGGAAGCTATGTACATAAGGCGCCTAGAATAATCGTTCATCAAAGCCGTCAGTTGCTTGGAAGAATGACGAATTTCATAGTTTTGTATTCAAATTCTCCCCAAGAATGGTACCATTGGACTGAGTTAAACCAAACATGCAAACCCTTTAACTCTTCCTCAGCGTCATCATCAAATGATAAAATCAAAATTACATTTGTCAATATGACTCTAAAATATGATTCATCTTTGTCCCTTAATTCAAAATTGAGTACACTTACCCATCTCACGTCATTGCCATACATTCCTATGACTTTCAATTGCATTGGTTTCTCCCCATTAAACAAAAGACAATAAATACCTTGCGTCTGCATATGGACCCAGCCGAGAATATCACCAGGCTCGAACTTAAAAGTATTGCCATCAATAGCGAGCTCAGGTTGAGTCCTTTCAAACATTGTTAAGCCATTTGTAAAAAAGCCTTTTGCTTCAAATACCTTTAGATTATTTTTTGGTGCAGTAGATAAGTTAATAATATCCCAAATACCTTTTTCTCCGCCAATAACATTAGTGTACATTTTGCGTAAAGGCTCCAAAACATCTCCGACCATTCTATCGATAAAGTCTTTAACAAACTTACGACTATGCCTAACATCTCCAAAAAACTCAACAGCTAGGTCAATATCCGAATCGATCCGTTCTTCTCCTCTGGCCACCGAACCAAACAATATGATCTTTTGAATGCACCATATACTTGAGATTGCATCGGCCATTTCTTGAGCAACCTTAAAATGTAAACCTTCACGATTTGGAGATGGTCCAGTGACTTGAATAGGTTGAAGTAGTTCATTTGCCTTCATTAACCACTTCTTATACATCTTATATGGTTTGTGAAGATCATCTAACATGCCCTTAAGTGAATCGCTGATTTGATTTGGATTCAATACAAAAAGAGCAACTTGATTACGATTAGCTGGATCTGCGAGGAAAGCTTTTACTTGATTGTAACTTTTATTAATTTCGCTGAAATAAGGTATTTCAGTCTCGTATTCCCGAATCAATGACCTGTATGTTTGATTGTCCAAAATTGAAAAAAAGTCACGTTTATTAAAATTTTGCAAAAGGGCAAATATCCCTCTTTTATTTTCTTCACTCATATTTCCAAAAAAATCTCTAACTTCTTGAGGATCCTCAATAATATCTAACATTTTACCGCCCTTCATTAAATCACATAATTCCGTAGCTCCTCTTTACTAAGCCGGTCCACAGAGGGCCCTTCCCCATCTTCGCATGATCAGGCGACCTATCTGGGATTACAGTGAAATCGGTCTTATTCTTGGCCCTCTATATGTGTGATATAATAATTTAAAATCACGAAAGAAGGTTAAAATATGTCAGCTTCATGGGGTTTTGTCAAGAACAAAATAGAGTTTCAATATGTTTCAGATCAGAAGAAAATTTTCATCTTCGATATAAAAGCTGATAAAGATTTACCTACCTATTCTCTACCCGATGAATCTAAAGAACTTGATAAGGATACTTTCATTAATCTTTGTCTTCATATTCGTGGCCAGATTGACAAAGGGAGACAAACCAATAAAATATGATTTAGTAGCATACCACTGCTTGGACAGAACTTTTCTCGATAATATGCTGGCTATTTCGAGTTGTGCAATTACATAGAACTCCAGTCCCGGGACAAAATATCTACAGTATTTAATGTAGAGGAGAGATCGATAATGAACAAAGTTAATGGCGAATTAATGAGTAAAGAGGCTTTTATCAATAATGCCCCGTACACTAAAGAACCGTATGAAGGGATTCTGGTCAGCGCAGATACTAAGAATAATCAGTATAAGATTGCTGTACAGTTAAGTGAAAATCAAGTGCTGCTTGTAGATAAGGTAAATGATAATGAAGTTCAAGAACGGTTACACCAGTGGGTACCGCGTGTCAATGAAATTCAGATACAATACGGTGTTAATAATGATCTAGAGAACTATTCAAAGTATTGATAGCCAGTTTCCCGCCCAACTTGCAAACGTCGTCAAGTCGGGCTTTAACTTTTTCATCTGCTGGTATCAATGGGAATATGCAATCTATATATAATGTTTGATAACTCTTTCAATTAATCTCCGAAGCTCTTGTTCTCGTTAAACTTGACGTGTCCCCTTGCAGTCTTTATATATTTATAACCTAAAGGGGCTTTATGCTTAAATTTATACTCCTCAAATAATCCCACATAAATATAACCTCGAACTCCTCCATTCATTAGAGGTTTGACATTTGTAGCAACATTCCTTTTTCTTGTCAAACTCTCTCTATCGGGAAAAGTATACTCCATCTGCACTCCCAGATCCGTTTTGAATTTCTCCCCCTGCTTATCCTTACACACCCTCTCGGCTTCGGCATCCTTCAACTTCTGCTTACGCTATCGCAAACGCTCGATCTCAGCGACCAGAGTTAAATACGCCTTATTACCAACTCCCATCCTACGCACAAGGCCCATCAACTCCTGCTGGAGTTCCGCCAACCTAGTATCGATGTCCTCTATCGCACCTACGCAATTCGTATTCTCTCTCAGAAAAGCTTCCTTACCACCTATGACCTTGCTCATAACCCGTAAAAAAGCCTGCTCCAAAGCCTTCTCCTTGACCGTTTTCATATTACAGGCTTCGTTTCCTAGAAAAATGTCAGTGCAAACCTATTACAAAGTTGCAATGGCTTTTTGGCTCCCACGTGTAATGCTCCACCTGAGCGGAGAAACTGTTTTTCTGTTCAATCTGATCCGCTGATACCTCCCGTGGCATAAATAGTATTTTTCATTTGCAAAATGAGAAAGAATGTTTTGCGAGAATTAGCTCTTAATAATAAGCCCTAATAGATTTGAGAATGATATTACTTGTTCAGCAGAAACAATACATCCATTTAGGTCATCAACGGCTACCCCTAATCCATCTATTTTACAACTACTTAAATCAATTCCTGATTTCACTGCTGAAAGTCAGAAAATATTAACCAAATCCTCTCCCAAAGGCCTGTCCGAGCTTATTTTTCCCATCTTATGGATGTTCGGTTCTCAACGTTCAGTAATATCCCAA
>Ga0307377_10000819_pt1 | contig 41207 bp, 39 predicted proteins | sample TR3MG_FD_202535 | JGI IMG/M metagenome (GOLD analysis project Ga0307377, IMG submission 202535) | Soil microbial communities from Risofladan, Vaasa, Finland - TR-3 | ecosystem: Environmental > Terrestrial > Soil > Coastal area > Acid sulfate soil | place: Finland: Risofladan, Vaasa | collected...
GTCAAATTTGTAAGAAACTCCCGGTCTTTTAATTTTAATGTCATTTTACTCATGGCTTTGTGGTTTTTGCCACAAAGATAATGTTTCTATATTAATTTGTCAAGACACTAGCACTTGTGGAAAAGATGGTCAGGGAGTGCCCGTCACGATGGGTATACCAACTGTTAAAGTCAGAAAGCTAACTGTTGGTGGAATAAATGGTTAGCTAATAACATACTAATTTCAGGTTATGAATACAAATGAAAAATATGAAATCGCAGACCTGGTCATTAAACATGCTTTGAAAAATGGAGCAAACCAGATAGCTGTCTCAATTGATGACAGCACAAGCAGGCGCATAGAAATCCGCGAAAAAAAGATTGACAGACTCCAGGAATCAATTGGAAATACTTTAACTGTCAGTCTTTATGTTGATAATAAATACTCCTCAAACACAACCAATCTCCTTAAAAAAGATGATTTGCTGAAGTTTGTGAAAGGAACAGTAGCTTCAACCCGTTATCTCTCTGAAGATGAATTCAGGTATCTCCCTGATAAAGAACTATATTACCAAGGAGGCAGGGGTGATCTTAAAACAATTGACCTATCAATCAATGATGTTGATCCTAAAACAAAAATTGATCTTGCCAGAGAGGTCGAGAATGAAATATATGGAACTGATGACAGAATTGTCTCTGTAACATCCAGCTATGAGGACAACATTTCAAATTCTGTTCTGGTTGCCAGCAATGGGTTTAAAGGTGATTCAGGTGTCAGCTATGCCAGTCTGGTGGCTATTGTTTCTTTAAAAGGAGATACCGGGAGACCAGAAGCTTACGCTTATGATTATAATATATTTTTTGACAAGCTTATTAAATCAGGTCTTGGAAAAACAGCTCTCGACAAAGCAATTAAAAAATTGAATCCTAAGAAGATCTCTTCGGGGAAATACCAGATGGTCATTGACAAACTTGTTGCACCAAACATTATACGTCCATTTATTTCAGCACTAAACGGTTCATCAATGTATCAGAAAAACTCATTTTTAACAGCTAAGACTAACAAAAAAGTTGCCAGCGAAAAGCTCTCCTTCATTGATGACCCTTTGTTGTTATCACGCTTTGGCTCAAGGCATTTTGACTCGGAAGGATTAAACGCAGTGAAAAGAAATATTATTGAAGATGGAATCCTTCGGAATTATTACATTGGAACCTATTATGGAAGAAAACTTGACCTGCCACCAACAACAGCCAGCTCTTCAAATATCATTTACAAACAAGGTGATAAGGATTTGAACGGGCTTATAAAATCTATTAAAAAAGGTATTCTGGTAACTGGTTTTAACGGCGGTAACTGCAACGGGGCAACAGGTGATTTTTCATACGGGATAGAAGGTTTCTTTGTTGAAAATGGTGAGATCATACACCCGGTTAATGAGATGAACATTTCGGGAAATATGAATGATTTTTGGAATACACTGGTTGAAACAGGGAATGATCCCAACCCATATGACTCCAACATGATTCCGTCATTACTCTTTGATAAAACTGATTTTAGCGGACTGTAGGGCTCAGGGCACGGGGCTCACAGGGCACGGGGCACGGGGCTCAGGGCTCAGGGCTCGGAGTACGAGGTACCTGGTACAAAGCCGTTATGCCTTTGTCCCCTTGCGCCTTTACGCCTTTACGCCATTTTATCACTTACCGGTCAAATTCAATGTTGAAACATAATACCCGGGATCAACCTTAATATCTGCACTCTCTGTATCAAGTTTTATGGTTGTAAATCCTGCTTTCGGCTTTATTGCTATTTCTTTTCCCGAAACAGAAATCTTTAATGGCATGTTAAATCCGGGTACGCAATTATTCCACCTGAAAGTGAGATCATTTCCTTTTACAAAATATTCAAACACAGGTATTCTGACATCCCTCAGATACTGATCAAAAAATGGTTTAAGATTCATTCCTGTTTTCTCACTTATGTAGTTCTCTATTTGTGAACCTTTTACAACCTGGTGATAAAAATCCTTATTAAGGCCGCGCAGAATACTTCTCCATTTTTCATCATCATCAATAATCTGACGGAGAGTATGCAGCATATTTCCTCCCTTATAGTACATATCGCCAGAACCCCCAAAGTTGACATCATATATACCGGTTATCGGCCTGTCATTTCTGATATTTTTACGGGTACCTAACACATATTCACTACCAGCTTCCTTACCAAAATAATACTCTACATAGAGATTCTCCGAATAGTTAATGAAGCTCTCATGAACCCACATATCTGCTATATCTTCATCAGTGATACTGTTTGCAAACCACTCATGACCCGATTCATGAATAATGATAAAATCAAATTTCAAACCCCATCCGGAACTACTTAGATCTATTCCCCTGTAACCATTTTTGAATCCATTGCCATAGGTTACTGAACTCTGATGTTCCATCCCAAGATAAGGTGCCTCAACAAGCTTATAGCCATCTTCATAAAAGGGATAAGGACCAAACCAGTGTTCAAAAGCAGCTAGCATCATCGGTGCCTGTTTGAACTGGATCTTTGCCTTCTCCAAATTTTCTTTCATGACATAATAATCACAATCAAGTGGGCCCTTCTCTCCATTATAAATTTCAGAAAAATGAGCATAATCCCCAATGTTGATATTCACTCCGTAATTATTAATCGGATTTGACACAAACCAGTTATATGTCTTTGTTTTGTTTTTTTGTTTTACAACGCTCCTCAACCTTCCATTTGAGACATCCATAAGGTTTTCAGGCACATTTACACTTATCAGCATACTATCCGGCTCATCGTACATATGGTCTTTGCATGGCCACCACAGACTTGCACCATCACCCTGACATGCACTTGCAACAAATGGCAACCCCTTTGAATCATTTTTCCAAACAATACCACCTTCCCATGGAGGCCTTGATGAAATTTTCGGTTTTCCCCCATATGTCAGCACTACAGAATAGGTTTTTCCAGGCTCTTGTGCCTCTGTAATTTCTATCCAGTAAACATTCCCTTCTCTCTTAAACTTAAGAGGTTCATCATTCTGAGCGACTTTTGTCAATATTAATGGTTCCTGTAGGTCTATTTGCATTCTGGTTGCAGGACCGACTACCCTGTAAGTGACAGTGTTCGTTCCATAAATTGTACTATCTTCCGGATTAACACTAATATCAAGATGATAGTATGTCAGATCCCACCATATTCTTTCAGGCGTTATTGATCCTCGGAGAGTATCCTGCCGGGTGAAGGTCTTCAGAGACGGCGCAATATACTGAGCCTCAGCCGAAAGAGAAAATAATATGCAGGATAATAATGCAATGCCGATGCGAGATGATCTGTTCATATATCTGTTTTTAAGATAAAAGACAAAAGTATAAAGACAAAAGTATAAAGTTGAGGAACGTAGTGACGAACCGGAACGAAGTGGAGCTCGGCGAAGCCAAATCCCGCAACGCGGGAACAAAAGTATAAAGATAAAAGGAAAGTGGTAAAAAGCTATAGGGGTTGAAGCGTTGAAGGGATCGAATTTGTGGCTCATGGTTGCTGGTTGCTCGTTGCTTGTTCTTGTTGCTCGTCGCTCTGGCTACTGCATACAGCCTTCGGACTTCGGACTTTCGACTTCCGACTTCGGACTTCGAACTTTCAATAAATTATCCTATTTTTGCCTTCCACTGTAATAAACATCTATTAAGGCTGAACACGATCTGTCCTAATACCACTATTTTAATGAATAATTTGATTCCAATCAGGCAATGAAGAAATTACTTCCGTTAATTATACTTTCTTCATTGTGCTCCTGGCATATGGTTCATAGCCAATCGATTGATCATTGGGAGACAGCAGTATTCAATAATGATACATGGAGATATTTTGTCGGGACATCAGAGCCAGATCCTGACTGGAGATATTTAACTTTTGATGATTCTCAATGGTTACAGGGAACTGGTGGTTTCGGCTATGGAGATAACGATGATAATACAGTTATTCCTCAATGCATCACGGTCTATATGCGAATAAAATTCAACATTACTGATACGGCAAACATAGTATCAGCTATTCTTAATATGGATTATGATGATGCATTTGTTGCATACCTGAATGGGCAGGAGATTGCCAGGGTAGGTCTGGCTCAGGTTAATCCACTCTATAATGACACTGGTGATGACCATGAAGCAACAATGTACCAGGGCGGATCACCTGAGTCTTTTTTAATTGACAAAGAAAACCTGAACATCAGTTTACTCCAGGGCGAGAATGTGCTTGCTATACAGGTTCATAATACAACTTCTTCCTCATCAGACTTATCATCAAATGCCTTTCTTTCATTTGGAATAAGAAACAGTTCTACCGATTACCGTCCTTTACCATCATGGTTTATCCCTCCGTTTACTTTTACCTCATCAAATCTACCTGTTGTCGTTATAACAACAAAGCCTGGTGAGACCATCAAAGATGAACCGAAGATAACTGTCGATATGAAAATTATCTATAACGGAACCGGCAATATCAATCACGTTTCAGATACCGGTAACATCTTTTCAGGGAAAGTGGGCATTGAAATCAGAGGGAAGTACTCCGCGGCCCTTCCACAGAAGCCATATGGGTTTGAGACGCGTGATAGTCTGGGCAACAATTTGGATGTACCCCTGATTGGGATGCCTGAGGAGAATGACTGGATACTACAAGCTAACTATAATGACAAAGCTTTCCTCCGAAATTATCTTGCCTTCGACTTATGGCAGAAAATGGGTCATTATGCCACCCGGACCAGATACTGTGAGGTAGTTGTTAACAATGATTACCAGGGAATCTATCTGCTTGGAGAAAAGATAAAACGCGACACAAACCGGGTGGATATTGCGAAACTTAATCCTGATGAAAATATAGGGAATGATCTGACAGGTGGCTATATTTTTAAAACAGATTATTATTCAGCCTCAGATAGCTGGCTGAGTAATTTTTCTCCAGTCAATAAACCGGGAGTAGATGTATTTTTTGTCTATTACGATCCTAAACCGGATGAATTGACAATTCAGCAGAAGAGTTATTTAATAGATTATGTAAATTCTTTTGAAACAACACTCTACAGTTCAGAATTTAATAATCGCTTTACAGGTTATCGGACTTATATAGATATAAATTCTTTTGTTGACTATTTTCTTATAGGTGAAATATCAAGAAACGTTGATGCCTACAAAAAAAGCCGGTATTTCTATAAGGATAAGGACAGTAATGGAGGAAAGATCGTATCGGGTCCTGTTTGGGATTTTGACTGGGCATGGAAAAACCTCCAGGAAAACTGTATTCATTTTAACCAGACTAACGGATCAGGATGGGCTTACAGGATTAATGAGTGTGATGCATGGCCGGTTCCTCCATCATGGGAAGTAAGGTTGATGCAGGACAATGATTTTGTCAATATGGTCCATGATAAATACTTTCTTTTACGTCGTACGATCCTGAGCGAAACCCGGATAAACAATACTATTGATTCAGTTGCAAACCTCCTCTCCGAAGCACAGGTGCGTCATTATCAGAAATGGAATATCCTGGGTATAAATGTCGGAACACCTGAATCAGATGGTCAGCCTGCAACCTTTGAGGGAGATATAGAAAAGTTTAAAAACTGGATAACCACGCGTCTTTCATGGCTTGATGCCAATATGGTTGGACGATCATATGTTTCTGAGAAGGACTATCATGCTATTTGCAGGATATTTCCTAACCCTGTCAGCGAGAACCTCTATCTCGAATCAGATACCATCATTAAAAAGGTTAAGTTATACAGCTACATGGGTACTCCAATAATTGATTATGATAATATTAATGATTTTACCACTTCGATCAACCTTTCACATCTTTCCCCTGGGCTATACTTACTACGTGTCCAATTCCAGCACGGTGAAGCAATAACCCGTCGAGTCGTGAAAAAATAATTGATTTTTTAAGCTTATTTATCTACTTTAGGAAAAAATTCTAATAAACTGTAATATGAACCGAGCATGTTTAGCTAAAAACACAAACTTGCATGAACAAAATCAACATGCGAGCTCTCCCGCCTATGCGGGACAAGCTATCCGACATTTTAAAAATAATTTTGTACGGATGAAAAAATCTTCATTTTTAAATCTTTTTATGATCGTGTTAACTTTCTGTATAACTGGAGCTTTACTGGCTCAGGAATCACCACGGACACACGAATCATTCAACCAGGGATGGAAATTTGTTAAATATTTTAATGCCTCAGATGAAGCTGTTACTACCGATAAGGAGCCTGAAAACCTTCAGCTTCCCTCGGTCAATGATAATATCTGGCGTTCACTCGACCTACCTCACGACTGGGCCATAGAGGGGCCGTTTAGCGATACCCTGGAAAATAATACCGGACTACTTCCCTGGAAAGGTATTGGCTGGTACAGGAAGCATTTTACTATTGGCGAGAACGACAAAGGGAAAAGGATCTATGTCGATTTCGATGGAGCCATGGCAAATGCTAAAGTCTGGCTTAATGGCAAGTATGTTGGTGAATGGCCTTATGGTTATACATCTTTCCGGCTCGATCTGACTCCATATATTACTATAGGAAAAGAAAACATTATTGCTGTAAGGATTGACACAAAAAACTGGGATTCAAGATGGTATTCCGGAGCAGGTCTCTATCGTAATGTATGGCTGGTAAAAACATCACAGCTGCACATAGCCTATAATGGTCTATTCTGTACTACTCCCGAGATTAAAAAAGAGAGAGGTATGTTGAGTGTTGAAGCTGAAGTGGAAAACCATATTAATGAACCAGTACCGGTAACTCTGAAAGCATCTGTTTATAAACTGAATAATAAATTTGAGCCAGTTGGAGACCCGGTTGCTGAATCAGTAGTCGTCACAGCTACAGTCCCCGGCATGAAAAATCATGACTTCAGACTTGATGTCCCGGTTAAGGATCCGGTATTGTGGGATGTATATAATCCAGAACTATATCGTGTTGCTGTAACAGTTATGCAAGGAACAGAAACAACTGACAGATATGAAACTAATTTCGGCTTCCGAACAATTAACTTTACTGCCCGCGATGGAATGCTCGTCAACGGAAAAAGAGTTGAGATCAGGGGTGTTTGTAATCATCATGATCTTGGAGCGCTGGGTGCTGCTTTCAATACCAGGGCTGCTGAAAGGCAACTGGAGATTCTAAGGGAGATGGGTTGTAATGCCATAAGAACGAGCCATAATCCTCCTGCCCCTGAACTTGTTGATCTTTGCGACAAAATGGGATTCCTTATACAAGTAGAATTGTCTGATACATGGAGAATTGGCAAGAAAAAAAACGACTATAACATTGCTTTCAATGCATGGCATGTGGAAGATTTAAAAGCTATGGTACGCCGCGACCGTAACCATCCTTCAGTATTTATGTGGAGTATTGGTAACGAAGTTCCTGATCAGCAAAATCCATACCTTTCAACATCTCTTAACGCAATTGTCAAATCAGAAGATAACACCCGTCCTGTAACATCTGGTTGCAATGATGCCAACTCCGGCACCAACGGATTCCAGAAGACGCTTGATGTATTTGGTATCAATTATCATCTGGGTGACTACCAGAGGTTTTTTGATTCGAAAGATAATGCTAACCGTGGGATACATTCCAGTGAATCAGCATCAACAGTCAGTTCACGTGGAGAGTACTTCTTTCCTGTTGTTACCGGTGATCTGAATAATAACCTTCCCGGTAAGGGGATCTGCCAGGTTACTTCATATGATGTTGCCTACCCGGCCTGGGCAAGTACTCCTGATCAGCAATGGACTTTGCTCGATAAATTTCCGGCAGTAATGGGTGAATTTGTCTGGACCGGATTTGACTACATTGGTGAACCGACACCCTACTCCGGTGATCTCTCAGGTTTAAAACCAGGTTCAAGGTGGTATGACAGGACAAAACAGATGCTTGAAAAGCAGGGGATCACAGAGGTTCCTTCGCGAAGCAGCTATTTTGGAATACTTGATCTGGCAGGATTTAAAAAGGATCGGTTCTATTTGTATCAGTCAAGATGGAGACCTGAATTTCCAATGGCTCATATTCTTCCTCACTGGAACTGGCCGGGAAGGAAGGGTCAGGTTACCCCTGTTCATGTCTATACATCAGGTAATGAGGCTGAGTTGTTCCTTAATGGAAAATCGCTTGGTAAGAAGAAAAAAGGTGAATATGAATATCGTCTGCAATGGGATGATGTTGTGTATCAACCAGGTGAACTTAATGTTATTGCATATAAAAACGGTACTAAATGGGCAGAAGATATAATGCGCACAACTGAAAAAGCATCGATGCTCTCGATGTCAGCTGACAGATCATCTGTCAGTCCCGATGGATATGACCTGATTTACATTACTGTGAGAATTGAAGACAAGAATAATCTCCTTGTACCCCGATCAAGTAACCAGATCAGTTTTAGTGTTGACGGACCAGGCGTTATTATAGCTACTGATAACGGTGATGCTACCAGTCATGAATCATTTCAGGCTTCATCGAAAAAAGCTTTTAATGGTATGTGTCTGGTTATTATTAAAGCTGAAAAGGGAGCAACCGGTTCATTTATAGTTAAAGCAAATTCAAAGGGATTGAAGGGATCTGCTGTTAAAATTAATATTGCCGGATAATTATTATTAGTTCATATTGTATCACGTATCAGTCACCAGTGGGATAATACTATAGCTTTCATATTTGATGAGAACGGAGATAAATATGAAAACAGTAAAAATTTATAAAATGCTCTCAACGCAGCGCTTCATTTCGGATTAAAAGGTGTTTATAATACTCCGCATGGATCTTCTGACACAACTATTCTTGTTTTTGAAATTCCTGAAAAGGTTAAGAAACCTTGTCTGATGGTGAGAGGCGGAACCCTTATGGGAGATGTTTTTGATGCAGGCAGATTCAGAAGAATTAAAGTGAAACTTTTTAAATCATATACTTTCAATACTGTATCTGCATCTTCACCCATTTTGTACCTTCATGATTATATGACATTTGACCTGTTTCCTGCTAACAATCAAACATTAGAATAATAAGTTGATATTATTTAGTTAGCTAACCTGGTAAAATGATAAAGAGGCATCAATTGATGCCTCTTCTCAGTTAAATTAAAACCTAAAACTAGGTTTGACCGAACGGTCGTGTAGAAATCTTTACTTTACAGCAACCATATCACTCATGTTACTTATAAGTCTTGGAAAGTATGCTGCTATAAGCATTGTGTTTTCGAGCTCACAACCCTGACCATCTGTCAAAGCCTTCTGACGAAAATACTCACTCCTGTTCAGAGCTGTATCAGATGTAGTGTAACCTTCCTTTTCGAAAGATTTGTCGAGCTTCTCGACACCAAAATAATTTGCATTACATACGTACTGAACTGAAAGTTTATCGGATAATACATAATACGTCTTACAATTAGCATCATTTTTAACTGCCACCCTTATTTCCAGAGGGGAGTTTTGATAGCTGATAATGAATGGTGTAATCTCTTCACCATTTATAGTAACCGAATTATCGGCTAACTCAATCTTATAGTTCCCTAAAGCTGAAAATGTTTTACCTTCAGCAACAACTTCTCTTGCAAACGACGCAGCACTAAATGCTATTATTAGTATGACTGCAAATAAAATTCTTTTCATGGCTATAATTTTAAATTGTTAATAATTTTTAATTTCAAAAAACGATTTTTAATATGTTTCTGTCCAAAACTTTTTTCGTTTAAATGAAATCTTTGTTTTAAACTTCATACCAAAATTAGATTATTAAGTAATGCCAGAAAAGCATAATCATACCAATGGTTCATCTGATCCAACAAACGGTATATAACTGGTAATTATCTGCATTTTGAAGGTGGTCAAGTTGCAGGATTTAAAGATTTTTAAGATTGTTTTTACGTTTCCTCCAAGGAAAAGTAAAAAGGATGACACCTTATGAAAGGGGTGCAATAAACGACTCCATATATTGTATAAAGGATAGATTTGTAAATACCTATATTGTTACAGGTATTTTTTTACCCGCTTCCAGTATTGAATGGTCTTTTTCCCTGAACCATTCCAGTTTTTAGCAATCCGTTCAAAATTATATGGCCCGATCTGAGAGGCATAGTATAGAAATATCTTTTCTGAGGTCTTATAATCGTACATATCTTTCGTCGTATAGTTACTACCTGTTCTCTTATTGTAATCAATAATCCTTATCGGACGAATCTGGAAGTAACCAGTTGCCTCTTCTATGGGGTTGTATGCTAACGTATCAAATCTTGTTTCAACCATTCCTATTGCATGAATAAGCTTTTTGAACGGTTCTATAGGAGCTGTATCAATGATAATCATCGATCCACTGCTTGGCGCAAAAGCTTTAAATGCGAACAATAGGAAAAAACTAATTATAACTATCTTTTTTAAATAAACTGACATAAAATCTTAATATTGGTGAGTAAAATTGCGATCCAGCAATATTGTGCGCAAACCGCTACAGGTGAGATCATTGTTTTTTTTCTCCTGTAAATAGAGATATAATTTTTATTAAACATTACTTCATTCATTCCATTGATAACAACGGAATATGGAAATTGTTTAATTGTTGATTATTCAGTAAAAAAATTCACCAACAAAAGTACAGCTTAACTTATTGTAAATAAAGGAAATTCATTCTGATTTATAAACAAAATATCAACCATCCAGGAGATAGCAGAAGAGTTGTGTTTAACTTTTACTGTGATAAAGGTGATTGCCCGTCAGCAAAGATATCTGAGACATATCCGGTTCATTGTACCTGATTCCAGGTTCAAAATAGTTTAATACAAATTTAGTTAGATGTACTGTGTAGCGAAAATATCCTGTTACCTGCTCCAACCGCCATGCCGTTGAACCATATACCGATATTAATCCTTACACAATTTTACATTTAGAGCAGTTGCTCCTTTAGGACCTTTTCCTATTTCAAAGGTTACTATATTATTCTCTTTAATTTCTTCGAGAATATTGTTCACATGAAAAAACACACTCTGTTTGGTATCCATATCGCGTATAAAACCAAAGCCCTTTGAATCGTTATAAAAAGAGACTACTCCTTTACGTATATAGTCGGGTTTATCTGATGGATCGTTTTTGGTTGCGCCGAGCTCTATATCTTCAATTGCAACCTTAGTCTTTTTACTGGGGTCAGGAGGTGTAGAGGATATCATTCCAAATTCATCAACATAGGCAATCATGTCGTCGAAGCTGCTTTTTTTGTCGCTATCCTTCTTTATCAGCCTCTTCTTCTCTTTGTCTTTTCTTTTTTTCTCTTTTTTATTTCTTACTTCTTTTTTGTTAAAAGTTTCCTGCGATCTACCCATAAATTGATATTTACATGTTAATAATTTTCCGGAATGCTATTTATCCTCAAATCAGTTTATTGAATTAATAACGCATAGAGTTAAACTTATCAATTATTTGGTTAGAATGTTAATGCGTAAAATCATCAAACTGATTTCTTTTCAAAGATACGATATTATTTTCAGGAAAACTACATATCATCCGATGAAGGGTTAGCTAAGGTAGAGTTGCCCACTTCATCCACCGACTTCGTTTGACATCTTCGTCGGCCGAAGATTACTAACTTGCACTATTGGTCTTTTCTTCCTATTTTTGAAAACAATATACTAAACCCTATGTATCAAAAGGATTATATTCTCCGTATGGCTGAAATGATTAGTGAGCTTATAGCTGCAATCCTTGGAAAGATGAAATTAGGCGATTACCAACAGGCATCCCAGATGCTAGGAAGAATATATTATGATGCGTTGAAAGAAGATGCTTCATACTTCAAATCAATACCTGAAGAGGAGCTTACTCATAAGCTTTTACAGGAACATAATTATACTAACGATCACCTCGGGATTCTTGCAGAGCTATTCAATGCAGAAGCTGAACTAAACATGGCAGAGGGAAAAAATACCGAAAGTATAGAATACTCAAGAAAGTCATTGATTCTCTTCGAATTCATTGATACAGAACAAAAGACCTACTCACCTGAGAGGATAAATAAGATGGAAGCTATACGGAAGAGGATTGAGGCACTTCAGATCAGATAGTGTTCACCCTCACCCCGATAAAAAGTCCTGTTGTTAATTGTTGTTAAATATTCATTAAGATAAATTTAAAAAATATTTTTTCAATACTTTCGTAGTTAACTACATTTTGGACAGGTTGAAATTAATTTAGTGGTTAAAAGATGAAGAAAACTCTTATTATTCTTGGAACGGTCGCTGCTATTGCAGCCTTGATTGTGTTTAACAAGATGACATCTAAGAAGGGTGTTGTAAATTCTTATGCTGAAGTTCAGAGAGGTTCTTTTGAAATAACGGTATCAAATTCAGGTGAATTAATAGCCGAAAATTCAATTGACATCAAAGGGCCCGAAATTGCACAAGGTCGCGATCATGGCCGCAATAGAGGCAGAGGAGGACACATGCGTGCAATGGATCTTAAAATACAGGACATTGTGCCTGAAGGGACTATAGTACGTAAAGGTGAATATATTGCACAACTCGACAGAACATCTTATGAAAATACACTTAAGGATGAGCTTGAAAATTTGAAAACACTTCAGACAAATCTGGAAATGAAGATACTCGATACTGCGGTAGTCCTTACTAACTTGCGTGATGATATCAAGAATCAGACATATGTGGTGGAAGAAGCTTCAATCACACTTGAACAATCAAAATTTGAACCTCCTGCAACTATTCGTAAAGCTGAGACAGCCCTGGATAAAACACAACGGACTCTTGAACAACAAAAAAAGAGTTATAAGCTTAGAATAGCACAAACTCTTTCAGAAATTAACCAGGAAAAAAGGCGCCTTTCAAGTGGGACCAGCCTGGTGGAAAATCTTCAGGAGTTTCTATCCAAATTTACAATAACAGCACCTTCAAATGGGATGGTTATTTATAAAAAAGAGAGAAACGGAGTTAAAAGAAAGGCCGGATCAACAGTCAATCCTTTTGACAGGGTTATTGCAACACTCCCTGATCTTTCAACTATGCTCTCAAAGACCTATGTTAACGAAATTGATATCAGTAAGGTTAAACCCGGTCAGAAAGTTCGCATTAATGTGGATGCATTTCCGGAGAAAGAATTTGTCGGTAATGTGATTAGTGTAGCTAATATTGGTGAACAATTACCAAATTCCGATGCAAAAATGTTCGAAGTACAGATCAGGGTTGAGGGTTCTGATCCGACACTCAGACCGTCAATGACAACTGGGAATAAAATAATTATTAAAACCTTTGATGATGTAGTATATATCCCTATTGAAGGCGTACATACCGGGTCTGACAGTATTCCATTTGTCTATGAAAAAAACAAAACCAAACAGATTGTTTTGCTGGGCGAATCAAACGAAAAAAATACAATTATTGAGCAGGGTCTTGAACCTGGCAATACCATTCACCTTATCACACCTGAAAATCCTGAGAATTTCAGGATTGTCGGGGAAGACCTTATATCTACAATAAGAGAGCGTTATAAGGGGAATAAGACCGAAGAAAATAATTAATACAAAATCTAAGAAAACATGAATAAAAGAAATCCAGACCTCCATGCCGCAGATCATTTAATGCGGTGGAGATTTCTATTTATGGTCATGCTTCTTTCCTTATCAGTACTAACTGCCTCTGCACAAGCTACCAGATTGCTGCGTCAACCTTCGTTAAGTGATACACATATTGCATTTACTTATGGTGGTGACATATGGGTATCAGATATTGATGGATCTCATGTCATTCGTATTACCAGCACACAAGCGGTCGAAAGAAACCCGCAAATTTCACCTGACGGGAAATTAATTGCATTCAGTTCCAATCGGACAGGTACCGATTGTATCTATGTTGTCTCAATTAATGGGGGCACTCCTGCACGTCTTACCTGGCACCCTTCTGCTGCAACAGCCAGAGGCTGGACACATGATGGGCAGCAGGTGCTTTACTCCTCTTCAAAGGATTTTCCGTCTATAGACCGCTTATGGTTAGTACCAGTAAAAGGCGGACCATCCACTCTACTCACTTCACAATGGAGTACAAACGGATCATTTTCACCTGAAGGGAATAAAATTATTATTGACAGGATAAATCGTTGGGATAAAGAGTGGCGTAATTACAGAGGAGGACAAAACAGCTCTTTGACTATACTCGACCTTAATGATCAATCGGAAATCCTTATATCTAATGATAGAACAATAGATATATTACCTGTCTGGATAGGAGATAATATTTATTTTCTATCGGACCGGGATTGGACAGAAAATATCTGGTCCTATTCAACTAAAACCGGGGATCTGAATCAAATAACGTATTTTACAGGATCTGATATAAAATGGCTATCTGGCAAAGACAACCTTGCATTCGAACGGGAGGGCTATCTGTCTGTGCTTGATCCGGTTACGAATGAAATCACAAAGTTGGAAATCACCATCTCCGGAGATTTCCCATGGACCGAGACCAAATGGGAAAATACAAGTGACAACATTAAGACAGCTTCTTTATCTCCAACCGGGAAAAGGGCTATAATGGAATCGCGGGGAGATATCTTCACAGTGCCTGCTGAGAAGGGAGATGCAAGAAATATTACAAAAAGTCCCGGTGTTGCCGATCGTGCACCTGTGTGGTCACCTAAGGGGGATAAAATTGCCTGGTTCTCAGATACTGGCCATAAAGAATATGCCTTAATGATTGCTCCTCAGGATGGTTTGTCAGAACCGAGGCGAATTTCAATCGGAGTATCAAAAATGGTCTGGGAGCCTGTATGGTCTCCTGATGAAAAGTACATCGCTTTTGCTGATGATGATGTTCGAATAAGAGTACTAAACATTGAGAGTGAAGAGATAAAAACAATTGACACTGGAGGAACAAACATTGAACGAGGATCAATGGGACTTACATGGTCACCAGATTCAAAGTGGCTTGCTTATGCAAAATCGGCTGCCAATAACTTTAGAAGAGTAACAATCTGGTCTCAAAAGGATAACAGCGTACGTTCTGTTACTAACTTATTTGCCGATGCTTTTTCGCCTGCCTGGGATCTTGATGGAAAGCACCTTTATTTTCTAGCCAGTACTAACGTGGCATTAGGCTCTGGCTGGGCCAATACCAGCTCAATGACTTCTGATCCAAAATATGCATGCTATGTGGTTAACCTGAAAAAGGAAGACCCATCACCATTTAAGCTACGTAGCGACGAAGAGAAGCCTGAAGCAAAGAAGGAAGTCAAAAAGGACGATAAAAAGGACAACAAAAAGAAAAGTGAGAGCGAGAAAAATCCAACTACTGACACAATATTAATTGTTAAGATTGATTTTGAGAACATCGATCGCCGAATTATTCCTCTTCCTATTCCCCAGAGAAATTATGTATTAATTAAAAACGGACCTAAAGGAACCATATTTATTGCTGAAAGAATTCCAAATAAACCGGGGATTACCCTTCAAAAATTTGTTCTGGAAGAGAGAGAGATAAAAGAGTATCTGAGTGGAGCCACGAATGTTTCCGTTTCGTCCGATGGCAAAAAAATATTAGCAAAGGTTAACAATACCTGGAAGGTAATGGATACCTCAAAACCCACTGACGATGGAAAAACTTTGAAAGTAAGTCTTCAGATGAACCTTAACAGGCATGATGAGTGGGTTCAGATATTTGAGGAGGCCTGGAGGTATGAACGTGACTATTTCTATGATCCCAATATGCACGGTCGCGACTGGATGACTGTTTACGATCGCTATTCTCCTCTTATTCCTTTTGTGAAACACAGGGCAGATCTTAACTATATTCTTGATCAGGTAAACGGGGAGCTTTCCGTAGGGCATAGTTTTGTTTTTGGAGGAGATTTTCCTAAGGTTGAAAATCCGAAAGTGGGTCTCCTGGGTGCAGATCTGGTCGCTGAAAATAATTACTGGAAAATTAAGCGTATTTATACAACAGAAAACTGGAACCCAAACTTAACAAGTCCACTTGATCAACCAGGCGTCAAAATAAGGGAAGGTTATTATCTGGTGGGCATCAACGGTACAGAAATAACAAGCGGGGATAATCCGTTTCAATTTCTGGATGGGACCCTTGGCCTGCAAACTGTATTAAACATAAATAGTAGTCCTAAATTTGAAGGATCGTGGAGAGAAATCGTCAAGCCTATCAGAAGCGAAACTGCATTACGCCAGAGAGCCTGGGTAGAAGACAACAGACGCATTGTTGACAGCCTGTCTAATGGTCAATTGGCTTATGTTTGGGTTCCTAACACCAGCATGCAAGGATTAGTCTCTTTCAACCGCTATTTCTTTGCCCAGCAGGATAAGAAAGGAGCTGTTATAGACGAGCGATTTAATGGAGGTGGGTTATTGGACGATTATATGGTTGATTTGATGACCCGCAGCCTGCGTGCGGCGATAACAAATGAAGTTCCGGATGGAAAGCCGGCTATATTGCCTGCTGGCATACTGGGACCTAAGGTCTTACTGATCAATGAAATGTCAGGATCGGGGGGAGATTATTTCCCATGGGTTTTCAGGCAACAAAAAGTTGGTCCCTTAATTGGTTCCACAACATGGGGAGGATTAGTAAAATCATCAGTCCACTATTCGCTGATTGACGGAGGAGCCGTAACCGCTCCTGATAATGCCGTTTTTGATCCTGTTAATAACATCTGGATTGCTGAAAACAAAGGAATCCCACCAGACATACCTGTTCGACAAGATGCTAAATCACTTAAAGAGGGACGCGATCCACAACTTGAAAGAGCTGTTAAGGAAGCGTTGATATTAATTCAAAAAGAGGACTTAATTATTAATGCGCCACCTTATTCAACTCCTGCTAAGAAAAAGGAATAAGAACACTTGCGTTTTGCGTTTCGCGTTACGCGTTTCGCTGAGACATTGAGCCGTTGAGCCGTTGCGCCGTTACTCCGTTATACCTTTGAGCTGCCTCAATACTCTGCAAGGATTACCAACAGCAACCACATTATCTGGAATATTTTGGGTGACAATACTTCCTGAACCAATTACTGAATTATCACCAATAGTAATTCCTGGATTAACCACAACATTACCCCCAATCCAAACATTATCGCCAATAGTAACAGGATAAGCATATTCAAATTCCTGATTTCGCAGTTTAAAATCTAATGGGTGTCCGGCTGTATAGATATTTACATTAGAAGCCATCAAAACATTATTGCCAATCTTTACCTTTGCACAATCCAAAATTATCAAATTAAAATTTGAATAGAATTTTTCTCCAATTTCAATATTATACCCATAATCACACCTGAAAGGAGGTTCAATAAAAAACTCATGTCCTGTTTTTCCAAACAAGCTCCTGATAATTTCGTTACGTTTATTTACTTCACCCGGATGTAAATTGTTAAAATCAAAAATTAGTCCTTTGGCTTTTTGTCTCTCATTAAATAATTCCTCCCCGAATGCCTTATAAAGTTCTCCTGAAAGCATCTTTTCTTTCTCCGATTTCATAATTATCATATATTTTCAAAATTCTAATGATTGTGATTAATTATTCAGAGGTTTTTCTTTTTAAAAACCATAATAAAAGGCAGCTCGGGACTATCATAATTTCTGCATACTCGAATGAGTTCAAAACCGCAATCGATTATATCAGAGATCTCTTTTTCAATGGGAGCTCCATTCCAACCATTACTTGTTGTTGGCTCGCTTTCATAATTAATATTCGGATTAATAACATAGAATAATCCTTCATCTTTCAGTTTTTCCCTGACATCCTTTATAAACTCCCGGGGGCTTTTAAGATACTGATATGTCCACAACATTAGTATTTTATCACAATTATTATCAGGCAAATTAGTTCTGGTGTCTGTCCCATTTACAGCAATAAACTTATTTGTAAACGGACGTCCATTAACTTTTTGATAGAAGTCTACTACATCATTAATAATGTTTTGATTACAAACAGATGTATCTATGTCTTGAATATAAAAAGTTAAACTGTCATTATAAATTGACAACATGGCTTCCAAATAACCGTTTCCGGCTCCAATATCTGCTATTATCTCCCCATTTCTGAATTTAATGGTATCAACACATTTCCTTTTTAGGGAAAGCTCTATCTCTTCAGTGCTTTTTACCATTGGATACCCATCGATTGGCTGCATCGAATCACTATCCACATTCTTGCATGCAGATAAATGCCAAATAATTATTATTATTACAAAAAGGCTTTTTTGTTTTAATAAATCCATGACTCATCTATATTTCCGGTTAGTACTAACGTGATCCTACCCTACTGATTGTTCAATGTAGCATATCAATTATTCAAATCATTAAGTTCTATACCATAATCATACTGCAAATCTTCATGTAAGAAAGTCAGCTTTCCCCTGATCGCCTCAATCTGCCTCAGGTAAATATTCCTGAGTGCGGTATTCTTATGCATGGAGGGGGTGAGTTTTTTTAGTTTTGTACAAAAATATATCAGCAGATCTATCTCAGTCTCTTTCCTCTTTGAATATCTGATATACTTCCTGGTAATGAGTAAAGCTCTGCGAACACCTTTTTTTATAAAATAATAGCTCTTTCTATTTATATGCTCAAATTGCAGATCGATCTCCACTCTTACATTTTCAATGTATGATGCTTCATCAGATGATTCAAAAAGGAGGTATGTTAATAATTCCTTGTTCTCCTTTTTAAATCTTGACAAACGGATACACAGTTCCCGAAGCTCTTTCGGAGAACGATTTTCTAATTCCAGTTTGATTTCCTTAACAGTAACAGCTTTCATGACGCAATTAAAGAAAATGTTAAGCAGGGATTCTTAAAAGCAAAGTTATCATTTTTTATGGGTACCTGGTCCCTTCAGGCGACAAGTGCAGTTCAATTATCCTATGGACCATTTGGATTATGGAAAGCGGCTACTTTCAACCCTTTCAACTTTCCTCAAAAATGTTGGTACGTCTTTTGCTATTGTTATTTTGTTCTATCTTGTTCTTTTAAAAATATATGTCATGAAAAAATTAATAATCACCTCAGTTCTGCTGGCAATATTTGCCACCTGTACCACAATCCTGGCACAGGATCAGCCGGAGGAATACATGGGTCTGCCTGGGGATAATCTTAATCTTTATGCAGTAATGCAGTTATTCCGGGAATCAGAGACACTCGAAGGTTTCGAGAAGAGCCTGAATGATGAGAATTCTAAAATCAATAATCTCGACCTTAATGGCGATAATTTTGTTGATTACATTAAAATAATGGACTATGTCGACGGTGATGTCCATAACATCGTACTGCAGGTGGCAGTAAACGATAAGGAAAACCAGGATTTAGCCGTTTTTACTGTACAGCGTTATGCTAACGGACAGGTACAGGTACAGCTAATAGGTGATGAAGAATTATATGGCAAGGATTATATAATTGAACCTATACTTGATGAGGCGAATCAGGGTCAAACACCCAACCCGGGATATGCCGGTAATGCAGGAACAGTTAATGGGCGGAATGTCATCATTACAAGAACCACAACGTATGAGATTGCAAACTGGCCTGTGGTAAGGTTTATTTACCTTCCATCATATAGAATCTGGAGATCTTCATGGTACTGGGGCTATTACCCTACTTACTGGCAGCCATGGCAGCCATATTACTGGCATTACTATTACGGGTATCATTATAACTGGTACAATAATTATTACGGACATTACCGTCGCTGGAATTATCACCGCTATAACCGCTGGAACGACTTCTATTACAGTAGCAGACGGTCTCATTCTCCAAATGTAAGCGTCAGAATAAAGTCAGGGAATTATAAAGCCACATATTCACATCCCGACCAGAGAAGAAATGGTGAAGCTATGTACACTAAAATGCATCAGGCACAAAGCAGAAGGTCATCAAATAATTCTCCAGGGAATAACTCGGTTAGAAGATCCGGTTCTAAGTCAATTCAGGACAGGCAGTCTGCCGGTACAAGAAACAACACCACACGGAGGTCAACAACCACTGTGACTAATAATGCCACCACTAATAAATCATCAGGACAAAATAGTGGTACAGCACGAAGGTCAGCAACAACTGTAATAAATAAGTCCGCCACAAAACCTTCCTCAGGACAAAAAACAAACACAGCCAGAACGTCAAAAAAATCAACAAAAGCAACCGGAGTAAGCTCTTCCAGCCGCAGGAGCAGCGGAAGCAGTAAGTCCGGGAGTTCGGCAGCAAAGAACCAAAAAGCTAAAGAGTCAAAGTCTAAAAAATCTACTCGCAGGAAATAGATAGTCACTGATTAAAGCGGATTCTTACGAAAGTGAGAATGCAATTTATAAAACTCAGATCAACATAAACAAAAAGAAGTGTTGTCCGATTTATCCCTGACATTCTGAAGATGTGCGATTTTTTGATCTGTCTCTTTGTCTTCAATAAATGTCATCTTACTATAAGACAATAACTTAAAGACATTACTGCTTGAAACCCTGGTTTTTTGAAATACCTGTAAACGTATTGATGGATAAACATCCGCACTATTCCTGGCTATCGATACTTGAGTAGAAATTGAATTCTTTTTGCTCTCATGAGATTTATTAAACGAACTATTAAAAATCAACAGTCCGAGAGTGACGATCAATAATAAGATAATTGAATCGGGATTTATAATTCTGAGATTGTCTTTCTTATCAAACATAGATCAAAAGTAGCTCTTTTTTGGTAAAGTACAATGGTTACTCGTGGCTCGCTTTGCCTACCGTAGCCTTTGCGAAGGTAGGTTGCTCGGTATTGGTCACTGATTACTGATTACTGATTACTGTGGCAGACTATAATAACCGGACCCATTTTGTCAAGCTAACCCTAAATAATTTTTCTGTACAAACATATTTCTTTACTGATTATCATTAAATTTGATATTTAAAATTAACATAATACGAACATGAACAACAGCACCAATGACAAATCAATTATAATTATCGGGGCGGGATTCGCTGGTCTGGCTGCCGGAATTTATGCCCAGATGAACAGGTACGACACACAAATATTTGAGATGCACAACCAGCCGGGAGGCCTCTGTACCTCATGGAACCGAAAAGGTTATACGTTCGATGGCTGCATCCATTGGCTCGTTGGATCATCGCCACAAAGCGGGATGCACGACATGTGGGAAGAGACAGGCATCGCAAAGGACAGGGAGTTTATCGATATGGATGAATATATGAGAATTGAAGATTCAGCCGGACGTACCCTTGTCTTTTATACCGATTTAGACCGTCTTGAGAAACACCTTCTCGAATTTTCACCCCAGGATAAGAAACCCATTCTGGAATTTATCAGCGGGATAAGGATGTGTATTCCCTTCGACACTCCTTCAAAACACGATCCCATTTTGTTGCGGTTAAGAAAACAGGCTAAAACTGTAGCCAACTTCATTATAAACGGAAAAAAGATGCAGTATTGGATGAAAATAACTGCTGAAAATTTCTCGCAGCGCTTTAAAGATCCCCTTCTGAGGGAAGCCTTTAAAGAAATGTGGATTCCCGAATTCTCAATGTTCTTCATGCTCTTTACTTTCGCTTACCTCCACAACAAAAATGCCGGTTATCCCATCGGCGGGTCAATGCCTATGTCACAAGCTCTTGAGTCCAGGTATAAAGAGTTGGGAGGTACTATCCATTACAAAAGCAGAGTAAAGAAGATACTTACATCCGGCAATAAAGCGGTGGGGATAAGGCTTGAAGACGGCACAGAACAAATGGCAGCAAGGGCCATCTCGGCTGCCGATGGACATACAACTCTCTTTAGTATGCTGGAGGGTAAATATGGAGGTAAGGAAACACGTGAACCATATGAAAAATGGCCGCTCTTCCCCTCACTTATCTTTGTGTCACTGGGTGTTAACAGAACATTTGATGACATTCCCCGGTCAGTCTCGGGTCTTTGCTTCCAACTGAAACAACCGGTTGAGATCGGCGATATCGTTCGTAACAAGCTTTCAGTCCATATCTATAACCAGGATACCACCCTGGCTCCTACAGGAAAAACAGCCATTACAGTAATGCTCGATTCGGACTATGAGTACTGGAAAAAACTTGCTCAGGATAGAACAGTATACCTTAACAAAAAGGAACAGATCGGACGGACTATCGTGGAGCTGCTTGATCAGCGTTTCCCAGGTATCTCATCACTGGTAGAGGTTATTGACGTGGCATCACCTCTCACCTTCGAGCGTTATACCGGCAACTGGAAGGGCACCTTTGAAGGCTGGCTTATTACCCCGGAAAATGCTAATGTGATTATGAAACCTATGTCGCAAACATTACCCGACTTAGAGAATTTCTATATGTGCGGACAATGGGTGGAGCCAGGAGGCGGACTCCCCCCGGCTGTTATGTCAGCCCGTAGACTTATCAAAAAACTGTGTAAAAAGGATCACAGAAAGTTCAAATGCTAAAGAGGATATAGGCATTTTGCACCGTTGTACCATTGTACCGTTATACCGTTATACCGCTATACCGCTATTCCGCCTCTTCCTTGGGCTTGATATTCTTATTGCCTCTCTTCTGCGGATATGTACCAGGTAATATAACGTCAATGAGTTTTTTCCCCCACATACCAAGCTGGATTCCTGCAGCAAGAGATAAAATACTTAATACTATTGTTAAAACATATAAGTTCTTATGTGGAGCAACAAAAAAGAGTGTAACTGACAGGGAGAGTATTATAAGGCTAAAAATGATCTTCACCCTTAACAAAGGTGTAGCCAGCGTTTTGAATCGCGTCAGTCCATCAATAACTCCTGTGATTATTGCAAAGACAAGAGTAAACGGAAAAACAAAAACAGAAAATATTAAAACATTCTTCATTATTTCAGGTTGAAACTCCGGAAAAAAGTTTGTTATTATAGCCAGCAATGGTATTGCAATGACAAGTGCCTGAGAAAGATGAATTACGATCGGATGCAGATCCAAATTGAGCAATGTTAATCTGTTGCGGGACACTCTTTCTCTGTAAGGTTCAAAACCCTTTCCGGGCAAACCACATGCAGGACAAACATCTCCTAATTTATCTGCTTCCATAACAAATCCCCATGGACGGCAACGTACCAGTTCTTTCATAATTGTAATAATTAAATTCTCTGTACAAATATAAAAATTTCGCTTAGAATTCCTGATTCTCTTTAAATATTTGCATAGAGGGCATTGGGGTGCCGGGCACCTGGCCCGAGTTGAGCGAAGAAAGCTGTCAGGCAGCGTGCGGTTTGTGTTAAGCGTAATAGGGCGCTGGGAAAGTTTAATATTCTGAATAATTGATTACATTTAATCCATAATCTTTCTGATATTATCGTTTAAAAATAAAGCTATAATTACTGGAAATTACGAATAGCAACACATATAACTACCATAAGAAGATGAAATCAATTAACCTCAAAGTGAAAAAGATCATACTGGTTTTCATAAGCTTACTGATCACACTTAGCATCAACTCGCAGGACAATAAAAATCTGGCTGAATTACTGGGCTATCCCCGAAATTCAAAACTACTTATTATCCATGCCGATGATATGGGATTGGCTCATTCTGTCAATACTGCATGTATAAAGGCTTTCGAAAATAAAGGTATTAATTCCGGAAGCATTATGGTACCATGCCCATGGGCTCCTGAGATTGCCAGTTATGTGAAGGACCATCCCGGGCTGGATGTTGGCGTTCACCTTACAATGACTGCAGAATGGGATCTCTATAAATGGGGTGGAGTAACTTCTTCTGACCAGATCTCGAGCTTACTTGATAAGAACGGGGATTTTTATCCAACCGTTGAAGAACTTGGCATGGTTGTAAAAGCAGAGGATGCCCGGATAGAGCTAAAGTCTCAGATCGATAAAGCAATTGCTTCTGGTGTTCAGCTAACCCATATTGATACTCACATGGGTAGCGTACTTGCAAGTCCCGATCTGATAAAAATTTACCTGAGTCTCTCCGACGAGTATCATCTTCCTATATTATTTCCCCGTGCTTATGTAAGTTCTTTTCCACCCGATGTAGCTACAGCTTTAAATTCAAAAATCTTTTTATTAGATCATCTGTTTATGCTTGAACCACAGATGATTACAGACAATTGGAGCGATGCTTATAAAGATGGCATCGAAGGAATGGTCCCTGGTTTAAATCAAATGATAGTACATATTGCTTTTGATAATGATGAGATGCAGGCTATCTGTAAAGGACATGATGATTATGGCTCAGCCTGGCGCCAGAATGATCTTGATTATGTTCTTAGCAGTGAATTTAAAGATCTCTTAATAACAAATCATATCATCCTTGTAACCTGGAGGCAAATCAGGGATTTGATGATTGATCCGGATCTCAAACTGAGCAGCTTTTAACAGACTCTCAATGCCGTTGTGCCCCGCCCGAACGACTTAAATCAGGAATATAATTATAATTCTGTTTATCGTTCAGTCGGGCGGGCGTTGCGCCTTTGAGCCTTTGGTCTTTAAATCTTTCCAAACAGTGTTGTACTGAGATATCTCTCTCCGGTATCAGGCAGAAGTACAACAATATTTTTACCCCTGTTCTCATGACGCATAGCAATCTGCAGTGCGGCAAAAGCAGCTGCTCCCGATGATATACCTGTTAATAACCCCTCTGTCTCAGCCAACTCGCGACCCATATTGAAAGCTTCCTCATTTGTGACAAGGAATATCTCATCAATTATTGAACGGTTCAGTACATCAGGTACAAATCCGGCTCCGATTCCCTGTATCTTATGCGGACCAGGCTTACCACCAGAGAGCACTGGTGAATCAGCTGGTTCAACTGCAACAATTCTGATATCAGGATTCCTACTTTTAAGCACTTCTCCTACCCCGGTAATAGTACCTCCGGTACCTACCCCTGCAATAAATATGTCAATCTCCCCTTCAGTATCGCGCCATATCTCCTCCGCAGTTGTTCGCCTGTGAATCTCTGGATTGGCAGGGTCCTTAAACTGCTCCATAATTACTGACCCCGGGTTCTCTTTCTGAATCTCCTCAGCCTTTCTGATAGCGCCCTTCATACCTTCGGTGCCAGGTGTAAGTACAATCTCCACGCCTAATGCTTTACAAAGGCTTCTGCGCTCAACACTCATTGTCTCAGGCATTGTAAGGATTAATCTGTAACCTCTGGCAGCTGATACAAGAGCAAGACCAACACCCGTATTCCCGCTTGTAGGTCCAATAATTAGAATACCACTTTTCAGTGTACCAGCATCCTCTGCAGCTTTGATCATGGCATATCCAATCCGGTCCTTCACACTCCCCCCCGGGTTAAAATATTCCAATTTGGCAATTATTGTTGCTTCAAGTTTATACTTTTTGTTGAATTTTGATAGCTCCAGCATGGGAGTATTCCCAATAAGATCAGTCAGCGTTTTTACTATCTTGCTCATAATGATTAATTTAATTAGATTTCAACATCCTTTTCAATTTCACTAAATCCTTTAGATTGAGATATACGGAGATTATCAATGAAGCAAGGAATGAATATAAAGTAACTTTGTCAACCAGTGCTGCATTTATGTCAATGCCTGTCAATCTATCTATCATATATTTAATGTAAGAATCGGGTAACCCGGTTTCTCCAAGTCTGACAAGAATGCTGAAGTGCCAGTCTGTCAATGGGCAATAGCCTAATGTTCCTAATATAAGACCAAGAAATAACCACGATGCCCCGGTTAACAGAAGTGTAATTAAGTTGAATACCCTTGTTTTTCTCCATATCCAGCCAAAAAGGTTAAAAATTATCAGTGTGGTATGAAAAACAATAATCAGTATATCAAGTATGTGATAAATCATTATGCCGTTGTGCCGTTGTGCCGTTGCGCCGTTGCGCCTTATTAATATATCAGCGGAAGAAGTTTCTTAGTTCTTTTCTTATATCCGGCATACTCTTCATATTGCTGTGCAAGAAATGATTCTTCCTTTTTTATCCTGGATAATATCCCGATAAGGGTTAATAAAACAAAAATCCACATAAAGAGGCAAGAAAAAATTATAGTTACTTTGTCTTGACTCATAATAGTTGAAGCAGATTTTATAGTATAAGTATGGCCTGTTGAATGCAGTCAAATTATCATTCTGGAAAAAGCACGCCTGCCTTCTTACCCATCTCTCTTACATAATCAGCTGCCAGCTTATAATCGTTTTGTGTTTCAAGATGTTCCAGCATAAATGGGATATCCCGGAGTTTGCTTGCTTCCTGTAAAAAGACGCTATAATCAAGTGTACCTGAACCGGGCCTTCGCTCCTCCAGATGGACTGTCAGTTCCGGTAAAATGATTATGTCTTTGGCATGAATGGATTTAATATATGGCCCCAGTTTAGTGAAACACTCCTTTAGGAAGGCGGCGTTATTAAAATATCTCTGTGGGCTGGAGATCATATTCACCGGGTCGAGGTGTACAGCAAATTGTTTGCGATCGACAGCCCTGATTAACTCAAGGTAGCTATCTGGCGAATCGGGAAGCATATATGGCATCGGTTCCAGTGAATAAAAAGAGTTTACCGGTTTCACCTGGTCAATAATATACCGGACTGTCTCAACGATCATGTCGAATGTCTCTTTTGAATAGTTTCCGGAATATGGTCCGTCCCATATTTCACCTCTTGCCCCTGAAATATTAACACAACAGGATGCTCCGATCTCATCTGCCAGCTTAAGAGCAGCGATATTCTTTTCAACTGCGTCCTTACGGGCTGAATCGTTTGGATCGAGAGTATTGTTCCATGCACCTACTTCTGCTATCAGAATATTACTTTTTTTTGCTTCTGCTCTGAACGACTTTATCAGTTCGCCTGATGCACCAGGCTGAACAGGACAATATGCGGCGCTGTATCCCAAAGACTTAACAGCTTTCATCCATTCAGCCGGATCGGTAAAATTGCCGGGGACTGGTCCGCCAAGCCTGACAGGATTGCCGCTCCAACTACTATTTCCTCCTTTAAGAATCGGTGGAATAAAAGTTAATCCAGCGCCTATTATGGCGCCTGTTTTAATGAAACGGCGTCTGTTAAAATTAGTCTTCATATATATTCCCCTTTTAGTAATATCTGCCAATGAATTTATTCTCAACAATCATCTTCCTCATCTGAGCCGGATTAATCATGTCCTGCTTTTTGTAGATAATCTTTCCTCCCGGTTCAATCAGCATTGTGTATGGCAAAGCACCCTGCCAGTCCGGATCAACAGCTTCAATCATCTGATATACATCATCTTTATTAAAAATATAATTTTTATTCGAAGCCTCCTGTTTCTGTAGAAATTTCAGGGCATCTCCTTTTCTTGCCTGCTTATCAGCACTGATGGTAATAAACTCAAAAGAGCGTCCCCGATACATGCGGTCAATAATCACCATATCGGGAAATTCCGTTACACATGGGCCGCACCATGTGGCCCATATATTTATCAATCTGAGTTTATCAGATGAAGTGTTTCTGACAATCTCTTTTATTCCCTGAACATCAATATCTTCGAGCTTAACCGGCAATTCAGACCATTCCTTGTATAACCGTTGAGTATATTCGTCCTTCCATGACCATTTAACCGAACATCCGAAGACTTTTGTTGTTGGATTTTTAACACTCTTCCCTGCCAATACCTCATCAATGGCATTTCTGATATCTTCACCTTTGCCTGTACCTGGCTTTTCTGATCCATCGATACGTCCGGAATAACGCAATATGCGATCCTCATATGCCTGAGCAGTAGGACAATGATTGCAGCTGAAAATGATAACGAGAACTGAGGCTTTCTCAAAGCTTTTCAGACTATAGGTTTTTCCATCAACACCTAAAAGGTTAAAGTCAGGTGCTATGGAACCAATTTTAAGAGTTTCCGGTTCGGGAGGAGTTGTCTGTGAATTCCCTTTGCCAGAAGAAAAGACAATAAGAAGAATTATTATAAATGTTGATAATGATCTATTCATAATTTTAGTGGTTAGTGGATATTGGTTATACGTTTACTATTTAACTGTTTTATCTAAAGGACGTCCAAGGCTTTCATACAAACCCCTTCTTCCGGCTTTATCATTTGTGAGAATTTTGTCAGCATATCCGGCCACCTGTTCTGCAACTGCACGAGGAACAACAACAACTCCATCACCATCGCCAACCACAACGTCGCCCGGACAAACAAGTACACCGCCTATTGAAACAGGACGGTTGACTGACTCAATTTCGTTTCTTCCCGGACGTATCCCGCGTCCTTTCTTTCTCACATAAAGAGGAACCCTTTCAATGCCTACTTCATCAGTATCCCTGGCTCCTGCATCTGTTACTACTCCCACTGCTCCAAGTTTGTACCAGAACAGAATATTATTTGAACCAATAGATCCGATATCTCTGTCTTCAACATCATCAATTACGATAGCTGAGCCTGGTCTTATCAGCTGTGTAAAAGCTTCATGTGAATAGGTGTTATAGAAATTGCCTTCCCATTTAGGAAATTCTTCCCCCGGGGCCGGGAGGGCCGGTCTTTGTGTCGGGACATAACGGACTGTAACAGCTATGCCCCTGAATATATGAGCGAAATCCTTTAAATCAACCCAATCAGGATGTATTGCCGGATCAACAAGACCTGTCCCCGGCAGTCCCACCATATCTAATCCATCGGAAATATCAGCAACACGTAAATTTTTGTAAAGCTCAAGGATTCTGGCATCATCTTCAGCTGAATAGGTTTTGGTTTCAATAAAGTTCATACCCTTTTCCAATGATGCTTTATCACGTTCCTGTGCCTTTATGGTGGAGAACATTGTTACAAATAGAAACAATAAAAGCATGATAAGATTTTTCATAGCACTTTCTTTTAAATTTAATCAATTCATATTTGATAATATTCCCATGTGGAAAATTTATTAAAAATACATAAAATTATCCAACGACCTCCCTCCTTTATTGACTTTCGACTTTGTAACTCTCTCACTTCGTCCACCGACTTCGGCGGACGAAGTCTGAAGCCTTCTTTGACAGCCGAAGCATTTGCGAAAGTTATGGTGAAGGTGGAGCCTCCCCTTCACCCAGTCTTTCCATTCACAAAAAAAGGCCCCTTACGGAGCCTCTTCACTGTTCATTAAATATTCTCAGGAATTACTTTTTATCATAAACCATTTTGGTTGTCATCTCACCGTCTTGTGTAGTCCTTGTCCTGGAAATTGTAAGAGTTTTGGCATCGGTAAGTACCCATGCTTCAGTTGAGGTCCTTTCATTCCCATTGAAAGATGATTTGGTAATGATAGTAAGCGTCTTGCCGTCAGCCGACCATTTTGCCGTTGATTTGCTTTCACCCCTGCCGGTTGTATTTACACTCTCTTTTCCATCAAGTGTATACTTGCTGGTTGTTGTAGTGGTCTCACCATCCCTGTTGGTTCTGGTCCTGTCAACTGAAAGAAGATTGCCTTCCTGTTTGGCAACAAAATTACCACCACCCATTCTTTGTCCACCAGCCTGATCCATAGTACTTTTCTCTGCATTTAAAGCCCAGGTACCGGAGAAGTTTGATTTACCTGCCTGTGCATTCATCATAACCGGAGTAACGAACGCCAGCATGATCGTCAGTGAGATTAACCGCATGATAAGAGAACCTTTAACCTGAAGATTGTCATAATTTCGTTTCATAATCTATAAATATTAAGTAGGTTGATAATATAAAATTAGACAACAAATATAGGGTAATTATTCCTTCGATTAAAAAAAGAATGTGATCTGGTGGTTTGGAGTATGGTGTACGTGATGGGTGAGAATCAACCGTTGCGACATCATCCGACACTAGCTCGGTCGAAGTGCAACCTTTTCAATTTTATCAATAGTGATCCAGCCATCCATATTGATAAGAATGCTTCTGTCGATCCGGAAAGGTTCAATCTCTTCAATATCATTCAAACCAATTAAAACAAGGTATCTTTTCCCCGCCAGTTTCTCAAACTGTTTATCGGGTAACTGAAGTTTGTCCTGATGCCTGATAATTGTCTCAAACGATTCTTCTACAGATAACTGATCAGAATTTAAGACGGAAGATACAACTCCTCTGGCTTTTACTTCCCCATCTCCATTGTTATTAATAAAATACAAAACATCGCCTTCATTTACCCTTCCATGAGGGAGCTTTCTTCCTGCTGCTCCGCGGATAATCATAGACTTATTTCCATTCACCAGGTTTTCTAATTCTTTTGTTTTAGTATCGAGACAGACAATATGATCCATGGTAAAATTAGTTTTAGGTTATAAAAAATCTACAAATTGCTCTCTGATTAATTCCATTTTTATCCCGGAAATACTTCCTATGATATCCATTTTAATAACTACAGAGAGCTAAAGTGAATTAATTACGTTATAAAGACGTTTAAAAAATATAAATGTTACCGGATTTTTTAATGAATATCGTTAATGCAGTGTTAATGTTATGTTAATGGAAATGGATTCAGGTAAATAGCCATAAATCCTTAATTATGAGGAGACCAAACCTGATAAACAAGCACGAGGTATTAAGGAGATGCATGGTCAGGTACTCTGGCTATTCATCAATTACTTATTTCTTAACCTTTCAACTGTATTATATCACTTGAATAAAGAAGAAATAACCATTTTTTTTTAAATTGCGATTTATAAACTAATTCTATAATCATGAAAAAAATCATATTTTCAATCGCAATAATTCTGATTTTTGGGAGTTTTGCTCTCCCTCAAAAGAAACAATCACTCTTTAATGGTAAAGATCTTTCAGGTTGGAAAATCTATGGTACTGAAAAGTGGTATGTTGAAAATAGCCAGCTAGTATGCGAAAGTGGTCCGGATAAGAAGTATGGCTATCTGGCTACAGAAAAGTTTTACAAAAACTTCGATCTGACAGTAGAATTTCTCCAGGAGAGTAACGGTAACAGTGGTATCTTTTTCCGCTCAACAATAGAGGGAACAAAGATATCCGGCTGGCAATGCGAAGTTGCCCCTAAAGGACATGATACCGGCGGAATATACGAATCATATGGTCGTGGCTGGTTAAAACAGATTGACGATGATAAAGAAACCATCTTCAAACCGGAAGAATGGAATAAAATGCGCTTGCGTGTAGAAGGAGACAGGGTACAGACCTGGCTAAACGGCGAACCTATGGTCGATTTTACAGATGAAAAAATAGGCAAGGGAGATGGATCAATAGCACTTCAGATACATGAAGGAGGTGAAATAAAGGTGCTATGGAAAAATCTAATAGTTGAAGAACTATAAGAAAATGTCACATCAATATTGAAATTTAGACTGACAAAAATCAGTTACGCCCTTTATATACCTATACTGTTTACAAAGACCCTGGTCAAAAAGCTAATACCTTTTTTTGAGCCGATGGGATTAACTTAAGGCAGAATATAAAACAGATATCTGATTTCCCAATGGGATTCCTCTCCCGGATCAACTTTTATCTTAATATAAGGTTCAGGACAAACAGTAGTTGAACAGCACCAGAAGTTAAGTTTGAGAATTGGCTGATCGCAGGTTATTCTGACACCAGCACCTGTTGTTTTGTTTTCAATTCTAATGTCATAGTCTTTTGAGGTTGTACCAAACCCCTCCAACCCACTACAGAAAACAGTTTCTCCATCGTTTAGCTCTCTCAGGAAAACTATCTTATCTCCTGCAATATCTGCCAGTTCACCAATACCTTCGCCCTCTCCTTTAAGATCGAAGGGTAACTTAACAATAAAGCCCGGACCAATTGGTTGCTTGTCGATAACAAAGAAGTTATGATCATAGACACTGGTTTCAATGGTACGGCTCCCTGTGTTTTTAAGAGTATGAGAAAGAACAAGTTCAGGTTTATCTTTCATAAGCTGAACACGCTTTTCATATAGATATGAATAATCTGTATCGTTAAGTTCATGAATAAACTGAACCTGGTCAGATTGCGTATTAACTTTCCATGTACCACGGTTTAAAACCGGATAAAGTCGACTGAATGTATAAGGTTTATCATCAGGTTTAGAAAGTACCCCTACTCCTATTTTCAGAAAGCTGTCTCCGGCTTTGGTTTCGATGTAATCCAAAGGCATAAACTCTTCAACAGGACCCATTATTACATCATGAATTTCGGGACTGTATTTCTTGAACCACTGTCCAAAATAATTATGACCTTTATATTCAAGACTTTCAATATTTCCCGACCAGTCGAAACGGGTTCCCTGATAATATCCTTTTTTGGAATCGGGCAGATAGATCCTGGCACGAATTAATCCGTTGTTGATCTCTTTTTGTGGAAATTTCATAATTGGTATAGCTACAATAATTAATCCAGACAATAAATAATATAATCTCTTCATATCTTAGGGATTATATGATAAATATATATATAAACTTAACTCTATACAACTTTTTTACTGCATTTTAGCTTCCCTGGAACATTGCAGGCTTGAAAAACAATACTTTTTCCTTGTTAATTGAATAAAAACTGGGTATCCTAGTATAATAATCCTATCTTTGCATGGAATCACAAAATCTTAAATATATGGCTAATAATCTATTTGATATTTTAGACTTACCACCAGAATGGAAGAAGTACCAACCTCAGGTCAAAAAAGTACTCCTTGTCTTATTGCTTATCCTGCTCTCATGGTCAGCCTTCTTCCAGATTGAACCTGAAGAAATTGGCGTTATAACACGTTTCGGTAAATATGTCCGAGAGGTGGATCCTGGACTTAACTTAAGGGTTCCAGTATTAGAAAGAGTATATAGGGTCCCCGTCGAGAGACAGCAGAAAGAAGAGTTTGGATTTCGCACTGTTAGTGCAGGAGTTCAGTCACAATTTACAAAGGCTGGAACTTCTGATGAATCCTTAATGCTAACTGGTGATCTTAATCTGGCAGATGTTGAGTGGGTTGTTCAATATCGTATTGACAATCCTTACAGTTATCTTTTTAAAGTAAGAAATCCAATAAACTCACTTCGTGACATCTCAGAAGCTGCTATGCGTCAAGTAGTTGGGGATCGTACAGTAAATGAAGTGTTAACAGTAGGAAGAACTGAAATAGCCAATAAAGTGCAGGAAGAGATTCAAAGAATATGCATTGAATACACTCTCGGAATAAAAATAGAACAGGTAGTCTTACAGGATGTTAATCCTCCTGATCCGGTTAAAGATGCTTTTAATGCAGTAAATCAGGCTCAACAGGAAAAAGAGACCTTGATCAACCAGGCCAAATCGGAGTACAATAAGGTAATCCCAAGGGCAAGCGGACAGGCTGATGAAACGATACAGAAAGCTGAGGGTTATGCTACTGAAAGGGTAAATAATGCACTTGGGGAAGCTGCCAGGTTTAATGCCTTATACTATGAGTATATAAAAGCTCCCGAAGTGACAAAACGTAGGATTTATCTGGAGACAATGGAAAGTTCAATACCGAAGCTGGGAAATAAAATCATCACTGATAAGAACGGGAGTAATATATTGCCGCTTCTTCAGATGCAACTCAACGATAAGAAATAAAACATAATAACATGGCGAATAAAAAAATATTAATACAGCTGGTTATAGCAATTATAGCCATAATCCTGATTGGTCAGAGTACTTATATCGTTAAGGAAACTGAGCAGGTTGTAATTACACAGTTTGGAAAACCTATTGGCCAGGCCAAAATTACCCCTGGTTTAAAAATTAAAGTACCCTTCATACAAAAAACCAATTATTTTGAAAAACGGTATATGGATTGGGATGGAGATCCAAACCAGGTGCCTACAAAAGATAAAAAATTCATTTTCGTGGATGCTTATGCCCGCTGGCAGATCACTGATCCGCTTCAGTTTTTTAAGAGGCTAACCAATGAAAGAGGTGCGGCATCAAGACTGGATGATATTCTTGACGGAGAAACACGTGATTATATTGCAAACAATAACCTCGAGGAAGCTGTGAGAACCAGCAACAGGATACCTATTCCATCAGGTATGATTGGAGAGGAAGTGGGCGATACACTTGTAAACATAATAGTAGGCCGGCAGAAAATACAGGATATGATCCTGCTATCTGCTAATGCGAAAGCCAGTGACCTGGGCGTTGAAATACAGGATTTCCGGATTAAACGGATCAATTATGTAGAAGAAGTCAGGCAACAAGTATATGAAAGAATGAAAAGTGAGCGGTTCCGTATAGCAGAAAAATTCAGGTCAGAAGGCCAGGGTGAAGCTTCAAAGATAAATGGCGAAAAAGAGAGGGATCTCTTAGTCATTCAGTCTGAGGCTTTCCGGAAGGCAGAGGAGATAATGGGACGAGCCGATGCCAAAGCTGCATCAGTTTATGCCAGAGCATACGACCAATCAGCCTCCTCAAGGGATCTATATAGTTTTGTAAAATCAATGGGGACATTCGAAAATACATTTGACTCAACAACAACTGTTATACTTTCAACTGACAGCGAGCTGTATAAATACCTGATTAATTTTAAATAGATACACATTGCAATAACTGGTACTGTCGCATCTGGATTTCTATTTTAGGTATGAACTTATATAACCATCACTTGTCAGGTTAACATTTTGATTAGCAAGCAAGTCCTCTAGTGAGTCATTTATGATTTGAAGCATAAATTCCACAAATCCAATAGTATCATTTGATATTATCAAAGGTACTAAGTAGCCCTTTATCAAACTACCTCATATGCAGGAACTCGTAAATTAAACACAACGGTTTGGCTATGGTGCGTGCCGCATTAATCTAGCATATTTTTCCTGACACAAATATATTCAAATATTAAACTTAAATGTCATGTTTACAACGTATTGCGGTATGCAATATAGCCTTTGTTGCCAACCGTACTTTCTTTTCATCGTATCAGTTGATAATCTTTAATTAGTAATCCAGCCGATAAATTCAATCTATTTGCTAATTTACGAATCATATCAACAGTCAATCTGCGCTTACGATTCAGAATCTCAGAAACTCGACTTTTTCCTCCAATCTCTGAAACCAAATCAACTTGCTTCAATTGCATTTCCTCCATTCGGATCTTAATAGCTTCAATCGGGTCTGGAGCATCAATAGGATAATGCTTTTTCTCATATTCATCAATCAATATTCCAAGTATATCTGCCTCATCGCTTTCAGGAGTTCCAATCGGCGCATCAAATATGTCCTCAAGTTTTTTTAAGGTCATCTGATAATCTGATTCCGTTTTTATTAATTTAATATCCATGTCTCTATTTTTTAAATCGTGTTTGCATCAATTTTATCATATTCTGTATGAGTTCCAATGAATCGAATAAACGTCCATTGTTTCTCAAAATTAAATTTCACAATCAATCGGTACGAGTTACCTTTAATATTAAATACAGTCCGTCTATTTTTAAGAATACTAGCATTTGCATAAGTCTGCTTAACATCATTTGGGGTCTTCCAATCAGAACTCATTACTGTATCATACCATGTTTTTAAATACTGTTCCGAGTCTGGATGCTTTTCCCAATATTCTCGTAATGTACTCTTTGCAAATATTCTTTTCATTTCTCATTCAATATTATTGCAAAGATAATAAATAATTCTCAATTTGGGAACTTTATTTTATGCATGTAGTTTTTTTGTATGGTTGGCAACGGGGCGCTAAACGAAGTTCCACACTGAGGGCGATTCCGCTAGAGCTTGCTCTAAGCGGAAGTTAAGCCCGCAAGGGTGGATCCAAATTGCTTTTAGCATGATGTTCTGGCACGTTTTGGCTCGAAGCCCAGTTAAAGCTGTTAATATTTATAAAGTTACAAAAGCAATTTGGGTTAGCGCCCCGTTCAGGCACATTTTCAAAATACCGGGAGTGCGAAGCACGTAGGGATTTTGATCAGCTTTAGCTGAACCGAAGGCCAACTAGTTGGCCGAGCTCGGCGAAGCCAATGTGCCTGAACGGTAAGTATATGAAAAGTAGGCGATTGCGTGGCAATTCAATGTCAAGTTACACAAAAGTTAGAGCGGGCTACAACCATTGAATTTACTACTATCACGCCTATTTTTTATATACATTGTTATAGCCAGTGTATTGTTAATTGTCAAGATGCAAGTTGTCAAATTATTAGTCCCCTTGCACGGAGGCTGATCTCTGTAAACTCATTTAAAAGCATTGGCTTTTATTTCTATAGTGGGGCTTTTATATGTGCTTGCAGAAGTATGTGTTTACTAATTTAATATTTTGCTTCAATTGATGATAAAAGCAACTTTATATATATATTAAAATTATTGTTGAGATCTCCCGGTTTTAATTCCCCCCAGTTTCCTTTTGCGCTTGATAATATGAGTTGATATTCTGGAATGATAATCATGTTATTCCCACCGGCACCTATGCTCATAAATGTTCTTGAAGTAGCATCCGGCCAGGTAACAGATTCAGGGTGCAATAATCCTGTACTATTAAACCACCAGTTAAAACCATATATACCAGATCCGTATTGTGTAAAATGAGCCGATCCACCTCCAAAAGTTCCAATTTTTAAATAATCGTCATTTTTGATTTTGGATTCTCTGGTAAGAGGCAGGTTTTTCGGAACATGTGGATTCATGTATTTTCTAAAATACTTTTTTGGAAGAACCTGCTTGCCTTTCCAATTTCCTCTGTTCATCCAAAATAGTCCAAATCTGGCAAAATCTCTTACCGATGCATAAATTCTGGGCTTGTCTTCGCGAAACCATATGCTATCCTGAAATTGCAGGCATCCCAATCGACTAAATAAAACTTTGCCAGGTGATTCTTTAAATACCTTATCAAATAAAGACTTTTGATATAATTGAATGGCATAATCGTTATATGCCCAGGCCTCACCTGGCTTTTCAGGTCGGGCATATCCGCTGGTCATATTTGCAAGATGGTAGAATTCCACGTCTTTATCTTTTGGATGTAAATCCCAGCTAAGATTATATAATTTGTAATGCACATCAGGAATCCTGTCCTCTTCAACCGCAAAAAACAGAAGGGTGCTGAATATAGGTTTAGCAGATGAAAGCCAATCGCTTTTAACAGATGGATCACCCCAGGTTTTTACTATATAACCATCTTTAACAATACAACCCCTGCCAGCAAGTATTCCTGCAAGTGAATCCAGTATTTCAGCTTTTAGTCCTGCTTTTTCAGGCTCTAAAAACTCCCAGGTCTCACCAGGAAATACAGATTTGCTTTTTTGAGCACTAGCTGGCAAAAAATTGATCATGATCAATATAATTAAGCAGATTCTTTCTCTTCTATTCATATTATTTAATTTTGATCAACAATTCTGTCCAATCATCTTCTAATGAGGAGGGTGGATTACCCATATCAAGCCATCCATTTCCTTTAATTACTCTCGTCGGCCCTTCAAATTCACCTTTCCGCGGATTGTACCATTTTTGTAAGAAATCTCCATGGATCCCGGTCAGGTTAAGTTTGCCAGTTTCTTTAGCATTTGGGAAATATATCGCATATACCTCACCTTTCTTTGCAAATACCCTACCGTAACATTGAGAATGCGCTCCCTCGAAATTGGATTCTCCCTTCAGCAATTCATCCATAGGTTCCATTCCCCAAAACGGCAGATTTATTTCTATGAATTTTCGGGCATACCACAAGTATTTCCAATAATTTTGATAATTACTAAAATCTTCTGTTTTAAGCAATTCATCAAGAATATATTCGGCCTGACCACCTGAAAAATATATTGGCCAGATATATTCCCGACGATGCCTTTCAGCATTTTCACTACTGGCTTTATCTGGAAACAATTCATCAAGACACATGACTTGCGGATTGCCCGCATCACTTGACTTTTTTCGCCAAATTTGAATATCATTAACATTCCTGGTTTGAAATGAAGTAGCCTCGAACAATTTATCACTATAAAATGGGGGCCAGGATTTTTCAACTGTTGAAGCATGGTGTACGGTTATGGAGTGCTTATATGGATCTATCTTATTGATATATGCAGCAAAGGATTTTATTAGTTCAGGGCTCAATTTATACTGTAAATTATATTCTTCACATATATTCCATTGTAAAGCGAGGTGATGCGAAAAACGGGCAATCATATCCCGATAAAACAATTTACGTTCAACGCCGAGAGTACCATCATCCAACTCCTTTTTATTCATTTCCTCAGCTTCATTAAGAACAAAATGGAGAAAAATGCCTTTATTTTGGGCATGAGAAAAGACCGTTTCCCATTGATGTAACTTTTTAATATCATAATGAAGGTTATCATTAGCCGGATCGCCCTTCCTGTTTATAACTCCCAGGAAAGGCCATACATTTTTCCCATCTCCCCCGATATTCATTGGCAGAAAATAGATGGAATTGACATTATTTTCCGAGAGATAATTTAATGCGCCAATAATCCCCTTACCTTTCCCGTCTTCCCAATCCGGATCGCCTGGATTCCAGTGTTGGACATGTGAAGAATACGAATGAGTGGCAAAAGGTGTATTTGTAAAACCCTTGTATGCAAGAAAATCTTCTGGGCTATCTGTACCTCCTTTGATCCAATAACCATCATCGGAGAATTTATAATAATGTTTCCCAACATATTTAAGGCGACCCTTCCTTTTAAAACCGGGAGCATTACCTTCAGCAGCTTTAATATTAAATTTTCCATTTTGCCCATCAAATGCTGCTGGTTCTCCTGGTTCATTATCAAGAACAGCTATTTGCTTTCCTTTCCTGAAATAGGCCTTAAAAGTCCATTCCCCGGTTTCATCGGGAGCAAATCGGACTGACCAGATAGTTCCTGAATTTTCTCCTTTTCCATTTCCGTTATAAAAACCAGGGACTAAATAAATATTACCTGAAGGAGCTTTGAACTCAATTGTTAGCCTGTAATCCAGAAAAGGATTAGGTTCATTATCATAAGCATTAGCCTCAGGGCCATTAAAATCAATTGTAAGGACATTCCATTTTTCTAACTGACCTTTTATCTTGTAGGCTTTTGTAGCCGAACAAACCTTTACTGAAGCCAGAATAATAACTACAAATAAAATCGTCTTCTTCATGATTAAAATATTATAAAAGCTAAAATTTATTTGCCAATAATTTATACTTGTCCAATTTCAATGCTCATTCTTCCTTAAGTTGATTAATTAAGGGGCAACCTTTTTCAGGACGAGGTTTCTGGACATTGGCTATAACGGTACTGCTAAATGCTGGCGGGCATTCCAGGGCACTAACCTATCTGACCATGGTGTCGTTTATTTATTGTATTTCGTTTCATAATTGCACTTTCCACCCGCTTGCATTTAGCTTTTGTTGGCGTTTCGTTGCTTATTCTTTTGTCCAATTTTCAATCTTTAATCCTGCAATTCTTTCAAATTCCTTTTCATTATTTGTCACAATGGTCAAGCCAAGGCTTTTAGCATGAGCCCCTATCAATGTATCCAACGGTCCAATTGGAGTTCCTAACTTTTCTAATTCGGCTCTTATCAAACCATACTCAATTGTTGCATTGTAATCAAAGTCAATTACTTCAAGCGGAATTATGAATTGATTTAGAGCAATGAGATTTTTATCCGGTTTTGAACTTTTACGAATACCATATTGAAGTTCAGCTAGTGTTATAGCTGAGATTCCGATACTGCCAAGGGAAAATGTCTTAAATTTTTCAAGAACAATTGCAGGCTTCTTTTTGATTATATAAATACAAATGTTAGTATCAAGCAAATATTCCATTAGTCAAAGGATTCTCGTTTTTGGTTATCAGGTTGTTCCCTGTATGTCATAAAATCAGGGGTGAAATTATCAAGGCTATCAATAAGGTTCGCCCATGGATTATGAAAAGGTATGATATATAAAGAATTTCCAATCTTTTTAAGATACACCTTGTCATCATTGATTCTAAGCTTATTAGGAATTCTAATTGCTTGAAATCCTTTCTTGTTTTTTATGTCAATTGTTTGGAATGCCATATTTTTTTATTAATATTTAATACTTACAAATTTACGAAAAAAATATCTAACTATGTAGTACCGTATGCCGCAATGAACGCCAACGTTTAGTGTATGATACGTAAGGGATTGCGTAGTAATTGGCTATCAAGTTGCACCGAATATAATTCAGGTGATAATGCTCGAAAACCTCTGTAACCCTTATGGATTATACACATTGTTGTGGCATCGTAGCTTTATAGAATTGTCAGTCCAATCCTTTTACCTAATCCTTTCTCGAAAATTTTAAAGAGTGTTGAAATCTGTATGTCAATTTTACCATTTTCAAGTCGGGATATGTAACTCTTTTTTGTTCCCGTTTTTTCAGCAAGAGCCTCTTGTGTCAAATGAGCTTCCTTTCTTGCGTCTTTAATCATCTCTCCAACAACAAAGGATTTAGCTTTAACTTCAAATTCATCACGCTTATCAGTCCCAAGTTTACCATACTTAATATCAAGAAGTTCATCAAATGTTTTAGCATCTTTTATAGTTTTCATGGCATGTCTCTTTTTTTGTTATTAAAATAATCGAGTTTAATTCTTAAAGCTTTATCAATCTCTTTCTTAGGAGTTTTTTGGCTTTTTTTCTGAAATCCGTTAAACAATACAACAATACGACCAGCATCGAAGCAGCAAAAAACTCTGTAAATATCACTTCCTACCTTAATTCTAATTTCATATAGCCCATCGGTTCCCTCAATATGCTTCAGGAATTTCTGAGGTATTCTATCTATCGTTCGAATCACTTTAAAGACATATTCAATCTTTTCTTGCGTGCCGGAATCAAGCGACATATAGAAATCAATGAAGTAATTTTCATAGAATCTAATTTCTCTTGTCATGACACAAAGTTAACAAATATGTTAACAAAATCAAGATTTAAAAAAATAATTCGTATCGATTTGCAGGAGGTCATGCTATGTGCCACAACGGGAGTCTGTGCAAAAACTCAATTTACAAATAAAAATAACTCATCAGGATGAAACAGAGAGGTTTTAGCGACATTAAATTCTCCCATACTGACAGGAATAGTTTTTATAGCCTTAATGAAAAATCCGTTAAATCGGCTTAAAAAAGGGCGTAATTTATTCATAAAAACAGGTAAGCAGCACTCTTTCAGTGCTTTAATCAGGTGTTCTGCCCCAAGTATTGAGACACACCTGCTTAAGTTGTACCCGATAAACATCAGGCCAACCTCGCCCAGTACATTGTCTTTCTTTCTGACCAGGGCAAAAGTAAAGCCTCTTTGCCGTTTTAAAGTGCCAA
>Ga0307377_10000820_pt1 | contig 41166 bp, 50 predicted proteins | sample TR3MG_FD_202535 | JGI IMG/M metagenome (GOLD analysis project Ga0307377, IMG submission 202535) | Soil microbial communities from Risofladan, Vaasa, Finland - TR-3 | ecosystem: Environmental > Terrestrial > Soil > Coastal area > Acid sulfate soil | place: Finland: Risofladan, Vaasa | collected...
AACAATGGTGAAGTTAAAAATATTAACGTATAAGAAGGGAGAATAATGTAATGAGTGCTACGGCAAATTTATTAATCGGAATAGCTTCATGTGGAAGTTTAGCTGCGATCGTTTATATGTTTATGGGTTTTATGAATAAAAAAAGTGACAACAGAGAAACAGGACATAGTATACTTCAAAAAATAGGTCTTGAAAAAATAACCAAAATAGAAGAAAAACAAGTTCCGATTATAAAGAAAATTGAAGAAAGTGAATTAATATCAGTAGAAACAAAAAAGGAAATTAAAGAAGTTAAAGAAGAAGCTAATAAAAAAATTATCGAAATATTAAAAACAGAAAGTTTTGAAGAATTATCGAAAAGGGAGGATGAACTATGGTAAAGGGAATTGCGATAATCTTAATATTATTATCATTTATTGTTGTTGGTTGTGCACCAGCACCTTTTATTGCTAAAGAACCATTTCAGGTGAAATTTGATCCTACACTAAAATATGAAGTTGACTTATCAGGAATTATTCAACCTGATAAACCAGTAAAAATATGGGTGGATGAAAATTTCAATGTAGTTGCAGATGCTAAAGACGCAAAATATTTACTTCTTACACAAAAGGAATATGCTAAATATGTAGTACAACTACAAATTAAAGAAACATATAAAGAAATAATTATACAACAAGAAATACTTATAAATACATATATTGATCAGATAAATTCTTTAAAAGAATATATAGCTTTAGAACAAGCAAAATCTAAAGCTTATCGTGATTTATGGGTAGATTCTGAAAACGCATATAGGCAAGAAAGATACGACCATAAAATGAGTAATTTAATTAACAAGGGTGTAACTGGAGCAATATCCCTCGGTGCATTAATTTTACTAATTTTAGCTTTATAAAAAAGAAAAGAAAGGAAATAAAATGAGTAATTATCTAGAAAAAATGAATAGACTGTTACTGCGAAATATGACAGATACTGGTTATGCTTTTTGGAGTGCTGTAATTCAAAAAATATCCACTATTTGGGATAGACCAACTTCATCGACAATGAAATACCATAAAAAAGATGATGGACGGGTGCCATCAGTATCAGAGCACACTTATGAAATGTTATATTCATGTGTTGCAATTTGGAGATTATTTGACGTTAAACCAAAAACAGAAATTGCTGATGTACTACTTTTATCTATAGCTTTACATGACGCATTTAAATACGGCGAAAAGCCACATATAAGAAAACATACAGATAAAACCCATGATAAGATTTGTGCAGATATGATTAACAGAGGCAAAGGTACTTTTCTAAAATTCCTAAATGAAAATTATGTAGATGTTCTAGAAGAATCAGTTCGATTCCACAGCGGAAGGTGGTCAACTGATGCTGATGAAAATTTCGATTTTGATAAACATCACCCGTTCGTTTTATTTATTCATATGTTAGATATGTTTAGTGCAAATAATTTGATTCATATACCAGAGGAATCTAAGTAATATGAAGTTGTGTGATTATGGGTGCGGAGAAGAAGCCAAATATCAGTTTAAGAATAGTAAGTGGTGTTGTGAAGTTCATTGGAGCAGATGTCCTGAAATAAGAAAAAAGAATAGCGAAGAAAAGAAGAACAACCCTGTTAAATATTGGTTGGATAAAAAACGACCGGATCTTAGTAAACTTATGCAAGGACATATTGTTAAAGAAAAAACAAAAAAGAAAATAAGTAATAAACACATAGGAAAAGTTCCTTGGAATAAAGGTAAAACAAATATATACTCAAAAGAAACAAAAAATAAAATGGGTAATGGACGAAAAGGTAAAATTCCTTGGAATAAGAACAAAAAAGGTATATGGACGAAAGAACAATTAGAAAGAAATCGTAAAGCTAACGAAGGAAAACAAGGATATTGGAAAGATAAACATCGTTCAAAAGAATCAATAAGAAAAACAAGTGAAGGAAACAAACATACAATTAAACAAATATACAAAAAGTATCCAACTTTTGCTAAAGAAGAAAAAATGAGGTATAACCCAGATAAGCTCCCAGAAAAAGAAAAACAAGTTCATTGTTATAATCATAATTGTTTTAATTGTAAAGAAAAAGGTGGTTGGTTTACTCCAACAAGAGATCAAATATATAACAGAATTATTACTTTAGAAAAACCACTAGGATTTGGCGGTTCTAATTTTTATTGCTCAGAAAAATGTAAACAGACATGTTCATCTTTTAAAAAAACAGTACCTCAACTTATAAAAGAAGATGAAATAAAAGCTGGTATTATAACAGAAGAAACCTCTGGTGGAGAATTCCAAATATTTAGAGAAGAGGTTTTAAAAAGACAAAAAGAAGAATTGGGATACAACGAGTGTGAATATTGTGGAAATAAAAACTTAAAAGAGTTAGTTGTTCATCATGAATACCCAAGAAAAACTTATCCACAATTTGAGTTAGACCCAGATAATGGAATAGTTTGTTGTGGTTTAAATAGCACTAACAAATGTCATATTAAATATGGACATAAAACAGGAACTCAATGTTCAACTGGAAATTTAGCAAATAAGATATGTTAATAAAGAGGAATATAAATGACTTTATCTAGCACTATGCTTGTTCTTGAATTACAATATTGGTTCAACTATTTTGTAATCAATAGTGAAATAAATAAAAATCAAGTTCCAATTCCTACAACTTTAGATGAAGTATACCTTCCTCAAAAGTCATTTATAGAACTTTTATTTAATGATAGTTATAATGATAGTGAATATTACTATTATTATACAGAAGAGACAAACAAATATAGTTGGCCATATGTTGTTAAAACGCGCTTAAATTTATATCCAGCATCTGCAAAATATTATACTTTATCAGATTCAGCAACTACAAATTTGTTTAATCTGCAACAACATGATATTATTTTATTAAATGCTCTTTTAGCATACAGGTTAGATTCAACAGCTGTATCAATTATTACAGATACTACCGCTGTTGGATTTGTAAGTAATATTCTTTACGCAAACTATAATAATCTTAATACAAATTTATCAAAATTAATTTTTTTATATCTTGACTTAAAAATTAATGAAAACTACTCTAACTATAACAACGAAAACTTAGTATCCGAAGGAAATCTTTTAGAAAGTGTATATGAAACATATGTTTTAGATGAAATGTTTAAGTTAGTTTCAAATAGAAGTACTTAACGGAGATAAAATATTGTTTAAATTAGAAGACCTTTGGAAAGTGTGGAACCTCTTAAAGGGTGAAACCGTTGACGATTTAAGTAAAGCTCTTGAGTCAATTGCGAAATCAGAACAAGCTAAATCTACAACTTTCTTTAACACGACTTTAAACCAGTTTGCTTATTCTTCAAATGACTACACTAGATTGAAGAGTTTTATAATCGACTGGTATGCATCAATGAAAAGCCTTTTATCGACACAAGCTCAAGCATCCGACCCGTTTTCTCTTCCTGACTCACATCTAAATGAACTATTCAAATCTTTTGGATACCCATACCCGACAGATCTAACTACTCAAAGTAATGATGTAAATACAACAAAAGTAAACTTTTTTCTTGATCTTGTAAACCTTTATAAAATTAAAGGAACACCGGCTTCTATAATTTCAGCATTACAATATTATGGACTAAAAGACATTGATATATATGAATTCTGGTTAAAAATGAATCCATCTGGCAACCCATATTTCTTAGGAGAATGGACCGCAGGAACAACAACAGTAAAAACACCTTATGAAATTCCATTCGCTTCAATGATAGCTAACGATCCTCACTGGCTTATGACACAAAGTCAAGTAAAAGCACTTCATGCATCAAATAAAATTAATCTTCCTTCGAGAAGTCCATATTTTGCAATGAGACCAAAGCATGAAATAGGTGTTGTAGTAGCAATTGTAGAAAGGATTTTGCAAGATGAATATATTAGTTGGGTAGCTTCTAGTGATAAATCTCAATGGCTTATTGATCATCAAGAAGCTGGAATAACATCTGTGGGTACTGAAAATTCACTTCTAGAACTGTATCTATCTTCATTATATATATTCAATGAAACTTATTCCGCGGGATTAATACCACCTTATCAATGGGATGGAACAAGTTACAATTCTATAAATTTCTTTTGTTATGATGGAACTAAAACAAATTATACTGAAATAATAAATGATTACTATGATCTAATCAGCCGACCAGAAACTAAGGATGAAAGAGAAGATAATATAGATATTTTAAATGACTTATACTCAAGGAATCAATCAACAAACTTCTTAATAAATAGACAAACCGCAGGACAAAAACTTGAATTAGTAAACTCAGATTTAAAAGATCTTTTAGATGAAATAAAAATATCAGAAGAATTTCCTGGAGAATTATTACAATCTCTTCTTCAAGATCTGTGGACATGGACAAAAAATAATATCGGTCTTGGTTATTTAAACATCTTATATTTAATCCTTGGTGAATCAGCCTTTGTTTCACAACTAGGAAATGTTATAGATTTTTTCAAACCATATCGAGCAAGATTACTTACTTTAGAACTTATAGAATTTAATAATCCTCTTACTGACTCAATATTATTATATGACGAAATATCAAACATTGATATTAGTGAAACTATTATAGATTGGGCAACCTGTGATAGTGTTCCGTGCTGTCCAAATTTAGATACTACTTGCGGTGGTCCTGACACATATTATTCAAGATTAACATATGACTGTGATTCTTATTACGATATCGGTGCTGCATGTGATAAAGATAATGTACAAATTGACATTACCGAAGAAATTCATGATATCTTTATTTGTCTTCCTGATGGTACATCTTGTATAGATAATTATTATTTGACAGACGATTATTATCAAGACTCAACTGCTGGTGGTATTGTAACTGATTCAACATCTTTGATTCTGGTTGTTGGAACATCAGGTGGATTCTGCGATTTCGATGATGAAGGGTCCTTTGACTGTCTAAGTGGAGCAGATGTTTGTCAAATATATTTAGGCCCTGTTGACTCAACATAATACATCATTATCCTGCATTTCATCAGTTTCAATCCAATTAAATTCTTTCTTAAATTATAACAAACTAACCTATTCTTAAACAATTCCTGTTTGAATCTATATGTTAAGTAGTCAATTTCTTTAATAAATCCTCTGTTATTACCCTTTATATATAGAACATATTATAAATTAATAAAATTTATAGGGAGGGTTTATTCATGCTTCGTTATCCTGGACTTAAACAATTTATTCAATATGGACTTAGTGCTGGTGTAAAAACAGGAGATATGTATGTTAATGCTGTAAACAAATTTGATTATAGAAATACTAGTAAAGCATTTTCAGTATACGTTTCAAAAATAAAAAGAAATTTAAATTATACTGATGTAAAAGCAAAAGAAATCGAGAAAGTGAGTGAAGAAGAATTATTTTTAAGCATATTAAAGAAACAAAAAAATATGTCAATTATACAACTTGCAGATGAAGTTGGTTGCTCAGCATCAAGGATCATTGATTATATTGACTATTATAGAGAACAAGGTTATGAAATTCTTTATGATGAAAACATGGTAGCCTTAAGTTTTAATGTTACTTCAAAAGGGAAAGAAATAGATACGTTAGAAGAACAAGAAATAATCTTTGGAGTTGCTTCTGATTTACATATTGGTTCAAAATCAACACAAATAACTGCCTTAAATAGATTTTGTGAAATATGTAAAAAAGAAGGTGTTAAATATATGTTTTCGCCCGGAGATATATGTGCCGGATATAATGTATATCCTGGTCAGTTATTTGATCTGTATGCAATATCAGCAGAAGAACAAGAAGAATCTGTAATTGTAAACTTACCGAAAGGACTCGAGTGGTTTATGTTAGGTGGAAACCATGACTACTCTTTTATCAAAAAGGGCGGTGGGCATAACCCGTTATTAACAATAGAAAACTCAAGAGATGATATTCATTATGTAGGTTTTGATGATGGTGATATTCCAATACTTCCTGGTGTTGATTTAAAACTTTTTCATCCCTCTGGAGGAATCCCATATAGTATTTCATATAGAATCCAAAAAACTATTGAACAAATAACCTCTTATGAACTTGTAAAAATAGTAAGTGGTATAAAATCTAAACCTACAATTAGATTTTTACTTGCTGGTCATCTTCATGTTCAAATGCAAGGATTATTTGGAAGTATATTTGCAGCCCAAGTTGGGTGTTTTGAAGGACAAACAAACTATTTGAAACGAAAAGGATTAATGCCTACAATAGGAGGTTATATAATTAAAGCAACTCTTAAGAACGGTGGTTTATTAAGGTTTGAAGCACCTTTTTATATGTTTCCTGAAATAGAAGATGATTGGAAAAACTACAGTCACTCTATTCCAAAACAAAAAATTATAAAACCAATATTTTCTTAAAAAATGAAAAAATTAAATATAAAGCATATAAAAGAAATTTTAAAAACTGAAAGTTATGAACTATTATCAGAATATAAAAATAATTATACACCAATATTTTTACAGTGTCCTAAAGGTCATAAATTTAGCATAGTATGGGCAAATTACCAACAAGGTATTCGTTGTAAAAAATGTTATTTCAATAAAAAAAGAAAATCAATTGATTATATCAAAAAATATCTAAAAAGAGAGAAATACATATTTCTTGATAAAGATTATATTAATAATTACACTAAATTTAAAATTGAGTGTCCAGAAGGTCATATCTATATAACAAATTGGAATGGTTTTCAACGAGGATTTAGATGTAAAAAATGTTATCATAATAGAACAAAGAAAACTATAGAAGAAATTAATAACCATATAGAGAAACTTGGTTATAAATGGATATCGGGTACATATAAAAGTACCTTTTCAAAATTAACTATGGAGTGTCCTCAGGGTCATATTTTTACTACAAGAATTGATAATTTATTATATAGTTCATACTTATGCCCAGAATGTACTAAAATCAAAAGATCACTTAATATGATGGGAGAAAAGAATTGGGCATGGAATAACGGTAGTTCATTCGAACCATACTGTCCAATATGGACTGATCAAGAATTTAAAAAATCAATCAAAGAAAGAGACGGTAATATTTGTCTAAATCCTTATTGTTTCAAACAATGTAAAATATTAAGTATTCATCATATTGATCATAATAAAAAAAATTGTCATCCATCAAATTTGATCACTCTTTGTAATTCTTGTAATTCTCTTGCTAACAAAGATAGAGAATGGCATAAATTATGGTATCAAACTATAATACAAAAAAAATATAAATATAAATAAGAACAAAAAATTAGGGGGTATAAAACAAATACCCCCTAATTTAAAATCATGACAGATAATGAAAGTGATTTTGTTCTCTTTCTACTTTTTTCAAATATTGAAAATCATTCTGTTTCTCTGGTATAAATAAGACACCCAGTCTACCCATTCGAATAACAGATTCATTCACTTCTAATTTTTTCATTCTGAATACCCATCTGAAAAATCTTTTCATTTTTCATTCTCCTTCTTATCTGTATTATGAACAACTTGCTTTCTAACCTTGAAAGCACTTCCTTTTTCCATGCGGAATTTAGAAGCTTGTCGTGTAGTAGGTTCTACACCAGCTTTCTCACAACATGCTTTAAAAAATCCGTCCTCAGAAAACTTCTTGTTTGTTACTACTTCTGCCATATATTCCCTCCTATATAAAATTTAGATAAAAATTCACTTCTGCTTTTACCATGGATCTTCAGATTCATAGAAGTCATCTTCAGGTTCATCTATCATCCATGAAATATTCCCACATGAATCATAGGATTTTTCTTCCTCGTCATCGAAACAAGATTCACACAATAGACCAAATTCATTAGTATATTGTGCATCATCTTTACCAAATTCATGACCACATATTTCACAATGCTCAGACATAATTTATTTCCTCCTATCTAAAATCTGACATAATTTCTCGTCCCTTCTTATTATGTATCTGCCTTTCATAAGGGATTGTACGAAGATCAACTACGCTATTGTTATCGATAAATGATTGATCAACTATCCAAAAAGCTCTATTTGGTTTAATTGGCTCAATTGCTACTTTGTACTTTCTTCTACGGATTGTTGCTTCATACTCTTTCCCACTTTTTGGATATTTGATAACAATATCTTTTCTTCCGCCAAAAACTCTGTTTGATTGTCTTTTGATCTTTTCACGATGTATTGGATTTTCGCTCGGTTGGCGGTTATCATTATCCGCAATGACAAATTTAGTTTCTGAATTTTCTTGTTTCTCGCCATAAAATGCTTCTTCAAGTTTTTCTTTTTGATTTGGATAACCTACTTTTAGTTTTTGACTCATTTCATAATCTTCTCTAGTTAAAATTCTTACACCTTTTTGTGTCATTTTGGTTACCTCCTTTCTCTTTAAAACTAATTCTATAAAAGTTATATCCCGACCATAACAAATATAAACCATGTTCTAAATTGCCATTTGCCCCATTTTCATCAATCAAATTAAAATCACCTTCGTTCGGATGACGAAAATCATAAGTTAACAATTCAGTGCATGTAACTGCTGTAAACCCTTTTGTAAAATAAGAATCATTTGCTAACTCAACTAAAGCTGTATTTACAGCAAGTTGAAAAATAAATCCTCCTCTTGCCATCCATTGTAAACTATTTGAATTTGGATCCTTTGAATAATCTACAATTTCATTTAGACCGTCAAGATGAATATCTACATCAAAAACTTCTGCAGCTATATAATGGCCAACAATATGTGTACCAACAGAAGCCACTGCTCCAAGAGCTGCTACTCCAAAATCTTTACCCTTCATTTCTTTGATATCTATACCACATACTAAAAACTTAGTATGAGAAAAACAACCACTTAGAAGAAACATACATATTAAAATTAAAGGTAACTTTTTCATTTTTAATCTCCTTTTTAAATAAATTAAAATTCAAATATCTTATCTCATTAATTAATATATATAGAAAGTAAACATACAAAAGAATTTAGAACATATTATAAATGCGTTTGCTACGCTTAATCTAATGGACTTTAAAAAATCAAGGTTTCAGTCCATAACCTAAGGAGGATTAAAAATGGTGTATAAAACAAATTTTATAGTTGTTGTAAAATGTAATGGAAAAGTTCTTCGAGAAAAGGACGAATTTGTTACCCTACCTTTTGGAAGTGAATATTCACTTCTTCTTAAAAATCTTGACTCAAGACGATCTAATGTTGATATCTCTATTGATGGTCAGGATGTTCTTAACGGTTCTTCATTAATAATTGAACCAAATAATGAAACAGAAATAAAAGGTTTTCTAAAAGGCAACACTGCAAAAAATAGATTTAAATTTATAAAGAAAACTAAAGAGATTCAAGAACATCGTGGTGATAAGATTGATGATGGAATTATAAGAGTTGAATTTGCTTTTGAAAAGAAACCAATCATTTCAAAACAAATAATTCATGAAGATCATCATCATCATTACGACCACTATCTATGGCATACTACATACAATAATAATCACGAAACTGGTGATGATGTTCAAACATTCCATAGTTCTTGTTGTGATGGTCAAATGAGATCTTGTTCTATAGAAAATCAAAATCTTTCTGTTGCAGAAGATTCTACTCATCAAAAGGATGAAGGAATAACAGTAAAAGGTTCTGAAATCAATCAACATTTTCAAAATACTTGGATTGGTGAATTAGACCCTTCTGAAGTTATAATTCTCAGATTAAGAGGATCAACAGATAGCGGTAAAGAAGTAAGTGAACCAATCACAGTTAAAACAAAAATAAAATGTTCTATTTGCGGAAAAAAGTCCAGCTCGAATGTAAAATTTTGTTCAAACTGTGGTACATTTTTAGAATAAATAAACATAGCGTAGCAAACAAATTTCTAATATGTTAAGATAATAAGAACAAATATAAAATATGATTCTACAAACCCGAGAGATAAAGGAATAAGATATGAAAAAACAAGATAAAGACTTGGTTATTCAAATAGAAGATATGTATGGAGAAGAATGCTTCGGAGATACACTAAGTCCAAATTCAAATGTTCCAAGAAAACCACAAGGACGTGTTGAAATTTTTGAATTAGATGAATATAACAAAAAGAAACTTATTTCAAAGAGTAATTTAGTTGTATATATGGCAAGAGAATTAATTGCTGAAAAAACTGTAAATGAAAATTATGTAGGAATAACACCTGATAAAGATGAATTTGTTTGTTGGTTTGGACTTGGTGATGGTGGGGTAGCTGGGGGTGATCCTTTTGATCCTCTTGTACCAACAAATGGTGATGAGGACTTAGCAAGTGAAGTTATGATTCATGAAACAAACTCTCTCTTGGGTGATTACAGAGTTGCTACACCTGGATATTACAAAATACCTTTTGACAGTGTTGAATTTGAACAAGACACTGCAAATGATGATAGATGGGTAGTATTGAAGTTTACAATTACCGTTGGAGCAACATATGTAAACGATATACAATTAAGCGAGGCTGGTTTATTTACTTTTGCAAATGCTACACCTGGACTTGGTTCAGTCGGAACATTTCATTTATTTTCAAGAGTTACATTTCCATCTATTGTAAAAACATCAACTAGAAGATTATTATTTGTATGGTACTTATATACTTAATTCAATTACGAAATAGATACAAAGGATAGAACAAACCAAAGGACTTCCACATTTTATAGATTTCCCCGAAAGGCAATTTGAAATTATAGAAAAATAAAAATTTAAATTAGAGAAAATATTAATCGGAGGAAATTATAATGCCTAATGTCTCACCTGGGGTATATACTAAAATAATTGACCTATCAACTTATGTACAAGCTGTTCCATCAACTATTGGACTGATTTGTGCACTCTCAGAAAAAGGAAGAGATAATGAACTAGTATTTGTAGGTTCACGATCTGAACTAATTTCTGAATTCGGTGATCCTAACATCGCAACTTATGGAAAAAATTATGGGCAAGGACCATATTGTGCTTATAACTATTTAGGAGAAAGTGGTTCTCTTTATTACATGAGAGCACTTCCTGATGATGCATCTTACTCAAATTTTAGAATTGATGCTGCATCTGGAGACACCACATCTACTATTACTGTAAGTTATGTAGAGGCTTTAAACACAAAAGCTGCAATTAAAACTAACCTTGGGATTGCACCGCTTTCTGCGCTTTGTACTCTTTATCCAATTGGTAGAGGACAATATTACAATGGTTTAGGTGTACGTTTTGTAGAGCATTCAAACCCAATTTTAGATAGTGTTTATGTAATGGACATCTACGAAAAACAATCAGATGGTGATGATAATATTATTGAATCATTTGAAGTTTCTTTTGATCCAAATGCTAAAGATACTGCTGGGGATTCTATATTTATTTCATATGTATTAGCAACATATTCTTCAGTTCTTCGTGCAGAAATGGAACTTACTAGTGGTGAATATACTGATGGTTATAAATTAATATCTAAAATATATGATAAGAATATTGGAACAGTTTCAGCTGAAGGAGCTAATGGATCAGCCTCTATTACTGATAACAAACAAGACTTCTCGAGTTGGGAACAAACACTAGGTTCTGGAAATTATGTTGTTATTGCAACAGACGATAAAGGTGCTAAAGTTTGGGGTTGGTTGGGTACAGCTTCTGGAGATGATGATGTAACAGTTGCAGTATTTGATGATAAAAATTTAGGAACTCAAAGTTGGAATATCATTGGAGACATCACATTTACTTTTAGTTCGACATCTATTACATACTCTATTAAACAAATGTATGGAAATATTGCAGATGCATTTACATCAAGTGAACCTGTTCCATTAAAGAAAGGATCAGAAGGTGCTTTAATTCAAGCTGACGGTAGTTTAGATACTGCTGAAGCAACTACACTTTTGTCAAACGCTTATGCAGGAACAATTGATGATGATATTCTTGATACAGAAAACATATATTTTACTCTTGTATTTGATTGTGGTTATCCAAGTGATGTTAAAACTTGGATTTATAATTTAGTTACTACAAGACGAGACTGTGTTGGAATTATGGATAATGGTGATAACTCAACATATGCAGCATCAATTACTTCCAGAGAAGATACTCATACATTCAATACTTATTTTCTTGCTCTTTATGAATCTTTTAATAAGGTTTATGATATATTTACTGGACAGGATGTTTGGTTCTCACCTATTTACCACATGTCATATCTATTACCAAGAAATGATGTTGTTGGTGAACTTTGGTATGCTGCTGCTGGTTTTAATAGAGCCTCAATCGGGTCTATTAAAGAACTTAGGTTTAATCCTAAACTAGGACAGAGAGACCAAATGTATTTGAAACAGTTAAATCCAATTGTGAAATTTAACCCTGGTTACGTTGTTTGGGGTCAATTAACTTCACAAACAAAAGCTAGTGCGTTACAGGATTTAAATATTGTAAGATTGGTTCTGTATTGCAAGAGAGCTTTGGAACAATATTGTAGATACTTTATATTTGAACAAAACGACTCAATTACTTGGAACATGGTTTCTAGCGATATAGTTGAATTCTTAGAAGTAATCAAAAGAAAACGTGGTCTGTATAGCTATGATGTTGAAGTTGCTGCTACTGACTACGAAAAGAAAAGTAAAACATTTCATGTTAACGTTAACCTTGAACCCACTAGAGTAGTTGAAAAGATAGAACTCAATTTTTTCATTAAATAATGTTACAAAAAAATAGGTCAGAGTTTTAATTCTCTGACCTATTTTTTACATCGATTCTTCTACGGACACTATATTTTTAATAGCCTCTATAACCTTCTTATTTAACTCTTCTGCTAAAACATTAATCGAAACGATATTATAAGTCTGTACACTAGATGCAACCAAATCCATAATAACTCCAAGATCTTTTAAAATCTTGATAAAATAAGCAACTGTCTCGTACGGAATTTTATTAGAAAACAACCTAAATATTATAGAATCTCTTACAGCATTGGACAAAAAGACTAAATCTCTTTTTTTAATCAATCTATTACCAAACATACCAGCATGTTCCTTCAAAGATAAATATTTTTCAATATCAAAATCATTAGGAATAGCTACTACTATAGTATGATACTCTAGTCTATATTCATTATCACTATCATTATCTACAACATTATTCATACCTAAAGTCATTAGTGGTCCTCTTCAATCTTAAATTTAAAACCCAGAAAACCATAGTCACTTTTAAGATCTTCTTTTTCTACAATAAACATAACCAACAAATCCCTCATATATTCTGGAATATCATTAAAGTAATTATACATTGAAGTCCAATCACTAACTAAAAAAGTATTAGAAGAAATTTGTTCAATATCGTTTGGGTTAAAAAATCTTGCACTCCCATTAATAACTGATGCATGAAAAGTCATATATCTTTCAAACGACTCCTTAAAATCCTCTAAGTTATCACCCTTTGACTGAATATACAACAAGAAACTTGCTGAACTTGAATTAGTCACAAAATCTGTTTTTATTTTCATCAATAGTTTCTCCTATCTATCCTGTTCTGTAAAAACAACAAAACTTGGACAATTAATAGATATCTTTCTTCCAGCATAATCCATTGTTGTTCCGACAGCATCCCCTTTAACATCACCATGATTATCTCCAAAAGATATCATTATATATGAAGACAATCCCTTCTTTTTAGCTTCTTTAAGAAGTTGAGTTCTTTTCTGTATAGTCTCAGCTTTTTCTTTATAATAAATATCATGTAAAGTTTTTGAATATTTACTTCCATTTTTATATAGATCAAAAAACATCTTTTTATCATCTTCAAAAGTCTCTATGATATGATCTATATTTGTAACATTTTTTAATAACCATAAATCTGAATCATTCGATCTAATAACTTTATCTATTTCTCTAATTACATCCCAAGTAGTAATATTGAACACCAACTCTTCAAATGTATCATAAGATAGGTCGAATTCATGTTTATGTTCAAGTAATCTTTGATATAAGTCAATGTGGTCACCTTTAAAGATAAAATAGAAATTGGTTGAACTACTGTTAGTAATAAAATCACGTTTAATTTTCACTTTGAACTCCTTAATGATGACTTATTGTTATATGTGGAAGTTGTACAAAAATATCACCATGTTCCATTTCAGAATATAAAGCTCCATCTTCATCAGCATATGAAAACATATATACAACTTTTCCCACATTTTGATCTATAAATTTTTTAGCTTTATCAATCGCTAAATTCTTATTATATTCCTCAACTTCATCAATTTTATCTTTACATTTTTTTCTGGCTTCTGTAAAGCCACAGTTGTGTCTTCGTTCATACTCATAAACTGCATCCAATGAATCTCTATAACCATCAAACCAACCAGAACTTATTTCACTAGATATTCTATTTGTTATACTTTTTAAGACAGGATTCATATCAAAATCAAAATTATTATTTTGTAATATCATTGGTTGTTGTTTCAAAATATCCCCATACACAATTTTAGCGTGAACTTCTGATCTTATATATTTTTTCACATCTTCATATGTTTTTACTTCTTTATCCCAAGCAACTATAAAACAACTACTTGAACTATTTGTTACAAAATCTGTTTTAATTTTCAATTTTTATCTCCTCCAATAATCCAACCTTTCTAAATCAATTCTTTTATTATATTGTTCTTTAAACATATCAAAAAATATAACATCATAATCAATATCCGCAGATTGTTTTTCAGTTAAAAAAGTTTTAATAAGTATATTCATTTCTTCATAAAAATGGTCACTAATCATCCTAGATGCGCATATTAAATCAACTCTAGTATTGAACCAATCTTTGAAACAAAACATTCTAAATAAACTTGGTATGTGAATATAAAGACCACCATCATAATTTTCTGGTGGTTTACATATTCTTCTACCGCGCATTTCATTTATTTCTAAAAGAGAATGAAAATAAAAACTAGAAATAACATCCAAAGGTTTATCAATGGAAGAATAAAAACTATAGTGATTACTATAACTCAAAATCAATTCTCCTTACAAATTAAGTGGACATCTATCAGGTTTTATTTCTAACTTCTTTCTAAATAATCTAAACGATTCAGAATTGTTCCATACTTCATATATCGTTTTATCACGAATACTTTCACCGTACTCATCATGATCAGCAAAAGAACATGGAACCAATCTCATATCAGGAGTTATGTATACAGACATTCTGGATGATTCACAAAAATCTATTGCCATTTGTTCAACTTCAGAAAAATTAGCAACTGATGCTACATGGTTGATCATACAGCTGTCCATCCCAATTTTAAATTTCAAATTCTGATTTTTAAGATTTGCAGAAAATTCTTTAAACATAGGATATGAAGGAACCCATCTTCCTAACGACTTGCCACTTCCTTGAGGTTTAAATAATAAAAATACAACAGCATTTAATCTTTCAAAATCAACATCACCATTCCATATATCTTTTCCTTTAAGTATTTCAATAGCACTATCATGTGATTGCGTAGAATAAATAAAATGGATATTCGTTTTTATTCCAGCATCCATAAACATTTTTAGTGATTTATATGTATACGATCTAACATAATCAGAAACTGCTACAGCACCACACATTTTTGATATTTCAACTTGTTCATTAGTTAGATTAATTCCGCTTGTTGTATAGTTTGGAACTACATTATTATTTTTTGAATATTCAACTATTTCTCTGAAATTCTCATGTAAATTTGGATCACCTCTACCACCTAAAGCAATTTGATTTACATGGTGTTTAGTTTCGTCTATAATTTTTTTATAATCTTCTAATTTCATATTAGGTTCATTATTATCACCCTGATAACAAAATGAGCATTTATTTAAACAATGACCCATAATTCCGCAGTCTATCATCGATGGTAATTCTAAAACAAAAGGATCTGGATTATCATCTATGCCGTAAAGAACTTCAACTCCAGTTTTCGTATTAAACAATAATTCATATTTATCGTTCCTGAATGATTTGTCAAAACCTCCAACTACTGCAATTTTAGTATCTGGATCTTTAATGATTCTTACTCTCATTTCTTGATCTTTTTCCACTTTTCTACCAGCCTTTCATGGTGGGGTAGAGTTAACCACCCCACCAAAAAATTAAAGATTATTCAAAAGTTCCTCAATAGAAACTACCTTAATTCCAAGATTTTCAGCTTTCTTTTGCTTACTCGACCCTTTACTTGGATCAGCTACAACTAACACGTCAAGATCTTTTGTAACTTTTTCCCAAATATCATATCCCTTATTTTTAATCAAATCATAATAATAAGATTTCGTCTCATGGAATTTTCCAGTAAAACATATTTTCATCAGGTCTCCTTTTGCTTCAACATTTCTAATGGGTAAAATTTTTAAAAGACGATCAATATATTCTTGATTATCTTTTAAACCATTAAAAAGAACTTTAGCTCTTTCAGGACCAATTCCTTGAATTGCCTCAAATTGATCAATATTATATTTTCTAATTTCTTCCAAAGATCTACCTTCTAACAAATCAGCACTCAAAGATCTTCCTATTCCTTCAAGATTTACAGACGAAAGAATCTGCCATTCAAAAACTCCATTTTCTTTAACTTTTTGAATCTCACCAAAAAGATTATTAGTTGAGGACTCAGCAAATCCTTCTAACGTGATGATATCATCTTTATCTAAATGAAAAATATCAACTAAATTATATACATACAAATCATCTATCATTTTTCTTAGAGTTGGTTCACCAAGTCGTTCAATACCAATTCTAACAACAGCATCCATAAGTTTAACTAAATGCTTTCCCCTACAATCAGGATTAATACATACCATTTCTGGATCTTCATATCTAACATCAGAGTCACAAGCAGGACAATTAGTAATATAAATCCATTCTCTTTCTTGTCCTTGTGATACTCCAGCTGCAAAAGGTATTACATCACCAGCACGTTCAATCTTCAATTCATCTCCTATATGAATATCCATATCTCTTATATTTTTCATATTATGAAGATTGACATTTCGAATTGTAACTCCGCTAACTTCTACTGGTTCTACATTACCAATGGGAGTAATTGTATGTTTACCAACACTCCATGTTACTCCATTCAACTTTGAAAATGCAAATGGATTGGCAAATTTAAATGCTATCTCAGATTTTGAATAATGTCTTGTTGATCCTAATTGTTCTGCATATTCCTGATCATCAATTTTAAAAACAATACCATCAGCAGGATAATCTAACATCTTAATATCTCTTTCAATTATCCTTATTCCTTCTTCTCCAAGATTTTCTATGTCATTTAAATTCAATTTTACACCAAGATGACGAAAATCTACCAGAGTTAATATTTCGCCAACACTATAATCAATATCATCTCTATTTAATATTCCTCCAACTGCATTCCTTTCATTTTTATAAGATTCGCCACCCTTTCTGACGACCTTATTTATATTTTCTCTAAAACTAGATTTTTTAAAAAGAATTTCACCTCTAACATCTTTAGATCCAGTTGTTGAAAAAACTTTTATTAGAGGAAGTTTATCTGATACATCTTCGCCAACAATACCATCTCCCCTTGTAGCCAAAACTCCATCTCTTAAATCTCCAGATACACCATCATATTTTACTTCACTTTTGAACATTTCATTTTTTGATCTAGCAACTTTTCTACACCATTTTACAAGATCTTTAAATGAATATACTTTATCAAGACTCAACATTGATATTTTATGACGAATCTTTTTTTCATTCGTTACTGGAGTATGTACTTTAACTAAAAGTTCATTTGAAGGATCAAGTTCTTTAAGTTCATTTACTAATTTATCATACTCAATGTCAGAAATAATTGGGTCGCTCTTTTCCCAATAAAGTTTATCATGTTTAGTTATTTCTAAAACCAGTTCATCTATTCTATTCATACTATTCTCCTAAAGATTGTTTTACTATTTTAAAATTAATTGTCCATTGTCAATTCTGGGTAATTTTCTAAAAGAAAAAGGTTTTTGTAAAGAAATTAAATTCTCCAAAAATTTTAATTGTTCTTCAAAAATTAAATAAACCATAAAAGATAATTCTCTTGTAGCTCTAATCATTTTACTCTTATCTTTATCACTAAACCAACCCTTAACTTCAAAAATAATTTTATCATCAACTAGAAAATCGGGTATATAAATTCTTTTAATCTCTTCATCAAAATATGGAAATCTCAAACTACATCTACTCCATCGATCTTTAAAGAAATATTCTAAAATATAAATAAATCTTCTTTCATATGAACTTTGATAAAAAATATCATTTATATAACCAGTTTTAAACCTTGATTTCATAGAGAATTTACCATCAATATAAGCTTGAGATATAATTTTTGATTGTTTTTCTCTTTCTTTTGGATCTAAAAACCTTGTAATTGTTCGATGCCGAAGTAATTCTCTTTCTCTTGGATTTCTGAATCTGTTTTTTGTAGAATTGCTCATATTACTTCTGGCTTGTTTAGTCCATTGTTTTTTCCTAACTTTCAACATATGTTCTCTTTTAGTTTGCCACAATTTCTTTGCTGCTAAACTACTACTAATTCTTTTTTTCTCTTTAAAATATGGATCATTATCTAGTTTGTATTTGATAACTTTGTTACCAATCTTAGATGCTCTTCTATTATCTTTTCTTCCTTTCTCAGTATTTTTAGATTCTTTAATACCAGACATCATCTTTTGTCTGATATCTTTATTTAACCAGTTCTTTTTTGCTAATTCTTGTTTCTTTTTAATCTGTTCTTCTGACAAATTAAGTTTTTTTCCTTTATTGTTATGACCTACAATAAATCTATTACCAGGTTTTACTAAAAAACCACAACCGCACTCACAAAATTTTTTCATACCAATACAATCCTCTATTTTTATTTTTGTTCTAACATAGATCGCATATCGTACGACTTTCTAATAGAGGTTTAACTATATCTATACATAATTTATTAATTATAGTTCTGTTTGGTTTATCTGGGAGCGATGATTTTAAATATAATTCTTCAAAATCATCTTCTACATGTTGAAGTTTCTCTAATAAATATTCATAACTATATTTTCCATTTCTAATTTCAATCAAAAAATCAGCATCAGGTCTTGGAAAACTAATCTTACCACTTAAGAGAAGTTCTTCTGTCTCTGAAATCAACCTGAAACAATGCATGCAAAATTTTGTATCATAACCAAATTTTTTCTCCAGTATAGCTCTATCTGGATTTCTATTCTTTTTCCAGTTTTGATAAGAATTCCATTCCCTCATTGAGTTACTATAAGCTTTCTCTCTATCAAGAGCCTCAATCAAATTATCAGAAACAGTCATTATCTTTGAAACTGCATTATAGTCTATATTAACCAAATTTTGAATTGCAGAAATATAAGATACTGTTTCTTCCATTTTTTCTAACTCAACTGCTAATTTATGATGTTTTCCTATTTGTTTTAAATATGTAGATAATAATGCATTAAACGCTCCGATCTGATCTTTTGGTAGTAATGATTTGTTTTCAGGAAGACCATAATCACTTCTATTTGGTTGTTTCTTCGGCGGGTTTAATAACCAACTTCTATGTCTTTGTATTCTTTTTAACTGTGAATTAGCATATCCAAAAAAAGTATGTTTGCATTTTTTAGAAACAAAATACCTTCTATTTAAAATAATATCATCCCACTCTTTAGTTTTATGAAGGATAAACTCATCTGGTATGAATAAAAACTCTATAATATTTGGATTATTATCAAGTGTTAGAATGAGAAATTTTCGAATTTCATAAAACTCAAGATCTACTACGTCATCTTTGGGTTGTTCTACTCGATTCAAGAAACCATAAAAATATTCCTCGCTTGGAATAAACACACCTCTTATATCTGTATCAGATAATTCTGTATTTGTTCCATAAAGATGACTTCCTGTTATAAATTTAGATATTAGTTTAAAATTATTCGGTAGATTTAACATTAACCTTCTCTTTTTCTTTCTCAGATGTTAAATCTACTGATGAATGTAAATCACCATTCTGTTTTCTTCCCGTTTTCGAATACATGTCTTTCCAAAATTGCCAATCACACAAAGGACCATCTACTCCAAAAACTTTTCTCATTTCTTCCATATCACCTACTGTAAGTTCGTCAATAAATCGGAGTAATGTCTCTGGTTTATCAGATGGTTGTATCCTGCAAAATAGTACTTTAATAAAATCTAGAATAACTTTACTAGATACATCATTTACATAGAAATCTATCTTGTAACCATATTGAGGATGATCATCTTTTTTGCTTAATGTTAAATCAGCAATCAACCTCTGTAAATCCTTATCAATAGCACCTTCTGATCTTTTTCCTTTCATTTTCATTTTAAAACCTCTCTTTAACTAAAATTTTTAAAAACAAATTACGATGACGATGCACCTCTAGGCGGGTACATTCCTCCTGTAGAATCAATACAGTACCCTCATATAAAAAACCATCATTGACGTCAGTGATTCTCTGACTTTTATATATTTGAATCATCGTAAACTTTTCATAGAATCTCCAATTTCAAATACTTAAAAACTAATTGTTTAAGGTTATATATATTATTTAGTTCAGGAACATCAACAACATTTTGAAGCAAGAATTTTAAAATATCTCCGATGAGTTTTCCTTGAGGGATACCAGTTATTTTCATAATATCATTACCATTTAATTTCAAATGTTTAAAATTATTTGGTGGTTCCCTCGTTAATTCAGTTCTAATATCAGAAATAAGTTCTCTTGCTTTTGACAACTCATAATTTCCACGAAACAAATTTGACTTTCTATCAGAAAATTTCAATCGCACAATATCCTTATAATTAATTCCATGATCAGCTAATGCTTTAAGAGTTCTTCTAATTGATTTTGGTGATCTAAAATCTCTCATATGTAACTCGTTTATAAATGATACATAATTAGTATCGTCGTTAGAAAATCTAAGATGTTCTAATTCCTTTCTAACTACAACAGCTCCAGCTTTTTCATGACCAGCAAAATGAAACTCTCTTGTTTCTATATCTTGACACGCTGTTATTACTTTACCAATGTCATGAAGGTATCCACCAAGTCGTAACAATGGATATTTTTTTGATATATTATCTCCGCACATCATACTGTGTGTAAATATATCTTCATTATGATATGGTCCATGATCATGATCAAAACACCTGTCCAAAGTTGGAAAAATATACTTTAAAACATCGATCTCATGAAGAGCTAAAAAGAATATAGATGGTTTTCTATAATTCATACTTTTTAAAATTTCAATTTGAATTCTCTCCACATCAATATACTTTTCAACAAAGTAAGAATATTTCTTTAAAGCTTCTTTAGTACCTTCATCAAACTTACCTTCTATAAGAGCTAAAAATCTACAGGCTCTTATAATTCTATTTGGATCTTCATAAATGCGTTTTTCAGGATTACCTACAAACCTGATTACCTTATTTCTTAAATCTTCTTTCCCTCCAAATCTGTCAATTATTTCTCCAGTATATTGACATCTTGCCATAGCATTTATTGTAAGATCACGACGAGATAAATCTTCACCTATTGTTTTAGCAACTGAAATTTCAACATTCTTATCACTCAATCCAAAATATTTATCAGTTCTAAAAGTTGCTACTTCTACACCATCCACAAAAACAACTTTAAATGATTTACCTACCGTTTTAATTTTTTGTTCTTTGAATAGTTCTTCAATTTCATCTGAAGTTGCAGATGTAGCAATATCTATATCCTTTGCTTCTACACCTCTCAAAAAATCCCTAACAGCTCCACCAACTACATAGGTTTCAAACCCATTTTGGCAAAGCCTATCAACTATGTATTTTGGTGTTGCTTCCATTTTAATTCTCCTTTATATATTTTCTAACTTCTGACTCATCTTTTATTTCTTTACAATAACGATATGCCCATTTAGACTCTGTTATATATTTTCTAACTTCTGGTATGTCTTTAACAACTTTACAATAATAATATGCCCACATAGAAACTGTTATATATTTTCTAACTTCTGGTATATCTTTGACATTTTTGCAATAATAATATGCCCATTGAGAATCTGTTATAAGACTTCTAATGTTTAGATCATCTTCAACATAATAACAATAATTATATGACCATCCTGATATTTCTCTGGAATCTAACCACATTAATTTTCTCCTTAAAAAATAAAACAAACTCTATTCATTTGTTATTAATATATATAGAAAACAGTTACAAAAATAAACGAACTACTTCGAAAATCAGAACAAATTATAAAATAGTAGTTTTAGTAAAAAAGAGTTAAAATGGACATAAATAAATATCTAAACAAAATTCAAAAAGATGAATCATTGTTTCCGATGGATTCTTATAAAGATGAAAAAAAGAAAAATAATATAATTAGAACTATGTATCCAGAACAAGTAAATCCAAATATACCAATTAGAAAAAGAGCTATGATTGATTTTGATGGAGTTATAAGTCAGTATTTGAACGGTTGGAATAATGGAGTATTATCAGACGACCTCATGATAGGAGCAAAAGAATCAATAGTCGAACTAAGAGAAATGGGTTACGAAATAGTAATCTTTACTACTAGAGCATCTAAAGTTCATATGGTTAAACCAACTGCTGAAGAACAAATTGGTGCTCTAAAAGTTTGGTTAAAGAAACACAATATATATTACGATAGAATTACAGCTGAAAAACTAGGAGCTACATTTTATATTGACGATAAAGGTATCAGGTTTTCTGATTGGAAAACCACAATGAAACAAGTAAAGGATATCAACAAGAACGTAAATATGGAGGATTAATTTAAAATGAAATATTCATTCTCAGAGTTAGGCCAAAACATCCTTACTCGTAAATTCGGCGGAACTACTGTAGGAGTTGCCGACCCTTATACTACTGGTTATCATTTTATATGGTTTGAAAGAATTCCAGTAGGAATAGTTGAATACACTAAACTCGGAATTAGTGGAATTTCACAAACTTCTGAAATTCAAAATATTTTAGCCGCTTCCTGTTTATCTGTTACACCTCCCGGTGGAACTTTAAATAAAACAGAGTTTACAGGACTTGGTGGTGTAAAATGGGCAGTGCCATCTAATGTGGATTATGGAAATACTGTTTCTATTAAATTTCTAGAGTTCAACAAGACACCTATTCTAGATATTATGCATAGTTGGGTTAAAATGATTAGAGATTATAGAACTGGTGTTACTGACTTGGTAGATAATGATGATGGTAGCGGTTATACAAAAGCCACATATGCTGGTTTAATGTATTACTGGACAACAGCACCAGATGCAAAAACAATAGAATATTATGCATGTTATGATGGAATGTTCCCAGCAAAAGACCCACAGGACTTATATTCAAGTGATGTAGAAACAGTCGGAAGACTGGACGTTGAAATTGAATTTAATATTGACTATGCTTGGCATGAACCATGGGTAAGAACAAAGTGTCAAACATTCGCAGAAACATTTTATTCAGCAAAAGATATAATTAAAGCCTATGGTACAAAGTAAGTGGTTAACATATAACTTTCCACTACCTTGTTAATTTAAAAAAGGAGACATATACCAATGAACATCAATAACTTAAAAATAACTTGTGGCGAGATCATTGTTAACGCAAAGTTGACGAAAGAATCTAAACTGCAACTTTTAAATTTTGTACAAGTAGAGGCTGATGAACACCAACTAAAAGTATTTTTACTTGATGGTGAAATTATAACAAAATCAGATGACGAAGCAAAAGAAATCATTGATCAACGATTTGAACAATCAAAGTTTCATTCTTATTTTTTAGCGAAAGCCCAGTAGGCATTATTTCAGGAATGTCTGTATTTGCTCAGCCAACCTGGGCAGCTTGGAGAGGGTTAAAAGGTTTGCATAATAAAAAAACTATACAATGTAAATCCATTACAAACTCAAAGAAAAAACGTTTATGTTTAGATTCTGCTAATACTGAACTTTATCATAAAGAATTAGAAATTATAAAACGAGTTATTTCTCAAGATTGTCCTCAAAATAAAAATGAAGATCTTTGTAAAAAGAAAGGACAAAACGCAATTAATAATGTACAACAAAAATTAGTAAGATTATTAAACAGATCAAAACAAAGACGATTAAAGGGATTGTATAGATATTAAGGAGATTATTACAATGGATAGAAAAGAGTTACAACTATTATCAATGTATATAGTTAGTGAGTCAGATAAATCAAAATTATCAAAATTACAATTACTAAATTTTGTAATGGAAGCCTCAGAACATCAATTAATGACTTTTATTTTAGATGACCAAATTATAAAAACTGACGAGATAAGTGAGCAAATAATAGAAGCAAGATTCAAAGTTATGGAAGCTGGAGGTAGAGTTGCTAAATTGAGGAAATCATATTCAAGTTTAACAGGTGTAGGATTTCCAGTTATGTGGTCTCTATATAGAAAAATAAGATCTATATACGATGTGTGTACCAAACGATGCGGCAAATTTGAAGTTAATACTTCAAGACGACAACATTGTATGCTTAAATGTAAAGTTGAAAAACATAAAGCTCAACTTGTTGCTGCTAAAAAAGCAAAAAATGATAAAGAAACTCAAAAGGCTAAAACAAACCTTATGAAAGCTAATGCTGCTCTTCAAAAATCAATAGCTTCATTTAAATCTCGTGGAGCGGAAGAATAAAATTTTTGTAAAAAGTAGATAGAAAACAAATTTGAAAGGAGATCAAACTAATGCCATTTACAGGATTTAATGTAAAATATCCAGAATACGAGGTAATCACACCTCAAACAAAATTATCATTCAATGTTAGATCATTGAATGTACAAGAAGAAGAAAGATTAAAAGGAAGTCTGATGACTCCAACAAAGGTCACAGAACATTTAAATAAATGTATTTATGATTCTATTGTAGTTAAACCAGAAAGCATTCCTGATTATAATACATTTTTAAAAGTAGTTACATTAAAAGATCGTGATGCACTTCTATATGGACTTTACCATATTACTTACGAAGAAATAAGAAATTATGAAATTAAATGCGGAATATGTGGAAAAAAATATCCGGTGACTGTTAAAGCATCAAGTACATTTAATTTTACTCCATACCCATTAGATAACATATTAACCAAAAAGAAAAAAGTTGAATTACCAGTTAGTACAGGAGTTTCAGCTTTTATAAAACAACCATCTCTACATGACGAAATGACCGCTATAAGAGAATTATCATCAAGACCTGGAAGTTCAATTGATATAATTATAGAAACATTAATTATAGATAAATTTGAAGAAGATGTAGAAGCTAAAGCAGAATCTAAAATTTATAATGATCGAGTTGACATAATTGATGCTTATCTAACTCTTCCTGCAAAAGATAAAAGAGAAATACATAAACACTATTTAGAAGAGTTTGGAAAATATGGTATTGAACTTAAAATGAAAACATATTGTCCAGAGTGTTCACAAGAAGAAGAAATTGATATAGACTTGGTGGATAACTTTTTTCGAGCAGTGTATTCAGCATAACGGCATATCTGAGTATAAACGTAATTTAGCCGAAAACATATATTCTTGCATGGAGTTGAGTAAACAATCATATGGAGAAACTATGTTTATGCCAGTTAAAAAATTTTATGATTACTTAAAATGGAAGTCTGAGTTAGAAGAATCAAAACAAAAACAAATGCAAGAAGAAGCTGCGAGGAAGTAAAATGGCAAATATATTAGATAGATTTAATATAAGTGTAGTAGGTTCAGAAGGTAAAATATCTGACTACACTTCTACTATTGGTCCAAGCGGCGATTTCAGACGAGTTAGTGATTTAGAAGCAATTATTCTCTCTTGGAATAACATCCTGTTAACAGCAACGAGGACATATACTCACGATCCTGAGTATGGAAGTGATTTATATAAATTCGTTTTTGACCCAGCTGATAACTATACAGCATCTAAAATTAAAGATGAAGTAATGGTCAAACTCCAAAGATATGATAATAGAGCAAAAATTTTAAACGTTGATGTTAGGTTCTTAAATAACAAAAAAGGATTTACTGTTTCAATAGACGTAAATTATAAAGGCGAAACTTCTCAATTAGGTGTTACCATTGACGAATCATTATATTTTAGATTTATGGAGGCTGCTGATTAATGCAAAAATGGGTAAGAACTCCAAGCTGGGAAGCATTATATGGATATATTCATGAATATCAAAGATTAGTTTATGAATATTACAGTAAACATGCTATTGGATTTCTAACAACATATTATCATATAAATAAAGATGAAACAATATGGGAAGATGAAAATGTATTTGGTGGATCATATGAACAAGTTGGAGAACTAACTGGAATTAAAAGAGATAAAATACTACTATTACCAATCTATTTTCCAGATGAAATAACAACTTCATTTGACGGTCAAGATATTGGTCAAGTTAAAGAAAATATAACAAATATAATCTTTCCTAGTTCCTACGGAATTACACCTCTACCTCATGATATCATAAAATTAGAACAAACATTCTTAAGATCGACAAATGATATATATCCAATTTTTCAAGTCACTGGAGTAGAAATACATCCAAACACTGACAAACGTTATTGGAAGTTAAAACTAGAAATAATGCAAAGCCGCACAACAACCGAAATAGATCAACAAGTTATTAATACTCACGTATTCTTTGATTATGACAAAAAAATTCATACTTTATCTGATACTGAATTCTTAACAAAACTTTTATCAAAAAATAGTTCATTAAAAAATACATTAAAAGATTTGTTTGATGAGAATTCAGGATTCTATCTAATGTAAGGGAAAATAAAACATGACAATATCCACTGAAATATACGCATCAAGAGATTCTATACGAGCTCAAATCACAGATTATATAAAAGAGTATCTTGAATTAGAAGGTGTGGATCTTACGAAATCATCTTTTCTTAGTTTCATTATTGATGTTGTTTCTACTTTAACAGGAAATTTGATGTTTTATCAAATGTCAACTTACCGCGAGTTCTTTCTTACTAAAGCCCAACTTGCTGAATCAATCTTGAACCTTGGTGCATTTTTAGGATATAGCCCTTCAGATGCAGAATATTCTACAGCTAATGTTCTTGTTACAATACCTCTAACATTTACAGATGCTAGCGTAAGTTTTGATATTGCATCAGGTTTTAAATTTTACGCAGGTGACATTCAATTCACAACAGATTATACTACAACAATAGAAATAACAAGTAACTCAACAGTGGTAATTACATTAGTAAAAAATAATAAAAAATATACCCTTGCCTATACAAAAACATCTGATGACTTTTCATTCGTACTACCTGTGAATCAATATCAACCAGATATTCAGGAATTTCAAGTAGATTCAGATTTAGACAGATATCAATTTGTAACAATTGATGTACCAATATCTGGAAAAATATCTACTATAACAGTAGAGGTAAAAAATCCAGGAGATCCAGCATTTACAACATGGACAGAATATGATAGTTTATATTTAATGTCTGATTCTAATCAAGGATATGTTCGAAGAAGAACAGATTCTGGAGTTAGATTATATTTTGGAAATGGATTAATAGGAGTTCAGCCTGCTGCAGGTGGTACAGTTCGAATAACTTCTAATATTACACAAGGAGCTGCTGGAAATGTAATAGCTGGTAGTATAAAAACAGGAGATAGACTTTATAATGAAACAGATGCTGGAGTAACACAAATAGTCAATTATACAGTTTTGAACGCAACTTCTGCAAGTGGTGGAGAAGATGAAGAATCTCTAGAAGAAACTAGAAGAAATGCAATTGCTTCAATAACCACTCTTGGAAGATTAGTTACTGAAAACGACTATTCAAATGTAGATGTAGTAGTACCCACTTCACCATTATCTCAAAATTCAATTGCAGTATTAAAAAGATCAGACTTAAAAATAAATGATATTCAACTATTTACATCATTGTTTTTTGGAACAGATCCTGATGATATTACTCAACAATTAATAGTTCCTACAAGAAACGCTTCTTTTATAACTGGTAGAACAGAAACAATTATTCCAAGGTTAACAACTGTTGTTGTTGATAACGTTAATTACTATACACTTTTCGATCTAGTAATAGACCTTATAAATTCTGCAGCAAATTATTATTATACTGTTGACGAAACAGAACAAACTCCAACTTTAATAACAAGCTATGTTTCAGACTATAATATATTTGCTGACAATTTGGTAGTAGAAAAAATAGGGAATGCAGGCAAATTTAATTTACATTATCATTCTACAGAATTAGATGTTGCCTTAGCAACATGTGAAATGGAAGTTAGTTCAACAGGTGTTACATATGATATGACTAACGACTCAACAGCATCAGAATTTTCCTATTCTGTAAGTCCATATACTTTTATTCCAGAAGGTCAAGAAACTTACTATTTTACAATAAAAGATCCATCCTTAAATAATGTGTCTAGATATCAAAATTCGATAGTTTTTAGGCAAAATTTAGATGATTTTATGTTATCAAGTATTGTAGATGATTCAACTTCTTATATAACAATTTATGATATACCAGTAATTAAACAATCATATTACGATGGTATAGAAACAAGAGAATTTGAAAGTCAAATATTACAATCATTATTAACTACTCTTGATTTTACATCACATAGAATGTTAACAGATTTTACAAATTTAAAATTTTCAAACACAACTGGCGTGCTTAAAAACATGCAGCATAATATAATAACAAAACCAACAGTTATAGATGTTGTATCTAGTCTTCCAGCAAATCCTTCTATAGATGATAAATATGCATTATCAGACGCTGCTACATCTTACGCTGGATATATAGCAACATGTACAGACGCCACAGCAATAACATGGCATTATTTAGTACCAGCATCAGACGATATTATTAATGTAACAAATAAAGGATATAAATATATATATTCAATGAAAGGTTGGATACCAGTACCAAATTATACGATTCCATTAGAGATCGAAATAGAAGTTTTTAAAGAATCAGATACAACTCTAACAATATCAGGAATTTCTCAAAGTATAAAAACTGCATTGATAAGTGCTTTTAGTAGTAGGTTTGGGTCTAATGTTTCAATATATAGATCTGAAATTATAGATGTTATACAAGGAGTAGATGGAGTAGATCATTGTAGACTAATAAGACCCGTAACAAGCATATTTTTCAATTATGATATTGATGATTTTACACAAACAGAATTGCTAGAATACGGTCCTGAATTTGTTTATTTTAGAGCTGCAAATATTACAGTTAGAGTCGTGGGATAACGATGGAAATATTACTATCTAAAACAAAAATAAATATAACAAAATTAAAATCAGAGATGATTAAAGCAGCTGGTTATAGTCTTTCTAGTTTATCAGAACCTTGTTATAAACCAAAAACAAAAAAACATTATTTTACTTTTTTAAATCTTACCGGTCTGAAAGAACAAGATATTAAAGAATTTACAAAAAGACAATGGAGCGGAAGAAAAGAATCAAAGTTTAAACTTCATAATGATCCAAAATCAAATTTCTATATTTTTCTAATGTGGTATTTCTTGAATCAAAGAGATCAAATTGGGTTTAGAACAACAATGTTATTTTTTGTTATTCGACACTATCGAGCACTTCTAGATAAACATATTAAATTTTGTAATGAAGATATATTTAGATATGCTTTAGAACACATAACAAAAACACATTTATTCGCAAGAGAAAAAACAATTGGTAATGCTATGTATCATATATCAAATGAGATGATCAGGAGATATACAAGATCTATGACAGAAAAAGACATAGACCAAATATCAAAATTTATACAGGAATGTAGACATAGAATTTCGCAAAGTGTTAAAAGTTTTGCTAATACATATTATGAAGCAGTAAAACAAGGTGGGAAAATAAAAACACAAAATGAACCTGTTGATGATGAAGAGAATTCTTTTCAATATGAAAATATGAAAAAAGATGAAAGAGCTGTAGAAGAAGTAACAAAGAAAATAACAGTATATCAAATAGTAGATAAAATTGCTCAAGAAAACGCAAGAAGAATAACAAAAATCAATAGTTCAATTGCCACGATGATTGTTAATAAAGTAAATAACGTAAAACATACAGATACTATAAGATTGATTTTAAAATTATTTGTAAAGGATTTAAAAAACGTTAATCAGATATGTGGAGATGATTATTATACATATGTTAGATCTCTCATGTCAATAAAAAGAACGATATCCCAGGTGTATTTCAAACAACAAGTAAATATATTATTAATGAAAGTTTTAGCAGATATGAAATATCAAAATAAATATAACAACTTCACATCCCAAACACAATTTCTCATCAACCTTTTTCTCGCCTATTATTTAACTATGATTTTTCGAAATTCTATTTGTTAAGCTAAACCAATCAAATCATTGGATGCTTTTAAAGATGCAGCTTTCGTTATCACATCAACATCTACTCTGGCTTCATCTCCTTCGATAAGTGTTGGAGATGATGATCTTGGTTGAATTAATGCTAGTCTTGGAGGTGATAATGCATTTTCAAAAGTTCTATTTGGAGATATTAATTTTGGTGCAGTTGTACCACCACCTAATTTAGCAGCTGTGTTATATACAGGTTCTACCTCTTTATCCTCTAATAAATTTTGTAAATAAGATCTAATGGTAGGTCTGTTTGTAATATTAGCATCTCCCTCTTCGATCAACATACTAGTGTATAAACTAACAAAGTCAAGTCTTACATCAACCATCCCAAGTCTCTGATTATATGCAATTGCTTGTTGATCTCCTCCTTTAATGACAGTAACATTTGTTATAACCCCAGGATTTAATTCCCAAATCCCAGGAACTTTAACCCTATGAAAAAATGGCCAATTATAAGTATAACCATCTTGTGATCTAGGAATAGCTAATGTAAGAATGGCAGCAAGTGGACCCACAATATGTTTTAGAGTAGATTCATAATTTCCAGGTTTTGGATTATATAACCTAATAGTAACAGTATAAGAAGGACTAAAACCACTATTTCTCCAAACCTGTGGAAAGTCGACTCTGTTTCCAGCTAACATTTTATTAACAACATTACCAGCAATAGATGCGCCAGCTCCGGCTGCTCCGCCTCCTTTAGAAAGTTGTTGTTGAATTTTTTCTGCACCTTCAACAAAACTGGTAAGACCCTTTCCAGCAACATCAAAAACTTTTCCGGCAGCTCCACCCAGGTTGCTCATTCCTGAAATTATATTTCCATATTGTTTAAGAGCTTCAGTTCCTGTCCGCGCACCAGTCATCTGTGCAAGTTGTGACATCCCTTGGCTAGCAACATCAGTAAATTTTTGTAAGAAAGTCTCTCCATAGTCATTGGTAAACGTATCCGTCGGGAAGTTATCAGCAAGAAAAGCAATTCTAAGAGGATGTTCAATTTTAAAACCTAAATTATTAAGAATTTTATCATATGTTTCAATATCATCTTGAACAGTAAAAAGTGTCAGTCCAGTTTTAAATGAAGGTTTCGACGGTCTAATCTCCATAACCGGCATGGAATTCTTTATCATGTGTGTACTTACAAAATTTGATGGCGGTAAACCAAAAATTCCATAAGGAGGATCTAACTTTCTTACATATGCATCATTTGCCATTATTGATCAATCTCCTACGATAAGTTACATTTTAAAACTTGTGCTGCAAAATCATTTCCAGATGAAAAACTTCCTCCTCCAGACCCCATTGAATCTGCTATTGTAGATGCCATGTTTGAATTTGAATTTGCCATTAAATTAGAATTATAAACCATTGCGTTATTAATTTGTACTTGACCCTTTTCAATCTGAGAAGCTATATCACCTGTCTTCTTTCCAAACTCACCAGCAGCATATTTACTTTCAGCCATTCGAGATGCAACATCTCTCTTTGCAATTTCAGATCTATCAATAAATCTTTTTGTAATAGCTTCCGTAACTTCTGGCGGTAATGGAATAACTGCTTCGCTTGCATGTAAATTTGCTAATGTAGATCTTGTTGTTATTCCTCCTTTAGCCATACCCGCAGCTTTTTTAAGAGATTTCCACCATGAAGGTTTGTCTTCTTTTGGTTTAACAATAGGTTCTAATCCTTGACCGTCCTCTTTCTCTTTCTCTTTACTCCACTTCATTATTCTACCAATAAGAGGTATATTCTGAAGTTTCTCCATAGTCCAATCTTTAGCCTTTGTAACCAATTCAACCATTTTTCTTATAGGCCATGTTATAAGGTCAACAATATTATCTATTTTTACATTCAAATCTTTTATAATATTATCCCACTTCTCATGAATTTTTTGTTTGAACGTATCTTTCAGTTCTATTATTTTTGTAAAAGGCCATGAAAGAAATGAACTTATTTTTTCTTTTACAGAATTCAAATCTTTTAAAATATTATCCCACTTCTCACTAATTTTTTGCTTGAACGTATCTTTTAGTTCTCCTATTTTTTTAAGTGGCCATATAAGAAAAGAAGATATTTTTTCTATGAAAGAGGGTCCTTCCTCTTTTTTAAGTTTTTCAAACAATTTTTCTTTTGCAAGCCAAGAGTCATCTCCAGCTTGAAACCATCTACCAATTATAGGTATACTGCTTAATTTTAATTTTGTCCATTGTTTAAGTCTTGATAATAGTGAAGAAACTTTTCTAAACGGCCAAGTAACAAAATCAACTATGTTTCCAGGCAAATTCCATATAAATTTAATAGAAGCAGATACACCTCTGTAAATAGTTTTGGTTGATTCACCTAACCATGTTCCAAAAGCTGATAATTTTTTAACAATTTTCCAAGCAAGTTTATAAGGATATGTAATAATTGCTCCTATTTGTTTCACTTTATTAAACACCCAAGAACCTTCAATTCTTTCATATACCCATTCTTTTACTTTTGTCCATAATGAATGCACAGCAGTAAAAGGTAATTTTATAAATCCCCAAGCAACTTTATACCAGCTATCTCCTTGTTCATGAACTTTGTCATAAACCCATTTACCTAAACCACCTTTTTCACCAAAAGCTTTATCAATAACTTTATTAATTAATGTTCCTATTCCATATCCAGCTGCACCAGCTCCAACAGCAGCTAATGACCAACCAGCAATTGTAGCTCCTGTAGCACCAAGAAGTCCACCAGCTACTTTTCCAATACCTCCAAATGCTTTACCAAGAAGACCACTACCAAGACTAAAAATACCAGTAGCAATAGCAGGAAGCCACCTACCAATAAGCGAACTTACAGATGTTAACAAAGGTTGAATAAAAGCAAAACCCATCATAAGAAGTTTCCAAATAAATTGTCCACTACTTTTTAATGTTTTTCCTAGTTTTGTAACTCCTTTACCCATCCAACTTATAGATCTTCTTGTTTTCTTTAGCTCTATTATTTGATCTTTTTGAAGTGGGGCTAAAAGCTTAACCTTTTTTGATGTACTGCGTGTATTTTCTTCAATCAGTCTTATATCGTTTGCCATCTGATCTGGCCCTGGTAGCAAATTTGATTTTTTTCCCATTGATAATTCTTTTTTCTTGCCAGGAGTGAGCATTTTAAATACTCTAGAAATTAATCTAGAAGTTCCACTTTCTTGTTTTTCATAACCACTTTCTTGTAATACAAAATTATTTAATGCTCCTGTATTTCTAATTAATGTATCCATTCTTGGCATTAACCTTGTATGAATTGCAGCTAATATATTAGCAATCTGACCCATTGCGTTATCTGTGGATGTAGCTTGTTTTATATCTTTTGTATACTTTCCTTTTGCAGCAAATAATAGTTTGAAAGGCCAACGAATCATTCTTCCAAACATTTTTGATGTTGACCATAAACCTTTAGTAAGTCCAATAAGTTTTCTAAATATTGGATGCTTCCACATTATTGATTCCCAAGCAAACTTAAATCTCCCAGGTGTTTCAGATATAGCTGCTTGTAATTTTTCAGTAGCCATAAGCATTCTGAATTCCCAACTTTTACCGTATTTTCCTCCCCATATACCAGTAACAAAATCTTTTATAACTCCCTTTCGATTCATCTTCTCTTTTTGGAAATAGTTTCCATACATCTTCATATTAGTAGATAAATCTTTTAATGTTGTAAGTGTTTGCTCCTGTACATCTCCTCCTTTACCTTTTTGTTGTTCACTAAATTTGGATAATACTTTATCTATAGGAACAATAACTTCTGCAGGATGAACTTCTGCAACACCACCCTTTTCTACGTAACCACCAGTCTGCATTTTTGGTGGTGGTTCTTTAACTCCTTTAGAAAATAAATTTTGAACTTTTGATGCAGCGGCAGAAGAAATATTTTTTAATCCACCACCAACAGATGATATTGCAGAACTAAATGTTTGTTTAATTTTTGCGGCAGCTGATTTAAACACATCAGTTTGCATAAACTTAGCAGCAAAATAACCAAAAATTGGAGTAGCCTTTGCAAGACTCATAGCCATTAAATTTTCTCTATTAATACTTATATCTTCAGATATAGCTTTTCCATATTGACCAACAACATTCTTAGCAGAAGTGGCTGTATCTATCGTTATTCTTTTCATTCCAGTTGCTAACGATCCAACAGCTCCGCTTATATGTAACAGAATCTTATTAACTGCAGGAGCCATTGCTTCAATTTCAGGAATAGTAGAATCTTTAATTCCTTTCAATTCTTCACGAACTACTCTTTGTTTTTTAGATATTTTACTAATTTCATTAGACATCTTATTAGTATCTAGAATAGCTTGTTTCTCCATTTCAACTATTTTAGAAGAAAGACTACTAATTCTACGTGAACGTTCCACTCCCTCTTTAGAAGTTTGATCTAACATTTCTCTTGTGTTAGGCGGGATTTTTGCGTCTATATCGTCGGCCATTAATTGATCTCCGTTGGATTACTACATATCTATTTTTTTTGAGATTTAACTTTTTCTTCTGCTTTCTTAATTTCGTTTTTTGCCGCTTCGATTTTCTTTTCTGTTTTATTAATCTCTAGTTTTACTTTTAAATCACATTCTTTTGGATCTTTTGCTTTATTACATAATGAAATTTTATCTTTTAAAAACTTTAGTTTTTCCTCATAAGCATCTAATCTTACATTTGCTGCACATAACTCAAATTCAGATTCAACATTTTTAAATTTAATGCATTTTCTATATTGCTTACTAACAGTAAGCATAAATACTTCTATAGCCATGCCTATAATTGCCATTGCTCCAACAATAGCTAAATATGCAATAAGTGTAGCAAGACCAGCAGCCCCAAGAACAAGTTCATTTAGTCTTTGCTCAACAATCTCTTTATGTTTATTATTAGATTCTTGAATTGTTTGGTCAATATCAGACTCACTTATCATTCTTCCTGTTATTAATAAATGAAAAATTTGTTCTTTAGAAGCAGTTTCTACAAAATTCATTAACTCTATTTTTTCAGATTCATTAAGATTTGTTTGTTTAAGAATATAAATTAATGTCCCTATTTTCATATCTAATATTTTCATTAGAACTCCTCCAAAAAAATAATCGTACCTTATGTATATTTGTTCTATATTATTCACTATCATAAATAAAAGATGGGATTGTTTCTTATATTCCTAGTGCGCTGGCCGCACCGTTTTTAATACTACTTATATCCAATTAGTCAATCCACATCATAGTTCCATCAGGTTCATCACCATCATACTCTTGACCACGAATACAACCATTTTGATGATAAACTATATACATACCAAAAGGATCTTCTAGGTATTTTTCCTGTTTTGGAAGTTCAACAATAATTCCTTCATTCTCTCGTAATAAAAAACTAAGCGCTCTCCCCATACATCTTCCAGATGTTTGCAAACCTTCTATATCATCTGGACTTCCGTCTTCATACATATATCCCGGTTCACACATAATATTCTCCTTACCTATTTGGAATTTCATCCATTATTTCCCACGGAAATACAATCCACTTATCAGTTACAACTACATAAAAGGTTGGTTTAATTGTAGACCTTTCCTTATAGTATATTGTAGCTGTAGCCCGACACATTCCAGCAACTTTTTCTAAGGTGACTCCTGTATCTGCTATATCATCAACTATTAATAATTCTTCTCTTTTATGGCCTGCTAAATTTGTTACTAAGGGTAATTCAAGATTGTGAGATAAATGAACTCCTATTGGATAACCCCCTCTTGGTATTGCATAGATTGCTTTAAGATCTTGGATAACATCACTATCTTTTATCATATAAACTAGTTCATTTACATAAATTGAGTATTGGACGTATGATAAAGGTTCTTTAATATTTTCCATTCTATATTCTCCTTTCTTAATTATGTTCTCCTGACATAAATTCTCTTCCACAATCTTTACATTGTTTTATATAGTCAAATGATTCAACCGCTATAACGTCAGTGCTCCCACATTTAGGACATTTGACTGGTTTGCCGTTTTCTATGATCATAATACTCCTTTTTTTAAAAACATATCATCTAGTTTCTTTCTGGTTTTCTTATTAAACTTTAAGTTCTTTCTATTCTTAGTATACCACACCACAGCAGGAGTAGGATTTTTGATAGATTTACTTGCTCCTTTCCAATCACCAAGCATCTCCTTAAAATATTTATTTGGAATCTCTCTACTATGTTCTCCATCACTAGTAGATAATATCCACCACTGCCAATGATGTTTATTTCTCTTTAAATGAAGAAATAAAGCAAACTTAAATTTCTCATCTTTCATATTCCGAGTGCTATAATAACCAGTCTTATCTCTTCCTGTATTCATACCGTCAGAACCAGGACCAAAAAAGTGATCAGCATACGGAAAAAATTCACTTGGTCTAAACTTACTACAGTCATGAATTATTCCTAACCATGGAATACCCAGTTTACAACATTCTATAAAAACATAGTATTTATGCTTTAATATATAATGAAGATATTTAAAGTATTTAGTCATTTTATATTCCTTAAACTAGTGATCAGGTAGTAAAGGGTTTCTCCACCTATTTGACCATTGTTTATATATCACTTTAATTATTTTTTTAAATTTAGCCATCTACTAAATCTCACTCCTTTCAAATTATTCATAATAGTTTGGTTTACAAATTTCTTTTATCATTTCAATATAAAGTTCAACTCGTTCTTCAAATGGTTTTCTATTTGGGTTTTCAACTGTAATACTTTTCTTAACTCCCATTACTAACATTCCATGTTCAAAGGAACTATCTTTATCATCAATTCTAATACCATCATCTCTAGATTTAAAACCACCAACTTTTAACCGACTTAAAGGAACAAGACCAAATTTCTCTTCTCCCATCTTAATTAATTTTTTATCTAATTTATCAAGCTCACTATAAGTAAATAAATAAAAACTTTCTTCATCATCTTCGTGTAATGTAACTAAACAATCTTTTCCGTATTGATATAGTAAGTCCATATTCTCTTTTAAAATCTTATCTTCATGAGATGGTTTCTCATTAGAATCATAGCCTTTATTATAATAGCCCCTGTTTGGAACCTCTCCCCAGAAATTAGATCTTCTAGAAAGATTAAATCCAGTTGGATTAACTAAAGGAAGTAAAGATAAATTTACAGAAGTTGAATATAAATTAGATTCTAAGAAGTTAACGATAGACCAAGGGCCGGAAGATTCATCACCATGGAATCCTGCCACAATAAGAACTTTAGGTTTTGGTGTTAATACTTTTGGGTGGATAAACATAATTGGATGTTCTCTGGCATAACCAAATTCTTTAACTTCAGTATTGGTAGGGATAACCTTATTTAATCTGGAGAAGAATTCATCGATATCATAGTTATAGTTTGATTCTGCATTTTCTTGTAATCTATGAAGATAGTTTTCTAGTATCATAAGTTCTCCTCCTAGTTACGATTTTTATTCTCCTTAAAGAAGTGTGTCTATTACGAATGTTACCATTAATATAACTTCTGCTGAAATTAGTATACTACAGATTATGTTAACTAGTCTGTTTCGTCTCTTAAAGTTATGCTGATGAAGAATATCACACTGTTTACTACAACACGATTTTACGATACATTGCTTACAGGGATTCATTTTAATTCTCCAAAAATTTTTTTATAAAAAATATTCAAAACCCTTTTTCATTTTGAGATCGTAATTTTTTGGTTTCTTGTATGATTGGGTATGATCGAACCAGTGCAAACTGTGGGGTAACAAAATTACGATTCGGAAATAAATTTCCGATTACCCACTAACAATCTAATCTACACTCCCCGGTAAGTCTTTCCGCACTTACCTCGATTCTGTCGAAATTACGCAAAAACGCGAATTTTTCTTTAATGATACTAAATGCTTACATTCCCGAAAATCGGCATAAATGCCGTTTGTTGGTAATCATAACAAACTACCAATTTACCAAAACAGAAACAGACTGGCTATTTTAGCTTATCTCTCTTTATCTTCCTTTTAAACCTTTCCACGGTATCCTTGAAAGTTTTGTCTTTACCTTTTAATCTAGCATATATAGTATATACAATTGCAAGGGTTAAGTTGTATAATGACTTCCCTAACCATGGAACCGATAAACCAAAAACAAAGCCACTTCCGAATAAGGTCATTAACATTAATCCTTCAGGGCTCATGAATAAATCAGCAATATTAAAAGACCCTTGTAATGCTTCTAATGTGCTAGTAAAATTAAAGTCATAATCAAGGTTTCCTATAAACGTCATATTCAACCATATATACAACAGAATACCGGCTACTGCAACTCCTGTAATTTTCTTCAATATTGGATACTTATTAAGAAACTCATCAACCTTCATAACACCGCTTCTTAGTCTTTGTATATCCTTTGACTTATAAATCTCTCTAAACACTGCAAGTAGTCCAGCATGAATAAGATCAGTAAACTCAAAAAATGCTTTAACTATTAACCGAATATTAAATCCAAATGCTCTTAATACATTATATGCTTCCTTTTGCCTAAAAGCGATAACCATAGTTGAAAGGTTTATATTAAACTCTTTTGATATTTTTGAAAGTTCATATTTCAACTCTTTAAAGACATTTACTAATTCTCGTGATAATTGCATCTTTCTTATATCATCAAATAGGCCTTCGTTTATATGGTCGTTATTAAACACTAAATCTATAACTTCACAATAAGTTTCATATGATGTATCTTCAATTGGAGAGTTTTGTAGATCGTCTAAATAACAATCAATAATATTTACCATTACATTTTGATCTCCATTTATATTTTGTTCCCATCTTGATTCTAATATACATAGGGCCTTGAGTTAATTGAAGTTAAGTATTTACTATACCGCTTATATACGCATATATACGCTTTATATAACAACCCTTATTCGATACGATATAACGCTACATGCATTAACGAAGTCTCGTGTCTACGATAGTTATACTCGAGATAGAGCTTTAAACGATAATGCTTTCTTTCCTTGCTCAGAAGATATGGCCATAACCTCAGATGGATAAAATAACTCTTGTATACAAAGGGTTGATAAGTTCCGCATTCCAAATGCTTTCTTATATGCGATGTATATGGGATATAGTATATGCTCATAATCCCCTTTTAGTTGAAAGAATCTCTGAAGGTCTTTAATAAACAATTCTTGAACCTCAACATAGCTTGATAATTGCCGATCAAAATCACCTTCATGCATAGACGTTAATGGCAGTAGCTCTTTTTGTAGAACCGCAAACTCTTTATTGAAGTCTGCAGATGTAGCCAAAGTAGTTTTTAATTCAAAGTTTTTAAATAGAAACCCTACAATAGGAATAACAATAGAGTTAGTGAGCTTATTTGGAGAAATTGAAAATATTTTAGCCCACAATTCTCTATAGAAATCACCTAGTTCGCTTTTAAATGTAGATACAAACAATATTCCCATCTTAGAAGCTGTCCTATGCATCAACTCATGAATGGTTAACTTAGCCATGAAGTTATTAGATACATATCCAAATAGATTAGCGTTATTGCTTATAAGGATATACACCCTCTTGCTCTTAATTGGTTCATAGAATCCCGCAATGCTCTTAATCGAGGACGGCCCAAATACTTTCCACGCATAGAATCTCGGAATCCCCTTTGTAAGAAAACACGGGATTATAATTCTCTTATCAACAAGAGATTGTAACTTCTCTATAAAGGGTTTCGTCCTCCCAGATTTAGATAAGGCCCTGATATACTTCTCATTTAGTTTATCAGATCCGTATAAGGGCATTCCATCCAACTTAGCAACCATCTTCAGGCCAGTTGGCATTACAAAGATTTCTCTTAAACTCTCATGAACTATTGTATCCATTTAACTTTCCTCTATCATCGGAGTTTCTCAATGAAACTTCGTTATTGTAGTCTCTTTTTAAGATCTTCGTATATAAGGTTGCGAATATATATCGGAATAGAGATATACTCATCCTCAACTATTTCCTTTACACGGTCAAATGTCCATTGATCAGTTCCTATATTTGGGAATAACTTGGGAAACTTCTCCTTTTTAATTTTGTTCAGTCTATTTACAAAGCCCGGGCATGCTTTAAAGTCAGTTGAGCAGCAGAGTTTCCCGTTTGAAAACACATAGTTAGCTTTTTTCCCACAATCATAGTCACAAAGCTGTGATGTTACAACAGGGTGAGCATATATAACAGCATTCTTTCCTTTATTCCCCAACCCTATATTGGTTCTTGTTTCAGCATTGGGAGGGATTCCTTTATTCCAAGTCTTATGCCCCTTCTTATATTTATTAGCTATCTTTCTATATCCAGGGCATTGTCTAAAGTCTTGTGAGCAGCACACTCTCCCATTTTTAAATTGATAGTGAGCCTGATTGCCGCAGCCATAAAAGCAAATCTCTTTTGTTTCTATAGGCTTAGATGTTGTATGACCTATTGGCATATGTTAATCCCCTACATTTCCTTTTGTATACATTTCTAATATATCCACAATGCCCCCATCGAGCTCTCCTATTTTCCCAAGGTTAGCTTTAACGTGAGCCATAATGTTAGCATCAGTCACTTCTCTAAGTTGTTCGTCATTCTCCGAGATTATGTTGGCAATTTGAGCTGCCGTATGTGCA
>Ga0307377_10000821_pt1 | contig 41162 bp, 59 predicted proteins | sample TR3MG_FD_202535 | JGI IMG/M metagenome (GOLD analysis project Ga0307377, IMG submission 202535) | Soil microbial communities from Risofladan, Vaasa, Finland - TR-3 | ecosystem: Environmental > Terrestrial > Soil > Coastal area > Acid sulfate soil | place: Finland: Risofladan, Vaasa | collected...
CGGTTCAACCAACTTCTTGATGCGGCTTATACGGACTCTCCCAAGATATATGCCCGCGACATATTTATGAGGGACATTTCCAGTCTCTACTCCTACAATTTATGGGGTTTCGATATGGCTCCGGACCGCCATGCCCCCAAGGATGAATCCCATATGTGGGTAGATATAGGCCGGCTATGGTGCTGTGTAGCCAAGGTCGACCTGATACGAGGTTTCCTAAACATGGTGCACGAGCCACCGGTGATTCAAACAGATGAAAGCCATAAGGTAGACATGAACACGTACTCCATGGGCTATAATCCAGTGACGAACAGTGCCTACGCCGAGCAGGTCAGAGAAAGTGCTGTAGGATGGCTAAAGGCGTGGAAACTTAACTTCGGCGAGGCTGCTGTCATCCGAACCAGCGACCGATGGGACAATATGGTGACTCACCTGGGCTACACTTCACACAGCGTTAGCTGGAACGTGCAGGAAACTTTAAGCAAGGCTATCACTACTGACAAAGACATCATCGATGCCAGTGCCGAAAGGCTCAGGGAGGCTGAGGTCATTCCAGATAACCAGCTGTTGGCAAAACAGCTTGCCCATCTGGAGCTGGCCCGGGCAATTGTGGACAAGGTTGCACTGCTTATGACCGGGAGGAAAGTGCGGGCTGTCCACGCTGCCATCATCCCGCCGGCCAGCGATCGGGTGAGAACCGCTGGCATGTACAGCCGAGCAACCGAGGAGATATTCATTGACCTGAGCCAGCTGGAACGAGGCCGTCAAACAGTGGACACAGCAATCCATGAACTGGCTCATCATACCTCCGGTGCCGAAGACCTTGAGGAGAGGCACAGCGCCCACATGACCAGGATAGCTGGCTACGTGGTAGAACTTACTCACCTTGGCAAGTTCGATGACTTAATGGAAGGAATTACCTGGTAAGGAGGTAAATAGAATGCCTAGACAACCATTATACCCGCATGTGCCGAAGAGCCAGCAGCCGCAATTCCCCCATGTGCCGCAAAGCGGCAGCCTGGAGCTTCTGGCCAGCACCGAAGGCGACCCGATTAGAAAGTTTTGCTGCCGGATATGCGGTGAATGTGCGCCGAAGGAATTGCTCGAGGAGGGACGTTTCCTCGACAGGATATCCTGGCTCCGGAGCCACTATAAGGAAAAGCACCCGGGTAAGTGGGGTAAAATGTCGCCTATGACAGTTGAAGCCGGCGAGCTGGTATCCCCTGAATATCGCCACCTGACCAGCCTAGTGGACGAGCCATTGCCCAAAGACGCATATTAGGATGATGTAGCGATGTCTAAGAAACCGTTATATCCCCACGTACCGAAGAAAAAGGAGCCGCAGTTTCCGCATGCGCCAGGAGGTAAAGTCGATTGGGCTGAGGGTAAACTCCTTTTTCAACAAACGGAAGAAAGGGGTGATGTCCTGTACCAAGTCTGGGAAAGAGCTAGATATACTCCGGGTAGAATTAAGACAGTTCGTGGTGAAATAAGACCGTATATCAATTGGATACAGGAAGTCGAGGAGGACTTGCCAATAATGCTATCCGACGGCTTCATCTATTATGATATTTATCTCGAAAAAAAGGAGGCCCGGATACTGGATACAATGACCACAATAAGACGAAGAGGCTTGGGCCGGAATCTAGTCGCATTTGCAGAGGAAAGGATGCGCCAATATGGCGTCATAAAGGTTAGCGGGTCATCTCATCCTTCTCAACAAGTAGCCAGAGCCTTCTGGTCTTATATGGGCTATGCCTTTCAGGATAGCGAGATGCAAAAGACCTTATTGTAGGAGAAAGGCAGTGAACCTTTTGCCCAAAGATGCATTTTTAGGAGGTACATAGAATGCCACAATTCCCGCATGTTCCAAAGAGAAGAGAGCCTTTATACCCCCACCGCTCAGGGGGCCAGGTCATGCCCCAGACATTTATCGAGGGTGGTGAAAGAGTCCCACCTCAATACCGCGGGCTAATCGACTATATCAGCGAGCCGTTGCCAGAGTACAGCCTGATGACGATAGAGGCGGAGCCAGGGGAGCGCAAGATTGATGCCGTGTTACGCCAACTCAAGGACGGCGTGGACACCATCCAGCGAAGCGAGAATTTCCGCCAGTTTCTCACCACCATGTCCAAATTCCACGACTACAGCATCGGCAATCAGATACTCATCATGATTCAGAAACCGGAGGCTACTCATGTCGCCGGCTTCAATACCTGGAAGGACTTGGGAAGGTGGGTCAAGAGAGGTGAAAAAGGCATCGCCATCCTGGCCCCAATCATACCACCGCGACCGGAATGTCCTAAATGCGGTGCCAAGATTCCCAAAGGTGCGATATACTGTCCGAAGTGCGGCGCGCCAGTCGAGGGAGAGGAGATAGCAGAAGTCCACTACTTCAAGGCAGTTTCTGTTTTTGACATTGCTCAGACCGAAGGCGAGCCCTTACCAGAGTTTGAGGTACCGGTACTCACCGGTGAAGTAAATGAGGAATTATTTACCAAAGCAATGTCACTGGCAAGGTCGCAGGGAGTAGAGGTAAGCTTCGAGTCACGACCCCATCAGGACCCGGGCATTAAGGGGCAGTACTCCCCTGCAACTGGCATCTGGGTCCGCCCCGAAGAGCCGAGATCTCAGCAGCTAAAGACGCTTCTGCACGAACTGGACCACTACTACTCCGAAGGCGTTTTCCGAATTCCCAGGAGGGATGCTGAGACTATCGCCGAGAGTGCTGCCTATGTTGTCGGTGCTCACTATGGCTTTGATACCGGTACCCGTTCCTTTCCCTACGTTGCCCTGTGGGCGCAGGACGAGAAGATATTGAAGGAAAACCTGGGAGCCATACGCAGGGTGGCTACCACAATGCTGGAAGGTCTGGAAAAGACTTGACAAACTAGCCCCCCCGGGTGGTATATTAGGAATGGTCGATGCGAAAGCCCTGTAAATTGGGTAACATACTCTTAAAGGAGGAGAAAAGCAATGGCTGGAATTCCACTGTCCGCAGCTGGCAATGCTATCGTCTATCCCTCAGTACCATGGAGCAGAAGGCTGTTCTCTCTGAAAACCCAGTCCTTCCCCAAGGGCGCAGTACCCAGACACCTGCTGAGCTACCTGTTCGTCAAGGGCGGCGACCCTGCTACCTGTGCCAGGGAAACGATCGGCAAGGCCGGGGCCACCAGGGTGAGAGCAATGAATGCGTGCATCTCCAAGCTCAAAAAGCGCGGCTAAGCTAGTGTGATGGCCACCTCACAGAGAATTGAGTATTTGTGAGCAACAAAGGGGGGGGAAGCAATTCCCCCCCCTTGTTTTGCCGATTTAAGAATATGCCTAAAGAACTTAAAATCATACTGAGGGAAACGCCTGTCGGATTGCCACCAACACCAAAGCAGTCAGCTCAGCGGGAGAGGTTCGCCCAAGCAACTAGAGAGGTCGCTGACGAAATGAAGGGCACCAAGCTCAAAGGAGCAGCCAGGGTAAGAGCGTTTAATACAAGAGTCAGTCAGCGTCTTCTGGAGCCGGAATAACCATGCATGCCGTGTTCAGCAGCACCAATTCCGGATGATAGGTAAGCCTTGCCAATTCAACTTCCCCTTTCGGGTTTCGCTTTGACGTATCAATAACCACACCACCGAATCTCCACTGCCCATCCTGAGTCCTCTCATATTCCTTGCAGCGGAAGGTAAAGTCGCTGCCGCCCCTCTCCTTCCGGGTAAACACGATTACCTCGAAGTGCAGGTCCTTGATATAGGCCTCGGGAATACGTAATTCTTCATCCGGCTTAGCCTCCCACTCCTTTTGCTTGTTTAGATTTACCATTTCCATCTAAATTCTCCTTGCTATCCAATCTTGGAGCGTTGTAGTTTCAGCATCGACCTCGCCTTTATCCCTGGCTATATCCTCAGCTTCCTTTTTACTTGAAGCTCTTACGGTGTGGCTCAACTCGAACCTTGTGACTACTTCATAGACGCCTTGCTCCTGGCTTTTCCCTTCAGTGTCCACATGGTGTGCTATCAACTTGGCAGCCAGCTTCTTCTTGTGCCCGTTAGGACTTATTCCAGCTTTTTTACACATCTCCTGCAACTCTTGGATACTATGGTCACTATCCATGTCCATACACCTAGCCTCTATCTCGTCAGTGACGCCTCCATCAAACAGGTCACCGACTTCTCTATTGAGACGGTCACGAAGTGGCTCTTCCTCCTCAAGCAATAGTCGTCCACCCCCTTGCCTTGCCGGCTGCCGCGGTCTGCCTTCCTCGGGGAGCTGGGCCAGGAAGTTTCTCAATTCTGTAGCATCATTCCCCGCGGCTTCTGTCGCTTCTATCAGCTCCACTAACTCTTTTCTGCTAAGCCTGGTCATAGGTTGCATTTCTCAACCTCCCCTTTTTTCTCCCTTTATCCTCTCATAGGCATTATTGAGTAGGATCATCGCCTCTTTGTATCCCCCCTCCTTATCCGGGTGAAAGACTACCGCCAGGCGTTTATAGTTTCTTTCGACTTCCTTCATGGTAGCCGTCGGTGGCAGGCCGAGCACGGCGTAGGCATTAGAAAGGAACATGGTTGGTTCTTGCTGGGCTGGCTGGTGCCCTCCAGGCGGTAATTCCCTTGGCTGCTGCTGGAACTCTTTGAGCCATGTGAAAATATCTTTCCCCGTTAGCTTCTCAAACGTCTCATTCACTAAATCCCTAAAGCCAGCGATGGCATCGAAGGTATCTTGTATATCAGTCTTTTTTTTACGCTTGGCCATAGCCCTATTATACCCCCTTCGCTTTAACTCAGATATCTCCTTTGTGTCAGTTCCATAGTGCTACCAGTGCTATCGTCACCAATACCGGTACGAGAATACAGAACCCGATAAGAACCGCAATGGCGAATGTGTTTATCCCATAGACCACTACCTTTGGCCTCTTAATGAAGCATCGTGCACCCCAGAGCAGCAGAGTAAGCCCCCCAATGAATTCGACAATAGCATGTATTTGCCTCGTGGGCCACACGTCCACGAACGATTGGAAGATGAGAAACGGGCCGTAGAGAAACAGGAAAACCAGTAAGATGTTACGCCAGAGTTTATCAGTCATTTCAACCACCTCCTATCTGGTATTCTGGAATACCTATATGCTCAACCTGTCCAGCCACTTGACAGAGGTTGTAGCATATGCTACACTCATATTGGATATTATAAACTAATCGTCTAGGAGGTGTCAAATGGAATCAAGAGAGAAACCGAAGTGGCAGAAAGAGGTAGAGGAGATACTGAGAAAACAGTACCCGGAGCCTGAGGTCTCAGTAATGATTGGAATAGCCAATAAGCTGAACGGCCTTGCTGATGAGGTAGAAGTGCCCTCTGGGGATACTGGTGAGGTGGCTGCTATAATGATGAAATTAGCAAGCCAAGAGCTCCGCCCCCTGGCAGCGGTTTACGTCGGCTTCCAATTGGGCGCGGCTTATGAGAGGCTTAATAATGCAGACGGAGCTTGAGAGGAGAGTGCCATGGGGCAAATATTTGAAGAAGTAGCTAAAATAGTTGGATGGACTGAAAGAGAAAAGAGATTTTTGACTAAGCACTTTGGCGAGGCCAAATGTTTAACTTATGAGGAGGTAGGTGCCGAGGTTGGTATTACTAGGGAGCGGGCACGCCAGATAATCCGAAAAGCATTACGAAAAATGTACCGAGACCAGTACCCTGAAGAGAGTTATCAAGGGCTATTAAAGCGAGTAGAGTTGGAAACTAAGGATGGAACGCTGGATTGGGCTAAAATCCGTCCGGGAAAGAAAGTTCCAACTTTTATTGCAGTCTATCCAGCCAGGGCGAGCAAAACAGGGCGCCCCATTGGAAAAGCAACCAGGGTTGTTTTCTGGATTGATGAGAACGAAGATGACGATGCAAACAGAGCTTGAGAATTTACGCTTAGTTTTAACCTCGCCGCGCCCCCGAGCTCGGGATACTCTAACTGGCTACCTCTCTATGGCCAATAACTTCTTGACCTGGCTGGGGGATAGTAGGATTCCGCCGGGTGAAATGGACCTCCGCCGGTACTTTCTCCATAGGCGTGAAGAGGGGATAAGTGACAACAGCCTCAGAACTGCATTTGCGGTGCTCCAGAAACTTTATCGTGCCAACCAGTGGGAGTGGCCGCTGGTCATAGAGGACCGTCCCGAAGCTCCAGCCGAGGCGAATACACCGGCGTTTACCAGGGAAGAAGTGGAGCAGCTAATCAAAAACCGTGAGCTATACTCCTTGGGGGAGCGCTTCTACCTGGCCATAGCCACAATCTATGCCCCGAGGCGGATAGAACTCGCCCGCATCCGGAAACGAGACATCAAGGAAAACTCCATCTACATAGACACCGCCAAGCATGGCGAGAAGAGAACGCACCTTATCCCTGATGAAATACTGCCCTATATTGAGGCTTACCACCCCCAGGAGAACAATGTATCATCCCTATCAGCGATGTTTATCCGGATATGCAAGAAGGGACTTGGCCAGAGGAAACCAGGCTACGGTTTCCACAGCTTCCGAAGGACGATAGACACTTTGCTACCGACAGCCCTGGCTAAAGCTGACAAGCCACTGACGCTAGTCGGTTACTTCCTTCGTTGGAGCAGGAAGTCCACGGGTAGCAGGTTTCTAGGAACGCCAATGGGGGGCGTCTATGCTAGACCTGACATTATGAGTGCCGACCCCTTCTTTGTGGATAGAGAGGTGTTTGAGGTGCATCCCTTCCTACCATTGTGGGCTGATAAGGATAAGCAAGCCCTGTAATCAAAATCTAGCCCCCTCAAAGCTCCGACTTGACCTGTAGCACCTATGACCTCACGTCTGACAAGCTAGACAGGGGCTGACGCCCTTCTTATGGTAGAAGCTAGCCATCGGGTTAGCTTTTTCATTTTTAGCTTCAATTTATATCAATTTTATATCTATAAAAAATTTTTTCAAAAATAATTCCAAAAAACTTGACAAAAAAATTAGTCTTGTGGTAAGGTGTAATTGAAGCTAGATTGGATATTATTATAGTAGTATGCAAGGGGGATAAGACAGCTAAATCATACCAATTCTATATTGAATTGATAGCCTAACAAGCTGTAGCACCTTACCAATTGAATATCAGAAGCCCTAGACCCGAACGCTTGCCCTAGTCTAAACAAAGGGGGTAAGCGATGACTGGACACTGTAGCAACTGCGGTAAAGTCTGGACACTGGACACAGCACAAGGCGTGTGCCAGTGGTGCGGTAAACAAGGCGTATGCCAGACCTCACGGACACAAGCCTCACGCTCCATCAAGTCAAGGGGGGAAAAGAGGCAAGCTACCGACAATGGTGGTGGCTATGACCAGCTACCAGAGCCTTACCTCACCTTTCATAATGTAGCCTCACGATATAGCCACAAAGCACCAGCACAAGATAGGGGCGACTTACTCCACGATATAATAGTAGCCCTTGCCGATGTAGCTAGGCGGAAGCCCTTGACCGAACCAGCGATGTATAGGATAGCTAGCCTTACCAGAGCCGACTACTGGCGGGCACACTATAAGCTCACCAACGGGATAGACTGTGGAAGCTGTAGCAAGGCACAAAGGCGGAAGTGTAAAGAGCATTGGCTATACGGGGAGTGCCCAAAGGCTATCAAGCTGGAATACTTCTCAAAGCCTGTTACCGATAGTGAGGGCAATATAACCGAGCTTGGAGAGCTGATAGCCGATGACCACGCTATTGACCTTGACGATTGGCTAGACGCTAAAGCCTTTAGGCTAGGTTTACCACAAAGGCTCATAGGCATAGCTCACAAGAGGCGTGAGGGCATACCACTTGACCGCAAAGAGCGAACCTATCTTAACCATTACCAGACCAGACAGCTAAAAAAGTATCAAAAAGCCCTGTTTTAGTGGCGCATTTTAGCCTCTAATCCCGATATAGATAGTGGAAGCACCGTTTAGGCTAGAGTATCTCAGCTAGACGGTAGCTTACTACTAGGTGAAGCCGATAGTCTTGCCCACTATCGGATAGCCAATAGGGGGTGTTCAAAATAGAACAACTGAATATCGTGGGCAAGCGTTCAGGTAACGGCTTTGTAGCTCATAAGGCTACGCTGGTAAACGCTCTATCAAGGGCATTGGCTGAAAGGCTGATGTTGCTGGACTTCACGGTAGGGCGTAGAGGCTTACTCGGTTATCTGAAAGCCTTGTCTGGCTCTAACATCATTAAGATAGTGCCAGACGGCGGAAGTGCCAGCGAGGTGCGGACTTCCGATAAACGGCTTAAAGTAACCTGTGGCAACAATACCAGTTATCTTGAGGACTCGGCGTGGGTTGGTGAGAAAACACCTCTTACCCTATGCGAGGTCAGGATAAGCCCTAACCGAACAGTCAAGCCGAACATCGGCGGACTGGAGCTATCGGAAGCCCTTAACAGGGTGATACCCTTTACCGCTAAAGAGGATAATAGACCAGTTCTCCAGTGTGTCCTCTTCAAAGCGGGTGAGGGTAAGCTCACAATGGTGAGTGCCGACGGCTTTAGACTGGCGATGGTAACGCTGGACTATGACGGTGAGGGTGAAGCCCTGATACTTCGTGATGACTTAAGGGGTATCGCCAACGCCCTGCGGAGAGCGCATCGGGTCAACCTGAGCTTTGAGGCAAGCGGGGAAAGTCTTGACGGAGTAAGCCTTGTCATTGACACCGAGATAACTCGGTATAAGTGGCGGGGTGCTGATGGTAGTTTCCCTGATTATGAGAAGCTCATACCTGCCGAGGCGAATGTAACCGCTCACCTTGACACTGTTGAGGCGGTTAAGGCGATTGCCTCACTGAAAGTCCTAGCCGATAGCCAGTCTTACCCGATAGACCTATCCCTTAACGGCGGTATCGTGATGTCCATTCCCGATGATAAGGGGGAAGTTACTATGCCAGCCGATATTGAGGGCGGGGAAGTCAGGGTAAGAATTGACGGCGCATACCTTAGCGAGGCTTTGAGAGCTTGCGGGGGTATGGCGGACTTCAGGGTTACCGATGGTAAGTCGCCAGTCCTCTTTGTCGTTGATGGTTATCAGTTGGTGGTAATGCCGATGTTGACCGCCGATAGCCAGAAGCCAGAGGGGGAGACAGAGACCGCCGAGCCAGAGCCAGAAGCCGAGCCAGAAGCGGAAGCCGAGCCAGAAGCGGAAGCCGAAGCGAAAACCGAGGGCAAGCCGAAGCGGAAGCGGAAGCGGAAGGCAAAAGAACCTGTAGCCGTATAGCTTAAGCCGAAATTGAACGCTTGAACACAAAAAACAGACGCACACTAAGGGGTGTAACAGCCCCTTTTTGTGCGTTTTTTTGTGCCCTGAGAAGGGGGTAAGTATGTCTTGGCTCTATAACCACCGAGAGCAACTTGACGGCTATCAGCTATATGCCGAGATTGCCTACCGCTTTAGACCCAAAGTATTGCCTGATGACAGGGATGATATTGAGATGGAGATAACCCTCACGCTCAAAGCTGAGGTAGACAGGCACACCGAGGTAACGCTGGGCTTCCTGTATGCTGTTGCCAGGAATATTGTGAGGACTTACTGGCGAAAAAAATACCGGGAGCGGAGAAGGTTCTGTCGCCTTTGCGAGGGAGACAAGGGGGAGATGATTGCCGATAGGGAGATATTTGTTACCCCAGCTCCCGATATAGAGGGCAGGCTTGATGCCATCGCTACACTCAATACACTACCTAAAAGAATGGTCAAGACAGGTGCTATAAGGGCTGAAGGCGGGAAGCTAAACAATGCCGACAAGCTGTATCTATGCCGTCAGAGGCATAGGCAATCTAAATACAACCACTCCGACGCTGAAAAAGTAGAACGGATGCGACAACTTTATGTAGACGAAGGGTTACCCTGTGCTGATGTAGCTAAAATTGTCGGGAAGGGCAGGTCTACAGTTCAACGCCAGCTGAACAAGCTAGGGGTAATCAGACGCTAGGCTAAAAAGTGCCTGGTTTGAAAGGAGCACTATTCCCAAAATCAGGCAGCCAAGAGAGAGGCCGAGCAGCCGGCATTGTTTGATTTATAGTATATTACTAAAAGTATATACTAAGGAGTAATATACCAGGAAAAAAGGGGGTCGGGGGTTCAAATCCCCCGGCCCCCTTTTTTATCGTTTATAGCGTTTATACTCCCTAAACTCCTGGCCCGAGCTGGGCGGTCCATGGCGTCAGGGTGAGACATTTTTGGACACTCCGGGGTGCTGCAGCTCGGGTCCCGCCAGGTGGCGGCAGCTGCCGTCATCCATACATACGGTCATCCATACATACATAAGACTGGCTGCCGGCGGGAGCTGCTACCCCCTGGGGATCCCCCGCGGGGAAAATGAGCGACGTGCATCATGGAGTACAGCATGTGGTGAAAGATATCATGCACACTATGATAGACATTACCCTGGGGCAGCCGGGGTGTAAATTTTAATTAAGACTTCCCCCCGGAAACAGTTAAATAAAATTAACGGGTCCCGAGGGCCGGCGGTAAAATCTACTTAACCTCATCCCCTTAGTCCCCCCCTCCTTCAAAGGAGAGGGGCAAGGTAGAAAACCATTCACCACCCTGAAAAAGCGCCCAGATTTTAATTACAGAGCGTCTCTCGTTGTAAAGTAGGGGCTCTCCCAAGTATTCAGTGGGAGAGCCCCTACTTTTTCGTGTATGGGGCTGCACAAATTAAGCTATTGTTACCTTCTAGATAACAAGTACGTTCTGTCCAGGTTTAGTTGATGGGAGTGTGCTGAGAAAACAGGGTTAGTGTAGCATAGCTGGAATTAAGGGGAGGGGGCTATGGGTATTGTACCAGTATCGCCCGCTTTAGACACGGAGGTAAGGGGGGGGGGTCTTCCCCCCCCTGCTCATCGACAGTAAACCGTAACACTACTCTACCAGAGTTACGGTTTACCATAATCCTATCGTTTCCCTTTGCGTAGATATCAAGGGAAAAACCAAATGTTAAGACATACTCCCAGCCCTCTAGGTTCACTTGAGTACTACCGTCCTTTAAAAACGAGCAGTCCTATGACCACTACCCCACCTATAATCCCTCCGATTAGGGGCCAGTTGATTGGCTTTGGTACTGGTGTTGGTATCGGTGTTGGTGTCGGTGCTGGTATGGGCACCATAAGCCCTTATTATTACTAGCAGGTTGCTGAAAAACCCTTATTTTGCGAAATATAACGCGCTGTCCAGATACGAAATTGGGGCTGGTTTCCGACGTTTCACCCCTTTTTCATCACCCTGCTAGATATAGCGAATATTCTTTTGTGCTCCATCCCATCCTCCTATACTACAACTTCACTCTCTTCAAACCTTAAAAGAGAGCCCCCCGGAATTCCGGGGGGCTCTCGGAAGAGCTTGGATCGGGTGTTACCCGTCAGGCTGGAACTAGGCTATTCGCCTGGTTCTAACTATCAGGACAATCACCACAATGACCAGAACCGCACCAATGGAGATTATCGCCCAGATGTAGGACGGAGTTGTTACTGGTACCGGTACTGGAGCCGGAGTCGGCTCAATAATGACTGGTGGAGTCGGTGCCACTGGCTCTGCCATGGTGGTGAAGCCCACAGTAGCACACCAGTTTGAGTAAGCGGTAGCTGCACCCTTGACTGCCCTCACTCTCCAGTAGTAGGTGGTGCTGTAAGACAGTGGGTCAGTGAGTACGAAGGAAGTTGTGTTACCCAAGCTGTCTCCGGACAGGTCGACCACCAGGTCGGTCATGCCGGAGTCGTTAGCCAGTTGGAATTCGTACCCAGTGGCATACGTGAAGCCCTCCCAGTTGAAGACAGGAAGAAGAGGTACGTTCATCACATCGTCACCAGCCGGGTATTGAAGTATCGGGGATGTAGCGGTGACCTTAGTGGTAACCTGGGTCTCGAAAGTCCGTTTATCACTCCACGGACCCAAGATTGGTGCACTAGCTCTGGCACGCCAGTAGATAGTTCTACCTTCTTTTGTAGCGGTAGCTGCGGTTTCAAGGGCGGGAGCAGCTATGTTCACCACAGCCTGGCCATTGTTCATAGCTTCGGCCCAATCCCACTGAACCTGGATGTTGGTGACTTTGCTTAGCAATGACTCAACTTTGAAGATTGCATTGACCCCCGTTGCGAGAGTCGAGCCATCCGTTGGTGATGTTGGCGTTGGGGTTAGTCCTGATGCGGATAGGGTATCGTTGTACATCCGGAGAACGGCAGCTTCAGCGTAGGTTACTATATTGCCGGTGCTGCCCTCAGCTACAGAGAACTCAGCTGCAGCTACAGCCGCCGTGTTCGGAATAGCTTCAAAGAAGACACCCGGGGTTGGTTCGTCGGATGTTGGCGCAATGGACCGGTAGACTTGGCTACTGGCTGCCACCACATTGGACAGCTTATAGAGGGTGCCATCAGCGGCAAGAGAAAGCCCTATAGAGACTCCACCGATAACACTGCCGCCAGCGTTAGCACCGATCGTTTCCCAGCCACCGCCATCGACGGAGCGGAAGAGGTCGCCAGCGGCTTGAGTCGCGTAAACCGTGCCACCGTCAAAGTCTACAAACATGGCACCGGTTAGGGTAGTGGAAATCTTAGACCAGGTAGCCCCGCCATCATCGGAGCGGCGCACTGTTCCGGCAGCGCCGCCGACCACAACCGTGCTACCCTTGGCTACGATACTTTGAATTGAGCCAGTTGCACCACTGGGCTTGCTAAAGCTTGCAGGCCATGTCCATCCGTTGTAGGTGCTCTTGGCTACCGTGCCGCTTGCCGAATTACCGACATACAGCGTGGTGGCATCAGGAGCTGCCATTGTCCCTACAGTGACACCGATGCCGGCGGCTATTGTCCTGGCTGACCAGGTATCTCCGTAGTAGCCGGAATACCAGACGCTGGTAGTGCCGCTATCAGCAAAGTAGAGGACACCGTCCGTGGCATAGGCGTTGCTTAGAGCGATAACTCCATCACCGGCTACGCCAGCGAAATTAGCCCAGTGGACCATATCCCAGTAGTCACCGCCGCATTGATTGGTTCTTCTCCATAGGGCTGAGTCGCTGGTGGCGCCGCCGCCATTGCCAGTCCAGTCGGTCAGCAGGTACATGACACTGTCGGTAGCATAGCCAGAAGACAGCTGCACATCGCCGAGAAGGGCTGGGGCGCCAGCCCCGATTAGTCCTGTCTCGTTGAAGGAGACTGCGCCGTTCTTGGTGATGCCGAAAGCACTCTCGTCTCCGTCAGTGCCAATTATGACGGTGGTATCCGTGGCGTAGTTAGGTGACATTGCTATCCAGCCGGTAGCACCAGCAGCAGCGCTGATACCTGCCGGTCTGTTACTGCTTGCATACCAGTTCACTACTGCCGAGGTAGGATTAGTAGTGCGGTAGACCTCGGCGTTGACGGCAGCTGCAGTGGCGTGAGGAACTCCAAGCAATGTGCCACTTGAGAAGTCGCCGCTATACTCAATATTGGCAAACTGTACCCCCGCAGGCAAAGTCATGTTTGTTGCCGGAGTGGTAACATTGGTTACCCGGTAAGTGTCCATGAAACCAGCTGCTAAGGCAGTAACATTATCGGTTGCCAGAGATACATAAGCGCGGCGTGTAGTGGAGATAGTGCCGTTGTAATCGGATGGGCAAGCTATATCTGCATACCTGATCCCATTCGTAGCAGCTAAACCCCACTCATCGGCACCGTTGGCAGCGGTTTCGATTGTAACCGGCCCGCCGATAGTACCATCCCATGCATTGGAGCCGACTCTGGTGTGGAGTATCGTGCCGCCGTTAAGACCACTGGTTACTGCCAGCAGAGTTGAATCAATAGGGTAGTTGGGGGAGAACTTAACTGCCTGGCAGTCCCCGGTGAGTGTCCCGCCGAATGCGGTCCAGTTGAGAACGCCGCCAGCGCCCCAGAGTTGAACCTGCATAGTAGCGGTTGTGACAACACCTTTGGCTTCGTTGGCAACAGCGATGGCAATGACACCAACGCCGTCATAGCCAGGGGAGACATCCAGGTAGCGTATCTGCTCGCTAACTGCCAGTGTTGGCTGCCCGAGCTGGGTAAAGGTAGCCCCCCCGTTGACTGAGCGGTAAACCTTACCGTTGTTGGCGGCGGATGCCGCCGCTATGTCCTGTGTCGCACAGAAAACCGTGTTGTCATTAGCGAAGTCGGGGGACACGGCAATGGCTACGATGGGGTCACCACCACCTACAGCACCCAAGTCGGTAGTAGTGTTGGTCCAAGTATGCCCACCGTTGGTTGATTTAGCCACCTTGGCATAACCACCAGATGCTACATCGAAATTAACTGCTGCGAAGACGGTATAGTCGTTAGCGAAGTTGGGCGAGATGGCGACCGGACCTACATCCTCAGTAGCACCTACCAGGATATCACCCGTAACGGTAGGTATACCAACGGTTGACCAGCTCAGGTCGCCTGCTTGGGCTTCCCCTGGCCCCATGGGCGTATTAACTGGCAGGAAAGCTGCTCCCATAGAGAAGACCAGCACTAGAGCCAGTGCCACTCCCATTATTCTAGTTAATTTACTTTTCACTTTATTATCCTTTTTATCCTCCTTTAAGGATTCTTACATCTCCACAAAAAAAGGTATTACAACCTGATATCCCTTTCCTTATCGTGGAGACATGGTTGTTCTTAGAACTGTTGTTGAGTTTAAAAACTCTCTCCCCTCTTCGGGTCATGGCATCGCATCACCTCCTTTCCCATGATTTATACCACATAGCATCTAATTTGTCAACCATAGCTTATATTATGTCGCTTCCCAAGCACATTGTAACGTACTTGTCAATAGTTATCAGGGTAGGGCTGAAGGAGGAGAGCCAGTGAGCAAGTCGATGAAAACTCTGCTTGGCCCCAAATCCCAGCCCCACCCGCTTGTCATTTTACCCACTGCGGTTAACATTTGTCAATACCCGGCTCGGCGGCTTTCTTGGCCTGATATTTTCTTTCCGACCGCTGCTGGATCTCCCTGGATTGCTCGGGGTGGGCAGCCCTCCACCTGGCCACCCATTCCCGGTGCCGCCTCTTGTACCCCTCAGACCTGTTTTTATACCGATTAGCCTCGATGTAGCAGCCCTGGCTGCAGTAGACTCGGCGACTGCTGGGCAGCGGCCGCTGGCACACCCGGCACCGGTGGCGGTCAATATATAGAGTGATGGTAGCAACAGTTTCCGGTTTCCATAGTGTTTTTCCCCGGCCCACGCCCATGCCCATGACCATGGCCGGCTGGATGACACCTCGCCTTGTTAACTTACGAATATACCTTAGACTGCAGTCGGCCAGGTGCCTGAGCTCGGCAACGGTTAGCAGCTCCCGGATTCTGGCCGACCCGTAGTGCCTAACCAGCAGTCGCCTTACCCACTCCCGGCTGATACCGAACCGGCTGCCGATCTGCTGGAGGCTAGCCCCCGACCGCCTCATCTGGCGCATAGTATCTAACCTGTCAGTAGCGCCAGCCCGAACCAGCGGACTCTTGCCTGTGAAACAAGCACCCTGAGGTTTATAACGTCGGCCCATATTTATAGGGAGGCTTTATACTAGCCAGTATCTCCTGGCACTCTGATTTAGACAACCCCGGCACCTCGATCCAAATAGATATTCCCTTACCCGGGAATGAGGCTTGCTCACAATCTCTAATGCTCTGGATTAAGGTCCGCAGCTCCTCCCTGGTTAGCTGTTGGCTCTCAATGGTAAGTTTAACCTCCATGTTATTCCCCTTTATTTTACTGGCGCCAGCCCCAGCGCTCGCCATTATTCTTTGGCCTTCCATTATAAAGCCTATCCAGCGGGCTAAACGCCTGGTGCTCGTCCAGGGCTTTTTGGGCGTCGGCGTACTTGGAATATCTTAAGACCATGTCCAGGGTGGAATGCCCCAGGAGCAGCCGGAGCGAATTGATATCGCCCCCGGCCTCGAGGTAGCGGGTGGCGAAGTAGTGGCGCAGCCGGTGGGCGCCCCCGTAGCCGTTGACGCCGGCCCGCTTCTTCAGGCGCTGGATCATTACCTTTATGGAGCAGGTGGACATCCCCTGGCCGTCGTCGGTCTGCCACAGCTCCTCACCCCCCGGCGGCCTCAAGTTCAGGTAGCGCTTTAACGCCTTCCTCGCCTCGCCGTCGATCGGCACCACCCTCATCTTGGCCCCCTTGCCCGTAACCCGGACCTGCCTTAGGTTGGGGTCCAGGTCGGAAAGCTTGATTCCGCCCAGCTCCGATACCCTCAGGCCGGTGTCGGCCAGCAGGGAGATGATGGCCAGGTTGCGGACCCCGAGGTAGCGGTAGCGGTGCTCGCCATCGTAGATGCAGACATCGAGCATGGCTTTAACCTCCTCATCCGAGTAGGGCTCGACCTGCTTATATTGGGGGGGGGCCAGCCTTAAGCGCAGTGAGGGGTTTTTAGCCAGGTACTCCTCTTCCTCGGCCCAGTTAAACAGGGTCTTTACCACCTTGCCGTAGTGGTGGATGGTGCCGCGGGAGGCCGGCTTGCAGGCGCAGCGCCGCATCCCCGGCCAGCGGTAGCTCTCATTTGCCACATACCCGAGGAAGTCGCGGATGTGCTCCCTGGTTATGGCTTCGGCCTCGGGCCAGCCTTCCCTTGTGGCGTACCACTCCAGGTTAGCCAGGATGCTGCCGTAGTAATCCAGGGTGCGGGGGGAGAGGTCTCTTCGGGAGGCAAGAAACCTCCCGATGAGTTGGGATAGGGTTAGGGTTCTTGGTTTGGTTTGTGTTACCATGGTTCATTTTTGCCCGTCCGCCTTGAGTTCATGCTTCTGAAACCCGGTTTTTAAGGTTACGAAATTTGGATACAACCTGTATTCATTTTTCGAATCCGTGCTCAAGATAAGCCAATTTGCTCCCAATATTGGAAGGCAGGGACTCTGCCAACTGAGTTACTCCCGCACGCAAACGCACTGGCGGAGGGGGTTTACCTCCTTTGTTAGCTTCGAAATCTGTATTGACATCTTTACAACTTGTATAAACATTTTGACAATTACCGTAAACTTTTCACGAATCAAGCACTCTAGGTGACTTCTTGCTTTTTCCCTCTGAAAGCTCACCTCCTTTCACAATGTATATTAGTATTGACAAATTGGTAATCACAGTTTACACTCTAGGCTAAGGCAGAGCCCCGCTATTATCAAGAAAGGAGGATTGCCCGTCCGCCTTTACTTAGGACTCTGCCTTAACTTTCCCCCCGTGCTTATTGAGGTAATCAGTAAAGTTGACTACCATCTCCTGTAGCTCGGGAGACAACTCAGAGGTCCGGTCCAATATTCGGCTCATTATCTCGATCTCGCCCTCACCTACTGGTTTAGTTTCTTGCTCTTTGTAGTGAAACCTTATATGAACTATGGCGGTCAGCGATTTTGGTGATTCGATCATCTTACCCCCGTTTCAGAAATGAAGTCCGCAAAATGTGCTATTAGCCTAAGCTGGGGTTCACTAAATTCACTTAGCTTATCCATCAATTGGGCCATTGGCTGACTAATCTCTTTCCCCTCAGGCCGTGGCGTTCGATGACCGGCAAGGATAAGTAGGTGATCCTCTAACGCCAGCCTATGGTGGGTACCGTTCTCACTAAACGTCGCGGCCAGCTTCTTGATGGTTTCTGAAGAAGCGCTGTTACCATTCATGATGTCTCGGATGGTAGCATGGCTTAAGCCAGTCTTATCAGCTGCCTGCCGGAGAGACAACTTCTCCCTCCGGCACACCTCTTTCAACCAGCCACCGATACTTGGTCCCTGTTCCATTGGGTTAACCCCCACTCTCAATTTTCTGGATACTATTTTGTCGGCATTATAGCACCTGTGGTTAACAAAGTAAATACCCTGATTAACATCGTGTCTGTAAAGACCCCTTGACAATATGTAGACCCTGATTTACAATCTGTTGCTGACAGTTATCTTTAGGGGGTGAATTATGCTACAGCAGCCACTATTCATTAAATATACGCGGGATTGGCTTCATGAGGTAACAGGCTATTCCAAGGGATATCTCAGCCGCGTGGCCACTGGGAAACTCCCCTTGAGCCGTTCCTTTATTGAGCGGGTCTGTTTCAAGCTTAACCAGCCTGAAGAGGAGCTGTTTTTGCCTGACGCTACCGAAGCACAATCCACACCCGCTCACACCCACAACCAGCAATAATCCTATTGCTACTAGGTGTCCCGAGCAGGCTTTCAACACTTTTCTGGAAGGTAAAGTATGTTCAAGGTGGAAAAAGGGACGACATCTGAGCGCTATTGCCCCAAGGGGCATCAACCAATACCGAACTTCTCGCCCGAGGACGACCCTAAAGTGAAATTTTGCCATGTCTGTGGCGCCCCAATCCAAGAGCGCCAGGTAACCTATGATGTCGCCTACTGCGCCAATTGTAATAACCAGGTATACCCCTACTGGAACTACTGCCCCTATTGCGGGCAGGCAAGGGAAGAATAGAAAGGAGGCAACCATGGTCTACGAAGTTAAATGGGATGAGGTAACCCGGGAGCACTGGGAGGAGATGAAAAAGATTGTCAGAGAAAATGTCTGCCCCGACTGCTGCGCCGAGCTGCAGATACATACCAACCCGGAGAAAGCCACCCTAGAGGTCGGCTGCCTCAACCGGGAGCATCATGGCTACATGGAGCGGACCACTTACACGCAAGAATTCAGGCGTGGTGAGGAGATCCACCCGGCAATTCGGGATAATATCGAGCGCAAGATGTTACTACCTGGGGGCCAGCCGGTTGGAGTAGCCCTCTCTATGATTCAGACCCGCTTCCCCAGGGCGGATATGGACGAGCCATCGGCAGCTCTATTCCTATGGGACTGTGTGCGTTTAGATTTAGACCCCTTACTGGGGGAGATATTCCCAGCGACATTCAAGACAAAAGACAAGGATGGTACCGAGCACAAGGTTGTCCAGCCAATCATCAGTGAAGATGGCTGGCTGTCGCTGGCTGCCCGTGCCTGCCCCGAAGCCTGGGCGGGGCCGCCAAAGACCATGCGTCTTGAAGAATACCTGTCCAGCCTGCCTGAGAACAAAGACAAACCCCGCGAGGAGATCCTGGCCATCGCCAAGGAAATCAAGACTGACCTCTGCAGAGACCCCGAAGCCTACGTCTGGGTCGCCATTGGGCACCGCAAAGACCAGGACGACACCATCGGCTACGGCTGGTACAAGAAGTCCGAGGAGGGCGTAGTCGCTAAGAATCTCCCCGGCAACCAGGCTCGGATCCGCGCCATAAAGCGCTGGGTGCGTGAGGTTTTTCCCGAGGCGAAGTCCAAGATGAAGGAAATGACTGCCACCTGGATGGAACGTGCCGGCGACGTGCGTGATATCCAGAATGTTATCGAGGCCGAATATCACATAGTTACCGAAGACCCTCCCCAGCTCGATAAGAAAGGTGGTGGAAAGATAGGCCCGGCCGGGCCTAATGCTAAGGCACAGGCAACAAAACAAGAGACGTCTCCAGCTGCCGAAGAGACATCCCAGGATGAGGCAATTGAGGGCGAGGGCTTCAGCATCGACATGGCCTGGCTCAAAGAATCTCTAAAAGAGCTTAATTGGAGCGTTGGTACAGTAAAAACCTTCCTCAAGGTAAGCTCAACAGGGACCTTGGAGGACGTTATTAAACAGCTTACAAGAGAGCAAGCCGAGGAATTTGTTAAGGAAATTCAGGACAGGGTAGCACAAAAACAGATACAACTATTCACCTAAGGAGCCAGAATGAGACGAGCCGTTGCCCGGGGGAGAATGTTTCCCCAGAGCTACTCTACCGACAGGCGATACGGGCGCCTGTCATTAAAGGCCATCGGGCTGTATCCCATGATGTGGTCCAATGCCGACGACCAGGGCCGGCTTTGTGGTGACCCCGAAGAGATTAAATACGCTGTCTGCCCCAATGTAGACCATATCACCAAGCAAGATATCCCTGAACTGCTCCAAGAGCTCCAGGATAGAGACCTCATACTTTGCTACGATACTCCAAAGTCCACGGCCATCCAGATGCTTGACTGGTGGGATGCCAACCAGAAGATGCAGTGGGCGTGGCCTTCAGATTATCAACCGCCGGAGGGGTGGCAAGACCATCTACGCTATAAAAAAGACGCCAAAACAGTCTTAACCCAAAGCTGGCCCCCCTCAGGTGAGCGCTCAGGTGAGGATGCTGTTGTTGCTCAGGTGAGCGGCGTTGAGTCCTCAGGTGATGATAGTACTATTGCTCAGGTGAGCAGCGTTGAGTCCTCAGGTGAGCAAGATGAAAAAAGGTTTCCACACCTTCCAAAAGAAACTATAAAACAAACTAAAACTAAAAGAGGAAGAGGAAATTCACCTGAGTCCTCAGGTGAGGAATCCTCACCCTCACCTATCGGTTTAGCCCTTTTAGAGGATTTCCCCAAGGCATTTGGTAGGGAGCCTGACAGCCGTGAAAAGGCTTATTTGCGGGACATCGAAAGAGAAATATCCGCTGCGGGCGCGACGGCCGTGCAGGTAAAAGCCGCCTACAAGGAGGCCGCCACACACAACAAATTGCACCTCAGCTATGTCCGGGGAATACTGTTTGACTGGCTAGGCCTTGAGAGAGGTCCGCCTGCATGAGTAAGCAGGAGAGGATTCGGGAGCTGGAGGCAGAAGATGAGCAAAATATTACTGGAAAGAGCTGAGAAAATAGCTGAGGCGGTTGTGAAACGGCTGGCGCCATACTGCAAGCGCCGGGGGGATGGCGATAATTTTTACATTGAGGTTGCCGGCAGCGTCCGGAGAAAGCGTCCCTGGGTGAACGACATCGATATCGTCCTGGTTCCCTCTGACCCCTGGAATCTGCGCCATGAAATACTAGGACTGGGGCAGACCAGAGCTGCCGGCAGTAAGATTATGCGAGTTATGATGGGAGATACCCAGATCGATATCTACTTCGCCGAGCCGGAAACCTGGGCGACTCTCCTCCTCATCCGGACCGGCTCTGCGGAGAATAACATCCGCCTGGCTACACGAGCCAAGGATAGGGGCTGGCACCTGGCGGCATCCGGAGACGGGCTCTTCAACGAAGACGGTCTGAGGATCGCCGGCGACACAGAGTTATCTATTTACAACGCGCTGGGGCTGCGGTACCAGCGCCCGGAGGAAAGGGGGTAAATATGCCAGAACCATCATTAATAGAGGGGGCGACTGTGAATCCATATCCTGAGTTGTTTCCGGGAGATATCTTCGGCATTAAGGGGCGAGGGATATCAGGCTGGGCATGCCGGCATCTCATAACCCCACCAACTGACCGTTTCCATTTCGGAGTGGTGGGAGATTACCTGCCCTGGGACAACGACTACGTTATCCTTGAGTCTATTGGGAAGGGGATAGCCGTAGGCCGACTCTCCTTCTACAAGCCAGAGGATGTCGAGATCTATCGCGTGGTCCTGGGTCAAACTCCTGAACAAAACCTTGGGAAGCGGAGAACAGAAGAATTTCATGACGTACGCAAGAGGGCGGCTGCCGAACTCACCAGGGTTGGCAGGGCCCGCTACGATTATCTGCTTGTTGCAAAGTTAGGACTGGGGGCATTGAGACTATTGCTTAAGGGCAAGTTGCCACCTTGGGGAGCAGCGGATTTTAAGTGGGGGCGTAATTCTAGGTTCTTATGCACTGAAGCGTGCCAAGAAGCGTGGTTGAGGGTTGGCCATCCCATCATCCCACCGGGTATTGTACCGCTGCCGGCGGGCTTCGCCCAGGCTCTCCAGGAAGGAAGGATACGCAAGATTTTCCCCGCGCAGGGATCAGCGCTGGAGGGACAGCCCGAATAAGCTCCCCAACGGTATGTAAATGAGGGCTCTCGAGACTTCCTGCAACCAAACTAATGACAGAAGACCGCTGGCAATTGCTGTGCCCACCCCAATAAGAAGTACCGCTACTGACCCGTACCAGGGAATAGGCGACTCCTGCCTGTGGTCCGGGCTGCTCTCTACCTTATCGCCACACTTCGGGCACTCACTAGACGATGCTGGGAAGCGAATCCTGCACTTAGGGCAATAATAATATGAAATCGGCGTCCTGGGGTATCTCACTGCCCGAAAGACTGCGTAAATCAAAAACTTAGGTGGATTTAGCTCTTTCAATCGACTTTCCTAATAATAGGCTGTCACCGTGCAAGGAGCTGATTTATAACCGTCACTGTCCTCCAGCCAACACTCAGCTGGTTCTTTATCGGCAATAAGGTTCTTTTCAGGAGATGTATAATTGTAACTGGCTCCTGGCGATAAGTTTATAGTGACACTCTTCACCGCAATTGGACTGCTCCATTCCCGATACCAAGACATTGTCTCGTCGCTCCACATCAATCGGTAGTCCCTCCTATACTGGGTTACCGTCTTCGTAACCCTAGCATTGCCCACATTGGTCACAGTGGCTGAAAAGTTAACCTGTCGCCAAGTTCCTACCCCGGAAGCACTCAACCAGCAATTGACATTAGAGAATGACCAGGGAACTATAGGCGTGGTAATCACTACATCCTCAACAGCCTGGTAAGCGCCAATAAGCTGACCGGCAACGAAGACGTCGAGATACACTGGGTAAGTTCCCTCAGCACCAGGCATAGTTACCGGAAGGCTTATCGATTGGTCTACCCCTGTTGAAACAAAGGGTACTTCCCCCGATGTAGCCACTTTGGACCCGTTTAAGGCCAGCCAGAGTTCACCACTGCAGGCAATGCCGGCTGGTTTAACGGTGAAGGTAGCTAAGGCAACTTTGCTTTCACCTGGTGAAAATTGTGGCATCGTATCCTCCCTACCAAGTTATAACTGGTGGTCCTACCCAGGGAATGATGACAGCCTCATCAGCCTCAAAAGCCAGAATAAGGACACCCTCAATGCTAATATCGAGAAATACCCGGTAGCCATAGCCCCCAGCAGGCATGACAACTGGCAGGCTAGTACTTTGATCTAGCCCGGTGGAAGTAAAGGCTATTGCCCCGCTGGTAGCATCCTTGGTAACACCATCACTACTTAGCCAGAGCTCAGCGGTGCAAGCTAAACCTGCCGGCTTGACCGAAAAGGTGGCTATTGCGGTCCGAGATTCCCCTGGTGCAAAAATCGGGTCTACCATTTCCATCTTGAGTCGTTTCATTGACTTCTCCTTATTGCCAAATTATGTGAATGGGGATTCTCTCCCCAGGGTGCTCACTTTGCACATGGGCTACCAGGTCTTCATAGGTATCAAAGGTGGCTCCGCAGTAGGGGCAGACATAGCCCTCTGGTGGTGCTGCCCCGGCTAGAGTAAAGATTGCGAGCGCAGCAACGAGACCTAAGCCTAATCCGCCGGCTATTACTACGGCTGGTGATATTCTTCTTTCTTCTTCTGCCATTATTCTACCCTCCTACCTAGCCAACTACTTGTCATAGTCCTCCCTGGACTGACTACCTCAGTGCCTTGAGGACTGCGTATTATTACTTCTCCAGCTTTTCTATCCTTGCTTCTAGGTTATCTATCTCAGCACTCTTACCTGCCAAACCAAGTGTAAGTGATTGCACTTCACCCTGCAGAAGAGTAATATCAGCCCCTTTATCTACTAATTCCGTTGTCAGTGTATCTATCTCCACCACAAGGTCTCTGGGTTCTGGTGGAGATGGATATTTAGGTTCTTCAAAAGCCATAGGCAAATCCTGCTCCCTAATTACCCCTTGTAATTTGGGAGGTATTCCATTGACAATCTCTGGGCAGTTAGCCAGTTTAGCATCATCAAAGTCAGCCAGCTCTACTTTGTCCTTTCTAGGTATTATCCAAATCCTTCTGCCCATTTTGCTCCTTAAACATTCTGTAATTTTACAACCGTGCCAGCTACTCCTGGCTGACCGTCAGCCCCTGCGTAAACTCCCCCGGCTCCACCGTTAGCAGTTTCTGTCCCAGCTGTTAAAGAATCGTATACCATTACCAATAAGCCGCCACCACCGCCACCGCCACCGCCACCGCCACCGCCAGCACCATCACCCCCTTTACCACCATTGGCTGATACAACTCCGCCCACATTGTCGATAGTTTTAGCCGCTAGATATACTATACCACCACCACCTCCGCCGCCACCGCCCTGACCAGGACCTGCGGGGTTCCCTTCTCCTCCACCACCGCCAGCCCCACCGGCTACCTTTATAACCGTAGTTTCAATCTCTTTCAAAATGGCCGCGAAAGGTGTAGCGTGAAATCCTCCTCTTCCTACTACAGGATCTGTAGCAATTCCTCCTGCCACTCCGCCTCTCCCGCCGGCTCCACCGTCTCCACCTAAACTGGATGTTATACTATCTCCTATGGTTCCACCCCCATCACCCCCCCCAGCGCCACCAGCCGCCGAACCGCCCAGGCTCCCCTCAGCGAGAGCTGCGCCTCCAGCTCCGTGACCGCCATTCCCATTTACTCCTGGGTTCCCCTCCCTCCCTATTAGATCCGTGTTTGTTAGTGTATCTTTAACGAAAATTCGATAACCATTAGTATCTACATCGTGGCCGTTTGTAGCCAAGGTATTATAGAACATATCCCGAGTTAATTGTAGGGCTCCACCTAGAACTACATCGCCGTCACTGCCATCACCAAATATGGCATATCCTCCACCACCAGCTGCAGCATACGCAGGATTAACTCCAGCACCCTGTCCTGTCAATACAAGGTTGGCAGCGCCAGCTAACATTTCTGTAGCGGTTAATCTAGTACCCTTTATTAATACATCTCCAGCAGCCCCGGGAGCAGCGAATTTAGCCCGTGCTGAACCATCTCTGACTACATGCTTACTAGCTGTTGCCGCTGATACAGCACCGTGAGCCGTTGTTGTATTAGCAGTGTGGTCATAGACTGCATCGTGAGTAGGAGCTTTGGTAACTCCGTCGGTTATCGCTCCAGATTGAACGGCGGCAGCTAGGGCAGCAGCGTCAAGGTATTTAACATGGTGCGCTGATGCGTCAGCCTTGTGTGTCGCTATCGCTGTCAGAAACCTCTGAATCCAGTTCACTTTCTAGCTTCTCCTTCTCCAGTCTCTCCCTTTCCAATTCTTCGGCGGAAGGGCAGTCCTCCATTGCCGTTTCTATAGTCTCTACCCAGTTTGGCATTAGGTAGTTGCCTCCGCATATCTATATGTTACCTCAATCGCTGCGTCGTCAGCAGGTGAAGCCCCATCGTGGACAGCCCTAATGAGTATTGCATCGCTATGTATCTCTGGGACTCCGAACATATCCATAAGTGAATGATAAGTCCCGTAATTGTCTGGAGTTATATCAAAGCTATCAATAAGCTGAGCTATGGCATCATTCCACCGCTCATAGAGTTTTATGGTCACTGTTCTGCCTACTCCCGGGTCGGCACATTTTAGTCTTAGGTGTCTCAGGCAATAGGACTTATCAGCTATATAGCCAAGGTTGACCAGAACACAGTCAGTCTCGGTAGCGGTAACCTCTTCATCAACATCGGTATCTGGTATCTGCTCCCTATAGATTTTGGTAACATCTGCCATAAAGTTGGCAGGAGTGTCCAGCTTGGTTTCTATGGCAGCCACCTCAGTATCAACGGCAGCCAGGATTGCAGCTATCTCGGTATCAAGGTAGCCCGCAATAGTAGCGAGGCCTGCGATAATAGCTGCAATATCAGTTCCCAGGTCACCAGCACCATCCCACCTCGCACCAAGAATAAGGTCTAGTGACCTGGCAATATCTCCCCATTTAGCTGCTAGGCTTCCTAGAGTTTCACCGGTCGGGTCACCCACATCGGCCATTAAAGCGATGACAAGTGCTGTCAAAGCCGCAACCTCAGCAGGCAGGGCTTTCATTGCCAGGATGACAAATTTAGTTCCAGAAACAATCTGCCCGTCAAAGGCTTCATGGGCAGCTACCGTTCCCCCGGTGGTAGCTCCTGTTATATCACTACATTGACCAAAATAAGGCCCAGACGTAATTACGACCCAGTGCCCATCGTAGTCTGGTTTGGTAGCCAGGACCGAATCTATAAGAGTCGAGCCATCACCAGCACCGTCAGCGGTTGTGACGCCTTCGTAGCTGATAAGGCTTCCGACTTTTGGGTCGTGGACCTCGAGCGGGTTAGCCTCATTTACATTGCCGCCCTTGCCAAGGACTTTCTGTAGCGCTCTCTCGCTGGACCGCTTTCCTACTGCCACAATGTACCTCCACTATTCGATTATTGCTAACTACGGCATCCCTTCTATCAGAATGGCCGGGTCAATGGGAATATCGAGCTTAACCATAACCACATCGGCATCCTCGGTGAGGGTATCGCAGGCGTCAGCAGCCTTCCTTGCCAGCTGGAGTATGACGGCATCATTGGCTGCCAGTGCGTGCTGTGCCGGCGTCAGGGTGATTTCTGTCTTGACCACGGACAAAATGGTACCGTGCGTGGTATCTACCACCTCTACCTCGGTCCCCAGGGCGGCATCCCAGGCCTCGCACTCCTGCCTGCCGAGAACACTGACACCCCAGACAACATCACCTACAATCTCGCTTTCGGCTTTCCAGAAAACCGAGACTTTGATGTCCTTTAAGGGGTCAAAGTTTGGCGGCAGAGCAAAGTCCCACCAGCCGGCTTGTTCGATATCGGCATCAAACTGAAGCTGCCGGTAGGGGTAATTCTGTCCTACGCCACCCATTACTAGTGTGTTGGTACAGTGGGGGACGTATCCATCATCAACACCCGGGATTATTGCCGTTGCAGGCATCAACTGTATAGTTGCCGGCTTCTTCTCCTTTATCCACACCCCGAGAGCGTCTTTATACTCTACTCCACAGAGGCCGCCTCCGAAGTCTCTAATCCTTCTTTCATCACTTAAATATAAATCCGGCATAATTTTACCCCCTTTTAGTGAACTCTTAGTTCGCCTTCTCCAGTTATAATACCGGCTCCGGTAACATCATCCCAGCAGTGGACTTCCCCATCGATGCGGAGCTCCGCCCCGGCTTCAACTGCCAGAGCCAGGACTCCCCAGACATCCCCTGAGGAGACATAATAGGTAGTGCCAGCAGGTATTGTTATATCTAGGCACTGGGCTGCATATGGCGGTGAGCCCAGCACATTAGTTACTGGCAGCGGGTTGAGCACAGTTATATCATTACCGCCACCAAGGGCATTTCTGATTGCTCGTCTTATATCCATCAGGAAACCCTCTCCAGCTTAGTGAAATCGATATGGTCTATGTCCTTGCCAAACTCGCAGTCGTGGTGCAGGGGCCAGGCTTGGCCAAAGACACCTTTGACATAGACATGTATCTCGCGGCCTTTGACAGCTGCCTCAACCTTGCATGTTGGGCATCTCCACTTACCGTCATTCTTATTTCTCACTTCTTAGCCTCCAGTAGGCCGACATACTTCTTAGCCTCCAGTAGGCCGACATACTTCTCAGCTGCTAGGTCCATAAGCCTGGAGTCCCTTTCCCAAACGTCTTTTCTCAAGTATAAACCTACAGATAGTACTGAAATCCACTGAGCAGCGGCATCGTGGTTTACATAGGTAATTGTCGTTGAATTCTTTATTATGTTGCCAAATGGGAGGGTTACTGTCCAGCTAATTTCAAGTGAGGTAAGGCGGGGTATATACAGAGCGGGAAGAATCCCATCGTCCACCATTGCGATAAATTCAAAGACGCCCTGTTGTGATAAATCGACGGTTTGGTGAATGCCTATCCAGACATAGCCCTCAGGGTTGGTAAATGTTAGAGCAAAGGTGCCAGGGAAAGGGGCAATTAGCTGATAGTACGATGCCACAGAGGGTAGTCCCTCACCGGTGCGAAGTTTTCTGGTTATGTATCCTAATGGGTCAAGGCCAAACTCTAGGCTCTTAATCTCCAGTAGCTTCTCGGTTGTAGCATTTAGCTTTCGAAGTAGGTCTGCTTCTTCACTCATTAGAGCACTCCTGCCTTAACCTTATCATAGGTATCTCCAGGCACCTCGTCCCTGGAGACAAGACCAAAACGGCAGCGGAGGAGATTAGTTAGTCTGACCCTTTGGTAGGTATAACGGAATAAATGAACCGCAGCTGGGATAACGGCGGCTGTTGTGGTTAAGCGAATTTCTTCCATAGCCGGTATGAAGCACCTCACCTCGCCACCGGGTATCAGGCTCAAGGCGAAGGTCCTGACATCGGCATAGTTGTGGTCATCATCCCTGTCGACAAGAAGACGGATAATCTCTCCGATGTTACCTGGGGCAGCAGCTATCCTGGTTAGGACGAGAAACTCATTCTCTCTCGCGTAAATACTCTCTAAAGTGTAGGAGGTATTGGCGGCTGCTATAGTTATGCTCCGAGAGTGTGTTTCCTCGCCCAGGATAAAGTACTCCCGGCCAATCTGCACGTCTCTAGGCAGGGGGAGGACACCCTTCTCCACCGAGTTGGTAATGCCCAGTCTTTCAGCCAGCTCCTTTTCCTCATTGGTGAGGGGTATGTCATAAACCAGCTTATCGGCGACGGTTGGTATGATACCCCACACTCCGAAGTGAGTATGGTAGGCGGCAGCACCGGCAATGCCTAAGAGGTTATAGTAGAGGAATTCCTTGGCCGTCAGACCCCAGGATCCCACCAGGGCATTGGGCACGACTGCACTATCTCTAAGTAGCGCGGCAGTATTTTCCTCCACTCTTATCCCATTATACCTGGCGCGCATTATGACATTGGCATCGGGGGGGAGCTGGATATCGGCCAGAGTCAAAACATACGGGGTGAACCTCCTCAATTCAAGGATTGGCGTCGCGACCTCAGCTAGAGGAGGGACAGTACCGAACCAGGAGTCCGGTATCTTCTCCGGTGGGAACTTGATTAGCCTAGTTATTGCATCAGTAATCATAGTAGCCTCCCTAAATGTAGGTTACTTCTATTTCATCAGAGGTCCAGACTGCCCCTATCCTCTCGCCGGAGATGTCCCTCCCTAGAATAGTAATCCGAGTATACTGGTATCCAGGTGTAACCGGCACAGCCTGCGTATGTACTTCTTCATAAACCTGAATCTTCTCCCCAGGGTCAAGATAGAGCCAGCTGCCTGGCTCAAACATATAGACCTGGAAGTAAGCACCTACATTGCCTATATTCTTTATCTCCCAGGCAAAGGTAATATCGGTATCGGCGGGCCACTCGTTTGGCCACCTGGTATGTACCCGCTCCCACTCCGTTAGTGCTGCCCAAAAGACGTAGCCCGACCGGAACTCGGCATCGATGATCTCCGCTACCTCTTCCTCCTCCTCTGGCGGTGCTTCCTCTGGTGGCACCTCTTCAGGCACTGTGGTTGCAGCGAGTAGTACTCCTGCCAGACCAGCCAATCCAAGCCCCACTAGAAGAATAAGTGGTCCCATTAGACCTCCAAAATAATATTGCCTACCAACGAGCTTGCCGCTGATAAGCAATATCACTTTGCTTCTCACCGGCAAAAGCTCCGGTGATTGTATTCAGTTATTTACAGGGACCCTTTTGGCCGCCAGTCTTACTTCCAGAGCCGGGTCCAGACTGTCCTGGGTTACCACCCCCACGACCGTCTTTTGGCCCCCTTGCTCCTACTGGCGGACCTTTGCCATCTTGCTTGGGCATAACTATTCCTCCGGCGGTGGCTCAACCGCAGGCTCAGATTCAGCTTCTGGTTCCTCTGGTTCTGGCTCAGGCGGCTCAACCTCTTTTGGCTGAGCCTTCTCCCACTCTACCAGCCTAGCAATTAAAGCATCCTTATCGCCCGTGTGGGGCAACCCTTTACCCTCGCACCTGCGGCAAAGGTTACTCTGAGACTCTTTCTCAAGCTCTTTCTCAAACTTCGTTTTCGCCATCTATCTCTCCTTAGGGTGATAACTGGAGCATGAAGAAGATGTCGTCCGCTTGGACGCCGGCGGGATTTTCCAGTTTTGGAAGCATGAAGCCAGCTATTTGCTGACCTGCCGTGCCGCCATCAGCGATGATATCGCCGATAGAGGCTATTGAGCCATCAGGCCAGAAGTAGACAGTCTTCTCTTCAACCACCGCACCGAGACCACCGCCCGTGTGAGCTATCCCGCAAACAGGACCCCAGACCTGACCCCAGAAATAGTGCAAAACGGTAACCGCGATTAGCGGTATGGCAACAACCGTCATCGTGCCACCGACCCCTAAACCTGCCAGTTCACCACAGTTGTTATAGATGTTGGCATGGGTATCAGTAGCGGTGCCTGCCGGGACATCGGCAATTAGCGGGTCTTTCAGGGTAAAGACGGTTCTGGTGCCATCACTGACAGTATTACTCTTAATCCTGAGGCATACGTGAGTTGGGGCAGACCAGATATTGAGGTAACCATCCTTGAACTGGTCTAGGGTTGCCACAGTATTGAGAATGGTTATGGTTAAATCACCCTGATGCGCTATCAGCTCGGTGTTGTACTCGTGGAGGCAATCGTTATTTCCTGCCCCCCGCTTCGGGGCAGATAGGGCTTCCAGCGCCCTGCAGTACCGGAATACCCGGTCACCCTGATAAATCCTGTTGCCTACAGGGTATTTGGGAGTAGCACTCTGTTCGTAAATAGTCTGTTTCACCTTATTCCTCCTTATGCGTTAGTTTTAAACTATGCTGGCATTCTACCAGCTCGTGACGCCTTCGGATTACCCGTGCATTTCCACCCTGATTCCGGTGAGGCACACAACCACACCATTGACAGCCACCGCGGCTACACTGTTATCCCTGACAACAAGCAGCCCCTTCTCATTCCAGACAAGGTAGGGCTTATCCAGCTTGGGGATGGCATAGTAGAACGGGATTTCCAGGGGTGCACCGGCCTCTTCGTGGATAAAGGGGTAAACAAGGCCAAAGTGCAGGGGGTTGTCGCCAAATGTGGTCGGTATTAGCCCCTTGGGATGGTAGTCGCCAGAAATCAACAGCCCGGTTTCTGCCAGGTTACCCAGAGCACCGTCAGGCCTTACCCCGATACTCTCTATCAGCAGTGCGTCAAGTGCGTCAAACTCGAAATAGAGGTTCTCATCACTATCGGCGACCCTGCCGGTATCGTATCGGAACTGGTAATCACCCGCTATACCATCAGTGGCAAGAAGGTTATAGGCAAAACGGATAAACGGGTTCACCTTGGGTATAGCCTGGTCTTTGCCGCCGGGCAGGGTTTTCCAGCTTGTGCCATTTACTGGAATTGGGGCTTTACTCAGAGTGAGTGTCCGGGCTCTGGCTCTCTCGGTTAGAGAAGCAGGGAATATCATAGTGCCAAAGACTGTGGGAAGTTCATTCACTTTATAGACATAGCCCCAGAGCCTCACCCTGTAATCGGCATTGATATTGGCATTACCAGCCAGACACTCAATGGTGATGTGCTCCGAGTATTTAAGGGTGGTTGACAGCAGTGGATTGCTGTTATGCGGGGTACCAAAAGAATAAAGCCGGCCGCCCCAGATAGACGATCTTGGCGGAGCCATATTTGAGGAATAAATACCTGATAGCGAGACATATTCACTAACTCTCTGGCCATCAAGCAGGGGGATAACTTTTATAAGCAGTTCCTCAGCTCCGCCGGTTATAGGTGGGAAAATCTCGGCAAATACCACCTCGGCTCGCTCGTCTCTCTCGAGCTCGCTATTGACATCTCTGGGAGAGGGTCTTGCCCAGGTATTAGCTACCTGGACGCCAGTGTGTGTGTAGTCCGCAAGGACTCGCATCTCGTAATGTTCCATCTTTTTCCCCCTTGTTCATTTGGTAGGTTTTGATGAATTTTTGGCTAGAACTCTAGCCCGACTCTAGCCGCGGCCGCCTGTGCTCTCTGTGCAGCCTCGGCTATGCCTGCCCCGAGCAGCTTAACCCCGGCACCAGCACCTAGTTGCCCCTGGCTTCCGCCGCCAGGAGCCCTTCGGCCGGTGATGGGAGCTATCATCTCAGGCAGCGAGTAGCCGAGGACACCGAGCCCGCCGCAGGCTATACCGGTGAACAGGTCGCCAAGCAGGCCTCTGGTGAACAGGGCACCAGCGGCTCCAAGCAGCGGTGCGCCCAGCAGAGTGCCCCAGGTGAGGATAGGAGCGGCAGCACCCACCTCCGGAGCCATCTTAACGATTACTCCCTGGACCACGCCAGTAATGCCGGCCCCTGCTGCTACAGTTGCCACCCGGGTCATCTCTTCGGCCTTTGGTGCGGCAAATGCAATTTCTTGCGCCATGGCTTCTACCTCCTCCTTTTCGGTAGACTAGCGACCTGACCCAAAAGGAAAGTGGCTAGCAACTTTCACAAACCTTCCGAGTTCGGATCGCTAGCCACTTTTAAATTAGCCTTAGAGCTGCCGACGAAAGCAAAAAGCCGTGAGAGCCGATACTTTCATCGGCTAGCTCTCACGGCTTACAATTAAAAGATTAGACCTATTTTAATTGCTTGTCAAGTTCTGCGGCTTCTTTTTTGGGAAAAAGACCTGGCAAATTCTGCCAGAGCTCCCACAGTGATAATTGGAATGTGAAACCTCTTGGCCAGGGCTTTCAGCTCCTTAGCATTCATCATATCGCCGCTATCGCTCACCAGCTCGCACAGGACACCACCAGGGTACAATCCGGCAAGCCGGCTTAGCTCAATCACAGCCTCGGTATGACCGTTGCGCTCGAGTATGCTATCACACGCACCCAATAGTTGAAGATGCCCAGGGCGGGCTAAATCAGACGGTTTAGTATTGGGGTCAATTATCTTTCTGATGGTAAATGCTCTATCTTTCGGTGAAATACCCGAATGTTCTACCTCTTTAGCATCAACCGGGCTGTAGAAAGGAGTGTCGGTTGCCCGATATTTAGATGGTAGGGAGTCTATTTCCAGCTCCTGAAGCCTCGCCCTAGGTAGAGCCAAGCACAGGAGTCCTGAAGCCACTCTAGCAGCAAACAAAATTGCCTCGGCAGTTATCTCAGCAGCAGGAATGGCCAAGTCTGCCTCCCCCTCATTTTCTGAGAAGATAATGACAAAGCGTCTCTCCTGGAACGCCTTTATTGCTTTTATGACTCTTGAAAACATTGTCTAATCTCCACCAAAGCGTCTCTTACGCTCACTGTAAGCTAGCAGTGCTTTCTCAAGCTCTTTGGTATCAAAATCGGGCCATAGAGTTTGGGTAAAGTAGAATTCGCTATAACGCGTCTGCCATATTAAAAAGTTTGACAGGCGGAACTCGCCGGCAGTGCGGATCACCAGGTCGACGTCAGGGATACCATCAGTATAGAGGTAGCGGCTGAACAAATTTTCATCTACAACGTGAGATGGAACACGCTCATTTATAATCCGTCGCACTGCATCTATAATCTCAATACTTCCCCCGTAGTTAAAGGCAAAGCTGAGCGTCATACCAGTATTGTTTTTGGTCAGGGCTAGCGCCCTATTTGTTGCCAGCTGCACATAGGGGGGAAGTTCGTCAAGATGTCCGATATGGCGAATCCTGACACCCCTTTTATATAGCTCAGGGGACTCCTTATTTAGCACCTCGGTAAAGAGATGAAACAGCCCTTCAATCTCATCCGGGTCGCGGCTCCAGTTTTCGCTAGAGAAGCCGTAGATGGTGAGGTATTTTAGGTAGTGATTGCCTAAATACTCCACGGTGGAGCGCATGCTTTTTACTCCTGCTTGGTGCCCTGCCAAGGATGGCAGCCTACGTTGTTGTGCCCAGCGCCTGTTACCGTCCATTATGATAGCCACGTGGTTGGGAAATTTCATCTATCCCCTCTAGCCAAATAGTAGAAGTAATGTAACTGTTATTATCGTTGATACCACCGCTGCCGCTGCCTCAGCAAAATCAGTAGCGGTTAGCTCGCCTATTATTGGTTTATCCCAATCAAATCTTCTCATTCGACTGCCTCAGCCATCAAAGAGAGCTTTAGTTCTTCATCCCTCCCCAACTCAAAGACCTCCCCCAGGGCGCCTGGCCAGAGCTCTATCACCTGAGCGTCGTTAAAATAGATATACGGGCAGTAATCTTGGGGGTCAGCAACCGGTCGGGCAGATGTATACGTAGTCTCTAAAATTTGCCCGTCGAGCTGACACCAAGCGTGGCCGTAGCCCTGAAAACTACCTAGAGCTACATGGGCGCCAGCATTTCGGAGCAGGCTGCATAGAACTAAAGAAGTGTCCTCGCAGTCCCCCAGCTTACTGGCCAGTGTTTCACTGGGAGTCTGCCAGAATTCCCCGACATCTCTCCTATAATCTATATTCCGGCATACCCAGTCGTATAAAGCCCAGGGGTCAGGTCCAATTCCTGAGTAAACAACTATCACATCGGGGTTATCTGGCTGGACAAATTCTCTGAGGTCGTTCAATTGACCAAGATAGCGAACTGAAACTAGGTATTGGCCATCCTGGTAATATACCCTCCGACCTAAAGGCGTGGAGCGCCGAAGTGCCATAATTGCTATAGCAAGAGAGAAAGCACCGATGCCCATGGAGAGAATAGGCACGGTAACTTCAAAGGCACGATTCCATTCCTCTTCGATTGCCAAGGCTACCCCTTTTCTGGTTTGGCCATTGTGAATGCGATGGCTCCAACTCCGAGGACAGCTACGCCACCAATTATAGCCAGTGGCCACCATGATATCGGTGGCGCCTCCTCAGCCAGCAATCGGTTTAACAAGTCCCGCAGCTCCTGGTCTTCCATCCCTTCCAGGGTTTCAGGAGGGGTCTCCGGGGCAAGGTCGAGTATCATTGCTGTGAGGGTCTCCCTGGAGAATGTCTTTTTAGTTTCCTCGTCCAGTGCCTTGCGCTTAAAGAAGACCTCATCGACTAGCTTAATAGTAAAGTAGATAGCGATGATGAACAGTATGGCTAATATGCCGATAATGATAGGAGTCCAAACTATTGGAGAGGCGGTGGCTGTCACTTCAACACGGTAGTTGGTCCACCATGTCGGTGTGGTGTCCTCATAGACCTTTAGCTCAAGCAGCCTTGAGCCTTCCTTTTCCAGCTCGCTGACAAAAGAGTCAACAATTCTCTGTCCTAGCCATGCAGTTACTGGAATCTGCTCCGGGGTGAGCTTAAATTCAAAAGTGCAGACTTCGGCATCGCCCGCAAAGATATAAGACCAGGGATAGATGGTGTGCTGGATAAGCTCATACATTTCCTCAGGCGGACCAGCGGTGAGGCCGACTGTTTTCTCATCAAGGAGCTGCCAGCCAACAACCGGAGGTGGGGCAGACTTAATGGCTATGGTTCTACTATCGAGGAGCTGCCAGCCGACCACCGGTGGGACAAGTGCAACGGCAAGGATTCTACTATCGAGGAGCTGCCAGCCGACCACCGGCGGGGCAAGACTCTTCACGCTCACGGAAGCCGTATCAAGCAGCTGCCAGCCAACAACCTCTTCTAGCTTAACATCCTTCTCTGCCTCATCATCAAAGTACCAGTAGCCGTCTTCAGCTTCATAGTAACTATAGGCGTGAATGGTTACATCCCTGGCTGGCATAATAAATGAGCCGGAGAATGAATGTGTTACCCCAGCGGGAATCCAGTAGTACTGCCAATCAATAAACCGCTCCTCAGAGTCATAGACACCAATAGCTGCTACGTGGACGCTGGCAGTATATTTGTTTCTTATTCTGATGGTTACATCAACTCTACTGCCTGCAACAGCACTGCTTGGAGCGTCTATTGCTACAATATCCGTATAAGTGCCTGCTCCAATATGGCCGACTACTTCCCTGGGGAATAAGGCGACTGGCATCGTAACCTCCTACTACCATTCAGCCTGAGGGGGTGGTGTCGTTGTCCATTCCTGGTTGCCAAAAAGTCGAATCCGCAGCGTGATATCGTGGTCTGGCATTGGGCCTGGCTGCCCCATCGCATCCAGCTTCATTGTGCCACTCAGGGTGTCTGATGGAAATACTGTCCGGGTGACATCGTAGTTGGGCAGCTCACCAGCGGTGGTAATCATAGTGGCGGCCACTGCCCATTGCAGTGCTCCGGGGTTGCTGGCTGAGTAATCAACCTCAACGTCAAATCGTTCGCCCTGAGGGACTTCAGTAACCACGACTCCATTGTGTTTGATTCGCACCGCGGTAATATTGCCAGTGATGGGTCCAGCACCGATAAACTCAGCTTCTATGTCAATGTTATGGAGCGGCCGCTGGGGCACTTCGGCTACAGCCACTCCTCCATTGTGCGCAAACTGTTCCCGGCTCGGTTCTGATTGGTATGCCATATTTACCCCTCCTTAATAAAAAAGGGCTGACAGTTGCCAGCCCCTTTTCTACTTAATTTAATGCTAGGCTATTTCTTAGCTCCCTACCCCTCCTTCAGGAATCGCTCAAGATTCTGGATCTCGTTTTTCTTATAATCGCCTCTATCATCCATTATAGGGGCTAAGGTTGGCATTTGTCTAGCCACCTCCGTCAATACCATGTCGGGGGTCACCCCCATCTGCAAGAGAGTACCCAGGTCTTTCTTTATTCTTGCCTTTTCCTGAGGAGAACAGCCATTGAGATAGGTGCCCACGATACTTTTACCGGCATCAGCCAAGATTTTAAGATTGTCCAGCCCCGCTTGCTCAATCTCCTTTTTGAGTTCCCTGACAGCCTTTATTGTTAAAAAATGTTGAGCTGTCCGAGCCATGTAGCTAGTCATCCCATCCTCCTTGGCGAGATATATTCCCATCTTCCTGAGACTTGCTCTGGGATAGCCGATTTCTCTTCTAACCGAGACCCACAGACTTGACAGTGACCAGTACCTTCCTTAAATTCCACCCAGACATACTGCATACACCCAAAACAAAAAATCTGCCTCAATCTCATGCTTCTAGTTCCTCCTTAGTGTATTCCCTTCCACAGCTAGGATTCGGGCATTTGATCGGCTGACCTGTCCACCCGGCAGGGGCACTAAACTGGGTATGGCAGTCAGCACATTCAAAGCCTTGTGGCTGCTCCTGTTTTGTTTCAGGTGCTTTAGCCCCGGTGCTTCCCTTAATCTCCGTCGCCGCGGCATTCAGCGCAGCCACGCCATCCGGGATGTTTTCCCTCACCGTTTGGGCCAGCCCCATCAAGGAATCGTGGCGCCCGTCAGCTCTTCTTTCCTCACCCTGAAACTTCTGCCAATTGATGACCTGGCCTAAATCCATGGTCATAGGCTGGCCGTCTGGCCCTTTCAACTGCACGGGAAAAGCCGTGGTCCCCGGATTACCGGATGATGGCTCCGGAATCCCCAGTATAGATCTTAGTATTGGTCCAGACTCTTTTAAGCTGCTCAGAGTAGCAACGAATCCAGTAATCTGCTCGAGAAAGGGCTTCGGTGGCTGGGCGTCTGGTCCTGGTTGAGGTATGTGGCTCAATATCTCCTGTCTTACCAGTGCCAGCTTGTCAGCAAGAATCTCCTTCAGTGCATCAACATCGCTGTCCTTCTTGAGTAGGGGAGTAAGGGCAGTAATAAGGTCGGAGACTTTTTCTGTTGCGCCTGACGGGGAACCTGCTCCGTGACCGCCTCCTGCCTGAGCACCAGCGAGCCTGCCCTTTAATGTCCTTATGGTCAGGATATCCTTGGCATCTTGCAGGTTGTAGTCACCGAGGTTCTCACCGACTCTTACCGGCTCGTCGTCGATGATTATAAAGTCCCTGCCCCCCTTACTTGGAGTGGCGTCTTTTCCGTCTTCAGCCGCTACTGTCTTGCTAACCCCGGTAAGCTCAGTTTCAAGCTCAGGGGGGATGCCTTTGTGAAGCTTGGCGCGCCATGCGTTCACCCAGACGCTCCTCAGGTCATCAGCGATGTCAGCCTGGCCGAGTGCATCCCATACCCATCTAATATTGTTAAACTCCCCGCTCCAGACGATGTCGGTGGCTAAGCGAATCCTGTCTTCTGTTATGCCTATGAGCCGGCCTTTTGCCTCGAACTGCTGCCTGGAGGTGACACCTTCTTCTATCATCGACGGGTGAATCTCCCCTTTTTCCAATTCCTCTTTGCCTTTATCAGTTATCAGCCAGCCTTCTTGACTGCTGCCGCTCACATTTTTCTTATCCTTCTCCCTGTTTAGCTGCTTAAGCGTTCCCTCCTTTGACGCCTTGAGGTCGCTGGCTAAATCAGCTGTAGAAACTGCTGCCTCCTTGGTATTCATTGCCTCCAGTAGCTCTGTTATACTTGCCATGTCTTCCCCTTTCGTCTTTGTCTTATGAGACCAGTAAATCACAAAAAAGACAAAGTTGCAAGGTATTGTCTTAAAATTCCCTGTTTTTCGGTAAAAAGGGCCTGGTTTTTAGTGAAAATACTAAGACAAGACTATCTTTCTACGAGGCTACACAGATAGCCTTTGTGGTCGTTTTTGCCCCGTCTCAAAGGATAAAACCCCGCTAGGCCCCCCAGCGCCAATTTGACTAACTGGCCAAAGGTGATAAAATAAAACCATGACCTGGCTTACTATCATTGCAAATCTGGCGAATCGTATTCCTATTGAACGGGTCTTGTTTCCCCCGCGGGACCACGCCAAGGCACTGGAGGAGTTTGCAAGCACCATGACAGCCCCTCAGACGACAAAAGGCGCCTCCCCGGAGCAAAAGACGACTCCTACTATTACCCCCCAGGAGCCAGAAACCGTCCCCCAGCAAGAAGACATAGCCACCGGTTGCCTTCCCTGCGCTGTTTCACATTTTTCAACCAGCGCCGGTCTGCTCAACGAGGCAGTAAGATTCAAGGGCGAAGGCATGACCAGTAACGAGATTCTGGACAGGATTGCCGGCGTCATTGAAGAACAAAACGCGCTGGAAAGGGTTGACCTGTCTCCAGTTAAGATACAGCATCTTCCGGAGTGGGAAAGGCCGATAGCCGAAGAGGCGCTTGAGCAGAGCCGGCAGCTCCGGCACAGGCTGGAGGGTATCCAGAGCGCAGACGAGCTGGGGCAAGTTGCTGCTGATACCAAGCGGTATTACACGAAGCTCAACCGCCAGTGGTACAAGGGGAGATTCAGCAATTTGGGCGCGGAGAAGGCTGAGGCCATAAGCCGGAGAATTGGACGACCTGGGGAGGATTGACATGGCACAGATTAGTGACGTTAAAATAACCCCCTCCAAGGTGCGTCAGATATTGGAGGCGGGCGAAAGGCAGCTATCCCCTGAAGAATTCGAGGAGCTCGAATCTCTAATCCTCGACTATGAAATCTATGGCCTTACTCCCTGGATAAATACCAGACTCGGCACACTTATGTCCAAGATTGAGTGGGAGCTGGAGATAGAAGAACCTTCTATAGAATGGGCAGAGGCGCTCCAGGCATGCGACTATGCCTTCCTGGGCAGTGAGCTGAAGGCTATGTGTTACGAGGTCGGCGCATCTCCAGTCGGGCATAAAAAACGGCTGTGTGCCCGTCTATACAAGAGAAAGGTACCCGAGATAGTGGCCGTGATGGAACCCCACATCGAGAAGATGACCCCCGAGCAAATTAAAGACGAAATCGAGCGATATGCTAAGGTTAAGCGCCTCCCCCAGACAGAGCACCTTTACGCTTCAAAGCTGAGCAACATCAAAGATAGACTTGAGAAGCTTTACCGAACTGATCCGGAAGAGTTCTATCGGCGGACGAGCCTGATTAAGAAGGCTATTCTAGAAAGAGAGAAAGGCCAGGTTAAAACGATGCCAGAACTTACGCTGGCTGACCTGAGAGAATTGCTGAAATTCACCGACAGATTATACAGGCAGGATGTTTCGTAGCATGAAGGGAGGGGTTACAAAAAAATTGGAAGACACCGTGTCCGCGCTGGACAAGGGGCAGCTAAAAAAGGCGCTCTATCTGACTGAAGGTCATGAAAAGCTTAGCCGGCAGCACCAATTTGTGCAGGAGGCAGCTCGCACCTGTCTGGCCAATAAAGACAATAAGGAGGTTTGCCAGGCAGCTATTAAGGAAGCCAGGAACAAGGTTCAAGACACGGTCAGTCTGCCTATCGATGACACTTCCCTTGAAGGATTGGAGGAATATATGACAGAAGAGAAATTACCCGAGGAGATAAAACCGGTCGAGACCCCGGCACCGGTAGAGGCCCCGGCACCAGTTGAGGCTCCAGTAGCACCCAGTGGTTTTTTGGCTAAAGCAGAAAAGACTGACGAAGAGCTATTTGAAGCCTGCACTGAATGCCATGTGGCTGTGGCTGCCTCAAGGTTTGCCGATGTCTGCGCTGAAAAGCCGGAAGAAGCCGGTAGCTGCGAGTTGATAGGCCGAAGCCTGGAGGACGAAACTACCGAACCGGCCGACTGGATAAGAGCAATGATTGAGACGGCTGAGAAGGCCCAGGGGAAAGCAAAGGAGGAAATGGTTGCGGCTATCGCCGAGCTGACTGATTACTTACAAAAAAAGGATAGCCCCTTTTTGAAAGAATTGAACAGGGAGGAGGAACATGCCTAAGAAAGAGCCATTATACCCTCATGTGCCGAAGAGCCGGCAGACGAGAGTAATTCCCATCGAGCCGAGGCGACCACGCGAGAGAGAAGAGATTGAATTTTTGCCTGACAGTCCCGAGGTGCTGACACAGACCATTACCGCTACAGGATACCGGAGCCAGATTGACAACGCCTTCCAGCAGGCGATAAACAGGGCGAAAGGACCGAGAAAGTGGTAGTAACTACAGCGCCTCCCCAAACACTGAGTATGGAGGAATACCGCCGGGACTGGGAGCCTCGGGGCTGGGAACTAATTATCATCGGTCCCACCTCGACCTGGCGCCAGGACTGGGGGGAATGGGAAGCGATACGAGATATTGTACAAAATGCCCTGGACGAGTCAGAGGCCTACCAATTTGGTTATGATGAAAAGGGGTTGTGGATTGCCGACAAAGGTAAGGGTGTGGCCGTTGCCGACTTTCTCCTGGGGCCACCAAAGCTGAAGCCCGATTATGCCCGTGGCAAGTTCGGCGAGGGCATGAAAATATCCGCCCTGGCCCTGGTGCGCATGGGCTACAGTGTCCACGTTGAAACAGTGGGGCGGGAGCTATGGGTCGTCTTCCTTGAGCAGAAGACTAACGGCCATGTTGAAACTCTGGCTGCCTTGTGGCGGCCAGACGGTATCAGGACAGGTACCAGGTTTCACATCATCGGCTATCGCGGCTCAGCCTTCGAGAAAAACTTCGCTGTCAATTTACCCAAGACGGCAGTATTAGCTCAAGGACCCAGCCCGCTTGGCGAGCCGATAAGGCGGTTCAACCAGCTTCTTGATGCGGCTTATACGGACTCTCCCAAGATATATGCCCGCGACATATTTATGAGGGACATTTCCAGTCTCTACTCCTACAATTTATGGGGTTTCGATATGGCTCCGGACCGCCAT
>Ga0307377_10000822_pt1 | contig 41107 bp, 32 predicted proteins | sample TR3MG_FD_202535 | JGI IMG/M metagenome (GOLD analysis project Ga0307377, IMG submission 202535) | Soil microbial communities from Risofladan, Vaasa, Finland - TR-3 | ecosystem: Environmental > Terrestrial > Soil > Coastal area > Acid sulfate soil | place: Finland: Risofladan, Vaasa | collected...
GCACAGGAGAGTCCATTGAAAATGAGCGAATCAGATCAAAATCAAAGCCCTCATAATCTCCGTCATCATGATAGATTTCAACCAAATTTTCTGTAACATCGAACATCATATTAGCAATATCAACACTTAATCTTTCACCCAGGAGTGCATGTCGCCTTTTCTTATAAATTACCTCTCTCTGAGAGTTCATAACATCGTCATATTCAAGAAGTCTCTTTCTAATTCCGAAGTTATTTTCTTCGACTTTTTTCTGTGCCCTTTCGATTGATTTGGAGATCATTGAATGTTGTATCATCTCACCATCTTTCAATCCCAGCTTGTCCATTATTCCTGAGATTCTTTCTGATCCAAACAATCTCATCAACTCATCCTCAAGAGATACAAAAAACTGAGAAGAACCATTGTCTCCCTGCCTGCCTGCCCTTCCTCTTAACTGTCTGTCAACCCTTCTGGATTCATGTCTTTCCGTCCCTATTATAGCGAGACCTCCGGCCTGTTTAACCTCCTCATTCAGTTTAATATCGGTACCACGACCTGCCATATTTGTAGCAATTGTGATTGTGCCTCTTTTTCCGGCTTCGGCAACAATCTCCGCCTCCCTTTGATGAAGTTTTGCATTTAAAACATTATGCTTCAGCCCCTTCATTTTGAGCATACGACTCAACAATTCGGAGATATCCACAGTTGTTGTTCCAACAAGGACCGGTCTTCCTGCCCGGTTCATCGCAGCAATCTCCTCAATAACAGCATTATACTTTTCTCTTTTAGTCTTATATACCAAATCTTCATGGTCATCTCTAACAATTGGTCTGTTCGTTGGAATAACAACCACATCGAGTTTATAAATATCCCATAGTTCACCGGCTTCAGTTTCTGCCGTACCGGTCATACCTGCCAGCTTATGATACATCCTGAAAAAATTCTGTAAAGTTATTGTGGCGTATGTTTGTGTAGCTGACTCAACTTTAACATTTTCTTTAGCTTCAATTGCCTGATGCAGTCCGTCAGAATATCTCCTGCCTTCCATAACACGACCAGTCTGTTCGTCAACAATCTTCACCTTATTATCTACGACAATATACTCAGTATTAAGGTCAAAGAGGGTCCATGCTTTTAGAAGTTGAGTCATTGTATGTACTCTTTCTGACTTCACTGAATAATCATGCAGTAGCTCATCTTTTTTCTTTAGTTTGTCTCTATCAGATAAATCAGATTTTTCTAAATCTGCGATTGCAGATCCAACATCAGGTAGAATGAAAAAGCTCGCATCCTCAACAGAAGTAGAGATCAGATCCAATCCTTTCTCAGTAAGTTCAATTGAGTTGGCTTTTTCGTCAATAATAAAAAATAGCTCATCAGTAGCCTTATGCATATCCTTACTATTGTTCTGCATATAGAAGTTCTCTGTTTTAAGCATCAGAGACTTATTTCCCTCTTCACTAAGAAACTTGATAAGTGCATTATTTTTAGGAAGGCCTTTATAAGCTCTCAGTAATAATAAACCTCCCTCCTCGTGTTTATCCTCAATAATAAGTTTCTTCGCATCAGCAATTATTTGAGTAACAAGCTTTTTTTGTGCACTTACAAGTTTATCAACCTTAGGTTTTAACTCATCAAATTGCTGAGTATCACTTTTAGCAGTTGGTCCTGAAATTATGAGCGGGGTACGTGCATCATCAATAAGAACTGAGTCGACTTCGTCAACAATCGCATAATGGTGTTTCCTTTGTACAAGATCCTCAGGATTAATAGCCATATTATCTCTCAGGTAGTCAAATCCAAATTCGTTGTTTGTACCAAAAGTGATATCAGCATTATACGCTTTACGTCTCTCCGGTGAATTTGGTTGGGTCTTATCAATACAATCAACGGTCAGTCCATGAAATTCATAAATCGGCCCCATCCATTCAGAGTCACGTTTTGAGAGATAATCATTTACAGTTACTATATGTACTCCCCTACCAGCAAGAGCATTAATAAAGACAGGAAGTGTAGCAACTACAGTTTTCCCTTCCCCTGTTCCCATTTCAGCAATCTTCCCTTTATGCAGAGCTACGCCTCCAATAAGCTGAACATCATAATGAACCATATCCCAGGTTATCTCATTACCTCCGGCAATCCACTTATTACTCCATAATGCTTTTGTGCCATTAATTGTTATACTTTCCCTGTTTGCAGCAAGATCCCTGTCAAATTGTCTTGCAGTAACTTCAATTACACTATTCTCCTTAAACCTTTTTGCAGTCTCTTTTACTATTGCGAATGCTCTTGGGACAACATTGTCAAGGACTTCCTCCAGCTTATCATTGATTTGCTTTTCAATTTTATCTATTGAATTGTAAATCTCCTCTTTAATGTAATTATCTTCTTCCTGTTCGGCTTTATCTCTTAGTGATCTAATCTCATTTTCGTCCCCTTCAATACTTCCAAATATCTCCTTCCTGAGCTCATCAGTACATTCTCTCAACCCATCATTAGACAAATCCTTCAGTTTATCAAATTCAGCATGAATTTTATCAAGATATGGATTAATTTCCTTCAGATCCAGTTCATATTTATTCCCCAGGAAAAGGCCCAACATATTATTTATAATGCTCATTTTAAGGTGTTTTACAATTCTTTTTCAATGTCCAGCAAAATTAGCTTTATTTTCCGATAATAAATTCTAATATATCATTTTATGCAAAAACCCCGCCATAATTGCGGGGTTTTAAATTCTATTTAATCAGGCTATATTTTATTGTTTTAACACCATCATCGCGATATAATATTATTATGTATAATCCCGATGGGTAACCCGAAATATCAACCAAAGTCTCAGAATCTTCTGAAATACGACTATTTATGATACACATACCAGCAGAATTAAAGATTTTGTAAGGCAATGGTTTACCTGCTCCATAATTCCGTATGCCGGCACCCATTCTAATAAGTCCCCTGCCCGGATTAGGATAAATCTTAACAGGTTCTTCAAGTACTCTCTCCACAGCATCTACCAGATTGTTAATCTGAAGATCCTCAATACTCCATCCCCAACCATTGGCAAACGGATCAGAATATAACCGGAACCTGAACAACAAGGTATCTCCTGCTGAAATTTTATCATCAGGTGTATAGAACATATCACGCTTTACGAACAAAGATTCATTTCCAGTATATTTTGAATCATATCCAACAATTGCACTATTATATGCTGTCTCCCATGATGATATATATCTGGAATCATAACCATCAATAAGACTGATCCATGTATTACCGAAATTTTTTGATACCTCTAATATTACATAGTCGTAAAAATCCTCAGATCCGAACAATGATCCTGTTTCACCAGGTTCAACAAGTACAATTTCATTGAATTTAATAAACATTCCGGACCCATTGAATTTGATCGGATACCTGAGCATTGCGGTATATTCAATACTTTTATCATTATCTTCCGGACTTTCATAAGGATGTCTTGTATGAAGACCATAATTACTAAATCCTGAGGGTTTTGTAATTTCAAAATCAAAATTTAAAAAATCATCCTCCGCATTAGTAAAATCTGTCGTATATCTGTCCCGGGTCAAACCAATATCCTCGATATCAATAACAAAATACCCCGAATCGGGCAATACAGAAGTGTTAGGAGTCAGAGCAGTATCAGTGGCAAATATCCTGTACCTGATTGAATCTCCTCCATTTAAATGAAAAAGTCTGGCATTAATAACAGAACTATAACTATCAATATCTTCCATATCCAAACCTAAATATTCTGAAAGTTCGTCATTCACCTTATACTCAAGATAAACAGTATCAATACCTAAATTATCAGTTGCTGATGCTTCAAAATGCATTGAATCGACTGATTCAAGGTAATACTTAATTGGGGTATGGGTAATAATTGGCTTGACAGTATCTGCTCCAATAAATACTGTATACCGGATACTATCAGACAAAGAAGGAGACCTGTAAGTTCTTAAAAAACAATCCTCTACAAAAAAGTAATACTGAAGCTCTGTATTATAAGAAGGTATACTTAAAGTAGTTTGATAAGAATCATCGTAACCCGGAGAAGTAAGAAAAATGGTATCGCTGGAAATAAACCTGTCATATGAATATACCATGGCAACTCTATCATGATTGTATAATGTATCTGATTTTATTAAGGTTGAAAGAAGTACTTCTGTCAGATTATCTTCCGTACTATGTATAGTATCATGAATTATCCTGGTATTAATCCAACCAAGATCTCCAAGGATAGAGAAAGTATATTTCCCCGGGTCATGAATTGCCTCTCCTTTAGCAATAAAAGGAGTCATTAATGCATTCACATCAGGAGTAACCGGCTGTTCATCAAGATGAGAGACACTTGAGCCTGATGCCCATACATTAGGAACATATAATTTGGCACCTTTAATAGAAGGATGACTTGGAATTGTATCATCATAGTTATTAATCGCAGCATAGTTAGCTGAGAGTGGTCCGTAAAAATAGAGTTCACCACCAATAAGCTGAGTCCGGAGGTCTGTTGAATAGTTTTCGAATTCTAATGTATCTGTTAATCTCTTTTCCTGCTCATTTTGAACAAAAGTATCGTATATCATAGGAATCGAATTGATTCCGTACCAACCATAAGTTTTATCAGTATTCATACCGTCAAAAAATCCTAGTCCGTGACATGCCTCATGTATTACTACAGTTACCAGATCATATTGTTCGGGATTGGTATTTCCATCAATACCCATATACCAGTTTATTGAACTGTTGATATTTAGTTCAAAGTCCCCCCTCAAATCATCATTAAACGTTTTACCTGCTATTTTCTCAGCAAGACCTATGGGATAATATGCCCATGGATTCAAAGCATCAATAGCCCACCCTGCCACATAGCCGGTTACAGATGAATTACCCAGTGTTCCGGCAGTTGCAATATTTTGCCATTGGGCAAGGATGGTCAGTTTTGTATCAGCAGGAAGCATTGTTTCCAAAATTGAAATAGCATATTCCATCGCGATTTTAGCATCACCTGGAAAATCAGTATAATACACTTGTATTGATCCACCACTTTTTGATCCGCCTTTTTTTAAAAACTCATCAGGAGGTGGAATATATATCCGGTTAGTATTTTTTCCGGCATAGCAAACTCCAGTTATTGATGAATTAGGGATCAACTTCTGGGCCTGCAATGAGAGCAATGAACTTGAAAGCAGAAGGCTTAAAAGGAGAATAAAATATCTTTTCATTTATTGATTAGATATTGGCTGCCGGGGTCCTTAAACTCATAATATCCTTGTCGAACTGATACATATTGTTCTTCCCAACAAGGCGGACCTTATCAATAATAGTACGTACCGAAGCTTCTTCTTCAATCTGTTCTGTTACGAACCACTGTAAAAAACTATGCGTAGTAAAATCTTTTTCATCGAGTGTAAGAGATACAATCTCGTTGATGCTGGCAGTAATAAACTCCTCATGCTTCAATACCTCATTAAAGACAACTTCTACGCTGCTAAATTTAACCTCAGGTTTTTTCAAAGCAGAAATTATGGCCTTACCGCCTCTTTCATTAATATACTTGATAAACTTCAGCATATGAAGTCTCTCTTCGTCGGACTGACTATATAACCAATCAGCAACACCATTAAAACCGTTATTTTCAGCCCATGATGCCATTGCAAGATAAAGGCTTGAAGAAAAACCTTCTCTCTCTACCTGTCTGTTACAGATATCTTCAATTTTCTTATTTAGCATAATTTCAATTTTTTATAGTTTAAATTATAACGAATATTTCAGGTAAGTTGTTCAACGTTTAACAATTCTTCAATTTTAGTAATAAGATCATTGGTCGGGAATGGTTTTGAAAATATTGCATTGGCGCCTAGTGCTTTTGCCAGATTAAGGTAACTTCCCGGGCCTGCTTTACCCCCACCGGAAATAGCAATAATCTTAATAGATGGTTTTAATTCCCGAAGTTTCATTATCACTTTCAGCCCATCTTCTTCCGGCATGATAATATCCGTAACAACCACATCAGTAATTGATGGCTTGAAATGCAATATTGCTTCCTTACCATTGGAGGCTTCAAAAACTGAAAAATTTCGTCGTACCAGCGAGACATTTAACATCTCTCTCAGCTCCACATCATCCTCAACAATTAGTATTCCTGGCATTATTTATGTGATTTTTTATGATATTTGATTCCAATAGTTGTAACATTTATCTATTTATCAGTTAATTGGGTTTTAATATTATTGAAAAGAAATCTGAATTGCATTGCTGATTTCCTTAAGGGATACGGGTTTAACCAAATGTTGTTTAATAAACCCCGAAATTAGTAACTTTTCTTCTAATACTGTCCTATTTGTACCTGTTATGAGAATACATGGTATTTTAACTTTCAAGCTCTGGTAAACCTCGACAAAATCTTCAGTATTTATCTTCTGAGAATCACTCATATAAATTACCAGATCGGGGCGTTCATTAATATAGACCATTACTTTATTAAAGTTACGTCTATCTGAGACATAAATAAGTTCAAATCCCGTATTTTCAAGAGCAAGTGATAATATACGGGACTCATATTTGTTTCCGGTGATAAATAATATTTTTTTTCTATCTTTCTTATGTCTGGAAAGATTAGTATATTCCTTTGATAGAGGAAGATATACATAAAAGACAGAACCTTTTTCCTTTTTACTTGAAACAAGTATTTCACCTTCAAGTTCCAACACAATTCCATGCACAACCGATAATCCAAGACCTGAACTCTTACCAACTTCACGCGTGGAAAAGAATGGCTCAAATATTCTGCTCACATGAAAATTATCCATACCAATTCCAGTATCTCTAAAACTTAGCAAGACATATTCATCAGCAACAATATCTTTATTCAGTTCATGCTGGATAAGCTTTCCTTCAACAGTAACAAGATTTACTGATAATTCACCTCCCTTCTCTTCCATTGACTGCAAAGCATTTGTCATAAGGTTTAAGAATATTCTGAACAGTTGTGTTGGATCAGCAAAAACAATTGCATCCTTTCTCATAATACGACTCTTAACAATTACATTGGAAGGAACCGCTGATTTCACAAATCCGAGGGTTTCCCTAAGAACTTCAGAAACTCTGACTGGAATCTTTTCCTGTTCAACCTGACGACTAAACGTAAGGATCTGGCTCGTAATTGACCTTGCCTTCAGGACTGCTCCCTGAATTTTAGATACTTTTTCAGAAAAAGATGAATCTCGTGGTAAATCTTCAAGTAACATTTCCGAATATCCTAAAATTGTTGCCATTATATTATTGAAGTCGTGTGCTATACCACCTGCCAAAGCCCCAATTGTTTCAAGTTTCTGAGCTTGTAGCAGACGATTCTCCAGCATAAGCTCACGCGAGCAATCTTCAACAGCAAAATCTATTGATGATGGAAGACCCAAATCATCAACAGCCATGAATCCACTTAAGCGACATGAAATCTCATTTCCCAGGGAGTTTATCAGAGGAATCCTGCCAAAAGTTTTTGTATTGCTATCAAGTAGCTGGTCAACCTGCAATTCAAAGAAACCTTTTTCAGTATAGAAATCCTTCAGGTTCATGCTTGTGACTGAAACATTTTCATTGTATTGCATAATTTTCTGAAATGCATTGTTAGCATGTAATATTTTCCCTTCCATATCACATCTCAGAAAACCAATAGGCATATTTGTTTCAAACTTTCTAAACTCTTCTTCCTTCTCAATTGCTGTCTGTTTTGAACGTTTTAAATCGTTGATATCGAATGTCTCTGCCAACACATGTGTTATCTCCTTGTTATCGACCGAAAGAGGTCGAAAGACAACCTCAAAATGTCTTTTTCCATGCTGAGGCGTATCAAAAGCAGCTTCATATGTAATTGTTTTTCCGGATAAACATAAATCAACATTACTTTTAATACAGACATTAAATGTCTCATATCCCCATACATCACTAAGAGATTTGCCTTCAATAAAATTATTAACCATCTGATGTGCCTTACAGAAAGTGGTATTAACTTTCACGTATACATAGGAACGGTTAATGAGACTTATCATCGACCTGGAATTGTTAATAATCTGATCTGAGATCTCCTTTTCTTTTAAAAGGATCCTAATATAATTGCTATCATCAGACTTATTGGTTTTCTTATCCACTTTAGTATTGAAAATTTACTCTTTATTAAAAACTTAAGTAATATCAAGATTGAAAGCTTTTTTCATCTCTTTGAGAACAGGGTATTTATCTAAAAGGTAATTTTGTTTTTGGTCATCAGTATATAAAATATCATTTGTCTCTGACAAATCTACAGAAGTCACAATATCAAATTCTGAAACCACAAACCTGTTCTCAATGAAGTTTAAAAGCCTTTGCTTATAATTTTGCACGAAGATGTCTTTTTGAACAGCATTGCTTAAGTGTATTAAGATTAAATGATCATTTTCTACCTCAGGTTTGATCATTTTAAACATGCTAACAATTCTAGTGCCGTCTCCATTAAGTTGATCCTTAAACTCCTGCCATGCTTCTTCAAAAGCTTTAGGAGTAAATTCAACTTTATGCTCAACAATAGTTTCAGTATCAGGCTGCACAGTTATTTCAACAGTTTTCTCATCAGGTTCTTTATCTTCGGAGATGATTTCCTTTATCGAAAACGACTTGGATGGTTTTTGAATAACTGGATTATGTTTAACCGGAGAGTCGTCTTGCCTGACAACCTTTTTATCTGCTGCATGCAATTCCTGTACTGCGGTCTCTAAATTAGAATGAGGAGCCAGAACTTCTTCCTGCTTTATTTCTTCCTTTAGATCAGGGTTTTTTTTTTCAGAATCTTCCAATGATATGTTAATCAGTCGGATTAAGCTTATCAGTGAGAGTTCAACATGGAGTCGTGTGTTCTTACTATTCTTGTAATTAAGATCGCAATTTGTTCCAATCTCCAAAGCTTTGAATAAAAAATCAACAGGACATTTTTCTGTTTGCTGCAAATACCTTTGTTTAATTGTTGGGGATACCTCAAGAAGACGTAAAGTTGATTCATCCTTGCTAACAAGCAAGTCGCGTAAATGACTATTTAACCCTGATATAAAATTATGTCCATCAAATCCTTTTTCAAGGATCTCATTAAAAGTTAATAATACGGAGGAAACATCTCCCATCAAGGCACCATCTATTGTTTTAAAATAATTCTCATAATCGAGTACATTAAGATTCTCAATTACATGTTTATAAGCTATGGTCTTTCCACTGTAACTCACAATCTGATCAAAGATTGACAATGCATCGCGCAAAGCGCCATCAGCTTTCTGAGCAATTATATGAAGAGCCTCTTCCTCAGCATCGACTCCTTCTTTATTTGCTACATACATAAGGCGTGCAACAATATCTTCAATTTTGATCCTGTTGAAATCAAATATCTGACATCGGGAAAGTATTGTTGGAATAATCTTATGTTTATCTGTTGTGGCTAAAATAAAGATTGCGTGAGACGGGGGTTCTTCAAGTGTTTTAAGAAAAGCATTAAATGCAGATGAAGATAGCATATGTACTTCATCAATAATATAGATACTGTATTTTCCTATCTGAGGAGGTATTCTAACCTGATCATTAAGACTTCTAATGTCCTCCACTTTATTATTAGAGGCAGCATCCAATTCATGAATATTAAACGATCTTAATGAATTGAATGACAAACATGATTCACACTTATCACAGGCTTCAGAGTTCTCATTCAGCTCGCTGCAGTTAATTGTTTTGGCAAAAATTCTTGCACAGGTTGTTTTTCCTACACCACGTGGTCCACAGAATAGATAAGCCTGTGCAAGATGTTTGTGTTGAATAGCACTTCTCAGCGTATTTGTAATAGAATCCTGACCAACAACCATATCAAAACTGGCCGGGCGGTATTTTCTTGCTGAAACAATGAAATTTTCCATATATTATTGACTCTTGTTCTTTCAATTTTGTTGAAATACAAATATAGTTAAAAAGCAGTCCGGATATAATGGATAAATAAATTAAATGCCTGCCGGGTATTAGTATAATAGTAATGCTCATGATGTGAATGATTTATTTTTTCACTATTAAATTTTTGTATAAATTAAAATAGTTGTACTTTTGCGAGCCAAAATCATTAAACTAATAAATAATTAATTACTATGTTGAATCAGTACGAAACCGTTTTCATTGCAACTCCCGTTTTATCTGAGAACCAGATGAAGGAAGCGGTACAAAAATTCAAGAAGGTCATTACCGATAATACCGGTGAGATTGTTCATGAAGAGAACTGGGGTCTAAAAAAACTGGCCTATCCTATCCAGAAGAAGTCTACTGGCTTCTATTACCTGGTTGAGTTTAGAGGTACAGGCGATCTTATTGAAAAACTTGAGGTCCAATATCGCAGAGACGAAAGGATCATCAGATTTTTAACTTTCAGAATGGAAAAATTTGCTGTCCAATATGCAGAGAAGAAGAGAAGACTAAAAGAATCAGGAAAATCTAAGGAGGAATAAGATATGGCACAGAACGAATCAGAAATCAGATACCTGGCTCCTCCAACGGTTGAAGTCAAAAAAAAGAAATACTGCAGGTTCAAGAAAAACAGGATACGTTATATAGATTATAAGGATCCTGAGTTTCTAAAAAAATTCCTCAATGATCAGGGGAAAATTCTGCCCCGGAGAATTACAGGAACTTCACTTAAATATCAGAGGAAAGTGGCAAAAGCAGTAAAAAGAGCCCGGCATATTGCTCTTCTTCCTTATGTTATTGACCTTTTAAAATAGAGAGGATAGATATGGAAATTATATTAATACAAGACGTCGCTAAGCTAGGGCAGAAGGACGATCTAGTCGAAGTTAAAAACGGATACGGAAGAAACTTTCTGATTCCCCAGGGTTATGCCATTGCTGCTACGTCTTCAGCAAAAAAAATGCACACTGAAAATCTCAGACAAAGAGCTCATAAAGAAGAGAAAATTATTAAAGCAGCTCAGGAAATTGCAGATAGATTAGTTGATGTCAAAATCATTGTTGGTGCAAAGACAAGTACCTCCGGAAAAATATTTGGATCAGTTAACACAATTCAGATAGCTGAATCACTTAAGGAAAAGGGCTTTGACATTGAGCGCAAAAACATTACTCTCCCTGAAGCTCAGATCAAAGAGGTTGGTAATTATAAAGCTGTTATCAAACTTCACAGAGATGTAAAAGTTGAAGTTGAATTTGAGATCAAAGGAGAATAAATATCCTTTTTTTACAATAAACAGGAGGTTGTCTTAATAAGAGGCAACCTCTTTATTAATTGCCCCCAAACCCCCTAAAGGGGGCTTAATTCCATTTAATGGAACCCATTTCTCCCTTTTATTTCATGGCGATTGATTCTATCTCGATCAATACACCCAGAGGCAGTTCCTTTACAGCAAATGCTGCTCTTGCTGGTTGATATTCAGGATAATACCTGGCATATACTTCATTCATAGCTTTGAAATTTGCCATATCACTCATCAGGCATGTTGATTTAACAACATTGGTAAAAGAATAGCCGGCTTCATCAAGAATGGCAGCAATATTTCTAAAAACCTGCTCTGTCTGCCCAGTAATATCTCCCTCTGCCAGCTTTCCTGTTTCAGGGTTTAATGGAATCTGACCTGAGATATAAAGTGTATCTCTTATCTCGACTGCCTGGCTATAAGGACCAACTGCGGCAGGTGCTTTTGGTGTACTGATAATTCTTTTCATAGATTTGAAATTTTTAGTATTTGTCATGGTAATCCTTTCTCCTTTCATACTTTAGATCACCCAATACTGAAGCTTTGACTCTTAAAGTAAAGTTCCAACTCTGCATTGTACCATTTGGAATCCAATTGAAGTTCATATCCCAGCAATGAAGGTCACGATTTATTCCAATCTGTGTCATTGTAATCTGCTTACCTTTAAAATCATATCCACTGGTATATGTAATAGATGTCTTTTTTGTAAGAGTTACATTACCATTAAATGAAAGAGTCTGAGTGATATTTGATGTTAAACCCCTCTTGGAATAGTTCAGACTGTATCTAAACATCATTGTCCATGGAACATCAAATTCTGAATAACCGTACTGGTCATTAAGCCCCGGATCTGATCGTGTCATCGGGGTTTCTTTCAGACCATTTATTCCTTCATCTAAATCAAATCCCTGATTGGGGGAAGTCTGAGCACTTTTTGGTTTATCCTTATCTTTGCCTCCTTGTAGTAAATCACTCAGGCTAAAATCCAGACTAGTTGTAAAAGAATTAAGCCGCAAGAGCTTTTTGTTTTGTTCAAATGCAAATCTACTTGTAGTCTTTCCGTTACTATCAACTCCATAAAGTGTGAAATTACTGCTGGCTGATATATTAAAGTTATTAAAGAGACTTGTTCTAACCTGCATTGATACAGGTGCCCACCTCATGGAATCGGCAAAAATATTATATGATGTAGTAATCCCAAAATTATCGATAATCTTCACCTTATTAGCTTTTCCGGTTGTATCATTCCTGGCAAAAATCTTAGCCTCTAATATATTTACAAGGCCAAAAGAAATATTACCACTCCTTGATGATAATGAAGGAGTTCCATAGATACCTCCGGTAAAAATAGAGTATTCTCCGTAATTAGTTTCAGTAGTATCGAGTTGTACTTTCCTGTACATCTTTGAACTTAGTCCTTCTAAAAAAGGAATATAACTAAACCCAATAGAAGGTTTTATTACATGCCGGATAGCCTGAATTCTTGAATCCGGATTTGTAAAACTAAACATACCAAATATCTGAGGGCTATAACTTGCACTAATTGATGGCTTGAATGCATGTCCATAAAAAGCCCCATGGGAAATAAGAGTATCAACTTTCTGATTTTCAGCACTCCAGAATTTTTCCATTTTTCTGGTATATACTACTCCATCATAAGTTAATGCCGGGGAGATTGAAAAATTCTTAAACGGACGGATCTGAAAACTTACAGGAATCTGATGTTTAAAACCATTCTTCATATCATCCCAAACCTGGTTTGTAAACAGTGAAGTATCAGTTGTGACTATCTGATTATCAAGCGATGAAGAATACTGCATTTGAAGCTCCTGATACCATTTCGCTGGTCCGGTACTCTTTTTACTTTTCAATGGATAAATCCTTCCAACATTAAAACTAACCTTTGGAAGATTAAGATTTACTGCTCCGGTTTTAACGTTCTGGCTATGGTTCATACTTGACGAGAGATTGAATGGCGTTCCGACCCATGATTTGGAATAACTTACGCTTGATTGTTTTTGCGTTGTTACATGTTCATTTACGCTATAACTGTTACTTCTATCGAAGCCACTTGAACTCATATTGACACTGGCAGAGAATCTTGACCCGGGTGAAGCTTTTGGATCCTGCGCATAAGTCCAGCCTAACCTGTAGTTTGTAGTTTCACTGTAATCAGCCAATCCTTTATGTCCCGAGACATTGTTTGCATAACTAAAAGACAGGTTGCCACCATATTTATATAATCGTTTATAAGATGTTTGTGCTGTTCCCATCCAGGTACCATTAGAGTAGAGGTTTCCTTTAAGGGCAAGATCAAAATAATCGCTTACTGCAAAATAATATCCTCCTTCCGTCAATGAATAACCGCGCAAACGCTCCTCTCCAATCCTGGGAAACAATATTCCCGAAGCAGCTTTTTTTGTTTGAACAGGAAAATAACCGAAAGGAATAAACAGGGGCAAAGGGATACCCTCTATAACCAGATTACCAGGGCCGGAAATAATCTTTTTACCCGGATAGACACGTGCTTTGGGCAGATTGATATAAAAATGTGGAGGATCAGCATCACATGTTGAATATGTACTCTTTGCAATATTAGATGTTCCATCCTCAAGAAGTTTGGTTAGGTTACTATGCAGAAGTCCCTCGTCTTGCTTTGTAATAATATTTTTAATAAGAGCTTTGTGTGTTTTGAAATTATATGTAAGCTCATCACAATCAAATTCCTGAGCTCCTTCTTTAAAAGAGGGTTTGCCGGCAATTACGCCGCTTGTATCTTTCCTTCCGGCAGCAAAAAGGAGATTGGTTTGCATATCTAAAATAATTGAATCAGCCTTAATTTCGATTTCCCCGTAGTTAACAACTGCACCCTGAATAAGAACAACCTTTTTATTTTTCAGACTCGTATTTCTATAACCAATAGCAGAAAAGGAGACCTGTTGGTCAATGGCATTAGGAGAAGAGCGGCGAACTTTCGCTTCAATGGTATCTGTTATCACGGAATCCTGCTGTATAAGTATTGTATCCAAAACAATCCCACTTTCCTGTGAGAACGACGAAAGGGACTGGACTATCACCAGAAACACTATAAGGAACCGCTTTTCTTTAAAAAAATACAACTTAAATACTATTTTTGTATAGTTTATGTGATATAATGGGATGTCAGCGCAAAACTAATTAAAAAAGGTGAACTAAAAATGAGTACGGAAATTAAAAACGGGAAACCTCTTGCCAATATTATTCATAATGTAATTATGATTACTCTTCTTCTTTTCGTTATCATCAGTTCAGCTTCAGCATTACCTGTTGAGAAAGATAAAGTTTGGGTGATTGTTATTGATGCCGGACATGGTGGAAGGGATGCTGGTGCATCAGGAGCTACGAGTCGTGAGAGTGATATTGCTCTCGCAATTGCGTTGAAAACAGGTGAATATCTGGAAAAGAACACAGAAAATGTAAAGGTCATTTACACCAGGGAAGATGATTCTACTGTTGATTTAAGGGAACGTCCTAAAATTGCTAATAAAAACAAAGCCGATCTTTTTATCTCAATTCATGCCAACTGGGCTAAACAGAAAGGTGTTATGGGGGCGGAAACATATATAATGGGACATACAAAAAATCAGGCCAACCTTGAAGTTGCAATGAAGGAGAATGAGGTTATATATATGGAAGATGACTATTCAACAAAATATGAAGGATTTGATCCAAAATCGCAGGAATCATATATTGAATTCACATTAATGCAGAACATTTTTCAGGAACAGAGTACTGATCTGGCTGATAAGATCCAGACACAATTCAGGGAACGGGTTAGCAGGAATGACCGTAATGTGAAGCAGGCCGGGTTCTGGGTTCTGTTTACAACATCAATGCCAAGTGTACTTGTTGAAACAGGTTTTATTTCCAATCCTGATGAAGAGAAGTTTTTAAACTCAAAACAAGGACAGGATTATCTTGCCTCCGCTATTTTCAGAGCATGCAGAGACTATATTAATGAAATTGATCAAAGGAGTGGAATCTCAATAGTGAAAAATCAGAATCTTGATCAGAATCCGGGCAGTTCAATATCAACAGGTGAAATAGTATTCATGGTACAGATAGCAACATCCTCATCGAAAAGAGAAATTAATCCTGAAAATTTTAAAGGATTAAATGATGTTGTTGAATTAAATGTACAAGCACGCTTTAAATATGCCTCAGGCAGTTTTTCTAACTATCCTACAGCTGCTGAATACAGGAAGAAGCTTGAATCTTTTTACCCTGGTGCATTCATAATAGCTGTTAAAGACAACAAAATACTACCTTTGCAGGAAGCATTAGAGCTTACAAAAAATAAATAAATCATATTATTTAATGAAAAAAATCTCAAACGAAGTAAAAGTTGGTGTAACCGTTTTTTTAACAATATTGGTTTTCATATGGTTATATAATTTTCTTAAAGGGAAGGACCTCTTCAGTAATACAGCGTATTATTATACGGTTTATGATGATATAGGAGGACTTGCTGAATCGAGCCCTGTTGAAATCAATGGCTATAAAGTTGGAGTTGTACAATCAATTGATTTTATAGATGCTGAGAGTGGCAGGCTAATAGTTTCATTCTCAGTTGACCGTGGGTTTAAACTTCCGGTAAATACAGTTGCTGAAATTGTACCTGTTTCACTGCTTGGAGGAATGAAGGTTCAATTTGTTTTTGGTAATGGTCCCGGGTTTTATTCCGAAGATGACACGATATACGGCCGTCTGGCTGTATCAATTATTGATAAAATGGAGAAAGAAATTCTGCCAATTAAAGAGAAAGCAACAAATCTTATAAATGTCCTTGATTCTGTTCTTAGTTCAGTAAATGAGGTTCTGAATGCTGACTTCAAAAAAGATTTTAGCGGTACTCTTTCAAATCTTAATAGTACAACTGAAAGCCTTGATAAGATAATCGGTTCTAAAGAAAAGGAACTTAAGACCACTCTTGAAAATATTAATAAATTCACATTGATGCTTTCAGAAAATTCAGAAAATATGAGCAGAACATTCAATAATCTTGAAGCGATTACAGATACTCTTGCGTCAGCTGACATCTATTCTTCCATATCAAACCTGAAGGTTAGTCTTGAAAAAGCAGCCATTATGATAGAAAATATGAATAATGGCAAAGGAACTGCCGGCCAATTTCTGACAAATGACACACTTTATTCAAATATGACCAATAGTTTGGAGAGTTTAAATGTACTTTTACAGGATATGAAAGCTAATCCAAAAAAATATGTTCATTTTTCAATCTTTGGTAAAAAAAGTACTACATCCCATTAGTATTATCCTAAAATTCAGACTATCTTGTTCTTAAAAAATTAATCTAAATCAATGACAAAATAGTCCCCATTTTAAAAAGATAATGTTGAATATTGAGCAAGAGTTCCTAATGGCTTGTATTACACTAAGAAACCACCAGCCATAAACACAATCATCTTATATTCAGCACTTTAATTAATTTAAAAAAAAATTGATCCATAAGTAACTGATGATTAAAACCATATACTTTTTATGAGAAAGTCAAGTAAAAATATTTTTTTTTATTAGTTTTTTTTTTACATATATTGCTAACTGAATCGGTTTGATTCCAACCTTTATTTTTTTAAAAAATCAACTTAAATGAATAAGTCACACAATGATGTTTGGATTAACTGTCTTCAAATAATTAAGGATATTATTCCATCTATCAGTTACAAGACATGGTTTGAACCAATCATCCCATTAAAACTGGAAAACAGTATTCTGACAATTCAGGTGCCAAGCCCGTTTTTTTATGAATATCTTGAAGAACAATACATAGATATTCTTCGGAAGACTTTAAGACGCGAGATCGGTACTGATGCAAAGCTTGAATATAATGTTGTAATGGAGAATACTTCTCATTCCAATGGTAAACCATATACTGTAAAGTATCCTTCAAGAAATAAAACAGACCTCAATAATAAACCGGTTCAGGTTCCATTCGATATTACTCAACCCTCAATAAAAAACCCATTTATCATTCCCGGAATAAAAAAGATACACTTTGATCCAAAACTTAATCCTGATTATAATTTTGGCAATTATGTGGAGGGAGAATGTAACAGGCTGGCCAGATCAGCAGGTATTGCGGTTGGGAACAATCCGGGCGGAACAGCTTTTAATCCGCTTATGATTTATGGTGATTCAGGATTGGGAAAAACTCATCTTGCACAGGCAATAGGAATTCAGGTTAAAGAACAACATCCTGATAAAATAGTACTGTATGTCAATGCTAATAAGTTTCAGACTCAATTTGTGGAATCTGTTAGAAACAACAATAAAAACGATTTTCTCCATTTCTACCAGATGATTGATGTCCTCATTCTTGATGATGTACATGAATTTGCCGGTAAAGAGAAAACGCAGGATACTTTTTTCCATATATTCAACCACCTTCATCAATCAGGCAAACAGTTGATACTAACATGCGACAGACCACCTGTCGAACTTCAGGGAATGGAGCAGAGACTTCTTTCAAGATTTAAATGGGGTCTGCAGGCAGACCTCCAAAGGCCTGACTATGAAACCAGACTGGCAATTCTTAAGAAAAAGGCATATAATGATGGCATCGAATTACCGGAAGAGATATTTGAATTTCTGGCGGTAAACATCTCCAACAATATAAGAGAACTTGAAGCAATACTTATTTCACTTTATGCTCAGTCTACACTGAACAGAAAAGAGATCACTCTCGATCTTGCAAGGTTGATGGTAGAAAAACTCATTAGTACTGCCAGACGGGAAATAACTATTGAATACATTCAGAAAATTGTATGCGATTATTATAAGATTCCTATTGATCTGATACAGGGAAAGACCAGAAAGAGAGAGATTGTGCAGGCAAGGCAGGTATCAATGTATTTTTCAAAAAGTCTCACAAAAGCATCACTCGCCAGTATTGGTTCACACATAGGTGGTAAGGATCATGCAACTGTTCTGCATGCATGCAAAACTGTAAATAATCTTATTGACACTGATAAGCATTTCAGAAACCAGATTCATGAAATTGGAAAAAAACTTCAAGTATAAAATGGATTATAAAAATTTTGCAAAAGAATTCTATGAAAAGTACGGGAACAGGAGCAATAAGCCTGTTCTTTTTTTCTCCCCCGGCAGGGTTAATATTATCGGAGAGCATACTGATTATAATGGCGGATATGTCTTCCCATGTTCATTAAATTACGGTACTTATCTCTTCATTCGCAAAATACAGGACAACACTCTTAAATTCAGCACGATCAACTTTCATGAAGATGTGGAAACAGAGCTTAAGGGATTATTCATTAAGACCAGTGAAAAATGGATAAACTATCCACTTGGAGTGATAAATGAGTTTTTTAAAAGGGGAATAAAAATAACGGGGCTTGAGTTTCTATATTACGGGGATGTTCCAAATGAAGCAGGTCTCTCCTCTTCAGCTTCTATTGAAATGGTAACAGCAGTTGCCTTAAATGATTTTTTTAATGCTGGTTTTGATACTCTGGAGCTTGTTAAGATGAGTCAGAAGGCTGAAAATGAATTTGTAGGGATGAATTGTGGAATAATGGATCAGTTCGCAGTAGGGTTTGGTAAAAAAGATCATGCAATATTCCTTAACTGTGATAACTTATCTTTTCAACAGGTTCCTCTTATCCTTAATAATTATTCCCTTATAATTACAAATACCAACAAGAAAAGAGGACTAACGGATTCAAAATACAATGAACGACGTGGTGAATGCGATAAAGCTGTTGAACTTCTTCAGGCCTATAAACCTATCCGTAATCTAAGCGAACTTACTCCCGATGAAATAGCAATTCTGGATAAATATATTGAAGATCCAATCGTCAGAAAAAGAGCAAAACATGTTATAAGTGAGAATGGAAGAGTTCTTGAAGCTGTAGAAGTACTGAAAAACAATAACATAATACGTTTTGGAGAACTTATGAATCTTTCCCACGATTCACTTAAAAATGACTATGAAGTAACAGGTAGTGAACTCGATACCTTAGTATATGAAGGCAGAAAACTACCAGGAGTTGTTGGAACACGAATGACAGGTGCCGGCTTTGGTGGATGTACTGTAAGTATTATTAAAAAAGATGATACTGCCAATTATATGACCAAACTCTCAGCTATTTATCATAGTAAAACAGGAATTTTGCCAGATTTTTATCAACCTGCCATTAGCAATGGTGCTGGAAGGATTGACTTATAATCAGGCTAATTTTTTCTTGTTTGATAAATATGTTGTATTTTTAATGGTTATTAAAAAGCTGATTTTGAGATGCCCAAAGTAATCAAAATATTAAGTTACATTTTTATCTTTTTACTGATTTCAGCTTGTGTTGCGTGTGCTTCTTCAAAAAAAAGTCAATATGCAACAAAGAGATATAAAAATTCTCACGTAAGTGCCTCACAATTAGGAAGAAACAAATATTATTTTTCTTCAGGATACCAAAAAAAACTACGTAAAAATTTCAAGAGATAAGACTTATCTTTTCATTCAGCACATACAAAACTTAACCCGTCATAAGCTAATTTTATCTCCGGAGGCAACTCTTTTGATACTTCAGCATGGTATCCCATCTGATGACTTATATGAGTAATGAATGCATTTTTCGGTGATATTTCTCTTATAAAATCGATAGCTTCTCTTAAGCTGAAATGAGCGATATGCTTTTCTTTTCTTAAAGCATTAATAATAAGATACTTTACCCCAAACAGCTTCTCCTTACTCTCTTCAGGTATATAATTAGCATCTGTTATATAGGCGAAGTTGCCAATTCTGAAACCAAACACAGGCAATTTATAATGGAAAACCCTAATTGGAATTATCTTAATCCCTTTTACATCAAAACTATCTTCAAAAATGGAGTTCAGTCTCATTTTTGGAATTCCAGGATACTGATATTCTGAAAACACGTATGAATATTCATTCCTAATCGCTCTTTGCACCCTCTCTTCGGCATAAATATCAATTGCATCCTGACTCTTATAATTAAAAGCTCTGACATCATCCATGCCTGATATATGATCTTTATGCTCATGCGTCAATATAATTGAATCCAGCTTCTTAACTTTCGCTCTAAGCATCTGTTGACGAAAGTCCGGGCCGGCATCAAAAAGCAATGTAGCATCATTAGTTTCAAGGAGAAGAGAAGTTCTAAGTCTCTTATCGTGTTGATCTTCAGAAAGACACGTACTACACTCACAAGCTATTACAGGAACTCCCTGTGATGTGCCCGTTCCCAGAAATGTTATTTTCACAATAAAAATATTTCACGACAAACCTATACTAAAAATCAATAAAAGACAATAAGCAGGGTAAATTATGTCATTGTAATCACTCCGGGTTTAATTGTTATATTTGAAAAAACAAACTTTATAACATGACTGGCAACATTTATCTTATCCCGGTAACTTTGGGAGGAGAAGATTTTTTAAAGGTAATACCTGAAAAAGTAATAGCCCTGACTAAGCTCTTAAGGTACTTTATTGTTGAAGACATTCGTAGTGCCAGAAGATTTCTAAGACTGATTGACAGAGGGTTTCCTATTAATGATAGCATATTCTTTGAATTAAATGAACACACAGGGAATTCAGATATTTCACATTACCTTGACCCTTTACTAAAAGGATTTGATATTGGTATTATGAGTGAGGCCGGCCTCCCAGGTATTGCGGATCCCGGTGCAAAAATCATCTCTATAGCGCATCAGAAAAATATCAGGGTAATTCCCCTCTCCGGACCTTCATCAATAATACTGGCACTTGTTTCATCGGGTCTTAACGGACAAAATTTCTCTTTTAACGGATATTTACCAGTTAAACCTATCGAAAGAACAGCCAGAATCAGAGATCTGGAAAACAGAGCACGTGAAGGATATGCACAGATATTCATGGAAACACCTTATCGCAACCAGAAGCTGTTTGATTCAATAATTACTACCTGTAAAAATGATACAATGCTCTGTATCGCAGCCGACCTTACTCTTCCTTCCGAATCAATAAGGACAATGAATATTTCAGAATGGAAGAGAAACAGACCATCTCTAAAAGATAAACTGGTAATATTCGTTCTTCAGTGATACTATTTTCCCGGACCAGGGACAACTTTTACAAGTTCCACATCAAACAATAATGGAGTATAACCATTAATATACGGATAAGAACCCATTGCACCATACGCAAGTTTCGACGGCAACAGAAATTGTGCTTTTCCTCCTTCAATCATGTATGTAATCCCTTCCTGAAGCCCTGTAATGAGCCATTCATCTTCATAGAAAGGAACTATAAGTGTGTCAGTAGTCCCGATATTAGTACTAAAAGTAGCGTCATTAAGGAACTTTCCTGTATACATTATATAAGCAGTATCGTGCGGGGCCGGAACAATTCCTGTACCAGCCAGAGTCTCCAGGAAATACAAACCACTAGGCTTTAATTCAAAATCCAGTGTATTATTGGAGTTAAGATACTCCTGTATTAAGGCTGCTTCTTCTTTTTCCAGATTATTATCCTTTTTACATGACACAAATGAGATCAATAGAGCAACTGTTAATAACAGAAAAATTGGTAGGTTAATCTTACTTATCATAGAATTAGTTTTAAAATTTAATTAGTATAAAACCCATCAAAAATCATTCCATAAATTATTGGCCACGCAAGATATTAACATTATAGACAATTGTAGCTCTTGCAGGAATTTTTTTTCCATCCCCAATCAAGCCATATCCTAAAAAAGGCGGTATAATGAAGATAGCTTCAGCACCAGGTTTAAGCATCCGGAGCCCTTCATACAGACCAGATTCCATTTCAGTTCGCCCCAGGATACATTCCTTCGGCCCAAGGCTATCAGATGAATAACATAAGGTACCATCAAGAAGAGAACAATCATAATCCATTATAACTTTATCATTGTCTTTAAAAACAGCTCCTTCACCCTCCTTTAAGATAAGATACCATAATCCTGTAGAAGATTCTTTCAAATTAAGGTTTTTGCGCTCAATATAATTCTGGATTCTTTCCTTGTCTTTCTGCACCAGATATCTATTCAGCTCCGCCATTTCATTTTTGCCCGGCCTTAATTCCTTCTCTCTTTTTTCAGAAATATTTTTACATGAAAAAGTTGAAACAAAAAATAGCACAAAGGCTAAACATTTTATTATCATGTGATTAAATCTAGTCTTCAAATCTCCAAACATTTTCTTTAAGGACTTTTTTGAAATAATCGATGGTGTTTACCAAAGTATCAGAATATTCACCTCCAGAAGCATTCAGATGCCCACCGCCGGAAAAATATTGGGAAGCAAACTCATTTGAAGGAAACTTCCCTTTTGAACGAAAAGAGAGTTTAATAAAGCCGTCCTTTTCAATAAAAAGAGTTGTAAAACTTATCCCCTTTATTGATAAAGGGATATTAACAAATCCTTCTGTATCTCCTTTAACATGGTTATATTCCTTCAAATCATCTTTAGAAAGATAGATATAAGCAGTTTTAAACTCTGGCATAACAACCATTCTTTTATTTAGTGCATATCCCTGGAGCCTTATACGATCAGACGAATAATTATTATAGATCAGATTAAGTATTTTTTCCTTCTCAATTCCTGTTTCCAGAAGTTCCGCAACAATCCTTAAGGTTCGTGACGTATATGATCCATATTCAAAGTTACCTGTATCAGTTACAATTCCCACATAGATAGATTCGGCATAAGGTCTGGTTATAAATTGCGAGTCATGTATTTCACACACCAATTCATATACAAGTTCTGATGTTGAACATTTAGAGGGTATAGAAATTATAAGGTCGGCAAAATTAACGGGATCAAGATGGTGATCAATTACTACTTTTTTGGCATTGGATTCAACAACCAGGCTCTCAGCTTCTCCCAACCTGTTTGGATGATTGAAATCAAGCATTATTATAAGATCAGCCTTTTCAATCAACATCCTGCATTTTTTCCGCTCTCTTATGAAAATGCTGATCAGCTCAGCTCCTGGCATCCATTTCAAAAAATCCTGAAGGTAATTTGGAGTCATCATATCAACATTTATTCCCTGGGCTTTTAAATAATGATATAATGCTAACTGTGAGCCTATTGCGTCACCATCGGGATTGATATGACAAATAAGTAATATATTCTCTGACGTCGAAAATAATTTTAATAATTCTTTTGTATATTTGCGCAAATCTATCACTTTGACCACTACCTATTTATTAAGTTGTTAAAGATAGAAAATATTCCTTAAGACCAATTCTATTGTCAAATATCAAAAAAAACTTCAAATGCATAATGATTTTACTTTCTCTATAATTAAGCCTAATTCTGTCAGAACAGGAAAAACAGGACCTATCCTTGCTATGATAAATGAAGGTGGTTTTGAAATAGTTGCCATGCGCATGTTAAAATTGACCAGACCACAGGCTGAATCATTTTATTCGATACATAAGGTGAAATCATTTTTCGATGGACTGATAGAGTTTATGACCTCTGGTCCTGTAGTTGTAATGATCTTAAAGCACGAAAATGCTGTTGATGCATTCAGAAAATTAATCGGATCCACTGATCCTGCTAAAGCAGAGGCTGGTACAATAAGAAAGAAATTTGCAGTATCAGTAGAGATGAATGCAGTACATGGATCAGACAGTGTAGAAAATGCTGTTATTGAGGCTAATTTTTTCTTTTCGGGAATTGAGAGATTCTTTTAATCAATCTTTTAAAATGTTATCTTCGAAAATATACTAGAGGGTCTTACCTCCCTCACTTAGCAGTTATCACACAGAGCTGAATTTCAAGCTTTACTTTGTGTGGTTTTCTGTAGATATAAGAACTCAATTCGATTTATCTTTTTTTTACTCAAAACTTTCTTTCCTGTTTTGTGTTATTAAATTTGTAGGATATTAAAAAATTGTATGGAATCAAATTTCAATAGAGACTTTTCTGCTATTAAGAAACTGGAAAAGTATTCATCTGCTTTCACCCTTTCGGATATGGAAATTTTCATATTCCCTGATTTATTCTATCCACTGATTCTTGCAAATATTATGTCTCCTATACTTTGGACATGGAGGGATGATGCCTGGTTTAAGGATATAGATAAAAAGAGCTTCAACAATAAAGCAAACCGAATTAAACAGTATATAATTGATAATTATGTATTTAATCTTGATTTATCGACATGGGGACTGACATCGAAAGCTGATGAAATTGTCAGGTTTAAGGATTTTTTCGACGTAAGGATGCTACAACAGTCAAATGCATTATTTGGTTATGAGGGAGACAAATACTATTTTGATATTGATATTAGAAAGCATTTTGGTCTCGATAAATATGAATCCGATATTATTCCCTATTGGAAGACGGAGACGATTGAGGCAATGACAGCCTTCAGGTATAAAGAGAACTTCAATTCAGGAGCAGGAGAATGTGTCTCACTTGCCGCACTATATGCTGCTGCTATGTTTGTTGTTGGGAAAGTCCCACTCGAGAATATTTTCCTTATTGCCACTCCACTTCATTCACAAAATTTCATAATTGAGAAAGATGGATTATTAACCAATAACCGCAGAATTGTTACTAAGAATATGTGGTACAATGGAACCTCTCTCTCAGAAAAGGCCCGAAGGGCAATGGAGAATGAAAAAATAACTATTGTCTCACATATTTCCGGTTACATTCATACATTATTCAATGAAGCAACCATTGACGAGGATTCGTATGAACTTTTTTCTACTAAGCTAAAGGAATATCTTGTCACAGAACTGACCAATAATATCTTCATAAATTTTCTTCGTTTCAAATCAAAATATAAATCATTATTCCAGTATCAATGTGACTGTTCAGGAAAACAGAGATTCATATCACTTGAAAAGATGTTTGAATATGAACACACCAGCAAATTCAATTTATCAGCTGATAGCCGTTGTTCGTTAATGAAAGAAATTGAAGGTGATGAATTTCACCTTAGCCCCATCCAGGGGAAAATAATGCTGAATGACATAGAGAGTCTCCTGGCTACCCAGGTGGGGAAAAGCCTTAATGAAGTTGAGAATGAATTTAATAAAGTAACCGGTGGATTTCATAAAGAGATCATTGATGAAATGTTTAAGGAGTTAAGTGATTTTATTCGCATAAAACCAAAACTGCCCGATAACAATAAAAATTTCGTAAGTTCCTCAGGATTAAGTATCTCAAATGAGGATAGCCGCGAAAAAATCATAAAAATAATAAAAAGAGAATCTGTTCATTCGGAGCTGGCTTTGCTGACACTTTATGTCTACAGACAGATGGATATGATCGACTGGCTCCCCTTCATTAAGGCAGCGATTGAGCGAAACCCTGTATGTTTTACTGATCTGACAGGAAAGAATAGTACAGAAGTTTATAACATCCTGACTGACTTACCTAATGTGTCAATATATGATGAAAAGAGGTTAGCGTTACCTGATGAGGTATGGAATTTTAAGCACGGTGATGGTATTGAAAAAGCCCTATTACTTGCTGATTTTCTTCTTCATAAGGATAAAACTATAAAAATATCTATTGAAATAGAAAACAAAAGAGTTCTTTTATTGTCGGACAGGAACAAATTTCAATTCACTTCAAATAAAAATCTCAGGAAATCGATTCAGATTACCGATAAGAGTTATATGATCGATTGACTATTTTCCAGGTCACTTAAATCCTTAAAGACATCTCAAGAGTGTTTAGACAAAATGCTCTATCGCAATACAATATCTTTAACTACTTCGCATCCGGCTTTTTCATTCAATTTTTCTTTGAGGGCTTCCCTTAGCATAAGTAACTCATTTCTGACAACAGATGAATTAAGATGGACATACAATGTATGGTCCTTAAAATAGATCTTTGTTGTACGGGAACTAATTGCTTTTCCAACAATTCCTTCCCATGAGCTTATTACTCCGACCTCATTAAGTTTTCCTCCGAGATTCATCTCACTGATATAATCCCGTAAAGCCTCTGCAATTGATACTGTCTTACTTCTTCTCATCGCTTTCTAATCCATTTTGAGATACCTCTTCCACCTGATTACCTGAAATATTAAATAGTTTATAATCAGTACTGTGTGAAGTCAATATATTCTGTAACCGACTCTGGTGTGTATCTGTAATAAATATCTGTCCAAATCGCTGATTGCCTACCAGTTTAATGATTTGCTCAACACGATCAGCATCAAACTTATCAAAAATATCGTCAAGCAATAAAACCGGAGGAAAGCCTGCTTTTTTCTTAATATAATCAAATTTTGCCAGTTTGAGAGCAACCAGATACGATTTCTGTTGTCCCTGTGAACTAAGTGATTTCACTGAAAAATCATTCATCTCCAGGATAAGATCATCTTTATGGATGCCGACAGTTGTATATTCCAGAAATCTGTCTTTGGCAATAGAATTCAAAAGTGCATCCTGGAAGTTACCTTCAGAAAGATGAGAACGGTATTTAAGTTTTACACTTTCCTTACCGGAAGAGATCATAGAATAATATTCCTGAAACACCGGAATAAGCTCATTTACCAATATATCTCGTTCACTAAAGACATAACTCCCATATTTAACCAGCTGAGCATCCCATATGGAAAGTACTTCGTTATCGAATCTGCCCGATGATCTGAAATCTTTCAGGAGCTTGTTTCTTTGCTGAAGAGCCTTGTTATAACGGAGTACTGAATCAAGGTATTCAGAATTATACTGGCTTATTATTTTATTTAGAAACCGTCGACGGTCTTCACTTCCCTCTGTAATAAGAGCACTATCGGCAGGAGACATCATTACAACAGGATATTTCCCTACATGGTCAGAAAGCTTTTGATACTCCTTGCCATTTCTCTTTAACAATTTTTGCTTTAGTTTTTGATATGCACAGTAAATCTGATCCTCCTCACCATTCATTGAAAATGTACCCTGAAGAATAAAATAGTCTTCACCATGCCTGATACTTATCCCGTCGATATTATTAAAAAAACTTTTTGTGAGAGATAAATAGTGAATTGCATCGAGAATATTGGTTTTTCCTACTCCATTGTTGCCAACAAAACAGTTTATTTTTGGAGAAAACTCAAGCTCATTAAGCTCATAGTTTTTAAAATTAGTTAATATCAGCTTTTTAAGATACATAAGACATGGAGGCAATAGTAAAAAGACAAAAGTAAAAAGTTAAAAAGCAAAAGGCAAAAACGAAAAGTGAAATATAAAAATCGTTTTAGGCTACTAAGTTAGAAAAAGATATGGACGAAAAGAACTCAACAGTCAAATGAAATGCTAAATAGCCTTGTTATTACATACAATTAATGTACTTATAATCTGACATATAGCAATATATTTATTTTTGATAAAATAAACATTAAACTAATTGTTTTATAATTACTTGAAAAAAATTACTTTTGCGGTGATAAATTTTGAAGGAAAATAGTAAAGACCAGTATGGCAAAGAAGAAAAAGGATGTAAGTCCACAGACGATCTCAACCGTTGAGGAGACTCTGACCAGAACAGAACAATTTCTTGAAAATAATTATAAAGCTCTGCTGATAGGCTTAGGAGTTATCGTTGTAATGGTAGGGATAGTATGGGTTACCAGGCTCTATCTCAATAATAGAAATGACGAAGCACAGTCGCAGATTTACCAGGCAGAGAGGTATCTTGAAATGGATTCTTTGAGTCTGGCATTAAATGGCGATGGTAACTACCTCGGATTTCTTGATATAGCCAAAGAGTATAAGCTTACAAATACAGGCAATTTGGCCCGGTACAGTGCAGGAATCTGCTACCTCCATTTAGGAGAGTACCAGGAAGCAATTGATTTCCTTAACAAATATTCTAAAAAAGATAAAGTTCTCGGATCATTAGCAATTGGAGCTACCGGTGATGCTTATATCGAACTGGGTGATCTTGATAAAGGTATCAATAAGTATTTAGAAGCTGCTGAATATGCTGAGAACTCATTTAACACTCCGTTATTCCTAATGAAAGCCGGTGAGATTTATGAATTAAACGGTAATTTTACTGATGCTTTAAAAGTATACGAAAGAATAGAGCTTAAATATCCTGAAAGTACAGAAGGAACTACTATTGAAAAGTATATTGCAAGAGTTAAGCTTCTCAAAAAGTAAATGTCATTATGAGCACGGTCAATTTATCAGATTACAATCCGGAAAATGTTCCAAATGCCAGGAAAATGCGTTTCGGAATTGTGGTTTCCGATTGGAATATGGAAATAACATGGTCACTGTTGGATGGTGCAGTAAAGACACTGAAAACTCATGGAGTAAATGATAAGAATATAATTGTGAAACATGTTCCCGGCAGTTTTGAGCTTACACTTGGGGCTCAATTCCTTGCTGAATATGATGATCTGGATGGTGTTATCTGTCTGGGTTGCATTATTAAGGGAGAAACACCACATGACACCTATATATGTCAGAGCGTAACACAGGGTATAACCCAACTAAATATGGAATATAATATACCTTTTATTTTTGGAATTCTCACAACTCTCACTGAACAACAAGCAATTGACAGGTCAGGTGGAAAAATGGGAAATAAAGGAGATGAAGCAGCTGTGACAGCAATTAAAATGGCAGCTCTTCAAAAAGAAATGGAAAGATAAGGCTATCTGAGTACCTTACGTACAAAAGCTACTGTAAAGTACGACATCATAAATACTCCCATAAAACCTTCCAAACCAGAGATTATCCTACTTAAACCCATTGGATAAACATCACCATAACCGATTGTAAAGAAGGTAATTCCACTGTGATAAAAAGACTGAAGTAAGGTCGATAAATTATCAGGATTCCCAACTGATGATACTGTTTTTCCTAGACCAGAAATATCGATAGAAAAATAGATCAAGCCAAAGCAAAACCAAAATACCACAACACTTAACAATACTCGCCCTGGTGATGTAGCATAAAGTCCAATCTTATCAAATACAAGCCACTGGAAGCCATGCGGAACATAGCTTGCAATCTTTATAATGCCTCCTTTTTCCTCCTGTTCAGATAGCCATGATTTCGCCTCATAACGTTTGAACATTATATATGCTTCGTCTTCATCTTCATACTTACCAGTTTCATTAAAATTTTCTTTCAGAATTCTGAATTGTTCAGCTTTCTGTCGTAAAGAGGTTTTATGCTGATTAATAATGATTTCTTTACATTTATTGAGCCTCCAATCAACATATAACTTTCCTATCAGCCTCATTCCCGACATGTCCAAAGTTTTAATAACTACAGAAAAGTCATAAGGTTCCATATCAATAATATCGCGGACAATAGTATCAGAGATATCGAGCAATCCTGTTTTAGCCAAACGCAGATCAAAATAATGATCGAGATGACACGATTTAAATGAGATAGTATGAAAAGACGACTCATAAAAACTCACGTTTCCATCTCCAAACTCAGTCCTCTCAAAACTGACATCTGTATCTCCCATCTCCATAAGATTGAAGCTTTTAGGCCCCGAACCCATTGCCGCCTTTTTAAACTGAATCTTTGCTGCTTTACATGATGCCCCCTCAAAGGTTACCTCTCCGTTTCCAAATACAGATCGATTGAAATTTATTCTGCCAGAGCCAAAATCAACCGTTCGGAAGTCAACACGACTATTCCCAAACTCAGTTCTTTCGAACATAATTTCACAATCACCAAAAACTGAATAATGGAAATCTACTTTCCCACCTAATATCCGGGTGACTTTAAAATTAAACCGACCGCTGTTAAATCGTGTATTTATGAATAATAATTCCCCGTTATTAAATTCGGTATTTGCAAAACTGACCTCCCCGTTTCCAAACTGAATATCCTGAAAATCCTTTATACCATCATTTATAATGGCATTTTTAAACAAGAAATCACCTTCACCAAAGACAGATCCGGTAAATTCAATATTTCCATCTCTGAATAATGTATTTGAAAAGATCACATTACCTTTTCCAAACGTAGACCCGTTAAAAAGAACTTTCCCTTTTGCAAAATGGCTGCCATCGAAGCTTACTCCACCATCTGAGAAGGAAGCATATGCAAAATCAGTAGAAATTTTGGCTTCAAAAAATGCATTTTTTGCAGAAAAACCTTTGATTGGAACATGCTCTTTCTTTTCAATGCCATTACGCCTTCTGAAGGATGAGAGAGAGAACTCCGAAATATAATAATTATCAAGAATAAGATTATTTCCCTCCTTAATCATGTCATATAGCTGATTCATCTCTGCAACACCAAATAACTCCGATCCAATCTCTTCTCCCTTTTCATCAAAAAATGTTATGATAGCAGTACGTGAACAGGTTCTTCCATCATCAGCAATAAATTTTACACTCTTAATCTCAATATTGTAATTTGTATAACCAGTTATCATTTATTTTATTTTAGAAAAGTAAAGCCAAATTATAAAAAAAAACGACAAGTAAAATAATTATTGATCAAGCTTATCGCATACACAAAGAGATATAAGGACAATAAGAACATTTCCCCCTGATATCGCTAGTCTTGGTAAAGGGTTCATTGTTACTGAAAATTATATTAATCACTTTTTTAAGATTACACATAAATTCATCTCTAACCGACTCGTAATCAGCAATCACCATCTCACTTTTACTTTCAGTTTTAATTCTTAGTTTATCGCTTAATGGCCCTCCTGATAATTTCTTAATATTATATATTGATGGATGCACAATGGATGCCTGGTTTTTAATCAGATATGCTTCACAGTAAAGTAAAGTCTGAAGCCAGCCATCAGTATCCTTTTTTCTGTCATCAACAAACATATCTTCCAGCGAATTTACGAACTCTGCAACAGTACCTGTTTTGTAATCAACAATCCGGGTAACTCCATTAACTACATCAACCCTATCGACCTTCCCGCCTGTCAGTATTTCCATTTGCGATCCATTCGACATGATCGATACCGGGAAGTTGAATGATTCTTCAAGATTTAGAACTGTCAGAGGGGCCAGTGTAAGGTCAGCATAGAGAACCCTTAGAAGATATGTCATTAATACATCCCTGACTATCAGTTCATTTCCACCTATTAAAGCATCACTCCCCCTATTGAATTTTTCACTAATAACGTCATTTGTAACCTTTGCAAGCAATTGTTTATTTCTGATGATTGAATCAATCACCTCTTCAGTTATAACCTTACCAACGAAATCCTGGTAGAGGTGTTTCAATATATCATGCAGGATGTTACCCAGCATTGCCGGATCAATATCTGATGTGACCCTCTCCGGTTCCTTTAACCCGTTAATATAACGGTAATAGAACTTCATCCTGCAACTTAACCAGGTATTGATTGCAGAGGGAGAAAGTACTCTTCTATTACTCTTTTCCAGAAACTGAGATTTCAACCGCAAAATATGATCCTCAGTTCTGTCAATCTGGTCACTAATTGACCCGGGTGTTTTTATTTCAAAATTCAGATTCAGAAAATCAGGTTTCATCTCCGTTTCATATTTCATCTGAATGAGAAATCGGCTCATCTCCCCGCTTCTTAATCCTTCAGTATTGGAATTATATGTGAATGTAACATTTTCTGCTCTGTGAAGAAGACGGTAAAAGTGATAGGCATATATTGACTCCTGATGATTGACAGAAGGAAGGCCAAAGGCATCCCGAAGACTAAATGGAATAAATGATGAACCTGCAGAAACAGCAGGCAGAACACCTTCATTTACCGAAAGAACAACCAGATTCTTAAAATCCAATGCCCTTGTTTCCAATATACCCATAATCTGAACTCCCGATAAAGGTTCTCCGGAAAAAGGAACAGATTGAATCCTTAACATCCTGTCAAGTATCCTGATATAGGTATCTGTAGTAAAAACGACATCAGAACTATTAATAATTGTCTCCAGCCTGTTTATCGATAAGACTACCCTGTAAATAAATTCATTAATTATATTATGCTGAACCTGGTTGATATCTTTACCATCATCCGTTTTTTCAATATTTGAAGCAATTAGTGAAAGAATATCTTTAAAATAATCCGAGAGTAAAAAGGGAGTATCAGGTTTACCAAAGACTCGTGACAAATGCGCCGACCTGGCAAAATAATCAGACGGTACCCAAATAAGATTACTTAAGGTTATATCGCTTATTATATCTCTATCTGATTCATTCATCAAATCGGACATTAACGTGTGCTTAAGAATGCATATAACATTCTTATAGCTGAATCGGACGATATTTTTTGTAATAATGGCAGATCTCTGCAGATCCATAAGATGCTTCACCAGAGTATATACAAGAGTCTGTTTAAGGGGATATCCCATTGTAATATTGATATCACCTATATTCTCAGGAAGACTTGTAAGTACAGGCATCAACAGGTTCTCATCTGCCAGCACTACGGCTGTATGATGAGCATTCTCTGAGGTAAGACCAGGGATCTCCCCAATCAGGCTTGCTATCAGTTTTACCTGTGCTACATCTGATGAGGTGTCAATAATACGGCGGGAAACATTTTTTGGTTCGGTTGAAAGCAATGTATCGTAACTCCATGTGGAAGGCATATCATTACCAAATATTTTCAGGTTGTCACGCAGGAAAAAGCCGGCTGAATTAAGCCTGGCTCCCTTGATATAAGAATTGTCAAAATCCCAGTAAAAGCGGGCTTTACCTGCTTTTTTAAAACGGGTCATAATAACTTTCTCACATTCGTTTAGCGCATTGAAGCCAATAAAATGAACCATTTCCCATGCTGTTTCTGGTAAAATCTCCTCATCAGGGTTTTCAGCCAGCTCCCTGAATATCATTCCTTCAAAGGCCAGATTTTGTTCTTTCAATAAGCTTTTAAATCCTGAATAAAGATCATTAAGAATTGACCATATACTTAAAAACTCTGTTTTTTCACTGGTAGGCTTATCCGGACTAAAATTTATCCAAAATCTTCTAATAATCGCGATCTGTGATTCAGTCAGTCCCCCAAACTGTTGATCGATGTTTTTAATATCCAGTATATTACGAAACAGAAGTGAAGAATCAACCAGATACTTGTCAACATCATCAAAATCATTTAAAAGCATATCACCCCAGAAGTAAAACTCGTCAAAACTCTCTGGTGATTTTTTTAGTTTTCGATATATCTTATATAGTTCAAAAAGAAGTATTTCATTGCCAGCAACCTGAAGAGAGGAATATGATCTGAATAATTCATTAATCGTAAAAATCGATGGTGTCCAGACCGGTGTTTCAATTCTTGCTGCCAGGTATTTAAGAAAATATAAACCAGCTCTCCTGTTTGGAAAAACCAGACAATGACGGTTCATCTTGTTACCAAACTCACTATGAAGTGACCGGGCTATTTTTTCAAGAAAATACTCCATATATAAAAAATAATGATGTCGGGCATCTGGCGTCTGGCGTCTGACAAAAATTTAAGTTATCAAATTTAATTAAACCAAGTTAGTTGACCACGAATAAATCAATATATTTGTTTCCAATCAAAAACATCATCATATGAGCAGGACAGGAATATTTTTAATTTTGACTTGTACATTAATAATTACAGGAAGCTGCCAATCTAACAGTAGTTTTCCGGAAGGAACAGAAAAGATATTTGAAGAGACAATTCAAAACGGAAAAGTATCAAATGAGGGTTATAACCGTTGTTTGAGATTTGTACATGGATGGCTTGAGCTGGCAGATTCCGCTACAGGGCTGATACCACGGAATATTAATGATAAAGAGAGTCAAGATATCTGGAATGCAAAAGACTGTGCTGCAGACAATTATCCATTTATGGTATTAATAACAGCGTTATGCATGGGAAGGAAACCTGATATTTGATAAGAAAAGACATTCTGAATTTATGCATCTTCCAATTGACTGGACCAGGATTAACCAGTTCCCGGAATATTTTACAGTGGAAAAGGAAAAAAGCTATTCGATAGCATCAGAAAATAACCGTAAGGAGAAGGTAATAGACGGGGCATTGCTTCGTGAGGGATATCCTGTTAAAGTTAAGAAAGGAGAGACCATTAAGTTACTTGTAAGTGAAGTCAAAACAAAGAACATTTGAAATAAGAATTAAGAAGTTATATCAATTCGCTATACGTTTGTTCTTCATTCTTTTTTCTTTCTACTTTCTACTTTCTACTTTCTACTTTCTACTTTCTACTTTCTACTTCATACTTCATAAAGTCTCCCTTGCCACGTATTAAGCTCTTTGAGACGGTTTTCAATAAGACTAACTATCTGATCGGTTCGTTTTTTACCCCACCCCTCGCCTGTTAAAAAACGTGGCGGTGCTTCTCCGGTAAAGCGTTCAACGACAATAGAAGGATTAAGCCGTTCAAGAAAACTGATAAAGAATTCGAGATACTCTTCCCAGCTAAAGAGCTCAAAATCACCAGGATTATCCTTAAATTCCTTTCCCATTGTTGTTCCTCTTATTATCTGAAGCTGGTGAAACTTCACGGTTGTTAGTGGTAACCGGGAGATTAGAGTGCTCTGATTTAACATCTCTTCCCGTGTTTCGCCCGGCAGACCAAATATGAAATGAGCACCAGTTTTAATACCCAATTCAGCTGTTCTCTCAACAACCTTTACAGCATCTTCATATGTATGCCCCCTGTTGATCCGGCGAAGCGTTTTATTGTAACAAGACTCTATTCCATACTCAACGGCGAGATAACAACTCCGGGAAAGTTCCTTCAGGTAACTAAGTTTCTCATCATCAACACAATCAGGTCTGGTTCCTATTATAAGTCCTACAACATCAGGATAATTAAGTGCTTCCTCATAAAGACCTTTCAATACATCCAGAGAGGCATAGGTGTTTGAATAGGCCTGAAAATAAGCAAGATATGAGACTGCTTCAATATACCTCCGCTTATGAAATTCTATACCTTCCTCAATCTGTTGAGACACTGATTTTTCAGGGATACAATAGGAAGGATTAAATGCATCATTGTTACAGTATGTACACCCCCCGGATCCTAAGGTTCCATCGCGGTTAGGACAAGTGAAGCCGGCATCAATGGAAACCTTCTGCACCCGTGCGCCAAAGATGTTCCTGAAATAATTTGAGTAGGCATTGAATCTGCGTTCATGTCCCCAGATATACACTGCTTCTTCTTTTTTAGATCCTGACATATTACACACCCTAAACAGATACTACTTTGTTTTTATCAACATACCATATTATGGCTTCGATGTTGATATATCCCATATCTACGAGCAAACGGCGGTACTGGTCCACTTGTTCTGCATAGTGAGGATTTTCCTCGCCGAATTTAAAATCTATGATTATGGTTTTTCCATCTTTGAATATTACTCTGTCAGGTCTGCGTATGTTACCTGATGGCAATAAAATACCAGCTTCAGTAAGCACATCGTTTCCATGCTGAAACCACTCCGCCACCTGAGGTGTACTTATGAGTGAGTTAATCTTCTTTTCTATGTCACCCGATTCTTCTTCCGGCAGCTTACCTTCCAGAACCAGTTTTCTGATAGCAGGTGAGATATCATCCGGAGTATTAATCACTTCAAACACTTCATGCATGAGTTTTCCATAGTTAATCTTTCTCCTGACCTCAATCATGTCAGATGAAAAATAATTCTCACCATGCAGCTTCAGCTTCAATGACCCTATCATCTGACTAACAGAATATTTTGAAGAGATAATATTTGTATTATCAGCTTTTTCTCTTCTATTTTCAGGGATCTCTCCATATTCGAATACCCGGCTATCATTATTGTAGTGAGTATTCAGATCAAATTCAGCCACTTCCGTATTACTACTACTCAAAGTGAAGGCATTTTTTAAAACACTGGCAATTGTACTATCTGACCTGGGATTATCAACCGAAAAACCATATATGGCCTCTTTCGCCCTGGTAAGGGCTACATATAAAAGGTTAATATTATCGAGATAAACCGAATATTTTTCTTCTTTATAATAATCATCAAAAATAGTATTGGACAGCTCCCTGCTATACTTTACAGGAACAATTCCCAACTCATTAAAGGGTGGTATTGACGGCTTAACCCATAATATTGTCTGCTTTGATGGCATATGGTCGAGATTCCATGAGAGGAAGGGCAAGATAACAACTTTAAATTCGAGCCCCTTGGATTTATGGATCGTCAGTATTCTCATGGCATCCTGATTACCGGGCAATACAACTGATTTTTTTATTCCGGTTTTTTCCCACCAGTCGAGGAATGATTGAATATCTGCATTTTTATTACCGATAAAACTCACTATATAATCCTGAAAAGTATTAAGATATGCAACGTTCCATGTATAATCACCAAGCCCGAAGAAATTTATTATACCTTCAGTTGCTTCAAACAGTGACATCTGTTTCACCCTTTCGAGAAAATCTTCATATCCTTCAGGAAAATAGCCCTGCGATTCCTCTATTAACTTATCGCTGTAGAGAGGTGCTTTGTCAGCATTATCATCACCTTTTGCCATGAGATAAAACCTCAGCATCAAAGCTCTGTTTATCATATCAGTCGGGTCATTTACCACAGATATTACAGCAATCATGAATATAATTACCGGTGAGTTTGATAGTAATAATGAATCGTTAGAAACTACATTAAAGTTATAGGGTTGATTTTGTCGATCAGGAAGATCATTACTATAGTCGATAAGGGTTTTCAGAACCTGCGCCCCCTCTCTTCCATCTCTTACTATAATACCAATATCAGAAGCATTATAACCCTTGTCCTGAAATAATTCGATTACACCCGGAAGGCGATCGAGAACTGTTTCAGTCCACTTTTGTTCACGGCTATTATCAATGAATTCCATTCTTACATAGCCACCTTCTGACTTTCCCGGGTCACTCTGAACCGCTTCAGAATAAAGAATCCTGAAGCTCACCGGAAGTTTGTCTCCGGATAGTACTTCATCTATCTGTTGAGGGATGTTTGTAAAGAGTGTATTATTGAATCTGATAATATTTGAACGGCTTCTCCAGTTAATTGTAAGGGGTTCACTTAAAAACCTTTCATTATCAACCATGGTATTAAGCAGTGAACTGAGTATCTGCCAGTCGCTGTTCCTCCAGCGGTATATTGACTGTTTTATGTCACCCACGACGAGGTTATCACAACCCTCTGCCATGCTGTTATCGATCAATGGTCTGAAATTATTCCATTGAATTGTTGAAGTATCCTGAAACTCATCGATCATGAAATTTTCGTACCGGTTACCTACCTTTTCATAAATAAAAGGAGACTGGTCCTCACTGGTAATGAGGCTCAGAAGTTCACCAGTATCTGAAATGAGAAAACTATTTTCAGAATTCGTTATATAATGAACATTTTTCAGGACGTCTGAAAGGATCCCCAGTGCATAAATATTTGACAGAATACTTTCAGCACTCTTGTATTCAATAAGATTATCGTCAAAATAATGAATTGCTTCCTTAAGAGTTTTATCTAAACCATTGTTTAGTGCAGCCTGTAGTTGTGGCGCCACAGTCCCTGTAGACCACCGGGGAGGATCTTCCTCTATCGACCGCACATAACTATTAGGATCTTTCACTACACCCGAAACAAGCAGCCTTATATACCGTGGTACACCTTGTCCCTTTCGGTAAAACATATCATCTGACAATTCAAATTCAGAAAACATTGTCTCAGCTATCTTACCATAGTCACATAACTGTTTCTTAAATGAAGAAAATATCGATTTGATTTTTTCTATGTAACTCAGAAGAAATTCTTTATTTTCAAGATTTGACCTATCATCTGTGGAGAGGATCTTGAATTTTTCTTTAAATAACTCCTCTGAAAGCTTTATAATACCATCTTTCAGATTCCAGCTCTTCTCTTCATCAATATTAGCCTTTGCATATTTAATCAGCCACTCTTTAAGCTGATTGTCAGATGAAGCTGATGCAATCATCTCATCAACGGCAGCAGAGAGTATTGTGGAATGATCAAGCTCGATATCAAACCCGGAATACAATCCAACCTCCCTGGCAAATGCCCGAAGGATCTTTTGAAAGAAGCTATCAATTGTAGAGACAGAGAAACGGGAAAAATCGTGAAGAATTGAATTTAGTATCTCTTTAGCCTCATTTCTGATCCACTCTTCCGGTTTATTTGTTGTTTTAAGTAATCCGGATAAATATTCTGATTTCTCTCCAATTGCCAGCTTATGCAGATTATCAAGAATCCTGCTTTTCATCTCAGCAGTCGCTTTATTCGTAAATGTAACTGCAAGAATCTTCCTGTAGTTAAACCTTGACCTGAACAGACTTGTAATATAAATACCTGTTAATGTGTAGGTTTTACCAGATCCTGCTGATGCACTGTATATGGTAAGTGTTCCGTTTCCCATGGTTGGATAAAGTTACTGTTTTTTTGCCCCCAAACCCCCTAAAGGGGGCTTAATATATAGGTGCAAACAGGCAGTCTTGTGCTTCGCACTGTCTTGCTCACTTCGTTCGCTTGTCGTGAGGTCGTTACATCTCCCATTCTCCCTCTCTTTCCTATAAAGCCCCTGGAGCCTCTATAGTATTTAAAGCCTTTTTATATAACTTTGCAATGTGAGAGAAAAAGTAGTCATAGGATTGTCAGGCGGTGTTGATTCAAGCGTTGCAGCATGGGTTCTGAAGGAACAGGGATATGATGTTATTGCCCTGTTTATGAAGAACTGGCACGATACTACCGGTCTTCTTCAGAGTGAATGCCACTGGGAAGATGACCTCATGTTTGCTACTATGGTGGCTAAAAAAATTAACATTCCATTACATGTAGTTGACCTTAGTGGGCCATATCGTCAGAAAGTAGTTGATTATATGTTTGCTGAATATGAGAAGGGACGAACACCAAATCCGGACGTATTATGTAACAGGGAGATAAAATTTGATTCCTTTGCAGAGGAAGCAAACAGACTTGGGGGTGACTTCGTTGCAACAGGTCACTACTGCAGAAAAGAAATAATAAGTGTCAATAATACACTTATTCACAGACTACTGGCAGGAAAAGATTTAAATAAAGATCAGAGCTATTTCCTTTGTCAGCTTAGTCAGGAGCAGCTGGCTAAAGCATTGTTCCCTATTGGAGATCTCACCAAGCCTGAAGTAAGGAAGATTGCTGATAAGCTTGGATTAGCTACGGCCCAAAGGAAAGATTCCCAGGGGATATGCTTTGTCGGAAAGGTACATTTGCCTACGTTTCTGCAACAGAAACTGAAAGCAAAAAAGGGAGATATAGTTGAGATAGTTGAAAGGGTTGAAAGGGTTGAAAGGGTTGAAGGATTGCCTGATGGAAACGCTAATGAAGAACTGTTGTTGTCAATGACTGAACCATTCAAATATAATCCGGAATCCGGAAAAATAATTGGAACGCATAACGGTGCACATTTCTTTACTATTGGTCAGAGAAAAGGGATGAATATCGGAGGATATAAGGAGCCCCTGTTTGTAATAAGTATTGATGCAGGGAAGAATATTGTTTATGCAGGAGAAGGACATGCACATCCCGGATTAAACCGAAAAGGACTGTTTATCAGGCAAGATGAGACCCATTGGGTAAGACCGGATTTAAAAATGCAAGATAGTGAAAGTCGGGACTATATGGTAAGGATAAGGTACCGTCAGCCCTTACAAAAAGCAAGGCTATTTTACAGGGAAAAAGGGATATATATCATCTTTGACAAACCACAGAGGGGTATTGCTCCAGGACAGTTTGCTGCATGGTATTATGGTGATGAGGTAATTGGGTCGGGGGTGATTGACAGGTAGATGACGCAGGGCACAGGGCACAGGGCACAGGAAGCAGGGCAAGTTTTTATAAAGTTTGCCGGTTCCAAAGGATTGCTTGGCGGTAGAAGCAATCATAAGACACCATTCAATCAATCAGTAACATGATTGAAAAGAAGGTTTACATTTGGATCGGGAACGATAACAGAATCACTTTTTGACTTTACAATAACCTTTGTAACTCTATCGTTAACAGGTATATTTACGATCTTTTCCTGTGAGGAATCTTTTATAAGAAGTTCCAGGTTAAATTCAAATAGTTTCTCCTGTTTCTGTTCAACATATACCTCAATTGTTCCCTTTTTCTTTCCAGTCTCATGCCATATCTTCAGTTCGGGCTGTCCCGAAGTATAGAGCCATTGCTGAAAAAACTTATCCAGATTCCTGCCACTAACTTCCTCCATAACATTTTTAAAATCTTTAGTGAGTGCATTGGAATTGTAAAAACGTTCATAATATAATCGTAATCCTTTCATAAAAACATCATCTCCAAGTTTATTTCGAAGCATATGCAATACCCACTCTCCTTTTTGATACGAATTGGTACTTAACAGGTCCATCAGATTTGTTATGGTCGTATCAATTACAGGTTTTGAATTTGTATCATAATATCTTAAAACCTTTTCCCTGGCTGATCTCATATCGGACTCAAGCCTTGCACGTCCCTGAAATGACTCAAAATAGAGGGAGGTCATATAGGTTGCAAAACCTTCGCTCAACCATATATGATGCCAGTCATCCTCTGTTACACAATTCCCAAACCATTGATGGGCTATCTCGTGCGCTATAAGTCTCTCTGCCTTGCCCAAGCCTGTTACGGAACCTTCGGAGTAAAAAATCGCACCGGCATTTTCGAGACCACCATAGATTGTCTTTGATTGAACATTTGCAAGTTTTTCATAGGGATAAGGTCCGATTATACCGGAGTAATATTCCAATGGTCTGACAGCTACTGCATAATCAGAGAAACCCTCATTACGGTTTTCCGGATAGACCCATGACCATACAGGAATATCATTTACCGTTCCGGCTAATTGTTTTGCAAAAGCAGCAGCTCCAAAA
>Ga0307377_10000826_pt1 | contig 41036 bp, 58 predicted proteins | sample TR3MG_FD_202535 | JGI IMG/M metagenome (GOLD analysis project Ga0307377, IMG submission 202535) | Soil microbial communities from Risofladan, Vaasa, Finland - TR-3 | ecosystem: Environmental > Terrestrial > Soil > Coastal area > Acid sulfate soil | place: Finland: Risofladan, Vaasa | collected...
ATCGTAAACTCAGAAGTTGGTAGTTTGTTTTGATATCCAATTCTTAATAAATAATCACTTAAAAAAGACCCTATATATTCTGTTGGAATATTTTTGTCAATTGTAATGTTACTTATGTTCCCAATAGGTAGGTCTATTCCATCTAATATTCTTTTAGATATCTCTACTGTAAGGTCTTTCTTCTCTTCTAAGTTTTTTAGGCTTTCTATTGGTAAATCAAAAACATTATCTAAGTCTTTAGCATTAGAAATTATTATATCTTTACTAGAATTTAAAAATCCCTTAAATTCTATTAGTAAATCTTCGTCTGATATAGCTTTTATAAGATGTTCTAACGGTATATTGTGCGTAGCTATTATAGGAGATAGAAACTCTAAATTCAAATCGCTTTGAGATTCAAAAGAACCTACATACCCAATTACTATATCTCTTTTTATGGTAGCAAAACCAATATTAGCAATTAATAAATCTCTGTTAGCTTCAGTTCCAACGAGTGTTTCTATTCTTAAATCGTTATCATTAATAACTTTGTTTATATGTTCAATCGGTATCTTGTTGTCTATCGAAACATTACTAATATACCCAATAGGCAAATCATTGTCTATCGTTCTGTTTCTTACGTTCTCTATTAATATGTTTAATAAATAATTATCTTGAGTTAAAGATTCTATAGACAAATCTTTAGTGATTTCTAGTTTTGTAAAATATTCTATAATGATATCTTTACTAGAATTCAAAAATCCCTTGAATTCTATTAGAGATATTCTATCAGAAGCTAGTTTTATAATACTTTCTAATGGAATACTTTGAGTAGCTATTACAGGTACTAAGTATTCTATCTCTTGATCTTTATTAGATTCAAAAGTATTAAGATACCCAATAATTATATCTCTTTTTATATTTTGAGAACTAATATAACTTATTGGTAAGTCTTTAATATTTTCAAAAGAGCTTAGTGTTTCTAAGGGAATATTTTCTGAAGAAATTAATCCAACCATCCACTCTAGCAAAGTATCTACAGAAGATTCTAAAGAATAAATATTTTCTATATAGACATCTTTTGTGCTATCTCTGTTAACATTGTTTTCTATCGGCAAATCTGATTGTTTTTCTACATAAAAAGCATTCTCTATAATGCTGTTTTTATAAGAAGACATAAAGCCAGACCATTCAGATAAAACTTCTTTTTTAGATTCTATAGAATAGATATTTTCAACATGTGCGTTTCTTATAACTGTTGGCCATCCACTGAAACAAGGCAAAGTATTAAAAGAAAAACAATAAGAAAGAACAGCGTCTACAGTAAATAAATCCGATGTAGTTCCTAAAAGAGAAGCTTTTACTTGGAACCCCTTAGCTTCTATTCCCTGTAAAGAAACAGTAGGTTCGCTACCCCATTTATATTCGTTGGCTTTAGAAAATGAAAAAAGAGGGTATCCAACTACACCAACATATCCATCCCAATAATAAAAATCTCCCTTTATAGAATAGCTTCCAGGAGTTAATCCAGAAAAATAAGAAGTAGAAATTGTTGTTCCTCCAGTAGCACTATCTATATATACATAAGCAGAGTCTAAATAATTATCAACGCTATATGGCGTTCCTTCTGAAATCCACAATTTTATTATAGCATTACCTGTTCCGGTAGTTTCTTCTACTGGTTTAACAACTTTCACTCCTATATCTATTCTATGAATAGTAGAAGTGCTTGTATAATATAAAATATCAGGAACAGCATCATAAGAAGAAGAAGAATCAGCACTAAATACTCCATAACTATCTTTAAAAGAAGTAAATGGATAGATATCAGAGTTAGTAATATAATCTCTTATGTATATGTTGTCTACATAACTTTCTCCGGGAGATTTAAATCCTATTCTATCAAAACTCGTTAAAGACCCATAGCGATCGTACATTATTGGGTCATTGTTAACCTCTAAACCACATCCATAATCAGTTATATATATATCAAATCTAAAGAAAGATTGTGTACCCACTCTTTTACTTTCGTTATAATTAAACCCAGATGAATCTATCCAACCAGCATATAAACTTACTGGTTGCAAAAGAGCAGAAAAAGAAGAATCAAAATCACTTACACTTCCTTCGCCAACTCCAAAAGAACCCCAATTAGTTACTCCGGCTGTAAATATCCACATCCAGCCAGAAACTAATTTATTAGAAAGGGGAGAAGAAGAAGAGATATAAGTTATTCTTGAGTCTGTCCCATCCCCACCAGCAGAAGACATACAAATACTTTTTTGACCTCCTACTATATGATTAGCATGTTTTGGTGGACTAGAGTATATTCTCGCTATACCAGAATCTAAAACCCAATCACTAACATCTGCTAAATTTGAACCTTCTTTGGCTGTTTCTATATTATTGTTCCAATAATATACATTATTTGGATTAGATAGCGGTCTTGATTCTTCATTTTTATTCCCGAAATAAACATAATAATCATAGTCACCAGATACTTCATTTGCATTGACAGTATCTACAACTTTAAATTCTACTTTAGTGTTATCGTAATTAGAATAATCTATTAATCTATCTATTTCATAGCCAAAACTAGCACTTCCATAATATAATCTTAAATCATTTGCGCCACTCAAGTTTAACCCGTATTCTTCACCGACAGGATAATAAAAAACATCTTGTCCTGAACACCATACCAGTTCTATTGTGTCGTTAGAAGTGTGTTCTTTATGTGAAATAATAGGAACTCCTATATAACTATTTTGTGTAAGTGGCTTATAAGACCATGATCTTCCATTGTCCATACTATAAAATTCATATATCTCTGAACCAAATCTTTCTTCATGACTAGAGTACAATATTTTTATGTTCTTATTTAATCTATAGCATTTAATATTAGTTCCTACTTCTATAGCAACTCCAAACTCTACTGCTTCTGCACTATCTTTTGTCCAAGTGCTACCAGTACCAGGAACAGTTGACCAAATAAAGCTTTTTTCAAAATAAGAAGTATCTAACCCAAGAGAAGAAGAATAATAGTCTATACTATCTTGTCTTAAAAATGCTTGTGCTGTACCCGCAGTACTATAAAAAATACCGGAAACACCTACTTCTTGTATTTTATAAGCACTAAAAGATTGAGTTGTATGCCACCCATCTGGCAAAGTAAGACTATCAGTAAAAGAAGAAGTATCTCCTGTGCTTCCATCTATAAAAGTACTGTAATTAACAGCGTCTACTGTTTCATTTATTGCTGCCCAAGCATTAGTCGAACCAGTAATGTCAAAATCAGAATAAGTACCAGTAGATACAGGATAAGCGATCTTTGTAGAAATACCATTTACAACTGTATAAGCTCTTATGTTTCCGTCTCTGTCGATATTGCTAGCTACTCCGCTTCTACCAACACGCATGAAAAATCCAAATTCATCAGATAAATTTGTATGAACCCAGCTATCAGAAGAAGCTCTTGCTACAAATAAAGATGTTTCTTCTGTTTCATGATTTAAACTAATTGGTTTTTGTTCATAAAATATAATAGGATCTCCACTATTAGTAACTACTAAATTATGAACGAATTGAACAGTTTGATAATCTGGGAGTGACGATCTATATCTTTCGTCAAGAAAAGCAGTAGAAAAAGCAACAGAACTTACAACAAGTTCATCTATATAGGCATTGCCTTGATCTCCAAACCAAAATTTTGCAGGATTATGTCCTGTTCCAGGAATACCACCAGTGATACTAGATATATCTGTTTCTTCAGAAGATACAACTTCTCCATCTAAATAAACCCAAGCAACATCTCTATCTCTGTCTACTACTAAAGCCGAATAATGCCATTTATTATCTGTAACATAAGTATTCGCTAAAACTGAAGAAACTACATTAGAACCATCAGATAGTCTAAAGGTTAATTTTCCTCTATCTGGAACAGAATCAGATATGTTCCCATAACAAAATATATAGCCGGGGACTCCCCCATCACCTAGAACAGTACACTCTGCAAGAACAGAATAAGTAAGACTAGAAGTAGCAGCATCAGAGCTACATTTAAAAATTACTTCAATAGTAAAAGAGTGAGCACTGCCTCTTAAGGCGGTGTTGTTTCCCTCATAAACTACATATGCATCTGGATCTGTTGTGACTAAATAAGAAGTATTCCCATTTTCTGTTATCCCTTTATATCCAGTATAAACATCGCCCGTATTATGCAAAGAATGACTTTCTCCTGCATAAGCACCATTACTAGAATCAGCACTAGAACCATCAGTACATTTCCAATGACCCACAGAAGAACTTAATAAAACGTCTAAAGTAGATGATGGAGGCTTATATTCTTGAGATAAAACAACTGAATTAATTGGATCATCACCCATTGGAGAATAATCGGCAAATGTAGCTACTGTTGTACCAACATGCGTTCCATCTAAACTTTTCCAAAGTCTAAATCCAGGAGCAGTATCCCAATCGTCAGTTAAAGTAGTATCATAATCTGAATAAGCATACCATATGCCTTTTGGTTCTGTGTAGCCGATGTTAATAGTATATGCAACATGAAGTCTATTAATTGATTCTTCGTATCTCATACCGTAACAATAAGCCCTTCCCACAGAAGAAGAGTCGGTAGCGTTTATAAAGTACAATGGACTTGTCCAAGAATGTCCAGTATCAGCAGTATAATGCATAACATCGCATAGTTGACTAACATAATCTGGTGTTGCCCTGTTATACATATAGACTCTGTTATAATCAGGCACATTCCATAAAACGGGATAAGAACCTGGAGGAGAAGGAGCAGAAAAAGTTTTTGGATAGGGTAAACCATCTGCCGGATTAATCCAAGTATTAGTCTGGGTGTCTGTAGAAAGAGAACCAGACTGATTGGCAAGTCTTGATCTCCATAAATTAACATTCCCTGGATGACCACTATAGGCGACATAAATAAATCCAAAATTATCAACCGTAATAGATGGGAAAAAATGTGAGTCTATTTTTGTTCCAGAATTAGCTATTTTATATGGTTCTCCCCATTCACCTGTGCTATGATCTTTTGTAACAATCCAAATCCATGCATACCCATCAGCAATATCTATTTCTCCCCAATATACTACGTGGGTTTTACCGTTAAAATAACAAATATGATGTCCGCCAGAAGCTTGAATAGATTCATTAAAATATCCGTTACTTGCTATCTTTTCTCTATTCCCAGTTTGAATATTAAAAGATTGAGTATAGCCTGTTGGTATTACTGGATGAGGGGTATCCCATAATAGTTTATATCTATGAGTATAATTATCGTCTACCCATTTTCTATCGAACCCGCTAAAAGTAGAAGTATAAGACCAAGGAGAAACAGCAGAAGAATTTTCCCATTGAATTGCCCAATAGTATTCTTTGTCTGTTTCTAAAACACCGTATCCATAAGCAGTAGAATATTCAACTACTTCAGAAATCATTGGTGTTGAATCAGCACTTCCCCATAAATCTGCTATTCCAGCAGCAAAGCTATTTACAGTAGCAGTCATATCAGAATTTTCACAAACTACAACATTAGCTGTTCCAACTCTTTCTGGAGTAGAACTAGAGTTTACAAAGCTTGCTTGAAATCCAGGAATTTCATAAGCATAAGATGGGTTTTGTTCGTAGCCTACTAGAAGAGAAGTAGGGGCAGATAAAGCAGTATCTCCTTCTCCCGTATAGTCTATTGTGTAATATACTTGGGTAACATAAGCATACTTCCTAAAGTTACCTTGAAAAATAGGAACAAAAATACCAAATTGTGCATCATTTAAAGCTGATTCTGTCCATGCCCCACCTCCTGGAGCAGTAGCATAAGTTTCTGTATATGTTTGATATGCGATACTTCCAGCAGCAGCAGTAGACCCATATTCTATTTGAGTCCCACTAGAATTACATTTAAAAGTTTGAGGATGTGGAGATAGTGGAATACTAGTCAGTCTAACTCTAAAATATACCGTTACAGAATTAATGTTGTCAGTACCAATATTGCTAATATCAAATTCAAATGAATAATTATTTGAAGCTTCTTGACCACCCGCTATAGACATTTCCGTAGTAGTATCATCTGGTGATCCTGCAGGATCATCTATGTCAGTATAGTCTCCAGACCAATAGATAGAATTAAGAACGCCATCTGCTGAAGCATATACAGGATTACTAATAGCCATTATATATTCTCGCTAATTTCATCAATCTCTTTAGTCAAAACATCTATATATTTCAAATGTCTAACTCCGTCTTTTTCATAACCTATATTATACGTCAAACTAACAGGTATAGCAGTCCCTTGAGTATTGCACTTCAATACGTTTCTCTTAAAATATACGGTTTTAGCTTTAGGGGGAACGATGTATTCGTAACTGGGGAAGTCTTTTGAGTGAGATATTAACTTAATAATCTTCACATTTTTGTGTTCGCTAGGAACTCCAATTTTTGGTTGACAAACAGTAGAGTTGTCTTCCAAAACTAATTCCCAATGATAAATAAAATGTAGTTTTCTCGCTATCATTAGGATTCGTCATATGAAATACTAAAAGTTTGAGTCTCTATATTACCACTTAGTGCACCATAATCTACTTCTAATTGTAATATTAAAAACTCTGATTGCTCACCAATATCATCAATATAATCATCAACAGTATCACCAGTGAATTCTACTGCTGTCCCAGCACTATAATGTGCTGTTGCTACATACCCAACTGGGTATGGGCCTCCGTCACAGGCAGTAGAGACAGAATCAGCAGTAGAGGGCTTCCTCCCAACAGAAGTTGTCCCTATTAACATTCTAACATAATCTGAAGGTGGGGTAGCTGGACCCCAACATTTAAAATTCTCAGTTCTATTGTTTGGTTTAGCTGTCATTTCTAGTCTAAGCCAAGACTCTGCTGAATAATTTGGAGATTCAGTAACAGTTCTAGGAATTAATATAGGAAAATTAGTATTAGCTGCACTAGTATCTTCAGATAGTAGAAACACTTCTTTGTTAGAATCTGTTTCTACCCCTGCATCTGCACTAGTACATTTAAGAAGTTTGAAAGAAGCAACTGAAGCCATGATTATGCCTTTTCAATAGTGATCTTTACTTTATTATCTTTAAATCTTTTCCATATTTCAAAAGGAATATCAAAATCCATATAAGTATAAACGTCTACTTCTTCTTTTTTGCTATTTTTTTCGTCTATTTGGCTAAAGATAAAAACAATACCGTTATTACTAGAATGATGATTAATCTTGCCTTCTATTTTCATTTTATTTCCTCTTCTGTTGGTGCTTTTTGAGACTCTATGTATTCTTCTTCTAATTTTTTAAGCTTAAAATCACAATAAACAACTAAAGAACTTGGGCAATTAAATTCGATAATAGCGTCTTTTATTCTAGATAGAGCTAACTCGCTAGTCATTCCATTTATAATCTCTTCTATTTCTACAATATTGCTTTTGTTCTTCTCAACTATAGCTCTTAATCTAGAATCGCTTATCGCATTTTTATTAAAAATTTCTTCTTCCGTAACTTCGTCAGATTCTTCTTTTTCTTCTACGATCCAACCCTTAGTATATACTTCACTTTTTAAAAGCATTTTTCTCTCTTTTGTAGTGATGTTGTCTTTGGTCTCTTTTCCATCAAAAAAATCTTCCTTACCATCTTCTCTCTTAAAGAATAATTTGCCAGGAAGCATATAAGTAAAAGTATAATAATCTTTAGTTTCTAATACTACAAAATGATCGTCGCCATGTTGATCGGTAACAATTTTAGCTTTTTTTTGTTCTACTACTTTTGTTTCTGTAGTTTTTCTAGATTTTGATCCTTTATTTTTGTTAGCCATTTTATTTCCTTTCTTTTTAAAATGGTGGGGGAAAAATCCCCCAATTTTATTCAGCTTTCTATTTTAGCCAGACACTATAGTAATTTTCGCCATTCTTTCAGGGAAAAATACCGCACAACCCATCTTCATATAAAGATGAATATGCCAAATTAAGTTATCTACGTCAATATCATCCTTAGAACGAAGTTCTTGATTGACAACGTATTTACCTACGTCTTGTCCAACAACCAGAATTTCATTTTGGGGAATAGTCATTTTACCAAAGCCATCTCTCCATTGAGGAAGTCCAATAACGGGAATACCTCTAAAAGTAGGCAGCTTAGTGTTATTAAAAGCTATTTCTCTTTGACTATCAGAGAACAATCCTCTGTCACCATAAGTAGCATCTTGGTTAAAGTTTAGAAGAGGATATAGAAGATTTCTACGTCCTATAATAACTTTAGCAGAACCAATTTGATCTTCTACGTGGTTAACAGCTTGATCTAAAGCACTTTGGCTAAGTGGCGCAAGAGCAACAGTAAAATAGTTTCTATCTCCACTAGTAATTGACCCAGATAGAGTATTAAATACTCTAGCGTTAATAGCACCAAGAATAGCATCTCTAGCAGCTACTACTTGGTCTTGTGCTGTCCCATATCTACCAGCTTCTAATTGGGAAATCTCGTACTCAGGGTGAGCAGAAACCATCCAAGTTGGAACTACAAATACTTTTTGGGTCATACGTGTTCTTGGCGCATATGATCCAGGCTCATGCCAATAAGCTTTCAATTGTCCTCTAACTGCATACTCCGCTGTTTGTCCGACAGGAATTACTTCCTTTGGTAGAACTAACGAAGCAAGGTCAGTTTGGGCAATACTATCACTAACATATTTAACAATCTTTTCAGCCATAGCATGACGGGCTTCGTCATTAGCTACAACTTCACGCATTTCTTCGGCAAATGCTTCGAATTTATTAGTGTTCATTAAAGAACCTCCTTGCTATAATAAATAAAATTCAATTAAAGTCTAGATTAAAGTCTAGATACCATTGTTCCTGGTGAAATTCTATATCTAAGATAAGCATGAGCACTATCTTTCATATAAAGACCCGTTGCAAATCCAACATACGATTCTATAACAGCACCAACCATTGTCCCTACGCTAGTTGCTTGCAAATAACCTGTACCAGTAGCAACATAAAGTCTAGGCATATGGTCAGATGCAGTCAAAGTAGCAGCAGCAGTGCTTGTGCCAGGAACATAAGTTTGACGACCCCAGTTTGAAGTAGAAACACTTTGTCTAGAATTCAAGCCACCTGATCCAAATCCCTCAGTAGTACCAGTCCAGGCAAACTTATCAGTAAGATATTCTCCACCCTCATAATAAATAATTTGGTCACCTTTAGTAAGCTTGTCTACACTATCAGACGTATCACTATAATCTTCTGAGAAATAATACTTATTTACAGGGAAAATAGCTCTTCTAGCTTCTGGTGTAGAACTTGGCAATTCAAGTTTTTGTTTACCATCAGCGTTAATACCTGAAACATAACAAAAACATCCATTATAAGCTCCAGATGTATCTATAACAGCTTCGCCATGTCTAATTCCAGGAATAATTACTTCTATCATTTTTTACTCCTTAAAGTCCTAAGACTTCCTTAAAAATCATATCAGAAGCAGTTTCCGCAGAAGCAGAAGCCGCACCATCGTCTGATTTATTAGCAATAGCTGTTTTATTAGATTCTTCTACAGGGTCTACGCTAGCTTTTGCTTTCTCTTTCTTTTTCTTATCGTCTTCTAGTTTCTTTTTTTCTTCATCAGAAAGTTCTTTTTCTTCAGAAGGTTTATCTTCCTTTTTCTTAAAAACAGCTTCAGCTAAAACTTCAACATAAGAATCGAACTGATCGTCGTCCATTTCGGCAATTGCATTTTTAACCCTATCTGCTGTCTTTTCAAAAGTAAAACCTTTTTCCACTAGAGTATTCCAACGAGCTTCAGCTTGTTCTTTCTTAGAAAGATTTAACTTAAACTCATCGAATTCGGCTGCTTTAGCTTTCAACTCTTCTTTAGAAGTTTCAAGTTCTTTTGTAACAGTAGCTACAGAAGTATTCGCTTCAGCAAGAGTAGTTTCTAACTCGGCAACCTTAGTGCCATCTTCTATTTTCTTCAACTGTTCTGCAATAGCTACAGAAACAGCTTGTTTAAATTCAGGTGAATTTGTATCAATCATTGGATTCTCTCCTCTATCTTCTACCTCAAAATGATCTCCCAGATTAATATCATATTCATTAGCTGCAATCGCTATTTTCTCGATAATATGTAGTTTTTCAGAAAAGCTATAAACTCTCATATCTTCGTGACTTAAAGCAATTTCAGCACTTAATACAACATTCTCTGGACAATCAATGGGAAACAGTTTATTAGTTTCATCCGCAAAGGCTTCTGCATGAAGTTCTACTTCATGTTGAAAATCTTTTGGAATTGTTTCTAATTTATTTATTTTCATACAGTTGCTCCCTGCTTTAACAATATACGGAATAATTTCTTTTTCTATATCCATTTGCGACAAAACTTTACAAGAAAGTATACCGCTAAAAATAGACTTTTTACTCTTTATTGCGGCAAGAGCCAAAGATTTAGAATCTTTATCAGCAGGAGTCTTAGTAGTAGCTGAACCAACAAAATTACTATTAATAAAAATTCTATCTGTTTTTTTGTCTTGTCTTCTAGTAAGCATGTGATCGCAATAATCAAAAGCTCGACCAATAGCCCACTCTTCACCGCAAGTAGAACACTTCGCAAACTCAAAATAGTTTTCCATAGAGAAAGTAAGAGTTTTTTCTGCTTCTCTCTCTCTCATAATTCTGGCTTCTTCTGGAAACTTGTATTCCCAAATAGCAGCTTGAACTACAATAAAATCGTATTTTAGGGGATCAATTTCTCCATAATACGCTTTTTCTTCTTCGCTTAACTCTGCTATACTAACAAACTTAGAATCAAAATGAGTACCAATATTATATTTAGATTTATGCTCCCAATTAAGTGGCTTATTAATAATAGTTTTATAAGATTGACTCATATCTTCTGATGTAAATCGGTCTTGATTATCATTAGCGTCAGCATGACATAAAATAAATTCGACATACATAATGTCTGAATTTTGGTGTTTATTAGCTATAGCTTCTGAGTTTTCTGATTTTGGGTTTTGAATAATTCTAGCCGCAGTCGATATAACAATATTAGACTCTAAACTCCCTTTTCCTCCATTCTTTTTGGCGTGCATTTTTCTATGACAACTTCTACACATATATTGTAAGTTGCTTCTATTATTGTTTTTTCTATTGCCATCTTTATGATTTATGTCTAATTGTCCTTTAGTGGTACCACATTTAGAACATACTTTCTTTAGAGGTTTAAACTTTTTGTCACCCTTATTATGTTTTCTATCTGGGGCATATCTTGAGTGATAAGTATCGTCGGCAATAGTAATATTCTCTATATTCTCTATTTTATTCATAATTTACCTCGTCTTAAGATATATACGGAAACTATTAAATAGTTTAGGCTATATCTCTTTTAACAGCTTTTCTTTTACTATAAGTCATTCCCATTCCAATTCCACCCAATAAAGCAGAAAATACAGAACCTATCATTAAAAGAAATATTTTTTCTAGCATATCTTGAACCCTATTCAATACTTTGCTAAGGCTTGATATAGCCTCTGTATTTTTAGAGATCAGAGAAGAAATAGCCACAGAAGAAAGCTGTTGAGCATCTTTAAAATTATCTATTTTACTTTCTATTTTTTCGTGATCTAGTTTATTGTCTGCTATAAGCTGGTCTATTGTAGTATTAAATTCTATTCTGCTTATCTCAGAGGCCACAGATACGCATACTAAAGCAAATAAAATTAACAAAATTGATATTATTTTAATCATTAACTGCTCCCAGGTGCTTTTGGTTTAGGTTTATTTTTCAACGGTTTATCATTTACTACAGATTCTGGCTTAGTACTGTCTTTTTTCTTGGTCTTATTCGACATCTTAGGATCAGAATCATTAGGTCTATCTTTAGACACTTCTGTCTTACTACTAAACGGTAAATCTGGTGGTAAAAACTCCTCTTTGATATCTTTTTCTGCTTTTTTAGCCTGAATTTCTGTTTTAATATTATAATTAGACTCTTTAAGGGTAGTATCAATAGATAATAGTCCTCTATCATAAAAAGCTAAAACAAGATTTTTTATAGATTGTTCGTCTGTTAAGTTCATTCTATCCCATTTCACTTTAACGGTTTCTGAAAAACCATTAAACTCTGCTATTTGATTACAAATATCTTCCAACCAGATAGAAATAGAACTTCTCCAATGAGTCAATCTTTCAACTAAAGAAAGAATCGACACCCATTCATCTCCACTCTGGTCTAAAGACATTAGAACAGGTGGAACACCCATAGCAATAAGAATGTCTTCTTTCGCTTGCTTATATTTGTCTCTAAAAGCTAAAACTTTACCATCTGGACCAACTTGTATCAATTCTATGTCGTGTGCCCATACTAAAGTCTGAGTAGCTTTAGGGTTAGAAAACAAAGCAGCAAATTGTTGAAGTCTAGCTTGGCTAGCCGGAAATTGATCTGTTCCTATTTTAAAAATAGTAATAAGATTTATTAATCCAGAAGTAATAGACGAATCTAGTTCTTTCAGTTTTTCTAACAAAGAAGCAGAAGAAAAACATCTTGAAAGATAGGGTATACCCCAAGCTTGATATCCTTTTGCTCTTCTTTTTATGTGCGAAACATATCTTGGATTAAGCCTTATTCCGTCTACATTAGAATTAGAAGGATTTTGCAAAGACTTAAGAACACTACGTGGAATAGCTTGTTTTATTAAAGCTGCTTCTGGGTCTGCTCTGCCATCTGATCTTAGTTTAGAAATAAGATCAGCATCATATTTTAAATATATCATTTCTTGCCCAAAAGCTATTGGACCTAATGGGATATGAATAGACTGAGGATTAATCAAATTAATAGAATAAGGAAGCTTATAAGTAGTCTCTTTTACTTGAACGTTATCCCATTTATTATAAGGGAAAGCATTTCCAGAAGTAAACCATTCTAGCCCTATTTCTTGTGCTAACGGATAAACACCCCTTAAAGTATTGCTGTTTTTTGAGTTAACATTTTCAAACCAAAATTCTAATAACTCATCAAGCTTTTTATTATTTGTTGGTTGTGGTCTTACTTTAGTAACGGCAAAATCTACTAAAACATCTACTCCATTGCCAATAATAGGATCATATCTATATAACTTATTAGCAACTTCCATTTGTTGATATATGTCATTGTATATATCTTTATACTTTCGAAGAGAATCTAAGTAACTAACGGGAGTTTTAACAGATGTAGGAATCTTTAATCCAATACCTAATTCTTGTCCCTCTAACTCTACTTCAAAAGTCTCTATTCCTGGCGTATTTTTTTCTTCTATACTCATCTTATCCAATCCCCTGTGGCTAATTCAGCACCCACTTCTTCTTCTACGTTATCTAGAATATGATTAGCTGCTTGAACAGCTAGGGCTAATGCTGTTGCTCTATCTTTCTTAAATTGATTAGGAACATCAAAAGTATAATAGTTCCCTTTCCCTTCTGCTTGTAAAACTAACAATTCTCTTTTAGTACTTAAAATTTCTTGTCCGGCCTGTTCTAAATCTTCATTAGCACTTCTTCTCAAGTCTAATGGGAACTCTATAGTTTTGTGTTGCATGTCTGCTTTTAATCTTACATATAAATCGTTAACTACTGGTCTAGTAAAATTTACCATTCTTAGCATTTTCATGCCAACTTTGTTTTCATGTTCTTTGTCGTCTATATCTAATATTGGCATAAGTATTGCACCATCTTCAGTTTCAAATGGTTGCGTTAGTAAATCTTTTATAGTGGTTCCTCCACCAGCAGCATCTACATATATTCTTGTTATATTTGGGAACTGAAGTAAAACTCTTCTAATCCAAGATATCATAGTCTGATAAGTTTTACCATTAAGCGTTTTTACGAATACTACCTGCTTAATCCCATTTTTCATTTTAATAACAGATATAGCAAAATTATCACCACCAGCAACTCTAGCTGCATCTATGCCCATAGTATAATTACATAAAGGATCACCAAAAAGTTCAATTGGACATTCTTGAGTATCTATTGTTCTCTTAGGGGTACAAGAATCAATAAGTCTCATAGAAAAGAATCCAACATTCTCAACTGGGAATTTACATCTGTTTTCCATGTCGTAAATTTCTTCAGTAGTATCCATTCTCATCATTTCATAAACATCTTCGTCTAATTCGAATGGTTTTTCATCCATCATTTGTAAATCTTCAAAAGTATATTCATGAAGTCCATATAAATCAGGATTTTTAACAGACATAAGACTGTACAATAGATACTGAAGATAAAAATGATTCCAAGTATAATAAGCAGTAGAAGAAATTATGTATTTATTCTCTATCCCCTTTTTCTTAACATTCATCATTGGTCTTACAACAGTTTTTACAATATCTTCGCTAACTTGAGCATACTCGTCAATTAGAATAATATTATATCTTCTACCTCTAATCTTTTGTCCTGTTCCCAAAGGCAGACCTTCTATAAAAGACCTGTTATGGAACTTAGTTAAAGCTTTAAAAGTAGTTCTTTGTATCTTACCGTTAACAGAAGCCCTTAGATATGGAGACTCTTCATAAAAATCAGAAATCTTATCAAATAAAAACTCGGTCTGTTTGTAAGAGGGAGTGATAACACCAATCATAACTCCAGGATACAGCATAGCATATAGAACAGCGAATAAAGCCAATAGCCAAGTTTTGCCTATTCCTCTACTCATAAGTAGCAAGTTGTTCTTCTTAAACCATAACCCTCTTAGTGCTTTTCTCTGAAACCAAGTAAGCTCTACTCCTAAGAGGTCTTTAGCTGCTCTAACTGGGTACTTTCTGTAAAATAAAATCAGCTTTTCGCTTAGGTTAAGTCTTAAGAGTTCATCTTTTGTTAGTCTGGCTTGTGGCATTCTTATCTAGGGTTAACAAATTTCTCTGATATCAATACCCATAGCCTTACTCCTTGAGTAGACCCGATAAGACCTCTAAGAAGGATTGGTTGGGGAAAAACATAAGGCTCTGGCCTACAACCATTTCCGGCACTTGCGCTGCTTGTATAAAAAGCCCCCATTATTGTGTGCATCCCAATGTCTTTAATCTTCCAAGAAGCTGTAGCTAAAGCAACAGTAGAAGACTCTGGATAAACACCCCAAAGAGCATAGTTTTCTGCTGAAGAAAGAGCAAGACTATATGCGCTATCCATAACAACTTCTACTAACTCTGGTCTACTTTGCAAAAAATCATGATATGACATTATTATCTCCTTAAGATAAATTAACCCCTCCGGGTAATTCTTTATTTTCTAATTCTTTTTTTGTTTCTCTAATTTCGGTAATTTCTTTGCTAATTTGTTCTGTTATCTCAGAAATTTCTGAACCATCTAAATTTAGATTAGTGCTTCCCCCTAGATTTAATAACGCTTCTAATTTTGGAATTGGAGGTAGAATATTTATGGGAGGTCTTTGTTGTCTTAAAACATCAAATCTAAGTTCTTCTTCATATTGTTGTTTTAGCTCTTCTGGCATTCCTTTAAGTTTTTCATCTAAAGACAAAGCCATCTCAGCAACATTACCTCCAATTTTACTCAATATCCCAGCCCTTTGTTCTCTTGTTATCCCTAGTTTAGTCTGAATATCAGTAACCCTCTTAACGCTATCGTTAAGCTTTTTATTGTAATCTTGATCTGGGTATTTTAAAGACTTTCTAAATAGTCTTCTTTGCATTAATTCTTCAACTAGTAACTGATCTAAAAGCGGTCTATCTGAACTATCATTGAACTCAAACTCTCTGTTATATATAGAGTTTCTGTCGTCCCACCAAAGTTTTTCTGATTTAGTCATAGTAGAGAAGAGATAGTTTTCATCTAAATCTTCGCTAATTTCTATATCTTCTTTCTCTATAACAACGGGTTTTCTTGGATTAAGATTGGCGTGGGACTTCCACTGAAACCCACTTTTCATCTTTATCCTAGTATCTAAATCTCTTGGTGCACGATTCCATCCAGATTGTGCTTCTGCAAAGACAGAAATAATAGTTTCCATAGTTTCTTCTATCTTAAGCCCCTTAGTTTCATAGTATTCTATTAAAACGGGTTCCCATCTTCTTCTATCTTCATCTGTCATAATTAAAGCAGCCATAATATGCCTCCAAAACAAATTAATCACATATATCTACGGTTATATCTGCATATAGTTAGCAAACATCCATAAAAAAAGCCCACAATCTTAAATGATTGTGGGCAAATATCTCGATATAAGCTAATATTCGTCTATAACTGATCTAACAGTTTTTTTAATATATTTTAAATGGTTTAAAAAAGAAGCATAATTCATATTCAGTGTCTTAGCAACTTGAGTATAATTCTTTCCACCCTTATTATAAAGGAGAGAAAAGAATATAATAACTCTTGTTTCGTTATTAAGCCCCACTACAATCTTAGATATTATATCATCGTAGTTATCTTCTAAATCTAGAGATCCGCTTTGATATAATTCTGTGTCTGTCTCTATTTGATTATAAAAAGAAAAAATATTAGAAATAGAAGAAAAACCCTCTTCGAAAGACTTTTGCCTAGTTCTGTCATAAACTATTCTTCTAAAGGCTGTTATAACCATTTGAAACACGAAATATTTCAAAGAAGCTATTGATGGATCAAATCTATATAAATATCTAAAAATATGTAATCTTATTTCTTGTGCATGATCGTTATAGTCTTCGAAACTAACTCTATTAGCATAATAAGATATATTATTCTCGTACTTAGTTAAAACCTTGTTGTAATTAAAGATAATCATTCAATCCCTAAAAAGAATTGCAACAAACTCCCATCATAAACGTATTGAACAGAATCTTCACTATCAGTAAACCACCTAGATTCAGTAAGAGACTTATTCAATGATTCTTTAAGCTTCTTACCATCTAAAAATAAAGAAAAGGAATTCTTCTTTACGTTTTCAAAGACAGTAACTTTTTCTTCGGCTTTGCTTTTATTATCTACTTCGATTATTAAAACTTCAGGATCAAAAGTAATCTTAACAGCACTAGTGTCTTCATCTGCGAATAATAAGACCCTGCTTAGTTTGTCTATAACTTCATCTGGATCTATCTTTATTTCGAATTTGAAAGAATTAACATCAAAGGAATCAATAATGTCTCTAATGTCGGAATATGGATAATCATCTTCAATAGAAGAAACAAATATAAAGTCTTTAGCTTTTCCATACACTTTATCACTTTCTTTATAAATTTTAGCTATACTTCCATTAGCGTTTAGAATACAGTCGCAAGCTTTCTTATGAAGCATAAGCCCCTCTATATTCTTCGTGTCAAAATCTACTACTGCCCCCTTTGTACCATCGCAAGCTATCATCTTGTTGTTTGAAAAATATATATTTTGCAAATTTCTATGAGTATCATCTTTAGATAAACAATGAGAAATAGAATTAAAACAAACTGAGAACCTGTCAGTTTTTATATCTGAAAAATTCTTATCTTTATCTGTAAACACTCTATAATAATCAAAGTCTAGATCCTCGAATGCTTCTTTAGCTACAACTTTATCTAAGGTTGGAAGAATATATGTAGATTTTCCACAAGAGAGAGTACATTTATCTTCTTCTAAAACTAGTTTAATATCTCCGCTATGAAAACTAAGAACTAAGCTAATAAAATGTTTCGCTAAAATATAAAATTTATCTTCCGAAATATCTTCTATTTTTTCACATCCAACAAAAGAAGACCCAATAGTAAAATCGTCATATCCCTTAATTTCTATCTTTTCTGCTTCTTTATTAAATCTTAACATAAAATATCTATATGCAAGAGTAGGATGATTATGATTTATAATCGGCAACAAAACTTTAATAGATTTTTTTAGTTCGTTAACTGTTGATTTAAATACCATTACTTTTCCTTAATTCTTCTAATTTTTCTTTGTAAAGACCACAATCTAGTCTTTCTAATATATCTATTACAAACTTATCTCCAGAACAAAAATTCTTATCTATATAAAATCCGTCGTGAGCCTTTCTATGACATTCAAAACAAAGCGTTATTAAATTATCTAAAGAATCGTCTCCACTAAGTGACTTGAATATTATATGATGGGCAGATAAGTTTTCTCTCGATCTACAACACATACATTGTCTGTCTCTTTTGACTGCTCTTCTAAGATTTCCCTTATTTTTAACTTTCTTTTTCTTAAAAAGATTACGCTTCTTCTCCTTTGAGCAATTAAGTATTTTTGAATGGAATTCATTTTTTGCCATCATTCTTCTTCGTTTCTTCCATAGCTTCGAAAATAGTCATTTTTGTTAATGGTTTATTTCTATCGTTTCTTTTATCAAACTCAGGACGAGTTCTCTCAAACTCCATTAAGCATAAAGCTCCCCAAACAACAGAAGCTAAATGATGCTGACCATCTTCTCGATCTACTTTTTCTCCAGCCTTATATTGCTGAAAGTGCCTTTCAATAGCACCCAATATTCTATCAAAATCTATGCCTGCTTCCCAGTTTCTATCTGCATATTTCTTAGCTCCGATAGTATATACTTCGGCCACTAAAGCCATAGGGATAACTGGAATCAAATCATATCTTAGTTTATCTCCGTCAAATTTTATTCCCGACATTTTATTTCTCCGAAAAAAAGATCATCAATTAATAATTCTTGTGTAACCCTATAAAAAAGATCATCAATAATGTCTAAGTATTCTTTTACGTCATTTTCTGCTTTCTTATCATAATATGCAAAAGAAATAGTATCTAAAACATCTTCTTTCCCTATTCTCTCAATTAGTCTTTTTACGCCCTTGTCTGTCCAATTTGGCTGTCTTTGATAGTCAAGAGGGAACATATGATTTCTAACTATATTAACTATTTTCTTATCTTCTTCTATGTCATAGAGTTTAGTAAAAATTTTAGCTATATTATAGCTATATATCTGATGCTTATTGAAATTCTTATCAATATAATAAGAATCATGCTTTCCTAAGTCATGGAGTAAAGCAACCCATCTTAAAGTTATTCTCTCTTTTGGGACTGCGTCCATAACCCTTAGAGTATGATCGAAAGCATTCTTAGACTTGCCCTTATTTTGAGGAACAAATCTTAACGAGTCTAAATGCCAACAAATATGTATAAGGGCTTTATTCTTGTTAAGATACCTAAAAATATTACTTGGACAATTAGAAGAAAGAATTTTTAAAAGAATAAAGTTTTTATCTGAATAAGACAAATGTTCTGATAAATCTCTTATCTTACTATCTAAGTAATAGGCGGGTACTTTATCTTGCTCTATTGATAAGATTGCTTCTTCGTAATATTTATTCCACAAACCAATCATTCCCAAGCCACTTATTTTTCATTTGTACTATATTAGACAAAATTAGTCTTATAGCTATGTCGTCCGCCCATTCTAATAAAGTCCCAGCTTGAACTAGATCGTCTAAAAACGACACAGCAAGCTCTAATTTTTCTTTATTAGAAAGATCGTCTATGTCTCTAGAAAACTTTTCTACTAAATCAACTACTTCTTCTGCTAGATAAGAAATTTCTCTTATTTTATCAAAGAAGACTCCTGGATTCTTTATATCCCATCCTTCAAAAGAATACTTAGCCCTAGCTTCAAGTTCTTCATAGTTAGTATATTTTTTTACCCACTCTAAAAACTTTGTTTTATCAAATTTCATTTTTCACCTCTCAGGATAATGTGGTAATAGTTCACTTAAACTATACACTCTTAATGTTTCTCCGTTATCTAAATAAATAACACACGCTTTTTTATCTTCTGCAAATAATCTAATCTTATCTCTACAATTACCGCATGAAGTAAAATTCTTCCTACCCTCTATATATAAATACACAGCCCTAATTTTAGAATCTTTAGCACAAGTGCCAATCATATTACATATAGCTGTATCTTCAGCATGATGAGCTATTCCCCACTCATAATCAAAATTGCAACCCCATGTCATTTCATTGTTGTTAGTTAAAATACTACACCCAACTTCTGTGGTGCTTTTAATAAATCTACATTTATCTCTAGCGTTTTTTGCAAGTTCTCCTAGTTCTGTAATAAGTGCCACTAATTGCTCATCAAATTTTTCTTTAATTTCTTTTTTATTAATTTCTATCACGAATTAGACCTTCCATATTCTGCTTTATCCCAACTTAAAAGAGTTCTTCCAACATCTAAAATAGACGATATCTCTTTTGCTTTATCTTTACCCCTCTGAGAGATGTATTCGTAAACTAAAACATTGGCTTCTTCTTTATTAATAGAAGTTGGGTTGCCATCAACAATAACTTCGTATTCTTTAACTAATATTTTTTTTGTGTTTGGCTTAACTGATGGAAATTCTTCTCCATATTTTGCCCAAGCAATAGAGATAACTGTTCCTAATCTGTTTCTAGATTGCTCTAACTTAAAAATAGCGTTACTAGAAAGTTGATTAATTCTACCATATAAATTTGCAAGCTTTATAAGCTCTTCTCTAAGTGCTGCTCCAGACATCTTCAAATTTATAGTTAAATCAAAAGTATCAAAGATTGTTTCTGGGCATCTTTGAATTTCTTTATTAATTTCTTCTATCATTTATACTACCTCACAAGACCCACTAGCACACGAAGGCTCTTGTTGTCTTGTTGTATTATCTTCTCTTTCTTTAACTTTGGTAACATCAACAGTTCTCAATGATTGAAACATTTCATTATACTTTTCTTCATCTATCTCTTCGAATGGAGGCTGAACATAAGAGCGATGGTCATAGGGTAAAACAGTTATAGCAGTATAGCTATCTCTGTTCTCCCACATCCAATTTTCTACTCTCTCCCATTCATTTTCTTTCACTGTAACTGTTGCAGATATATTATTAGTATTATGTCCTTTTCTATGACCAGACAAAATCCAATTCTTATATATCCTCTTTATTCTATCTAAAAATTGTAATGCAGTTTCTTTTCTAGTAATAGAATCTTCTGGTGCTTTTATCGGAATAGAAATAACTGCTTGAGTAGTTGGCTTAAAGTAATCATCTTCTAATAGTTCTTTATGATTCTTTTCTAAATATAGATATAAAGGCTCATCTTTTCCTATTCTAATTCTTCTTATATAGAAATCAGAGTGCCAACTATGAATCCCAGAAGAACACCCTAAGACTAAGCTACTAGTTCCACTGGGCTTGATTACAGTGCATCTGCTAGCTTTATTTATCCCTATTAGATTAGAAACTCTCTCGTTCTCTTTTTTAACAATTTCCGATGCTTCTTTGAATTTAAAGTTAAGGATATTCCCCGTAGAAATCCCTGTAATCCCAACCCCTATCAATGCTTCTTCTTCTGTAACATCAGTCCAAGAATCTCTTATAAAATGAAAATCTGTATACCCCGCTTGTAGAGTAGCAATAAAAGAAGCGGCCCTAGCTCTGTCATTGAAATCTTCTTGACTAGTTATATTAGACGCATTTATTTCTACTAAATTACAAAGTTGTCCTGACCCACTTTTAATATCTGTCTTAAGGGAAACTTCTCCACATGGATTAATAAGATAAGAGCTATCATTACTAAAAGCCCATCCAGGCTCACCAAACCCAGCATTTCTTGTTCTTCTAAAGAATTCTCTAAATTCTTCTTCTTTTATTTTGTGTCTTAAAATTACAGCAGTATTATTAGCCCTAGCTCTTTGTGGGTTCTCCTCAAACCAATTACCAAACTTGCATTCAATCATTGCTTTGTCATTAAAAGAAAACAAACAAATACAGCTTGATCTTCTTGTCCCACCAGAAACAATACAGTCAGCAATATGACAATTTATATCATGAATTTCTAAAGAAGACAGTTGTTCTCCATTTTCTTTTCCTCTTAATATCTTGTTCATTCTATACAAACATTCTTTAAGAGGCTCTGGGCCTGGAGCTTTACCACCAGAAGTTTTAAGCTCTTTCCCTTTTTCTCTAATATCTGAAAAATCAAATCTAGGCTTAGATTTTCTTACCCCAAAATAAGAATCAATTAATACCCCTACTGCTTCTGCCCAACCCTCAATAGAGTCTCCTATTAAGAATCTTCTTTCTTTTTTAGCTTTTTGTATTTCTGGTAGTTGTTTAATGTGATGAAACTGAACTGAATATCCTACCCCTGTACCAGAAGCCAATAAAAAAGTTAGCTCTTTAAAAGCATCTGTATGTGCCATAGCTAAAGCACCACAATTATACATCCTTATTGGGTTTTTTTCTACTGCTTTACCGGCGAACTGCAAGCTTCTCATAGAAGGTAAGACTTTTTTATCAAAAACATATTTATAAGCTTCAATAATTTCTTCTTTTAATTCTGGATACTTTTTTATATGCATATCCATATTTCTTTCTATTATTTCTTCCCAAGTCTCTCTTCTCTTCTCGCTAGGCAAATATTTAGCATATTTCATATGAATAATAATGTCACTTAAAATCTGTCTGCTCTTGTCCATCAATTCTCCCCTATGCTTATGTCAAATCTAATTCCTTCTGCTTTCCAACTATCGCTATCTACTAACAGATATCCCTGATCTGCATAAGGCAAAATTACAATATTAGAAGTAGGTAAATTAGAATATCCCCACCAATGATATTTACCAATAAAACAATATTTTGGGTGAACACTATCTAGAATATTATATGTTTCTTCTGAATAATCAATAGACCTTTTTTTGCAATTACCAATAAGATCATGCATAACTAAAACGGTAGCTTTTGTCTTTTTTAAGTCTTCTACTTGAGAAGAATTAAAATGTCTTTTTTCTTTACCTTTCAACTCTTCTTTATAAAAATATTTTGGACTATAACTTCCCCCCATTCCACCTATTGATAATCCTTCTATGTCTATAGTTTTACCGTTTTCTAAAATATGAAAGTTATCAATATTTATTTCTCTATTACTTATCTTGTCACACAAAGAAATACTGTCGTGTGCTCCCCTAACGCAAACTACTGGTTTTATAAACTTTTTTCTTCCCTCTATATACTCAGGAAACTCATTGTGTGTAAAAAATTTAGGCAATGATATAAAATTTTCTTTTCTATAGAATAATCCCAAATCTCCAGTACACAAAGCGAAATCTGCGCTTGACTTTTTTAAATGTTGATTTACTAAATCTACATTACCTTTTGTGCTTCCTATTACAATAAATTTCATAATACACCTATATACTATCTATAAGTTCTTTTATTTCTTTGTGTTTTTTGTCTTTATCATAAATATCAATGATATATTTTCTTAGACCATTTCTAACTTCTTCTTTATTATCAGATTGTTCAAATTTCTTTATTATTTTTAAGCATTCATCAGAAACATTAAAAAGAAAATTAGATGGATAATGAAAACCAGAACCTATCCAATTATAGATAATAGGAACAACACCTTGAGACATTCCCTCCATTAAAGATAAACATTGAGATTCTAGTAAAGATGTATTAATTATATAATCTTTATCTTCTAGATATTTGCTTACGTCGTCTATCCATCCATCCCAATGTATTTTAAATGGTAAACTGTTCTCTATGTGTTGAAACCATAAATGAATTCTTTCATCTTGATGTTTGCCTGCTATATGAAAAGAAAAGGCAGGATCATAATTATGTATTTTATTAAAGCACTCTACTAAAAGTTGTGGCCCCTTTTTATAATTCATGAATCCTAAAAATGCTACTTTTTTATTATACTTTTTTTCTTTTGGAATACTAAATTTACTAGTATCAATTCCATTAGAGATAACTATGGTTTTTTCTATGGGTATTTTAAATTTTGCTACAGCAATATCTCTAATAACGGGGCTAACAAAAATAACCTTTTCAATATTTCCCCAGTTAACTTGATTTGGAAATGGAGTAAAAATCTCATAAGAATGAAGTCTTATAATATTTTTAGTCATTTTTGGACCGTTAGAAGCTTGTACTGCTAGTTGGTCACACCATTCATACCAAGCAATATCGGTATCATGCAAATAATGATAAAACTCTTCTCTAGTACCATTAGAAAAATTTTTAACTTCATATTCTTTATCTTTATTAAAGTTTGCTATAATATCAGATAAAAAAGTATCTGCCCCAGATGAAAAAAACGTCAATTTTCGTTTACCCATTTTTTAAAATATCCTCAATTCTTTCTACTGTTCTTTCTATGCTAAGTTCCTTACAAAACATATCATATCCAGCTTCTGCTAGCTTTTTATTAAATTCTTTGTCTTCACATAGAGAAATAGTTTTATCTGCAAAATCTTTTTTGCTCTTAGCAAATAAAACGCCTTCACCATACATCTCTCTCTGAATATCTGAATCATTCACTACGCTAGGAGTTTTAAGAGCCATACCCTCTATCACTACTTTTCCGAAAGACAAAACATTGCAAGCGGGATATGCTATCATTTTAGCTTTGTATATAAGACTATATTTTTCTTCTTCTGTAGGATTCCGGTATAATACTATATTGTTGTCAATAGTTTTAGCGTAAGCTTTTATTAATTCTAAATATTTTTCATCATATATAGAATAAGCATGTTTATAATTATATGGCATATGTCTTAAATCAGTAAGAAAAACATCTAAATTCTTTTTTGATACTAACTTATAGCACCCAAAAATATAGTCTTCTTTAGAAAAAAACTTTTCATCAAAGCTATTGATTAAATTCTCTGAGAGAAAAGAAACTTTACTATAGAAGCTATTTCTTCTGTACTTCTTCTTGTACTCTTCTTGGAATTTCTTACTATTAAAAATAACTCCATCTAGTTCTAAAGAACAATTTAGCCAATAATAAAACTTTTGTGAAAAATCTGGACGGTAGTGAATATTGCTAGTCCCGTCTATTTCATGAGAGGGAAAGCTTAAGAATAAACAATAAGATTTTATGTTTCTTCTATGCTTATATTCGGAAACAAAAGCAGACACGGACTGATCTATACCTAAAACCGCATCTATTCTGTCTTTTATATCAATTAAATTAGATTTATATTCTGAAAAGTGAATTTTTATTACGTGAATGTTTTTGTGTTTTGGCTTATATCTTATGTTAGACACAATATAAATTTTGTGCCCCCTTTTTGCCAATGCAGAAGCAATTTTCTTTTCTTCATCAAATCTAAGAAGCGAACTATTCCCAAATAATAATATATTCATATGTTCTTTGAAATGATGTTAACGGGGAACAATCCCCGTTAACTAACGACCTTTTTCCGAAAACTAAATACCGATATAAATTCCCCCTCCTGATTGCCAAGTAGACAAATCAAGAGAAGTTTCTTCAAGTTCAAAATTATATTTCCAGTATGCCCAAAATCCAATGTTTTTCATTGCTTCAAGAGTAACAACTCCACCAGCAGCAGCAGTAACATACGTTGCGTCTGGACCATCATTTTCTTGGGCGATACCAACAAAGTCTACATTTGGTCCTGCAATTGGGCCAATATAAAGTTTGTTTAAAAAAGAAATATCTTTACCTATAAGTGAACGAATAGCACTACCTGCATTTACTATATAGGCAAATTCGATATCTCCAGATACTTGTTCTGCTCCAAAATGAGCTACTGGAAAAACCCAAACATTACCTACTACTTTAGTGCCAAACCCATAACTACCGATCCACCCACTATCATATGCTCCACCAATAAAGAAAGCTTTGTTAAACTCTCCAGAAGTAGAATCTTGGGCAAAAGTAGAAACAGGAATCAAAGCCACTACAAGGCAAAGAATTAGAATTAAATTACGCATATATTCTCCTTCATATGTGTTTTTACTATATGTTATCTTTTCCGTACAATTATGTATAAATATACGGAATTTTAAATATATATTATTGGAGGTATTATGGAGCCTATTACTGTATTTGTAGCGTTATCTGCTGCTGTATCATCTGTTCAGACAGTATTGGTACATTTTATAAAAGTATGCATTGTTAACGGAAGAGTAAAAGACGAAGAGAAAAGAAAAGCGACTATTTCGTTAATATCTCTTGCGTTGGGTATGATTTTGGGTATTCTGATTAATATTATTGGTGGATTTGGACTTCCTTTATTGACTGCTTTAGCTATAGGTGGTGGAATGTCTTATACTACTAGCAATTTAACAGACAGAACTATTAAAGTAATAAAAGAAGGGAAATAATGAGTATAGAGAAAGCTATAGAAGAAATACAAAAACAATTTGGAAAAGAATCAATCTTCAAAATGGGCGAAGTCCCTAAAAAGATAGATTCAATTCCTAGTGGATCTATTCCATTAGACGAAGCTTTAGGTGTAGGAGGATATCCTAAAGGAAGAGTAATAGAAATATTTGGCCCAGAATCTTCTGGGAAAACTACTCTAGCTCTTCACGCTATTGCAGAATCACAGAAAATAGGGGGTAAAGCTGCTTTCATAGATGCTGAACACGCCCTAGACATCAAATACGCTAAAAATATAGGGGTAGATATAAAAGAACTATTAATATCTCAGCCCAGTTGTGGGGAAGAAGCCCTAGATATTGCTGACTTCTTAATAAGAAGCAACGAAGTAGATATAATAGTAATAGATTCAGTTGCCGCACTTACCCCAAGAGCAGAAATAGAAGGGAGCATGGGAGCCTCTCATATGGGGTTACATGCTAGATTGATGTCTCAAGCTCTTAGAAAAATCGCAGGGATTGTAGCTAAAACAAATACTGTTGTTATCTTTATAAATCAAATAAGATATAAAATAGGTGTTATGTATGGATCTCCCGAAACAACAACGGGTGGAAACGCTTTAAAGTTTTATGCTTCTATAAGATTAGATATAAGAAAAAGAAAAGGGATAGAAGACGAAGAAAATATTGTTGGCAATGACATAGACATCAAAGTAGTAAAAAATAAAGTTGCTCCACCCTTTAAGATAGCTCATACTGTTATTATGTACGGAGTAGGTATATACAAGACAGGAGAACTTCTAAGATATAATATCAATAATAAGAAAATTGAAAAAAGTGGTACTTGGTATAAATACAAAGATCAAAAAATGCAAGGTGAAAAAAAGATGTTGAAATATATAGAAGATAATATTAAAGAGTTCGAAATAGAAACAGAATAGCCATTAAAATAGCCCCTTTTAAGGGGCTATTTTTTTACGCTTAATTACAATCTAAATTTAAGATCGTTTACTTCTAAAGGGGGAGTTTCGTCCTGAATATACTTTCTAATAACATTAGAAGTGTTAGACCAATTCCTTCCTTGATAAGTAAGATATATTGTATCGTTAGACACAACATCAAATTGTAGATTTTGTCTTTGAACTTCATCTCCAATTCTAACACCGAAGAAATAGATATTCCCAGACATTAAAATCGCAGATACATCAATTGAGTCTAATTCATTTGGATTCTTGGGACTTTCATTAACGAATAAAAGACTACAAGCTTCAAAATCGTTAATAAGATTAGCTGAGTCTAAAGAGTATCTTAACTCTACTATAGAAGCAACACCCATAATCCCGTCGTCCCCAGTAGTCGTAAACTCTAAATGCAAATCTTCATTAACTGGTTCTGAAATCAACTCAGAACATCCAACAAAAATAGACAAACAAATAGCTAAAAAGATAAAAATCCTTATAGATAATGTTCTCACAGAAATCTCCTACGTGCAACTTCAGATTCATATATGTCTCTCTTAAGTGCCCCAGAAACCCTATACGAATTTTGAAAAGACTTCTTTTCAAGACTCATATCAATCCCTTTGTGATTTACTGCACTTCTACTTCTTCCTAAAACTGAAGCTAAAAGATTATTGCTTGTTCTTGCGTAGAACTTCTTCAAGAAGCTCTTTTCCTTTGAGGACCACCTCATATTCTTCTCCTTTTTTAACAGAATCAAAATGTTGAAACATTTCAATTATTTCGTTAACAACACTTTGCTTTTCTGGATTACGTTCCGAAAACAACGATAAGAAAGCTACTATCTCTTCTGTGCTCAATAGCACTTTCTTATAGTATGCTTCTTCTTTACTTTCTTTATTCATATTTCCTTAGAAAACTATATAATAGATTCAAACAGCTTCTTAGTTTCTTTTATGTGAAATTCCATAGTTTTTTCTGCTACTTGTCTAACTTCTTTTGACAATAGAGAATATTCTTCTTCGTTCATATTCTCTATTTTTGTAACTGCTTCAAGAATTTTTATAGAAGAATCAAAATCAGACACAAGACAATATTCCCCTATCTTATCTCCTCTGTACCAATAAGTAGAAGTAGTACACAAAGAAGGAACCCCAAGCATAGAAGCTTCCCAAACTGCGTAACAAAAAGATTCAGATAAAGAAACCTGCATTAAAGCTTTATGTTCAGATACAACATCTAGTACTTCTTGGTATGTTGTTTTATGTGGAATAATGCTAAACTTCTTAGCTTCATTTTTATTAGATATAAAAGATTCAAAAATACTAATAAGGATAGTTTTATCTTCTCCCAATAAAGAAACCTTATTGACTGTTTTACATAAACTTAGTGCTAACATTTGATTAAAAAAGTTTTTATTAGGTCTTGTAGCCCCAGTTATTATATATCCGTCTCTTTTGTTCTCTGACTCTGTGATCTCTCTAAAATCACAAATCGGCAGCCATAAAATTCTACCATCGCTTCTTTCAAGAGACTTTGCTAAATCTTTATCAGTAATTAATAAATAGTCTAATTCCCCTCTTTCTATAAGAGAAGCGTAGTAAGCTAAATATTGTATTTCCCCACTTAGTTCTGATTGTAATAATGGAGAACAATAAACCATAGCTCTTTTATAATTACCATTAGGAGGTAGACAAGAGGGCTGTCCAAACCCTATAACTAAATTATATTTTTTATCTATGTCAACTTTCCCATGATCTTGAATTAATAAATCTATACCAAAGTGTTCTAAAGACTTATAAACAAGATAAATACCGCCTTTACTTAGACATTTTCTTTCAAATGTAGCTGCTATCATTTAAATTCCTAAGCTTTGCAAAATAAAAATTCTTGATAAGTTGGGCAAACCACTGATACATAATATTTTTTTCATTTTTATCTTTTCTATCTAATTCCTTATGATCTAATCAAAACTCTCCATTATTTCTAAATACTCTTTGGCACGTTTAGTCAGGGAATGATTTGTAACAGTATAGTCGCTAACTTCTTTAGCTATCAATTCTCTTTCTTCTCCGTTTTCTAAATAATAGTCTAACTTTTCAAACAAGTCTTCTAATGTGTCGTTGTATTGAGCTATCTTGTTCCCTCCAAATAATTCTTCTATTCTGGGTATTTCATAAGTTAAAAGAAAAGCCCCAGATCCAAGAGTTCTAAACAGTCTATCTGATGTTTCGAATTCCCCATAAAAAGCTTTATCTCTCTTAATGTCAATAACAATTTTGCTTTGTTTGTAAATATCTACCATATCTTTAGAAAAAACATATTCTTCACAAATACTTGGTATATTCCCTGCAAACTTAGCATTGTATCTCTCTTTTATAGCTTTACACCAATCAATCCTTTTTTGTGACCCATAAGCATTCCCTATAAAGCAAACATCGTATATCTCTTTTTTAGGGTCAAGCCTTTTATTGTCAGTTTGATAATAAAATTCATCATAAAAATGAGGAAGCCAAATAACATTCTTTGTTTTTTTCTTTTTCTTTATTTCTTCTGAAGTAAAAAACGCCGTATGAATAATTACATCTGGATAATCTATTATACTTTGCCAAATCTCGTATCTGTTTTCATAAGCTATCCCGTCATTGTCCCATAACAAAATTTTTGTCTTAAAATTATCTTTTATATATTTATAGTATTCTGGAGGAGTAGTTCTAGACCCAGTTATAAAGACCCAATCATAATTAGCCTTAGATAGCTTATGCAAAACTTTATTAGGAGTATCTGCATCAACAATATCAATATATGCTCCCTTTTTAACCATTTCATTATATATAAGAATCCCATCTTCCCATGGAAACAACATTCTGGCAGCTAATAAAATTTTCATTTTTTATATTCCTTAGCAGGATTTCCAAGAACAGTAGTCCCTGCTTTCACATTTTTCAAAACACAAGCAGACATTCCTATCAAAGCATCATCTTCTATGACTAGTTTCTCTCTTATTGTTGAAGAAGCTCCAATCCAACAATTTTTGCCTATTTTTACACTTCCACAAACTAAAGAATTAGCTATAACACATGTATTGTCCCCAATTTCAACATTATGTGCTATATGAACTAAATTATCAATCTTAACATCGTTCCCTATAATAGTACTACCTAATGCCCCTCTATCAATACAAGTGTTTGACCCAATAGAAACATTGTTCCCTATGACTACTTTGCCAATTTGAGGGAATAATATTGGTTTATCTTCTTCATAAACAAATCCAAACCCTGATCCACCAATTACGGCATTAGGCATAATAGTTACATTGTCTCCTATAGTAACATTAGGATAAATATATACTCCAGTCATAATATTACAGTCTTTACCTATCTTTGCGAACTTTTCTTCTTCATGTAAAGCATTCACTACTTTTGCAAAGTAATATTTGGGATTTTTGACTGAAATAAATGTTTTATACTTTTGAGAAGAATCCTCTAATATTTTTCTGGGAATTTTATCGTCTACTAAAATTAACCCTGCATCTGATGCAAAAAGAGTGTTGTATTCTGATTGCGTTGGCTTATCTCCTTTTATTTCAAAAAATGAGACAGAAGTTTTAATGGCTCTGTTTATAGGAGAAAATAAATTATATGAATTTTGATTGGAATTAACAACTTTGAAAACTTCAAGAATGTCTAACACGTTTATTATTTTGAACATCTTATTCTTTCGTCGTGGGCTTTGCCCCCTATGTGATTATGCAAAATATCTGCCCATCTCATTGCCCATTTTATATCGCCGTCTTCTTTCTGTCTATTAGGGATTGTTATTGTTTCTAAATACTCTGTTCTATTTTTTATTCGTCCATCTAACCAATTTTCAGGATGTGTAGCTAAAACAAGTTGATGAGGAGCTTCTTTAGTAAAACACTTCAATAAGTTTAAATCTCTCCACCCTCTAGCACTATCACTAATATAAGACATGTCTTTTAAATAATCTTCAGAAAAGGGATTTACTATATTATCTGGAAGAATGATAAAATCTTCAAATATTGATGGAAGATGGCTTACTGCTGTTTTAACAGGCTTACCTGTTAATTCACTTAATATATTCAATTGTAATTTAAGCATTGCTTGTGCTCTTTCTATCTTTCTGGGGAATTTAGTCACATCATAGTGTAGTCCTATTTCGTGATTCATGGACACTAAAGCAGAGATAACTCTCATTCCTTTATCATTAAGAATATTATAATCAGACAACATAATATAATATGTTGACTTTATTCCTTTATCATGTTCTATGTTTGGCATTTCTATCCACCCACCAATATGATAATCAATATCATGCCTAAGATAAACAGATTTTACACTTAAATCTTTTTCTGTTATTAATTTGAACGAATATCCTTCATTCTTTAAATCATCTAACAATTTAGAATAATCTGATAAAAAAAATTCTGGTAGATTATTCATTATTTCCCAACGCTTCTGCTGTTTTCAATATTCCTTCTTCTATATCTATTTTAGGCTCATATTTAATAAAATTTCTTGATTTAATCATGCTTGGAATTCTAAACTCAATATCAGCACCGATCAATGGAAAAAACTCTATTTTTGAATCTGATTTTAATGTTCTAATGACTGTCTTAGCTAAATTATAGATAGTCATAATTTCTTTGCTATTGCCTATATTAAAATACTCTCCTATAGTATGAATATTCTTACTCTCTAATACTATAGCCACTTGTTCTACAAAATCATCAATATAACACCACGAACGAACTTGTGATCCCCCTCTGACTATAAGATTCTCTTTGTTCACAACTGCTTTTATAAAAGACAAAACAGCACTATCCCCCGTTTGAAAAGGGCCATATACATTAAATGGTCTTATAATTACTATTGGAAGATGATACTTCGTATAGTATGCTTTTGCTAAATATTCAGAACATAGTTTACTTGCGGCATATCCCCATCTGGGTTCTCCTGTAGTTTTAATCTGAGCTAAAGAGTCTTCTTTAATCTTAGCACTATCACCAAATATTTCCCCTGTAGAAAAAATAACTACTTTTTCTATATTCTTATTTTTGTTAGCAGCCCCTAATACATTTTGTGCACCAAGAAAATCAACCATAATAGTTCTAACTGGATCTTTAACCACAGTATCTATCCCTGCTATAGCTGCACAATGGATAATGTATTCGCATCCTTTAGATGCTTCTTCTACTGTCTTATAATCTGTAACATCTCCATTAATAAAAATGAGATTTTTATGTTTAGCTAATTTCGTACCTGTTAAAGAATCTCTGAATAGATTATCTAAAACTACTACTTTATTTTTTTCTACATATTTCCTAGCTAAAGAAGACCCTATAAACCCAGCACCACCAGTTATTAAAATTCTTTTATTATAAATCATTAATTAAATATCCCTCAAAATGATCGTATTCATGGAAGAATATTCTTGCTTCCATTCCCTTTAAAACTTCTCTAATTCTTCCAATACAAGTATTCCCAGAGATTAAATCATGTTCGATAATAACAGATGTTGGTCTTTCTATCTTTTTCGTGAATCCTGGAACAGATAAACATCCTTCGGCCATAATTTCAGTATCTTCGCTTACTCTAATAATTTTTGGATTAGAAATAACTTGAACTTCTTTTCTAGTTGCTACATTTGTTTGGATTATCATTACCCTATAAAGAAACCCTATTTGAACAGCAGAAATTCCAGCACAGTTATATTCGTCTAGTGTGTTTCTTAAGTTTTCTACTAACTTTATATCAAGGGGTGTTTCTATTGATCTTTGTCTTAGTAGTGGATGTGGAAATGTTATTGGCTTATAACATTTTTCTTTAACTAAACTATGATTAAGAGTTACTTCCATTTTATTTCCTTTTATCTTGCATTGCTTCCCAGAAACTTCTTATAGAAACAACATAGTCGATTATATGCATTGATTCAGCTAGTCTTTTGTCTTCTTCCTTGAAATTATATTTTAAAGTCCTTTCTAATATAGCAACAGAAACAGGAACCCATTGCCCACTATGATGCCCACAAATATACCCAAGAGTCATTACTCTCTTGTACTGTTCTTCTGATTCGTCTTTAATAGCTTCTGCATATCCCGTTATCAAGTCGAATATAAGCATTTCGTGGTCTTTGTTAGTAAATCTGTCATATACTTCTTTATCGTCTACTACTTTAGGAATCCCGTTCTTAAACAAGTCATGAAGAATCGACCCTGCTATTAAAATATCTCTTTGATCTGAATAATGTAAGTTCATTATCGCTATCTCCGGGGCTAGCACCACACATCTCTCAATATGATACAGCATTCCATCTGAAGCGATTTCATCTGCTGGATGATACTTACCCGTACTAGAAGAAGCGATCTCCGAAATGTAGTTTGGGCATAGCTTTAAAATCGCTCTTACATTGTTTCTGAATTCTTCGTTTTTAATAAGAAGAATGTGTTTTTCTAAGTCTTTTTCAATCTTTCTCATTTATATCCTCGCTATATATCTTTTATACTATCTTAATATAATTAGTTACTAAGCTTAGTTACTTACTTAGTTACCCTATTAGTTACTTAAGCTACTATCTTTTTATTAATAGGGTATACTTTCTTAGTAACTAATGGGGTTACGAGTACGCTTAGTTGCTTTTTGTTAATTTCCGTTAGTTATCCAGTCGGCCCCAAGGCAATCAAGGATTTTTCAATCCTTAAAGCAGTTTAAGCTTAACAACTCCGTATTGTTTAATTCTCCATAATTCTGTAGCTTGGCACACATGCCCTTCTTGCCCGTATATATCTGATAGCCCAGAAGCTCTATTTAATGTATATAATAAAGATGGGTTCTCTACTATGTATAAATTCCAGAGAAGGGAGTAGAGATACTGAGTCTCTATAATATTAATAGGTGCTGAGGCAGGGACTCGCGCCCTGCATTGCCTCTGGCTTATCTCTGCCTCCATACTTGCGGCACGTTGAGGCTGGTGGGTACCTTGGCCGTACAACCAACACCATGCGTCTTTACTTATTCCGCCACTCAGCACCATAATCTACCTCCGCGAAAGTTTCTCTATTGTTCTTATCGCCAATATAACTAAAAACTTAACCGTGTCAACATAAAACTGAAAATACAGGTTTTTCGCCTTTAGCTTCTTCCCAGCTTAAATTAGTACTTCCGTCTTCAAATATCTTAGAAGCTTGATATATGTATTCTATTGATCTATTGTTTAAGCACTTAATATTAGCATAAAAAGCAGAAAATCTCTTATATCCTTTACTGCTACATTCTAAGTATGGGGCACAACCATATTTAATCATTTTTCAATCCCATATTCTGTTCTTAATATCATATTTACAATGTTCACATTCTTGATTCCAATGATAAGGAGGATAAGATTTGCCGTCTTTATCTTTCTTTAAAACCCATTTGTGTTTGCCAATAGAACATTTAAAAGCATTTTTAATAGAAAGTATCATTTTATTCATTTTTTAATCCTTAGCTTTCATTACATCGTTATTATTGTCTATCCATCTAATAATGGGTTCACCGCAATACTCTTTTTCCCAGATATACCAAGCATATACCATCATGCCTGTTCTGTACTTTCCATCTTCACGAAGCCTATCCCCCAACATTGGATATCTTGTGAATACATATATTCTTGCAAGAGGGAAAGTTTTATCATTATAAATATTATCAAATCTTTTTTTACCATGTAAATAAGATAAAGGTAATAAGAAAGCAAATTTATTTTTTGCGATTTTTTTTGCTTGTAATATAAATTCAAAAGCTATAGAAAACGGAGGATTAGTTATAATAAAATCATATTGTTTTGTTTCTGTAAAAAAATCTTTTTCTATATCATAACTATCACAATTGATTAATTTAGATATCGCACCATTACCACAAGCCGGTTCTAATATAGAGCCATCAAATTTTTCTATTTTTAATAAGTGCCGTGTAATTGAATACGGAGTTTCATAAAAATCAGATTTTCTTCTCTGGCCTAAATTATTTGCTGAAAAATTTTTACCTTTCATTTTTCAATTCTTCACATTTCTTTTCAGCTTCTTCTTTAGTCAAGTAAACATGTTCGGAAATAGGCAAAGCTGTTGTTAATAAACATGAATCTAAAGAAAGTTGATATTTACTATCACTATAATCTTTACCTAAAACTTTACTTGGGCCAAAGACCACCCAACTACCGCAGTCCCACCCTACCCAGTAAACATCTTCTCCCTTAAACTCATAGCATATACTCATTCCTGCGTACAGAATAGTGTTTATCATAGGTAGTCTTTTGTCAATTTCTTCAAGGAGAAATTTGATATCTCTCTGGGCACATTCAATACTAAGAAGACATTGAATTTTATCTCCTGTAAACTTTGGGTTAGGGTAATCAGTAACCCACCCTTTTCTTATTTCTTCTATTTTTTCTTTACTCATTCCTCACGCTCCTTTGCTCTTGTTTATTACTACCGATGCCGAACGCAAGCATCATAAAGGGGAGGGCAAGATACAACTCAAGAGTATAGCAGTCATTATCCCACCATACACCAACACCTATATGCTGTCGAAAGTGTACCTCAAATCTTGGCATTGGTCCCATTACTCTCTCCCTACAAAGATACTACTTCTTTTGTAGTTACAAACTCTATAAACTTAGCAGATATTAAGTTATCTCTATAAAACAAATATTCTCCAACTTTCATTTTTGATTCTAATTGATTTAAAAAGTTCTTTTTCTCTGCTTTTTCGCAATCTTCTTCTTCCGTAATTTTAAAATCAAATTCTAATTTTTTTCCAGAAGAAAAGCTCAAAATAACTCTTTCGGTTTTAACTATAATAATTTTGCTCATTTTTACCTCATTTTTAACGAATTAACAAAAGCAGGACTTATTGTGTCATTCACAATATGCCATACTTGATTTTCTCTAATAAATTTTCCAGAAGTATCCCTCTCGACAAAAGTAAGGACAAAAAACTCAGAAGTCACCCTTGTATATGGGGAAGGTTCATATAAATCTATTATACCATCTTGATTGAAATCAATATAGTAAATATCTGGAGGGATAGCATCACTACCCAGTACATAAATGTTTAAACTAGGGTGTATATAATACGAATCTACAATGCTATCCCCATTTGTATCAATACCGATAGAATAAGACTCTACTTCAATAATGTCTAATAAGACTTCTGCTTGTATACTATAGATACATATAGCAATAAAAAATAGAAATAATAGCCTTTTCATTTTAATCAAACTTAATTTCAATAACGGGTAATCCGAGCTTAACAATATTAAATTCTTGTCCATCACTATAGATAGACCGATCAGAAACAGATTCCCATTTCTGTGTAATTGTAAAGTTAAGATTACCTTCTTGAATTAAGAGTTTTTGAATTTTATAAACTATGTCATTTTTCATTTTTAATAATAAACAATTAAAGTATCAATTTTATTCTTAGCAGCTAAGTCAAGTGTGTTCTTCGTCCCTTTGGACTCGCCGTCCCAAAAAGCAACAATAAAGCTAGGTTCTCTAGCAATCATTTCAGCGTTTCTCTTATACCCGGCAGACTTCCCAAATTGATCCCAATCTGCTGGAACTGCGGTTATTTTGCATTTAGGGTGAAGATCAGCGCAAACAGAAGCAGCTAGCCTATCAGCCCCTTTTGCATCCCCATGAATAAGTTCGTCCATATAAAGCCCACGAACAGTTTCTTCCATTAGCCCACGATCAACAAAATCGCGGCCACCACAAATTAATACTTTCATAAACTTCCTTTAGCTAAATTATTGATGTCGTCTTGTCGAAACATCTTGTGTTTATTAAGAGTTTTTCTAAATTCCTTAGTAGATTCAAGGAAATTCTTCTTTTTTCCGTCACACTCAAAAGAATAACAAACTATCATATCAAATCTGCTACTGATGAATAATTCAGAAATATGTATTAAGTCCCTTTTAAAGTTCTCGAACACAACCCCAGTTTCAATAAATCGTCTACTCATTTTATATCTCTATGTTTAAGGTTTCGTTAATTAGCAATACTAACATAATAATTAGCATTACTACGGCCAAAATTGGCACAATTATCAAAGCTATTGCAAAAAATAAAAAATACAAGCAAATAGCTAATGTTTTTGCTAATATTGTTTTAACCATGATAGCCAAATATTCTAGATATCTCTATCTTTTCTTTATTTAAGTATATCTCTGCCCCTATTTTAGCTATAGCGTCATAATCTTCTTTGTCTAATTCCGATATTAATAAAGCAAACTGACATCTGTGAATATTATTAGCTTTTGTAGTGGGGTCACAGAATTGGTCAATTGGATACCAATAACAACAATATTGATTCTCAGGAGCTAACGCTTCTAATACATCATATGCTTTGTTTTTTTCTTTACATATGTCAGTATAGTCTCCAGACCAAGGGAATACTTCTTCAATTGCATTACATAGCCCATCATTAGCTATATTATATTGTTCTTCTGTTTGATCGTCTGATATAAACGCTTCTGCTATTTTAAGCCATTTTTTACTTGTGTTCATTGTTATCTTTCATAAGAAGTTTAATTCTCTTTAAATGTGATTTAATAAGATTAGCCCCGTTAATATTGTGAAGTATCCATTCGTTCTTTGTCGGTCTTTCACTTGCTGCGTTATCAAGATATCCACCTTCTAGTCTTTTCAGTAAGTCTATAGCTATTTCAAAAGCTTCTTTTAGTCTTGTGTTAGTCATAAGATGTATCCGAATCTACTGGGATGATAGAATCATCTGTGATTGTATTTTTTTCATTTTCTTCCTCTAATAACTTAATAATTTCGTCATGCATCTGTTTCCGTATAGTAAAACCGCAATCGCATTCTCGATCATTCTTAAAAGGGTAATCTTCTGATCGTGGGCATTCATAGTAGTAATCATCACATTGTTTATGTCCATCAACTCCCATCATTATAGATAAAAGAGCTTTAATCTGTTTTGTAACTTTTTCTAGACTCAATTCTTATTCCTTCTGTATTTTTGTGAAGCAAAGTTAAACATTTAAGACAAATCCAAGCCCCATCTATTCTAATGGGGGTAGTAAAAAGCTGATCCCATCCCTTAAGATAAAAACGAGCCTTGTTATTTCCGCAACCGTTACATTCTCGTAATTTAGTGTTAGGAAAAGAAACATTTGTTTCAATCATAATAGTTCCAATTTCTTTATGTCTTTATAATAAACAGTACAACAGCTATATACTGTTGGGTACAGATAAAGCCGGTTACGATAATGATTCTCATCATCATATGAAGCTATTTCCCCAATAAATGTAGTTTCTTTAGAATATTGACTTTTCCCTGTGGATTGCGGAATCGGCGATGATGAACAAACATCAACGTAAGTCTGCTACTGCGGCGGGAGGGGTTTCATCGCCACTAACAAACACTGTTGATCTTATTACCACCGAGGAGAGTTGCGACCAATTCGGGACCTCATCAGCCGACTTGGCAGCAAAATAGTACTGGGTGTTCGGATTGAGTCCGCTTATCACCACTGTCTGAGATGTCCCGGCTGACAACGGGGTTGGTTCGTTTGTTATTTGTGTAGCCAAATTCCAGTTGGCTTCAGTTATGATACTGGTAGAATATCTGAAGTCATACTGGGAAGCAGTACCGTCAGCACCGTTATCACCTGGTGCGTCCCACTGCAGGGTAACCGAGGTCGAGGTTGATTTGATTGCCAAAACCCTTGCCTCAACCCCCGTAGGGAGGCCCATCCATAGCAGAGTTATAAGCATTCCGGTAATTACTTTAGCATATACCCTTTTATTCAAAGGAATTTTATCAAAATCTTTTTTAGTCATTAATATCCTCATATATTTTAGAAAAAGCATCTCTAAGGGTTTTGATGTCTTCTTTAGATAGCTCGGTATTAAAATTAAGAGTACCCGAATAACCTGAGTATCTTAAATCAAAATAACAACAACTATCACCGTCGGATATGGAGAGACTAAAAGATAAATCATCTGGAATTTTAATAAGATATACTTTTTTCTTAATTTCTATCTTACTAGTTGTAACAGTACAATTTTCACTCATTTCATGGACTCCTGCGCTTTCTGTAAATCTGGGGTTTATTCCTCAGAAAAGTGTGTTCTATCCCTTATTTGGGGTTTTCCGAGGGATTTTTCTACGTCTGAAGGATTTTACTGGTCCTCATATGTTGGTTTTACTGGACTTGTATAATATAATGATAGAACTCATATGGGAAAAACTACTCTCAAGGCGAATTGTTTTATATCTCATATTATGAATCTCAATATTTTGATTTTCTTTTAACCAAGCATTGACTTTTTCTTCTATTCCCCCAACAGATTCAATAACTTTAACTTGCATCATAATTCCTGCGCTTTCTATAAAGGGTTGTTTCAGAGAATTAGTTCTCTGTCAGAGATAGACTTATAGAAAACATGTTTGAGGTCGCTCTCTGAGATACTTATAAGTTTAGACTTTTCCGATGAATCTCAGTGACTTCTTGTGTGGTTTTACTGGTCCTAATATGTTTGTTGAGTGGGACCTTCTCTCTAACGAATCATAGACTAAACACCCCACAATTACACCCCCCCTATGATCGTGGGTAAATAGCCCTACGATATAGGGTATTCGTAACGTGGGTCTATGTTAACGTGGGTCTATTATTCTATATTAAGGGTATGCGTAAAATGGGGCACAAATGGGCACTAATAATAAATAATTTATTTTGCTCAATTTACTTGACAAATTGTCGACAATAATACTATATTTGATTACTGATCTTTCACAACTAAATAAGCTATTGCCCCAGCGTATCAGAGAGCCCAAATACTCAGAGATGTGTTAAACATAGGGTTGGGACGTTATGATAGTTAAGAAAGCAATAGTGAACAAAGACCCATTTATCTTCATTCACAACTTAATTTAAGGGAGACAGAAATGTCTACGAAAATTGAAAACGCTAAAGTTGACAAGAAAGTCAACGAAGACAAGAAGATCGCTGTTTCAACTGCTGTCGAAGAGATAGAATCAGCGACCCCTGAAGCGACGATCAAAGCTCAAGCTGCTGCAAATCTTGCAAGAGAGCGTGAATGTAGAGCTGATGTGCGACGTTCAAAAGCAGAGCATATGAAAGCTTTTGGGAATCAGCTAACATTAAAACCCGTAGCGAAAAAAGTCGCTGATGTTTTTGATTGTATAGCAACAGACCCACTATTCTACGATCTATCGTCTGTTCATACGATCAATTACAAGGGAAAAAAGATTCAGTTGCCCACTTTAAACGTGAAGCAGATTGTCTCTTTTATAGACTTACATTCTGGGACTAAATTTTTAGCAGAAATAGAGTCGGGAGTCTCTTATTTGAATATAGACCCATTAAAAAAGTTTTTTACCCAAATGTATAATTTTTCTTGTGATCCCATATCGAAAAAATTCATACAAGCACGATTGTATGATAGACTAAACCCTACACAACCCGAAGCTAATCAGATAAAGAATGAAAGTGGGTATCTTGCTCTATTTGACGATTATGCTCGACATCTGTTAAAAGAATGTGATGCTGAAATGTGGGCTGAGATGCCCAGATTTGAAGTAACTGACTCGATCAATTCGACACTGAGAAAGTACTTCTCGTAGACTGACAAGCCCACGATGGGGAGTAACATAGACGTTACTCCCCATGTAGTATTCGTAAACATAGATAGGGAGATACACTATGTCGTCAAGAATTTTTTCAATAGCAATGCGAGAGCTAAAAGAAGATGGGATTACCCATATTACCCCTGATGATCTGAAAAGAAAAATCAGATTGATTCAACGTCGCAATGTAGATACAATATGCAATGATGCAGAAAGGGAAAAATGTTTAGAAGAATAGAACGAATTGCCCACTATGTCTTACTCGAATTGCTACTTTGGGTAAAGAAGATTGAAACAGTCTATGATCCCAACATAGAG
>Ga0307377_10000835_pt1 | contig 40902 bp, 34 predicted proteins | sample TR3MG_FD_202535 | JGI IMG/M metagenome (GOLD analysis project Ga0307377, IMG submission 202535) | Soil microbial communities from Risofladan, Vaasa, Finland - TR-3 | ecosystem: Environmental > Terrestrial > Soil > Coastal area > Acid sulfate soil | place: Finland: Risofladan, Vaasa | collected...
GCCGTCTACGATGCGCTGCTGATCGCCGGACCAGATGCCGCGCGGAGGGCGCTTGATGATCGGGTAGAAGACCGTGGCACCGTCAATCGACGTCACCGCGCCGTTGCTGCTTCCGATGTTCTCCGTGTTCGCGAAGAACACCTCGATCTTGGCCTCTGCTCGAATCGACGCATTGAGGACCGGAGGATTCGCGAAGGTCGTGGTGAACTTGCCGGTGCTGTAATCCATGGTGTTGGTTCCACCAACATCGACACTGCCCAGAAATGACCCATCACCGTCATCTACGACTTGCAGCGTTCCGTCGGTGACTGCCGTTGACTCCAGCACTACGGATGTGCCGTCCTCCAACACGAAGTCACCGGAGAACGTAGCGGTGACGCCGTCGCCTGTTCCGATGACTATCTGCACCAAGCGAGAGCCGATGATTGATTCAATCAAAACGCGCTCAACACCAGCGGTCGACTCGATGACCCGGAACAACTCACCGATGGGGACGTCAGTACCGGGTCGCACAAGCGCGCTGTTGAAGAACTTGCTGACGGATGCGGTTACCGCCGCGAAGACCGCCTGACGCGACTGCCCGCGCACAAGTTCGATGGAGAGGTCGAGGTCCATCTGTACGATCTCGCCATCCTTCATCTCCACAGTCGTCGTGAACGTGCGGCGTGCATCGAGGAAGCGCTTGACACCAATCTTGAGCGCGGAGCCGGGCGTAGCAACGCGACCAAGAGAGTCGCGACCCCACAGCGCGCACACCACCGTGTTGCGCTCGGGTCGCTTCTGTTTGAGGAAGCACGACGCGTAAGACGGTGCACCAAACACCTGATCGACGTAGCTGCTGGCGAGCGCGTTCCAATCCTCCTCACGAACTGCGCGATTATTGCTCTTGGCGAAGCGTGGGGCAAGCACGCGTGCGCTCTCCACCGACTCTGGGTTTTGTCCTCCATCTCCGCGCTCAAGGTTGCGCAGACGGACAGGCGTGCTCGCACCACTCGGGAGTACGCCCTGCACCGACACGCTGATGGTGCCTGGGGGCACGTTCCCACGCTGACCACCACCCACCCGGTAGCTGACAACGATGTCCGAGTTATTAGACGGGATCACACCGAAGACGCCGTCACCGAACAGAATGAGTCCGGCGTCGTCTTCGTCGAACGCGAGTTGATAACGCTTCTGCGAGCCTGCGATCAAGTAGAGAACCTGAATACTGCTACCAGCACCTGGTGCGGTGCCGTCTGCAGCGAGACCGAACCGCACTCGCGTGTTCCCTGAGATGTCAATGATGGTAGTGAACTCGCGCGGCGCACCTGTGAACTCCGCGACTTGCTGCCACACCTGTAGCGCTGATTGCGGCTGACCGAGTGGGAAGATCAACACAGTGATGCCGTCTTCGTCCTCCAAGCTGGTGATCGGGTTCATCAACGAGAGAACGTATTCCTGCGAGTCGACCCCGGTGCCGGTGAAGGCGTCGCGCCCCTGCTGTGTGCCCTCTACGAACGCGAGCGCGGCTACCTCTTCCCACTCTTCACCCAGCACGACGACGGCAACGCTTCCGTCGATGACGCCGGGTTGTGATAGTGGGAAAGACTGCCACTGCGACCCGTCCGATGTGAAGCGGTCAACGCGCGTCACGCCTTCCGTCAGCACGATCACATCGTCAGTCGTGCCGTCAGGCCACGTGGTAACGCTCGGGGGGATGGTGTGGTCCTCGATCAATTCGAAGGTCAGACCAGCGGCTTGCACCGTGGTACCGGCCTTCAACAAAATCGAAGCTGGTTGGGGTGGATCAGGCTGTGCGAGCACCGACACACCAGCGGCGGTGGCGGGGCGCATACGGTAGCCCTGCGCGCGCGTGAGGATGCGCATGGACTCCAACGTGTCTGCAAGGATTAGCAGACTGTTGCGACGACGGCGGTCGTAGTAGTACGCGTTCTGCTCGTGAAACCAAGCGAGCACGTCGATGATCGCAGGAGCAACGCCCGTCGAGATCGCATCGTTGTAAGCAAAGTTGCCGATGCGTCCTTTCAGAAAAGTGAGACCGCGTGTACGGATCGCATCGAAGGTGCGCGCGGTGAAGTCTACGTTGACAATGACCATAGCTGCTAACTCGCCGTCGACAAGGTGTTGAACTCGACCGGTGCGGTGAAGACGCGATTCTGCGGGTCGCCGAGTATGGTGAACGCTAGCGTGACGATTACGGTGTGGGGCTCATTGTCGGGCGCCTCAGTGCGTACAGTCAACACGCGAATGCGAGGATCCTGCTTCTCCACGTCCCGCTGCACGAAGTAGCGAATTGACGCGCGCGTGATGGCGTCGTTCGGATCGAATACAAGCCTTGGCACCTCACTACCCATAAAGGGTGCGTGCGGAATGGTGCCGATCTCCGTAGTCACGATGTTGGACAGCGACGTGAACACGACCTCAAGGTCTGACTTAGGTCCAAACGTGCCCTGCCACGATGGTCCGAACTGGTAGGCAGGCCCAGAGAATCTGTTAGCCATCAGTTCCCCTTAACGCTAGTGGTGGCTAGCACTGCGGTGGCAGGAACGACTGGCGGCGTACCTGCGACGCCATGCACGTGTGTGTTGAAGAAGGCGATGAACGTATCCATCATGAGCGAAAACCGGGCGCCGTCTGGTCCAAGCAAACACGGAACCCCTTTGAAGGTGACTTGCCCGGTGCCAATCACGTCGACAGCGGGGCTGGTCACTGTGACCAAGGCTCCAGCGTTCACGTTCACATTGGTGTCTGCGTTCACGTTCACATTGGTGGCGGCATTCACATTGACCACACCGCTGGCGTCCAGAATTTCGATGCTCTGCGTAGTTGTCTCCAAACGCACTAGCTGCTGCGCATCATCCAGCGTGAGCTTGCGACCACCAAGGGTGAGCGCCTCGACCACAGCACCCGCCGGGTCGTCTCTGAGATTCACAGCACTACCACCGGCAGTAACGATGCGAATCTTCTCCTCACCGTCGACCCAGCGCATCTCGATCAGATGACCGTTGGCGGTGCGTATGATTCGCGTCTTGGGAGTCGGTGTGTATGCACTCGTGAACTCCGCAGGGGCATCGCCTGTTCCCAAGAATTGCCCATGCCAAATCGGATTATTCGAGAGGCCGCCGTAGAAGCTGACCCAGACACCATCACCGACCTCTGGCACGTGTAGATCGTGCGTCGGGAATGCTGGCCTAGCCCACGGCAGTTTGTCGTCCTCAATGAACTCCGATTCAAGAGTGTCGCCGAAGACTTGTGGGACACGCACGCGCACGCGACCGTTCTTATCAGGATCGGCTGTGTCGACCACGTAACCCGGCCACATCCCAAACCACTCCGAGCGTTGGACCGGAATTTCCTCCGTTGCTTCAAATCCTGGGAGCGTGCTCATGAAAGCACCTTTGCAGTTCTGATGCTGCTACCTTCGCTGCCTGCTGTCTGGTTTTCATCGCGCGTACCGGTGTTCGTCGCCAGCGCGCCGGTAGGTTGCGCGTCGCCAACCTGTGACTCACGACGGAAACCGGTGATCGACGTAGTCAGTAGGCTACCCACTACGATGTGCTGAACCTCTAACAAAACGTATCGACCCATGAACGGCGTCTGCTGTAGGTCACCGAAAGAGTTTTCTATAGAGATGACCTTGTTAGGTCGCAACGAGGGGTCAGGTCTTGCCCTGAGTCGCACAGAGAGATAACGCGGCGCTACCCTACCCCAACGCGACCGAGTGCTCTCACTGACAACACCCAAATCATCCTCCGCGAACGGCACCACCCGCAGGCCGTCACCCATACGGCGCGGCACGCGCGGCGCCAGCGCCGGTTGAGTCGCCGCAGCTACCGGGTCCATGTCGAACACGAGACCGCGTTTGGTGTCGAAGTCGAAACCGATGCCACGCAGGGTAGCGCCGCCGTTTCGGTCGACCTCGCGCCCGCTGTAGAGGAACGCGAAATCTTCAACGCGATCCTCAAGCACCGACACATCGTAGCGACGCTCTGTCATGTCGGTCAGCGTGGGCGCCTGGTATCGCAGCGTAGATCCGTCCAACCACAGGTAGGAGTCTCCGCGATTGCCAGAGACCGTGGACGTCAGCGCAAGGTCACGCATGAACGACCAATCATCTTGGCGCGCCTGCACCCACACTGACGAATAGGCCGACGCGGCGATGTCTGAGCTAAGACCGTACTCTGTGGCGATTGACTGAAGGACGTCAGACGCGCGCATGTTATTCCAAGCTCGTGTGCGAGCTTTCTGCGCGAGCACCAGCCGTTGGTCTGCGCCTTTGATCTCAGCGAGCATACGAGTGCTCGCGTTGAACGCCGCACGACTCTTATCGGTGATGCCAGTCCGCCACTCGGAACTAAGGGTGCGCTCCTCTCCTTCTTGAGAAGAGACGCGGAACGAGAATTCGGGGTTGTCCTGCCCCATCATGATCGAGTCCCACGCCTTCCATCCACCGGTTCTAAAACGCAGCGACCACGAGAAGCCGCCAGCTAGCATGCTCTCGGTCCAAGTGAATTGATCTATGAACGGTGTGATGTCGTGCACCTCACCGTCAATCCGAATCTCCACGATAGACGTGATGATGCTGGAACTCACGAATTGGTACTGCGATTCTGCGTGTCGCGGTAGGCCGCGTTCACGTTCTGTAGCTTCGGAATGATGATGACGTCGCCCGCCTTCACCTCCTCAAGCGGGAAGTCGATCCGGTTGACCTGTGCGATGGCGCGCCAGAGCTTGCGGTCGCCGAGAAATGTCTGTGCGAAGAGGTCAAGCTGCCCTTCTAGACCCATGGACACGACGACCTGTTGCTCATCGCCGTCGAGCACGACTGGTGGCTCATTCCATAAACCGTAGAACGCGCGACCATCCTTGATGAATAGTTGCGTGCGCTTGTACGGGTCACTGAACTCGGTCGGAAGCTCGAATGTTCTGTCTTCTTCTGCCATGAGTGCCTACGGCGCCGCCGCGCCTGCGTTGGCAGCGGCGCGCCTAGTGGCGATAGATCGACTGAGCGAAACTCGCGTGGCAGCGCCCAAAGCGTCACGCTGCGCGAGACCGCGCACCAACACCTCGTGCGCCGGACTCAGGCCAGCCTGATTACGCACCGAATCCCAATCTGGCATACCAGTGTCGAACCGCTGAAACGACAGCGACACTCGCGCACCGTATGGCTGCGCTGTGATCGGATGCCATGGGCCTTCCCATTGGATGGTGACTTGCGTTATGTAGCCTCTGAGGGTCAAGAACGAACCGAACACCACCAGCACCATCGGCGGGTCGTAGCGCTTTAGTACCGGGATCTTGACCAAACCCTGATGGAATTTGGGGTCGAGCTTCGCTACGCGAGACTGTAATCCTCTGTTCAGTTCAGTGGCGTTCCGCTCTTTCGGAAAGCCCAACGCCTCAAGCCATCGGATGTTGTGTTCCATCTCCGACAGAAGATTGTTGATGTCGATGTTAGCTATGCGGTCCAAATCTGAAACGCGCGTGATGTTGCGCCCCGCGCGAAACACCAACTCAAGAGACATGATGCTCCAGTTGCCGCCGCGATACAAAGCGGCGCCCGGCTGCGGCATGCGGCTTCTCTGAGTCTCCTCGTAGGAGTCAACTTGGTAAGCCTGCGTGATGCTTCCGGGAAAGCTCTGAAAGTCGAGTCGCCCGTCGTCTGCATAACTCGGGCTGTCCTCAAGCACCAAAGCGCACGGGACTACGTCAGAACGAATGCCGGGCAAGAAGTTAGTGGAAGGAAATGTCACCAAGCACCTACCCCGTCCATCCCAACGGCCATAGACAAACCACCATCGCCACCGGAAACAGACACCGCAGACGCACCACCATCAACGCGCAGCTTTCCGCCGAGCTTATCGTCTATGCGCTCCAGTACACGCTGAATCGCCTCTTGCCCAGGCATCTCGATCTTCGGCAGCAGCGGCAACAAAACACGCTCAACGGTAGACCGATTCAAAGGGAGAATCATCTCCGGCCCAGCTTCCCCAGCGATGACCGGTCTGTTCACCATGGCTGCTCCGTCCGCCATCGGCGGGAGAGAAGGTGTAGCCACGCCGGTTGCACCGATCATCGGGAGTCTAGGCGCCGGAGTGTCAGGTGTGGAGAACAGGTTAAACGCTTTCTTCATGGTGTCGGCTGCGGCGCCGAACGGGTTCAGTAGCGTTTTCACCACCGACCCTGCGGGTGTGTCCAACCATTTGCTGAAATTCGTGAACGGCGAAAAGATGTCGCTGAAGGCACCGCCCCACTCGGCTTTGCTCATTCCGAGTATCTGCTTGAACTGATCTGCGGCGTCCTTCAGCAAAGTCACCAAAGGTGGGAGCCACTCTTTGATGAATGGGATGACATCGTCGCGCAGGATCGGCACAATGGCCTTGAGCGTGGGGAGCATCACGTCGCGCAGGATCGTGACTGCGATCTCGGTCAGATCCGGTATCAACGGCAGTAGTGCTCTTGCGATCTCCAAGAACGCCTTGAGCATTTCAGGCCCGACCTCCTTGAAAACCTTCCCAATCTCCATGAGAGCATCCATCATCATGGGAAGTGATTCGACTGCTAGATCAACTACCGCGTCAATCATGTCCTCTAAGAAACCGCTGTCGATCAATTCGGTAACCCACGCACCGAACTGAACAGCTAGAAGCTCTGCGATCACCGTCAGCTTAGATATGTGCGGGAGTAGTTTCATTGCGATGTTGGTCGCGATGATGTCTAGCGTCTGAGTCAGTGGGCCGAACGCGCTCTGGATGATAGCCGTGAACGACGTCATGGCAGGCATGAACGCTTCAGTGAACATCTTTATTAGCGGCTCAAACAAACGGAAGAGCGCGGCGAATGGTCCCAAGAATATGCCAGCCACGCCGCCAGCTAACTTGAAGGCGTTGGTGATCTTCTCGATGCTGATGAACTTCTGTAGAAAGTCGTTGACGACTGGAATTGCGGCGCGCGTGTGCTTGACGAGAACGGTGAATGCCTTGGCGTAATTCTTACCGTCGAAGGCGCGCTTCATCTCGTCGCCCAAAGCGGTGACCATGTTCAGTAACTTGGGGATCGTCTCGGCGCCTATGTCCGCCAACATCCCGGAGACATTCTTGACCTTCTTACTCGTGTCGTCCCAATGCTTGACGAACCCGTCACCGAAGTCATGCCACTTGGCAGCGACCTTACCGAACATCCCACTGTAGAACTTCACCAACTCCACTGGCACTTCTTCAGCCTTCGTGGTGAAGGTCTGAAGCACTACATCTGCTGCTTTTGCTGTCTTCTTGACTGCCTCGTCAATCAGTTTCTGGACCTTGATGACGGGTCCGGTAGCCTCGTCCTCAATGGACAAGACCCAACCGATTGTCTCGAAACCGTCAGCCACTACAGACCCATCACCCTGGTGAACACCATCGAGAGCATAGTGCCCAGATTATTGCTCTCGTTCATCTTCTTCAAAACCTTGTTATCGCGCTTCTCCTTTCTCACAACTAACTCCAGGCGCTGCCAGCGTGTCATGAGGCGCCAATCGCTGTAAGCAATTCCGGCGCGGTGCATGATGTGCCTCTCCTCTTGGAGCTTGATGAGCGAGTGCTCAGACGCCAGAAGAACGATTGCGAAACATGGAACCGTCCAGGGAGAGTTGTTTGCGGAAGCGATGCTTGCAGTGGGAGCACTGAAACATCGGACGCAACTCGTAGCCGAACGACCTCCTTTCAATCACCTCGCGAAGTTCGCGGAGGAGGGGAAGGGGTGCCTGCTTGCACCACCGCATGGCGTCGATCACACCGACGCTGCGCCCGTCGATGGCTGCGATGTAGCGCGCCTGCACAAACGAGTGCAGCCGCGATCCCATGTTCGTGTTGCCGCTCTGTGAGCGCTCCGCGAATTCCGATGCTTGAATCAAGTCGGCGATGCGCAGGTATCGCCAACCAATCTGCTGCCCGTTCTGCAGCTTGACGGTGATAGGCTCATCCAACGACGCCGCCGCGAACACTTGATGCGAGTCAGTGCTGCCGTCTTCGCCGAGCCCCATCTCACGCAGGATGAGCAAGTCTTCGTCTTCGTCGGCAGTCGTCGCTGGGGGCCACGTCACCGGCTCACCGGGCAGAGCGCGATGCAGTGAACGACACGGCACTGCGCTCAGGACGCGTGACCCGTCGAAGTGCTGCGTGCACGATGGGCACTGCGGGTACATCGGCAAGTTATCGGAGCCCTGCGACAGTGAAAGGATGTGCAACAGACACGCAGCCCAGTCCTCCAGAATGAGTTGGTCGTGCACAATGCCGCGCGTGTCAAGACACTGCTCAACTACGTGACGGATGGCTGGTGTGGCGTTCACACCAACGCCAGCGCCTGCGATCATCTCCTCCTGTTCGCCGCGCATCGGCGACAACACCACCGCCCCGTCATGCCCAGGATACAACAGCCCACCGGACGGGAGCTTGAAGGGGCGGCTCAGAGGGTCCACAGGAGCCCCCTGGGACGACCCAACGGTCGTGGGCTCCCAACGAGCGGCCACAGGAGCCCCCTGGGGGGCGTGTTGGTAGGTGGGGAAGTTGGGGGCTAGTCGACTGGTACTAACCGCGTCACCGCCCGCTGGTGGCGCCCCCTGGACCTCCGACGCGATCCCTAGCTGCGCTGCCAGGTTGCGTAGTGGGTGTCCTTCTGGGAGATTGGCCGGGTCTACGGGTTGATATGCAGGTACCTGCTTGGTCATGCGTCTCTCCTAGCGGCATCCACTGCCTTGGTGCGCGAACCAGCCTCGACGATGCGCTTACCTTCCCAGAGGATCGCCTCGTCGAGCTTCGTGATGACAAACGCGCGGCTACGCGACGAGTCCACGGACATCAAAGCCCGCGCCTGATCGGCGCAGACCTTGAGAACATCTACGAGTTGAACACCGTTGACCCCGTAGGCGGGAGCAGGCCCACTCTGGAACTGAATCGAGAGATGATTCTCGATCTCAGCAACGTCCCAGACGTTGTTTTCCTGCCCCCAGCCTCCTGGGGAATGAACGTAGCGCGCATCGGTGAGCATTTTGCTCCTCCTGCCTCCTGTTGAGGCTGCTTCGTTTCGTCAAATTGTGAAAGCGGAGTCTACTACTAGCCCATAACCGGTGCTAGTAGGTTTTGGTCCCAAATCACGCGGTCGCAGGAGAACGTCATATCCATGGTGAGGATGTCACCTGTGTTGAAGTCCATGCCAATGTCCGGCATCTTCGTGGGGAAGAGACCTTCCAACGACGCTGTGCGCTCACCCTGGCCGTCCGACTGGAACAACACGAGAGTGCCAGTGGTCTTCACGACGCCCATGGGCAGCATCAAACCAGACTCCTCGTTGTAGACCAGCGACATCCACTGGTAGAGAAGGCGCCGCGTGCCTGCCAGTGGGAAGTCGCGGAACTGTGCCATGATGTCCCCCTGCGGACCAGGTCGGGTCGCGTAGTGTGCGTTGCCGTTGAGATAAGGCAACTCAGCCTTGCCGACATCCCGCCCAGGAACCGAGAACGACGCAAGACTGAGGATCAACACCTCTTTGGCGCCGGGAATGAGTTGATCCAGGTTCAACTCCAACATCCCCATGTTCTGCTTCTGGACATTCCAGATGCCGCCAGCCTGAGCGGCGAACGCACCTGAGTATCTGTACTGTGATACGGGCATGTCTTATGCCTCCTTAACCGGCGGCGCTGACGTCAGAGAAGTCAGCACCAGTGGGGGTGAGAACAATGTCGAACTCCAAGAACTCGACGGCGCGGGCAGGCTTGATGAATATCTTAGCCTTCACGGTGAGGTTGTCGATGTCGCTAGCCGTGGTGGTAGTGCCGTCCACGAGCACGAACGCGTCCTGCAGACCGCGACGCTCGATTATGGGCTTGAGCACCTTGTCGATAGCGGCCTTGATCTCCCTCCACAAGATCGTGTCGTTCAACTCAAAGAGGAAGTCCTTTGAGATGTTGTCCACGTCGTTCATGATCTTGTTGACAGTCCACCGCACGTTGATGCGGTCGAGCGCCGTCGGAGAACGCTGCGCAGTGCGCTGACCGACTAGCTGCAGTCCACGGCCCTGCTGCACTGCGATGACGTTGATGACCTCTGTGCGCGCTCCGACCTGTCCGTAGACCAGGTTGCGATCATCCAACTCAGTTGAGTACTTCACCGCGTCGGCGAGCACACGACCGCGTCGTCCGCCAGCGATTGGGAACCACGGTGCCGCTACGTTGTCGGTATTCGCCACGAGCGTAGCCATGTCACCATCCGGCGGCTCGATCACCGTCTCGTTGGTGTAGTTGTCGAGGTACTGCAGCCACGGGTCGAAGATCGCAAGCTGGTTGCTGTTGATTGGCACCTGTGGCGGGAAGGGAACGAGGGCAGTCGGCACCGGAGGAAGACCAGGCCCACTGTTGTACTCAGCGTTGACGAAGTCACGCGTCTCGAAAACTTCATCAGCCTCTGGGCACGGTACGATGCCGATTGCACGGCGACCATTCCGCTCGACCAGCGTTTGGAGCGCAGTGATGACGGGTGCATGCCACTGACCGGGAATCATGATCCAGTCGAGCGCGACCACCTCGTGATTGCGGAAGTGCTGCAGCCCGGTGTAGGTGTTGCCCACCTTCGCACCGACGACGTCCGCGTTGGTGAACGCACCGGACAGGCCGATGGATTGCGGAGCCGTAAGGTCGATGTCAAGAAACCCAGCTTCGTCGGTCGAGTTGAGTCGGATGAAGTCCGAGCCGTTGAGAGGATCGTTGACCGCCTCGACGAGACTGGCGATGTCAGGTTGCTGCCCGAACGATTCGATGGCGGTGGTCGCGAAGAAGACCCGACACCGAAGAGTCCCAACAAGGGAGGGGTCCGAATCGACGACGACGTAGAAACCTTCCGTCATGATCGTGCGTTCGTTCTCGATGTCTCCTGGGTAACGCGCGGTCGCGTGAATGACGACGTCATCCGCCGTGACGACAACAGCCTCATCCAACGCCGGGGCGCCGGTCCACTGAATCGAAGTGGCACCCGTTCGGTAGTCGAGGAAGTTGTCTGGATCACTCGGCAATGCGACGTTCTGCGTCCAGTGATCCGCGTCGGCGCTAATGCCGAGCGTTCCGAAGGCAACTTGCGGGTCACCCGCACCAGCGCTTGACGCTTGCGCAGTTTGAAGCGCGACCAGTCGGTCATCCTGTCGCCGGTAGGGGGCGCTGGACAGTTGACCAGTGAAGACGGTCGTAGTGCCGTCACCGAAGCCGAGGATGTCGGCTGGCATGTAGACGGCGGTCAGCGCCCCGTTGTCGCGCACGTTGAACGTGTTCGCACCCGTAGGCACCAGGTCCAACTCGATGGAGAACTCTCCTGTGACGTGGTCGAGCCAGTTGGTGCTGTTGTAGGCGTTCGCCAACGTCGGCGTGTCGAGGTTCATGCCAGCGGCGTTGGGCGTCGTGTCCGCGATGAACTGTGGACCCATCCCACGCACCGCGCGGCGAGCCTGCCGAAAGGGTGTGGACGTGTAGTCGGCGCTGATGGATGCCGTCGCCGTGATCGCGGCGCTCGCCGTGACGCTCCACGCACCCGTTGTGTAGTCGAGCGCACCAGTCACTGCGGTTGCACGAGGATCGCCGCGCGGCCTGTCAAGCCAACCACCGACACCGCTGTCGTAGAGAGTCTCGGGACTGCCCGAAACGTCTGAGATGGTCAACGCCACGGTGCCGGGTTGGATCGGCAGAGGAAGGCGTGACGCTCCGGGGTCGGTGTCCGCTGCTAGCGCATCGCCACCAGCGTCAGACGGCTGCGCGAGGTGCTGCTTCGATCCGTTGACACCACCCGGAACAGCGCCGCCACCCAGGTTGATGATCTGGATGTCATAGGTCGCTTCGATCTGCGCGGCGGTGACTGCGGGAAAAGCGACGGCCCCTACTGGATCCCACGTGGTGACAGCCCACACACCCGTGCGGTAGTTGATGGTGCCGACAACAGCGGTGCCAGCACCACCAGGCAACGTAGTGAACCCACCGAATCCGTCATCGTAGATCACCGGAGGTACGGCATCGGTGGGATGCGTCGGCGTCAGCGCGACCGTGCCGGGGACGATCCACCCCGCGAGCGTCTTGAGCGTTGCAACGGAGCTTGCAGCACCGACCGCACTTAGAACGGCGTCTCCGCTGACCTCGTCGATGGGAACAGTGATGACTGCCTTGTTGCCGTTGAACCATCCAGGCGCAAGGCTGAACCGCGAGAGGTTGCCTGCGTAGGTGCCGAGACCGGCGACGGTAGCGCCGACCAACTCAGTGGCGCCCTTGATCCAGATGGCATCGATGGCCCCACCCGCGAAGAATGTCGAGGCCGACGGCGTGATGTCGAGGCCAAAGTTCCCAGTGCGATAATCGATGTAGCCAGTGGCGCCTGCGCTGGTCAGGATCCCGAAGCCAGCACCGCCAGGAGCGTAGGACAGGTCACCGTCGTCCGACGCCTCGACGAACGACGCGGCACCGACCTCCGCGCGCACTGTGAACGTGCCAGGCACGACCGCAGTTCCCACGGAACCGTAGACGCGCTGCTGACCAGCTAGCACGGCATCGATGGTTCGGATGTTCTCCCACTCGCGCGAGCCAGTGATCGAGTCGAGCTTTCCGAAGAACTTGCGACCAGCCACACCGCTCGTCGTGCTCGACGTGCTGTCGCTCTTGGCGAAGGCGCCATCATCTCCACCGTTGAAGGCTTTCGGGTCCAGTGCGCCCGTGACGACATTGAGCGTCTGCGCTGGGAACGTCGCACCAGCACCCGGAGCAAGCTGCACCTGAATGCGCTCCGAGTTGTTGTTGATGTTGGTCTCGATGGTTCCGTTGGTCAGTCCGATGAACTGCTCATCCGACAGCACGCCGTCCTGGTAGACCTGGACGTTGTACGACGTCGTCCCGTTATGGATGATAGCGACCTCAAGAAAGCCGTTGTTGGCCCACGAACCTGGGCTCGCCGCCGTGAGCAGAAGGATGGGCGTGAGCCCGTCTGCCGCGTAGAGGGTCAGGGTTGCCGTAGCGAGGTTGTCGCCTGCGATGCGAACGAACTTAGCCTGGTTGCCGCGACGGAAGTAGCGGATCAAACCTCGCTGCGCATACATGCGGTCGACAGGGCGTCCATGGAAACTAACGAAGTTGCCTTCATCAGTGAAGTCGTTCAGTTGGTTGACTTGGCCCTTAGTGGCTGGGCCTACGCATCCCATCACAGCGTTCGTGGTGCGAGGGGCGTAGAGCGTTAGGTCAGTGACCCTGATGAAAGTTTGCGGTGCGACCATTTACTAGTCCTCCAAGCCGACGTTGAGTGTCGTCAGGACTGCCTGAGACGACTCTTCCACTATGTCAATGGTGATGTCACGCACGATGCGCGATTCTTCCGGTCTGTAAGGCATGTAGAACTCGTATCTACCCGACCACGTGCGGCGTACTTCTTTGCTGCCTTGCGCTCGTTCGATACTCGTGTTGTCGATCCATCCACTCGTCACCAAATGACCACGCGTCTTACCGTAGTGTCTGGCGTGCTTGACTACGTCGAAGGGGGGACGATACCACCTCTCCAGAGTCCAGTCGATGGGTAGGTAGACGCTCTCGTTGGGAAACAAAAGCTCAAGCTGGAACTGCACCGACTCAGCGATGCCGTGCCCGCCCTCACCGCACCACAAATCTACGTGGATGTCTGATGTCATAGGGCGTGGGAAGCGCATCCTAAGCGCGGTGCCCGATACCTTGTCGACGCTGAATTTCCCAGTCCACCCCCGGCTGTCGCGCTGCGCGTCGTACTGCGGCTCAGTGCGCCAGATGGACATGAACGGAACAGGCACCGGCCCGTCCTCGATCTGCTGCTTCGTGAGCGTTCCCTGCATCCTCGATTTGAAAACCTTGGCGGCTTCTGTGTGCGCGCGATCCGGGTCAGCGAACACAGTCACGACAGACTTGTCACCCCATCGTGCTTGGGAGAAGAAAGTCCTTAACGGGAAAAACACTGGCGCAAACATCAGGGAGCCTCGCGAATTGCAGTACGCAGCGCGACGGCCTGAACTTCAGGTCCCATGCGCCGAAGCTCGCGGCGCACGATGCGGATTACGGGAGCCCAATGCGGGCGCGGCGGCATGCGACTGGTGCCGAACTCGTGGAATGCGGCGAGCACGCGATGCGTGACACCGGCATCTGGATGCATGCCAGGCTTCGGTCGCACGGTGTAATAGGTCTTGCCAGCGCGCGTGCCCTTGAACACCTCGATGCCCTCGATGTACGCGCCAGTAGCGATCAGCTTGCGCCCGTCCTGCTCGCGCTGAACTTTGTTCTCTACAGTGCGCTCTGCGAGCGGTGCGTGCCTGAACGGACGACGGTCGACAGTCTGAATTTCTCGGCGCCTGAGCAGTGGTGGTCGCTCGACTACTACCGCACCGGGTCGCGCGGGTGTGACCGCCATGAGCTTGTCGATGATTAGTTCACGACCCTCTTCAGCGAGCACTCGTATCTGCACTAAACCAGCGCGCATAGTCTCACTGACCACTCGGGCGTGAAACCCAGAGATGACCTCCCGCCCATTCACGGTGTGCGTCACGACGGTTATCCCAGCCATTGAACATCCCTGTGTGCGTGCGGGACGACCGGGTCGCTGGTTGGTGGTACAAGTTGGTCGATGTTCACGATGGGCTTAGTCGCATCCATGCTCACGACTACGGCGGTGCCTTTCCACACCATCACAGTCCCCTGCGGACTCAGTGATGCGCTGTAGTCAGGCTCAAGCTGCTGGATGTAGTGATGCCTGCGTCGAAACATGAAGATGTCTCCGGCACGAGGAATATAGATCGGGTCTCTGCCTTTGAACGGGCCGTCACTGTGTCCGGTCTTCTCTTCGTCAGTGAGCGTCGCATCTCGATCATCTACAGTGCCAAACTGGACACCAAGACGCCGACACTCCGAGCGACTGATTGCTAGAACAATCTCCCCAGTAGTTTCGACGACGCCACGGACCTTGCCCTTTTGCTTGCCGGAGTCATCTACGAACAGATGCACGCCGTGAGGCCCATCATACTTGCGATAGATTTCAGGCGTCTCGTAATAGGTCTCTTCTGGGGAGATGCCGCCGCTGTCCTCGATGTTGAGGAGCCGCCAGAACCACTTGAGCGGGATGTTTCGCCGGTCGTGCTTGCTCTGTATAGAAAGCGAAACGATCTCATGGCGCGAAAAACGCGCAGGCCACAGGCCACGGTCATAGGATGACGTCTCGCTCACGCGGCCCCTTCTGCGCCGACAGCGTTAATGCTGCCGTCTCGCCAGAACCACCCCAATCGTAGCGACTGATCCGACTACCTACAAGAACCCGTCTACGCGGATGGAGGGGCGGGCGCAGCAGACGCAGCGGGCTGCGCATCAGCGGCGGTGATGTGTAGCTTGGCTTTGGCCTTGCCGAAGTCGGCGATGCCCTGGCTGGCGAGGTACGCCATTGCCAACGGAATCAGCTTCGCGGCCAGCCACTCACTCGTCTCCGGGTCCATGCCTAGCCTGACGGCCAGAGTCACAGCGGCGGTGGTAGCCATCACCAAGAACTTCTTGGAGGTCAGCAGTTCTTTGAGCATGTCTTTCATCGTTCTTCTTCCTCTTTTGTTGGGACCAACTGCGGCCACCACAACGCACCACAGATGAACCCAGCCAATGCAGCGACCAGGTTAGCAAACTGAAACGTGGGCAGTGAGTGCGCGAGGTTTATCAAATCACGCAGCACCACCAGTGCCGTCACGGAGGTGAGCTTCGTGAACTGTAGGTTTCGATCCTCTCCCGGCCGATTCCAAAACAGATGACCCATGATGCCCATAAGAACAAACGGCAGCGTCAGCCAATCGTGCGAGAGGTCACGAAGCAACTCGCTAATCGTGTCGTCCTTCACATCGTTGTGGGCTACGTCGATGTCCCAGACCAGCAAAATCACCGTGAACATCACAAGCATCACCGCTGTGATCTTTCGCAGCTTCGCAGCCTTGGTGCGCTGTGTCGCCGTCACGTTCTCTGGTGCGCTCATACCGTCTTCTTCCGCGCGAGAGTCATGCGACACGCGACCTCAACAGACCCTGCCCCGATCTCGCGATGCAACGTGAAGACGAAGACCCAGTGCGGGAGCAACTTCTTGCCCTTGAGCGCGCTCGGCGCAATGGATCCTCCGATCAAGCACGGGAGCTTGTTCGCCTGTCTCGCGAGAGGCAGTTCCGCATCGAACAGGTTGTAGGCACCGTCTGGGGCAGAGGGATCCGCCACAGGGGTGATCGACGGTGTCGTATCGGGATCCCAATTCCAATAGCCCGTCCCGTCGCTCGGGATCGGGACCAGATCGGTGTTGATCTCACCCGCAGTCAGAGCCGCGCCGTCAACGTCCCAGTCGCCGTCGCCGAGGGGCGCGGGCACGATGATGCTGAACGGGCCGACGCTGACCTTGTTTGCGTTCCCGTCGTGTGTCCCCGTCTTGTCCGTAGGGGCTGACGCAGGCGCTTTCACATCCATGCTGACGTAGTCGGTGTAGTTCGCACCTATCGCCGCGATAGCGCCACCCAGGATGTAGACGTGTTCAATGAACTGGCCCTCGACGGCGGTATCTCCCGTGTCCGTTTTCTTCAGCGCGATCAACGCGCCGCCGCCGCGCGCTCCAGTAGCCACGTCGTCAAATGCCCCAGTCAGATAAAGCACGTAGCCGGGCGGGACGATGCTCGGCTGGTAGATCGGGGTCTTGGCACTCGTCTGAGGGAAGCTCGCGACCGACCCATCGGGGCTGACGATGTTGACCTCGTTCGGGCCGAACGTCTCCACTACGTTCACCGAATCCGGTGTGACGGTGTGCCCCGTATCGACGGGGCAAGTGGTGGGCTCGGGGTCGCCTTCTGGAAGGTAGTGATCCTTCCAGAGACCCTCAGTCGAGCAATGAATCGTGTAGTGCGCTATTTTCATTTGACTACCACTTGATTGCTACTGTGCCTGCCGCCACTTGATCGCCACCCGTGCCGGATACGCGCTTGACCTGTAGCACCCAGATCGCGGGATCAGTCGAGACGTTGGCGAGCGCACCGAGGTCGCAGAATGCAGGGTTGGTCGCCGTGAGGGTGATGTCGCTAGCGATCATCTGTGCGTTGGTGTAGTCGTAGATCCTCATGCCCGCCACGGCACCTGGATCGACTACGCCGCCGATGACCTTGATCTTGGTCGGGATCCCTAGATCGTCGGAGCCCAGGAATCCGAACACGCCCACGGTCTGCCAGGACGCGCCGCTCGTGAGCACCTGTGGGAAAGAAACCTGCTCCCACGCATCGCTTCTGTTGACCGGCATTAGTCACCCACCGCAGAGACGTAGATGACCGAACTCACCGGATTCGTCAGTGCCCCTGCCGTAGCCGGGAGGGTTGCCCCGGTCCCAGATTCCTGGCGCACCGGAAGGAAGTCCGCGCGAGCCGTTGCCGTGACCGCGAACTTGACCGACGTGGAGTCGCTGACAATCGCAATCCAATAATAGCCGGTGTAAGGCAGGACGTAGTTACCTCCCGCCAACGCGACGGTCATGAACATCCCATTCTGCCCGCCTGTGTCTACTGCCGCTGTTTGCGCGACACGCGTGTTTGGGGTGCCCGAAGGACTAGCAGGAACTGCCTGTGTGTAGATCCCCATTCGGATATTTCGGCTCGGTGTCCCGCCCGAGTCGATGAACGTCCGCATCCCAGTGATGACGACGCCAGCGGATATTTTGAGTCGCAGGTAGAACACCGTGCCCGACGACGCGTTTCCTGGGGACGGGTAGTCCAGCAGCGTCCCGAACATGAACTCGCCTGGATTGACAAGCGATCCGGCCCCGGCAAGCGACGACGACTTCCACCGCGCCGCTCCTGTGGTGGCTGACGTGCAAATGAAGCTGGTGTGCTCCACCTCGTTCACCCAGAGCGACCCGATCTCGTAGCCCTCCGAGTCGTCGTTCGTGACGGACGGGTCCGTCGTAGCCGTGTTGTTCGGCTTTGGTTGGTCGATCCTCTCCCAGATAGCCGCGCCCACCCCTACAAAGAGCGCCTGGTAGACCTTCTGCGCCGTGGTGTCGATCCAGTGGTCTCCTACCGCGTAGCCCGCGCTGCTGTCGTCATCGACGGTCGGAGCGGTGGTGTCTGTATGGACGGGGTGCGACCCCGCACCCGGTGTCGATACGTCTTTCCACACAGCGGCACCGCCAGCGACAGCGACACAGAACAAGACTTTTCCGGTGGTGGTGTTGACCCAACGCGACCCAACGTCCCAGCCAGACGGGCCATCATCCGAGGCAGACGGATCGGTCGTCGCGGCATCGTTATTCGAGATTTCGACGCCGGGGGTGCGTGCCACCTAACTACTCTTTGATGTCTTCCGTACGGCCTTGGCCTTGCTCTTCTTCTTCTTCTTTGCCGCCTTCTTCCTCGCCTTTTTCACGGGAGCCGCTGCGTCTAGTGCTTCCGCCTTTCGCTGCGCTGCAACCGACTCGCCTGGGTGAGTCCCGACCGCACGATCTCTTCCGCTGCTGCCCTGTGGATTCTCCAGCGCTTCTTTGGCTGCCTCGACCTTACGCTCCTCGATCTCCTTGGCTTTCGCGAGTCGTTGAATCGTGTGCCTGAAAGCCATCGCCTTGCCCTCCATCTGTAGACGGAGGTTGTCGCTCGTCTTACCGAGCGTGACGGCTTTTGCCAGGCACGCGCTTAGGTAGGACTGGGCCGACGACTGGTCCTCAAGAGAGCGAAACGGAGGGGCGTCAGACTCCATGTCCAGTTTTAGCTTGGCGATGATCTTGGTGATCTCGTGAGTCAATAGCTGCGCCGCCTGGTTGCGCCCGGTGGCGCGCAACGCATCGCGGTTGGCAGCTTCTAGGTCATCGTCCGTCTCGCACCCGAGATCGTGGGCGAATGCGACCTTCAATGCAGACTTAGCGCCTGATGACATGCCTCACCTTTTCTTAAGCACGGCTCAAGGCGCAGAGCACATCGTTGATTTTGATTGTGAACTCGAACTTTAGTTGACCGTCGGCCGTGTTATTCAAGTCGGTGCCAGGATACACGTCGTTGTTCGCCGCAGCGTTAGCGCCGCTACGCAGCAGCGAGCCGTTGAGGTAGATGTCGTGGTCGAGCACAAAGTCTCCACCCGACAGGTCACCAAGAGCGGAGTCCAGGTTGCTGTCACTCAGCGAGACATCGTTGTTGGCGACCGTCGTTGCCGTGACGTTGGCGCACGCCTTGATGATCCCGCCTTGGTTGCTTGCCTGAGTGATAGCGTTCAGGAGACTGACTTCGCCGAACTGCAATTCGAACGCATCCCACTCAGCAGTATCCTCCGAGAGCTTGATGCCGTCCGTCTGAGCCCAGGTGGAGCCGCTCTGGTTGACATCGTCCAGAAAAAGCTCAGCGGCTGCCAGCACGCGAAGATCGCCTGCGGTGCTCTCAATCACACCGTCAGTGACACCAACGTCGATGGGGCGCGTGCCACCACTGTTGATCGACGCACCACTGGCGAAGTCCACGTCGATGGCATCGTTATCGTAGAGGTCGACACCTGAGTGAATGTTGATCTCCGACGTACCGCCACCGCTACCTTCGATGACGCGGAACAGGTCTGCGTTGGCAAGATCGCGGATCGACCACTCGATGCCAGCCGCGAGGTCGAGGTCGGCGTTATTCGTTAGCTCGACCGGGGTGACGCCCTGATTGTCGTAGGCCACCTTCCTGGTGACCGTGCTCCCCGTAGGCACGTCCACGCTGGCGCCGCCGAGGAAATTGTCTTCGGTGAGGTCTTCCAGACGGATGCGCTGGACCGCGCAGTAGTTGATGGTCGCGCCGCCAATGTCGGTAGCCGGAACCGCCTCCAGGTCGTCGCCCGTGGCGTTGATGCGGACGAAACTGATCTGGACGCGAGTCGTCGTAGCGCCAGTGATCGTGACACCGTCTGTGAGACCAGACTCCCCCTGTAGCAGTCCGTAGACCTGTCGAGAATCGGAGAGGATCGGATCGCGGGTTGAGCCGTCAACGATCTGCATCAGGTTCTTCGGGCTGATCGCGGTGGAGCCCACAACCTCGTCCAGCGCGAGTTCACCGAATGTTCCGGTGTGGGGGGCGACCACGGTGCCCAGAGTGGTCACCGCACCGACAGCAGCGATGGTCTGGGCGGGGAGTTCCCCACCACCGAGGATCGACACATCACCCGCACCACCCGTTAGGGTCGCGGTGCCCCAGGAGCCGGTGGAAGCGGTTTCGCTGACCGCGATTGCGTTGGCTGCGGTGCCAGCGACCTTGGCCGTCGCAACCGTCGTGGTCGCGCCGTCCGTCGCGGACACAGTCGGGTGCAGCGTCATGGCCGCTGCGTAGTTGGTGCCCGCAACGCCGTCGAGGTTGATCGCTCGGCGCAGGTTCTCGTGGGACAGCGCGACCGTCGCGCCGATCTGCACGTTGCCGTCCACGTTGGTCAGCGTGGTCTGGAACGCGTAGACCTTGCCGTCGATGGTGACGGTCTCGGTGTCCAAGAAGTTCGTCGCGTTGGTCAGGGTCGCGGCAGCGCTCACGGCTGCTGGGACAACGACGTCGACTAGACTCCAGGTGCAAGACAGGACGCGTTTCTTCTCCAGTAGGTGAAGCGCGTCGTTGAGGTTGGAGACACCACGCTGGGTGCCGGTTTCCAGGGCGGACGGCGTAGTGATGACGTCGTACCAGTTGCCTGCCTGGACATCGAGGAGATGCGACAGCATCGAGCGCTGGTTGTTGAGGTCCGTCTCGATGTGGACCGGGTTCGTTTCGAAGTTGGCGATGGACGGCACTACCGTGTCGTCATAGACGTCCGAGGTACGAATCTGAGTGTCTTGACGAATGAACGTGCGTGCCATGCTCTACCTACTTGTCCCTGTGTCCCTCAAAATGCGGTCAACGACTCGACACGGATGAGGTCGCCCTTCCGTATCTTCATCTCAAATGCGACGGAACTTGTGGACACATAGTACACATCCCGCCCGCCCCCTAGTCCTGCGCTCTTGCTCAAGACTACACCATTGAGCCACATCTGAACTCGTGTATCATCGCGAAATTCAGATCCAGACACCGGAAGCACCGGGGTGCCGAAGCTGGAGTAAAGGGCCTGCGCCCCCGCGACGGAGAATGACCCTGTCTGGATGTCGAACACATCTCCAGGGGGGATCAATGCCGTGAGCACATCCACCTCAATGAACGGCTTTCTGGCGGATGCGCCCGCGCCCGCGATGATTGCGTTGAGGACATCATCGGCCAACTCCTCCAGGGTGACTTGCGTGCCGCCAGGTGATAGAGGGTCACCGGCAGGAATGGGTAGGCGCGGGTAATAAGGCGGGATCACCACGCCCTTGTTTGTGCCCATGCACGAGAACACGCGACCTTTTCCGGTCTCTGTTGCGATGATTTCGTTGCGATTGGTCAAAGCCTTCTCAGGCTCATGACGGTAGTCGCGAATCACGCGGTTTGGGGTGCCCACACCGGCACTCTACCCAATGTAACCAGGAGGAGGTACGCTCATCATTGAGTTGATGAGCGTCTGCTCGACCTGATCCCACTCCTCACGCCCTTCGGAGCGAAGTTCCTGGGCGTCGGTCTGAATTTCGCCGCCTGCACCTCTGATTGGTCCCTTGCTACCGAGCGTTCGCGCGAGAATGTACTTCGCTCGCGCCGTCGCAGCCTTGAGGAACAGGCTCACCTGGTCGTAAGGGATCTCTTCAAGCAACATCTCGCGCGTGGCGAGAGCCATCACTCGTGTATCTCGGCTAGGACTGCTGATGTACAGTTTCCTATCCGACGGATTCCAGTACCAATCGGGGCGAGAGCCCGCCAAACGCTCGTAGCGACGTTGAGCGACTTGCAATTCGTAGAAAAGTCGCGGCCCTTCGGCGCCCCATCGCAGATTGTAGCCCTCAAGGTAGCCTGAGCGCGTTCCAAGTATGCGCCTGTCCGCATCGCTGAACTCAACGCGCACGATACGCCGGATGTAGGCGTCGCTAGCCGGTGATGTGTGTGCTTCATCCGCGAAGAACGCGATGATGACGGTGTCGGTGGCTGGAATGTCGAACGGGAACCACTGCTTGCACGGGCGGTAGCGATTCCACAATTCAAGTGCGCGCGAAAGTGCGGAGTTGAGTTGATTGACGCTCAACTCAGGGTCGACACCGTCGCCTCCCAGGTCTTCTAGGATGCGACGGTGCCACTCTGGCCGCGTGTAGCCCTTCGTCAAGGCTGAGGGGGTCAGAGCGAGTGGAGAGCCGGGTACAGGTTGTTGATCTGACATGGGCTCTCCTCTTCTTAGACGTTGAATCCGAGACGCTCTCCGATTAGCCCCTGCATCAGCGGTCGAGTCACGGTCGCTTCTGCGTCGTCAGGGTCTAGCGCCGACTCCGGGTCGATGCCGAGCATGCCGCACCACGTAGTGAGCGTGGAGTGAGACGCACGCTGCAGCTTGCGCTTAGAAAGCGGAAGTGGCACCTGATCCCCCACGTCAGCGCCCTCGCCTGACTCCGTAGAGGGCGCCTCAGCACGCGCAACGCGCGTTGAGGCCACCACAGTCGGTGCGGTAGTCTCCGGCGGCTCTACGGGCGTGGGATCCTGTGCAGGTACCTGCCCGCTGGACGAGCGCACAGTGACTGCACCATCCACATCGACCAGTTGCGGTCGAGAGGTGGACGGACCGCCACTGCGGTTGCCGCCGGGGAGGATCGGATCCCCCTCAGCATCAATTCGCATCGGCGTGCGCGGGGCTGAGGTACCCTGCTGCCCTGGCATCGCCTGCTGAGCGTCAGGTTGGGTCGCATTCGTCGCGGTTGGGATTGCGGCAGCGACATGAGCCGGTGCCGTGGTCCCTTTGCGGTAGGTGCCCTTCAGCCCTTTGGCGTCGTGCATGCGTCCGTGAGACATGATGACGTTACGCCGCATCTCAGCCATGGACTAGATTCCCCTCGCGGCGCGCTGCAATGGAGTGAGGTGCGCCGAAGCTGGCTTCGGGGCGGGCGGCTGCTCAGCACCGACCTCGATGCTCCTGAGTCGAGCGGCCTTAATCCAATCCTCTTCCTCGTCGCCGACGCGGATGCGGCGGATCTTGTTGACCTGACCAAGTCGCTTGGCGTCGACACGGTAGAGCGGCATGAGTCCAGGCATCTTGCCGACGCACTCGATGATGTAGTAGGGTCCGCGCCTGCGGTCGCCGACTTCCAACCGATGCGGGTCGTTCAACGTGTGGGGCGCCGAGATCATGAGTGACTGGTTGCCAATGTTGATGACCACGTCTTCGGGCGCATCTTCGTTGGTGTACTCGTAGAGTTTCTCGTCGTCTTGACTGGTGGCGAGCGCTTCGCCTCGTGCTGATTCGATCATGGGTAATAGCCTCCTGGGCACAGCATAGCAGATGCCAACCGCGTTGCCGCTAGTTTCTACTGGGACGGGAAACCGTCAACAGGGCGACCTTCTAGGGCGATGGCGAAGACGTTGCTGGGACCGCCACGCCTACCTAAGTCCACGATGTGCCGTGCCCCGGCCTCGCGTACGAAGCGAATCCCCAGTCCGATCAGCGCGTCTTCAAACGAACGCCGCATGACGGATCCCTCGTTCATGCGCGACGTCTGCATGGGTGCGTGGCCGTGGTCATTACACTCGTTGAGGTACTGGTTCCAGCTACGCATTGTGCTCTCATCCTGGTTGACTGACTCGGACTTAACACCGAACGGTGATCCGAGCAGGATCTTCATGTGTGACTTGCCCGCGATCTTGCGGCGATACCAACCGGGGTGCTTCGGGTACTTACCGTCAGGATGCGCGCCGATCCACTCGACAGTCTTGCCTAGAACCTTCTCGACGTCGGCATGGTTGTTGACTGAGGGTGCACCATGGTACTTGAGCAGGACGTGCGCGATTGCACCGCTCATCTCGGCGTAGAAGCCCTTAGTCTTGAGACTGACGCCCGACTTGGCGATGACGAAGTCCTTGCTGGCCTTCGCACCGTCGTGACCCATGCCTACTGACTTGAGTCCGTAGGGCTTCTTCTTCGCGAGCTTGACTACATCCGCTTCGGGGTCGCTGTCGATGTCGGCGGCTACCCAGAATGACGCGTTGTTGACGATGTCAGACGGGCTCGTGATATTGACGTGACCACCGATGGGTTTGTAGGCAAGGTCAACAAGGTCAAATAGTTCCTGAGCCAGCACCTTGTTATTATTGAGGTCGGACTTCGATAGCTCGACCCACTTGCCGTGCTTACCCTTGAAGGTCTGAGCGTCCTCCAACACGGAGCAGCGGTAACGGTCCCAAGTTTTCATCCGTGAAACATCAGTTCGGCATTGGACATGGCTTCACGCTGCCCGCCGGGCATCGGCTTCTTACCGTAGTAGCCGTCGTAGTACCACCGACCTTCATCCACGTAGAAGTACATGCCCGTCCTGCTGTCTTCCAACGCGTTTCTGACGGTCCAGGTGTTCTCGGGGCTACCCATCCCGTTGTTGGGGCCGTAGTAGACGACCGACACATCACCCGTGTAGTCGAACACCTCCCGTTGACGCACCAGTGCGGCGCGTAACATGCTGGGATCCTCGTTAGCACCACCTGACCCGTACATCCGCAGCGCGTCTTTCTGCGCGTCCTTCGTACCATCCACAGCGGAAAGATACGCCTTGTCAGCGACCTGCTGGACTTCCTTCGGCATCCCCATACGCACCAGCTTGGCCTTCTCCTGCGGCCAAGACCCACGCACATAACTGGAGCTTTGCTCAGCAAGATAGCGATTCCAGGTCTTGATCGCGCTTTCGTCTGAATCTTTCTTCTTGCTGATGGCCTTGCTGATGGCCTTCTTCGCGACGTAGCCTGCGGCGGCTTTAACGACCTTGCGGCCCACTGGAGTTTTGGCAACAGCGACAGCGCCACGGACCAGCGCACCGACTACCTCATCGGTGTGTTCACGCTCTGCGATGTATCGATCCCAGGTCTTCATGGAGCCTTCAGTCTGCTGCGCGAGCAGCTTCTCCAGCGCGCGCTTCGCTCGCTCAAGTTTGTGGTCTTTGCCGATGAGTTTGTGGTCCGCGTATATTTCCCACGCGTCTGGATCACCGACCGATGCTACTTGCTCAATGCGCCAACCGTCGTGCCGCCCGTCGCCCCCCTTGATGAACCAGGTTCGCCAACCACGCTTTGTGCCGTCTCTGAAAACCCAGCGCATCGTGTCTCCGTACACAAACAGTTCCCCAGGCCAACGTAGGCCAGGGGAACTGCTCGTCTTCTTCTACCGTTAGTAGAGAGAGCAGAATAGCAAAAGGCGGGGAGCCACCCCCCCGCCTTCTGCAAACCCGGCGGGGTACGACTAGAGGTTGACGATCTGCAACGTCGCGATCATGTCAGGATCGATGACCTTGATGACGTACTCGGACAGCAGCGCGAAGTCCTTGCGGAACCCACGAACGTGAACCGGCGCCTTGTAGAGCGGCACGTAGTCGCCCTTGATCGCCGCCGTCGAGACGAACTCCGGTCCACGGTAGGACAGAAGCGCCTGATCGCGCGGGTAGGTCGGATCCACGAACACGTCGATGTCGTGATCGGCGAGCCGCCCCAGGAAGCGCGGACCAGCGATACCATCGTTGGCGTAGCGCTGCCCAGCCCATCCGTCTTGGAACGCGATGGCGAACGCAATGGACGGATGAATGACCATGACGTTCGGGCGGGTGGTCTGCGTGGCCTCGTAGACGAGGTCTTGCAGACGAGTGATGAAGAGGTGGAGGGTCTTCAGGTGGTCACGGTACGACACGCCGGACGGAGCCGTGTTATCAAAGATGACCGCGCCGCCCGTGCTCTGCTTGCGCAGTTCATTGACGACATGCTTGAAAATCTCCTGCGAGATGAGACGCGCACCGGCTTCGATGATCGTGGGCTCGGCGTCGATGCCGAAGTCGTTCATGAAGTCCATGACCGCCTGCTGCGACCACGAAGCGCCCAGGGCACGCGGACGCGCCTCGACGTTCTCGGCCCGCAAGTGGATGCCGTACTCAGGAAGCTGAAGTGCGGCTTCGATGTTGAAGACGTACTTCACGCGAATGGTGTCGGAGGTCGCCGCAGCGAATCGGACACTCACGGTGCGCGAGATGTAGTCGATGGTGTTGGTGACACCACCGCCAGGAGCGCCGACGTCGCCGACGAGCAGACCGTTGCGGTTGTCCCGCACGACCAGACTGCCATCGGTGATCTCCAGAGTTCCGGGGATGACCGGACCGTAGCCCAGGACGACCGGGCTGTAGTCTGTCGAACCAGCCGAACCGAACGGCTCGTCATCGACCTTCTCCGAAGAGAAGTTCTCGCTACCACGGAACCCGTTCAGAGCATCGAACATGATGGCGCGGTCGGGCAAGTTGCCCTTGGCGCGCTCGGAGACGACATCCAGGTAGTGGATGCGACCGAGACGATTGCTCATCGGCTGGACGCTGATGACTCGGTCGACGATGTCGTCAGCCTGCGCCGAGGCGATGAGCGCGAGCCCGTTCTTGACCCAGGCGGGCAGGCTCGCGCGAGAGGTCTCGTCGATGAGCCCCTTGCCGAACATATCCATCGTCTTGTTGACGAAGTTCTCCATGAGGATTGCGCACTTGGTAGCGCGCAGCGGGTCGAGACCGTTTCCCGTCTCCAGAATCTCAAGCGGATTTAGCGCCTTGTCGATTCCGAGCGTCGGAAGGGTGAAATTCTGGAAACGGCGAACGCGGTCGCGGTGCTTGCGCACCATGGCCTCTTGAATGGAATTCGCCTGCTGCTGGTGCTCTTTCGATGCGAGCATATCTAACTCTCCTGGGTGTGATGATGCTGCTAGAGCAGCTTACGCGTTGCTACGACGACGACGGCGTGCTGCAGCCACACGGCTAGCCACGTTGCCTGATCCGATGTTGCCCGTCCGTCCCAGACCCTCTGAGATGGGCGAAGAAGACTCATTGATGCTAGTCGGCACGTTGCGTGCCTCCGTGCTGTCCACGGCGTTCTGTCCGCGACGATTGAACGTCTGCGACTCCGCACGCTCGACGAGCGGCGCTGGCTGCGGCGCGGGCTGCGCCTGCTCCACCAACGTGAGTAGCATCTGGGCCTCGTTGTGAAGCTCCTCGCGCGACTCGCACGTCCTCAGCCTCTGGGCGGCGAACTTTAGTTCTGGATGCTGCTCCATGATGCGGGTTCGGTCAGCGACCAAAGTCTCACGCTCGTGAGACTCGCGCAACGCGCTGATGGCCTCGTGCTGCTCCTGCACGGTGTCCTCGTAGCGCGCAAGCTCATCCTCCATGAAGGTGACCTTGCTGCGTAGGTGCGCGTTCTCCTCGCGGATACGAGCGATCTCGCGGAAGCTGGTGCTCTCGACGTACTCGCCGTCGCCCTCTTCGGACGCATCGTCGTAGTCGCCTGGCTCCTGGCCGTCGCCGTCCTGCCCGCGATCTCCCGGCTCGTTCATCGTCTTCATCGAGTACTCAGGGCCTTCTTTGCCCTTCCAACTGTCGCCCTTCGTGACGACACCGCTGTCACCGCCGTGGCGAGCAGGTAGATCGTCTTCGAAGACGGGTGCGCGGAAGACTTCGCCAGCCTTGTCACGCCAGTACTTCTCATGCATCGTGCTCACCTTGCCTCTGCCTCTGCCTCTTGACTCGGCCATGTAGATGGTCGAACCGTTGCGGTCGCGGACACCCTCAAGGATGCCCTGCTTGTCGTAGTACTCGTATGCGACCGGTTCATCACTCTCATTGAACCAGACGCGCACCGCGCCGACCAGCTTCTTGTTCTCGCTGATGCGGTTGAAGGTGTGGAAGTAGGTGCGGCTTTCCTTGCGGCTCTTCGTGCGTGAGCGCTTGTTGTCGAGCTTCTGCTTCTTCGTGAGCACGCGCTTCTTGCTGTCACCCTTGGGGATCGAGCGGTCGTTGTCCACGGCGTTGTTGTGTCGGAACGTCTTTTGGTACTCGGTGTTTGGGGCGTCTTTGCTGAACGCCTTCGCGAACATCGCATTGCTCGCCGTGCTGCCGCCATTTGGTCCCTTGCCGCCGAGTTTGGCTTCGCCCATACGGCGACCTTTGCTGTAGCCCACGATGTTCTCCATTTCGTAGTCGTCGTCATCGTCAGCGTAGTCGTCGTCAGCGTAGTCGTCGTCGTCGTCGCCCATGTCGTCGCCCATGTCGTCGCCGTCGTAGTCGACGCCGCTCTCGAAGTCGCCGTCTTCTTCGTCGTTGAGTCTCAACTCGTCAACGTCGTCATCGCCTTCGTAATCGTAGTCGATGGGATCGCCGTACTCTTCTTCATCTTCTTCCTCGTTGACGTCGAGGTCGAGGTCGAGGTCTTCTGGATCTTCTAGATTCGCAGTCGGACTGATGCCGTCCGGCTCGTCATCATCGTCGGGAACCGTGTCGCCGCCCGCCATGCTGCCGCCCGCGCTCTTGTCAGGTGCGTACTCAGAGAAAATGCGTCGTCTACGCTTGGTGATGCCCATGGTGTTCTCCGTGATGACTTTACCAGCGGACACACGTCCGACGTGCTCGGCCTGCATCTTCTGAATCCCCTTCGCGGTAAGGACCCGGCATACGTGTGCCTTGGCCTGCTCACCGTCTTCATAGCTCGTATAGACCGTCAGCTTGTCGTCGCTGAGTTTGGTGACGTGGAACCCTGCCTTCTGCAGAGCAGACACCGCCGCCTCACACTCGGCCTTGCTGCCAGCTTCCAACTCTAACATCGTACCGCTGTAGGGCATCGACCCGAGTTGTTTCCACTCCTCTTGGAGCGTGCGCAGCCATGGCTTGAACTTGGAGTTCGCCTCGATGATTGCCTTGTGCCGCGCTTCAGTCGACTCGAATGAGAGCACGATCCTTGGTGTGCGCGACGGCTGGTGCGGCATCATGCCTGCCATGCCGGAAATGTTGGGCATGTAGGACGGCGCGGCGACGGCTTTGAGTTCGGCGCCTTCTTTGGCGATGGCGTTGGATGCGGCGGCGCTCTGCTGCGCTGAGTAGTGCCCACTCGCGAGGATCAGCTTGTAGTGGTTCTCGGCAACATGCTGCGCGGCGTCCCGAGTTGGGATGTGTGACGCGAGTCGCGAGGGTGCGAGGTTGTGTGGATGCAGCCACACCTCCCACTGACCAGCCGTACCCTGATACGCGCGATAGTGCGCGCTGCCGTCCTCGAAAGCCAAGAGGTACCTGCTGAAGCCGCTGGGAGGTACCTCTGACTCAGTGATCGCACACTTGCACACACCACCCTTGCAGTCGACCTGTGACTCACGCACCGCGCGCAAACCATCAGCTTCGGCAAGTTGGCGCGCCATAGTGATGTCACCGCCTGCGGACTCCACCAGCGCCTTGACATAGGCATCAATGTTCTCGCGCAGATTGCGCGCGCGGACTTCAGCACCGGGAGTCGACTCGTCGATGACGCAGTCCCATGTGATAGGGTCGAAGTCGAGTTGAACTTCGTCAACGCCGTTCTTATGTTGCACCGAACCGTTGCCGCGCGAGCTTAGTCCGAAGCGAACGCCATCACGAATGTAGGACTCGACAAGGCGCCCAGGTGGCGTCGACAACGTCTCAAAGACGATCCACACCTCGCCGTTGTCATCGGGCGAGAACGCCTCAGTCACAACGATGGCGGCGAGCGGCATCTTGGACTTGCCGTCTTCTGGGTGTTCCAGATGACCAATGACCCCACGGCCTCCGATCTTATTCTGGAATTCCGCGCCTTCGCGAAGATGCTGCTCCCACACCTCGCGCGGGTAGATACGCCCGTTGCGGTTCTTGACTTCGGTGTGTTGCGCCTTCGCGCGAACGCGATAGCGCCCGTTCTCAAGCTCCTCGATGAAGCCCTTGCCGCGCGTTTGCTTCTCAGCAAGAGCGCGCGGCTCTACCGGCTCAGGCCCGGCCTTCTCTGTGATGAGAGTGAAGACGTCGTAGGGAATGCCGTCAGCAGTCTCACGAAGTGCAGCGGCGGTAGCGACGATGGTCATCTATCGACCCCCGCCCAACGACGTGCGAAACCTCGACTGGGGAAGCCTGCTATGGCGTTGCCCCCTGGATCGGAAGTAGCGGTCGGAGCGGCTCTCTCCCGTGCTCATGCGCGCGGTTGCGAACACCTTGCGAATCCACGGAAGTTCATCCGGGTCCACGAGGTTCATGACTGTGCCATTCTTGTGCGGGTAGTAGGCGACGTGCATCTCGTACGTGAGGCGGTCACGTAGCGCCTGACTATTGGGTAGTCGATCCATCCACTGCTTGTGCTCGGTGCGGTCGAGGCGCACTGGGTACGTCTCAGCAACATCACCGCCGATAGGCACGTGCAGAAGAAGCTGCTGGTCAGAGGGGTGACTGCGATGAAACAGCACGACCTCCGGCAGTTCTGCGAGCTTAGGTAGTGGGATCGATTTCGCCATTTAGCCGTTCGCCATCTCAGCGTCCCAGCAAAGATCAATGTCCAAGGGCAGGTAGAGAGTGCCGTGCTCGTAGTCGGCCAAGATGTTGACTGCGTCGGTCGACACCGAGAATGCGAGTGTGATGATGCCGGTGCGGTAGTTGATGGAACCGTCCGCAGTGGCGCCGCTGATGGCTTCCTGACCGACCAGCCGACCGTCGCCCGTGTCACGGACTACGAAGGCGTTACCACCGACAGTGGCCGTGATGGCGACAGATCCTGGGGCGACGTCAGCCGCGTTCGTTGCGGGTGTAATTGAGTCGAGTAGTTGGAAGGTGAATCCGGTGTTGCTACCAGCATCGACGATGTTGGCCGTCTCTGCGTTTGGTCCCAACAGACGGACGCGCAGCAACTGACCACCTGGGCGATGACCAGAGTCGGGCACATCAGCGTTGGGATCGCGGGGCCACACGGGCACGAACCCGGCGTAGCGGCCTTTGGCGATGAGCCCCGTTGCGGGAATGGCTGGCGTCAACGTACCGACAGCAGCCCAAGCCGGTTCGACTTGAGCCACCGCCGTCGTGCCGTTCGGAAGCGTACCACCAACGGAGATGGTGCGACCACGGTTGAAGCGCGCACCGCCGCCTGCCACCGGAGTGACGGCGGCGCGAGCGGCAGCTTCGATGACGAACGTCGCAGCGGGAAAGACAGTGCCGTTCCGCTGCGCGTCATCCGTCTGTGGCAATGCAGTGGGCTGATCGACGTTGATGTAGAGCGGCGAGCCTCCTGGGATGTTGTCCTCAAAGACCACACCCAAAAGTTGCCGCGCTCCATCGTCTCCGCTCCGGTGGTTGTACCGGAGACGAAGCGCTGATCCTGATTGAACAATGCTCACGTGATTACACCTCTACGCCACTAGGCGATGGCGAAGACTAGATACGCGGATCGTTGCTCGCGCCGCCAGGTGGGAACGAGGTGTAGTCCTCTTTGACGCGGTAGGGCTCCTCACCGTGGTGACCCCACCAGGTGACCAGGTTGGTCGCTTGGTTTCCGTCGCGGGTCTCTCCGAGGAGAGCAAGGCTCGCCTCTCCCTTGATGCCGTCGGCGAAGGCTTCGCTTCCGATCTCGGGGATGTCTGGGGACAGAAGGTCGAAGCCCTGCGACCCGCCACCAGCCGCCAGAACGCCCGCGAACGGGTTGAACTGATAGGTGACGGTAGTCGGGTTGGCGAGAGTGCCGGACCCAGACGTCAGAGTGATGACACCCGTGGCATAGTCGATGGACCCGGTGACCGTGGCGATACCACCAGTGGTCTCGATCATGTTCCCCTTGCCGTCATCGACGAATGTCTCGACACCGTCAGTCAGGCTGACCGTTCCAGGGACCACGCGACCGAAGGTCGTGGGAAGCACTTCGGGGTACGACGTCGCGACGGTTGGAGTGCTGGTCTGCGCGAACCCAAACTCAGTCCAGTCGGTGTGGCTGTAGCCCGCGAGGACCGGCGCCGTCGCAGCCACTGCGTAGGTGAGAGAGATGATGCCGGTGAAGTAGTCGACGGTTCCGCGAAGAGTCGAGGTTCCGATGTCGACCAGGTTACCGGCCCCGTCGTCAACTACGGTCGCGGGTGCGCCAGCGTTTGTGATCGACAGAGTGCCGGGGGTGATGCTGCTGGACTGCAGCTTGCCCTTGAAGATCGTGAGTGGGTTGCCGAGCGCCGCCAAGTGCTCGCCCGTCTTGGTCTTGGTCGAGCCCCCGTGCGCCAACCGAACGTCAGCCGCAGCCGAGCCCTGGTTCATCGCACGCACACCAGTGGTGCGCAAAATGGGCGCTGAGAGCAGCGCGGTCTTACCACCAAGAGGCGGTACTCCGGTTCGATGCTCGTTCTCACGGGTCTTGGCCTCTGCGGCCCCAATCCCGGCAAAGCTGTAATTGCCTTCCAACGACATGATGTTCTCCTGTTTCGCTTACGCGGCCCCAAGGTTTGCCGGGGAGCCATCCACGGTTCTGATGACGGTGACGAGCAGCTTAACATTGCCGCCCGCATAAAGAGCAAGACGCGCTCTGGAACTGATGACCGTCTTAGTGACGCTTTTGCCAGGAAAAACCGTGGCAACGGTGTCGCTGATGTCGGTCCAACTGGAGCCGTTGTCGGACTCCTGAAACCGAATCTCGGCGGAAGACAGCGTGTCGTTGTTTTCGATGACAACGGTAGGTGCAACGCCGCCGTTGTTTAGAAACTCCACGATGCGATCAGCGATAGCTGGTGCGCCGTAGATACCCGACTCAACCTTGCTTGACACCGAACATCCTCCTACGTGACATTCCGACATTAACAGGTCGGATCAGTGGACACAATAGCGCGTCAAGTGTCAAACCGATGCCCCAATGACGCCGGTCAGTTCGTTCTCCAAAATCTCTGCCAGCAAGGCGTGAGTGGACTTGCCGCGCCTACGCAATGAGTTGACGGCCTCCGTCAACTCGGAGACCGATGCGAGCGTTTGACGACCGCCACTGGTCCGCTCCACCAAGCCTTCGGTAAGACTACCGAACATTGCGACATCAGCCAAGAGTCGATGATCCCGCGCGCTGAACGTCAGTCGCATCGTAGCGTCAACTGGCATGCTGCCGATAGTCTTGATCCGCTCGATGATGTCTATGCGCTCGCGCACGTCGAGGTATGGGCAGTGCCCAAGAATCGACTCGTTGAGCGTGCGGTAGTCTTCACCGCCGATGATCCGCTCGGGCAAGTCGGTTTCCATGATGATTGCGAGTGCCGCGTTTACTGACTCTGCGGTCGGTGTTGCGGTAGGGGCAAACTCTGGCGTAGGTGCTGCGCCGTCGCCCGGTGCAAGGGCAGGGGCAGGGGCAGGGGCAGGGGCGCCGTTACCGTCTACCGGCTCCATCGGCTGGTCGACGGTATCACCACCTACACCACCGTTCTCGCCCTTGAGCACTTCGTTGGCCTTGTCGATTGCGCCGCCGATCTTCTGGAGATCGTCGAGGAACGATGCGCCGAGAGTCTGCGCCTTCTCCAAGGCGCCCGCTGCGCGGTTCATACCACTGGCCTTCGCCATCGACGTGGCTTGGATGAGGTCGGCGGTGGTCAGTGCGAAGATAGCCTCGCGCGCCTTCTTCAAGTTCTCGGCTGCGGTCTTCATCGACTTGGCGGTAGCCGTCTTCTCGGCCTCTTGGCCGACGTCGAGGACTTCAGAGAGGAGTAGACTCATCACGCGGTCGTTCGACTCCGCGCGGTACTTCGGGTCCTTCTCCAGCATCGCAATCAGCTTGTCGGTGATGTCTGCGGCGTCTTTCTTTGAGAGTTGCGCGAACTTTAGGAACTGCTCAAAGCCAATACCAAGCGGCTCCAAGATGCCGGTGGAAAGTTGCTTGGTCTTCTTGAGTTGTGCAAACGCCGCCTTGGGCGTCAGCGCTTCGTGCAAGGGGAAGTTCCTTTTGAAGTCGGCGACGTTCTGCGCGCGCTGTGCACTGGTGAAAGGTGTGCCGAATGCTCTGCGTGCCTCCTGCACCGCGATCTGCTTTCGCATCTTAGGCTTCTCGGGGTCGTCTCCTTCTACGCCCTGCGGCGCGTCCACGATCTGCTTACGCGCGCGCGGTCCGCCTGCATCTCCGGTTGGCGCCTTCATCGCCATGTCGCCATGACCCAACGTATCGGCTTCCATCGCCAGAACGAAACGCCCCTCCAACACGCCAGCGCCTTCGTTGATCCAGATGTAGCGCATAGTGCGGTCGAATCGCTCAGTGCGCACGAGGTAGTCGACCATCTTACGCGACTCGTTGTGGTCGACTACCGCCTTGGTCTCGGAGACCAAGGCGCGCTCAATGACGTCACTGAGCTTGACGTCCATCTCGATCAACGTCGAGACGACGCCGAGAGACTCTGCGAGGTCAAGGATGCTGGGAATCGGCGTGTCGAACGTCGCGTCTACGACGACAGTTTCTCCGATGCAAATGATCGTAGTCTTGCGCGTGTCGGTGAACGCGTGCTTCGTGGCGTCCTCCTGTGACTCGATCCACGACCCACGCATCCCAGCGTAGTAGCCGCGCACCTTCGGCTCTCCGTAGAAACGGTCGAACCCACCGCGACGAAGGCGCGCGAAGCTCGACTCAGTCACGACCGCACGAAGCATGGACGTGCGCCCGTCAGCACCGATGTAGCGGAACTGCGGGCTGCTGATGCGTGCTTCGAATTGACCTGACGCGTGCGCGCGGTTGAGTCGAGCAAAATCCTCACGAGCAGCGGACTCACGCATGGTGCGCATGGCGTTGTGTGCACTGCGCTGCGCGGTCGACGTCAGTCGAGACGACGATGGGAAACCCAAAGAGATAGCGGAGCGCTCCTCTCGCAGTGCGGGTCCGAGCGTGTGCTTAATGAACGCGCTCTTACCAGACGACGGCGGGCCAACGACAACGATGACGTTGCTGGCGGACTCCATGATCTGTTCAAGGTCGGCAGTCTCCACGAGGCGGTCGCCGATGAACGACTCACTCATGGACTCTTGCACGAACTCGTTCCCGATTCGGATGACGTCACCGCATGGAACGCGGATGAGGCTGGTCTCGTCGTCGGTCTCCAAGATCACCACGACCGTACCGGCGTCGACTTCGCTCGTGCCGTAGTCGACACCTTCTGGCAGCACGCCCGCTCGCTCAACAGTCGCGGCTCGGAAGACCTGAACGAATTCGGTTCCGCTGATGCGCTGGTAACTTTCCTGCTTCTTCCCGAACGCGTTCTTCACAGAAGTGAAAAACTTCTCTGCACCCTTCTTGAGTGCACCGACACCGGATGCTTGACCGGCGTACTCCTGCTCGCGCGCCTGCGCCTGTTTGATCGACATGCCAGCGTAGTCGCGGCTGTCGCCACTCGACTTGCTGCTGCTGCTGCTGCTGCTGCGGCTGCTCGACCCGGCCCCACCTTTGGTAGTCATCATCATGACGGCCATGTTCTCGGCGACCGACTCATTGTAGAGATTAGACTTGAGCGCGCTCATCGCCGCTTTCTTGATCGTGACGACCTCATGCCCGGCCAAGTAGTCGAGCGTGTCGAGTACACGCTCAACCAGCTTGTGGGGCTGCGCGGAGAGTCCAGTGGATATGACGAGGTTGATGCCCTCCAACACACGGCGCGTGTCGGAGGAGTTGAGAAGTGTCAGCGCATCGCGCAGGTTCTCATCTACGGACTCGCGCTTCAGAACCTTAGACGCCATAGACGCCGCCCTGCTGAACATCCCAGGCTTCTTGGGCTTGGGCGGCGCACTGCGTCCACCCTTCGCCGCTGACTGGCGCTGACTGCGCGCCGTCTGGCGCTCCTTAGCCGCCTTGGCGCGCGCCGCGTTGGCCGCTGGGCCGGTGTGGTTTAGCTCATCGAGCAACGCTTCGTAACTCTCGCCGAGGTAGGACTCTTGTGCGGGTTGCGGCGCTGCGGTCTTCTGCGCGAGGATGGTCTGTAGGCGCGCCTGCTGCTCAGGCGTCATCTGCCCCTGCATGCCCTGCGCCTGCTTGAGCGCCTCTTCATCACCCTGCTCAGCGGCGTCGAGGAAGCCATCGACATCCTGCGGTGCGTCGGGATCTGCGGGAGCGGGAGCGGGAGCTTCAGGCGCGGCTTCTGCGTCAGGTGCCGGTGCGGCTGGCTCTTCGGCTGCAGGTTGCTCATCACCAGGTTGCGCGGGCGCTTGCCCTACCGCATCCTGGCTAGCAGTCTGCTGCGCCATCTGCTGCTGCTGCACACTCGGTTGCGGGGGTTCCGTACCAGTCGCCGCCATCTGGTCGGCGCCGCGCTGAGTCGGTTGCCCACCTTCGGTGCCGTTGGCTACCTGCGTCGCCATGCTCTGTAGCATCTTAGAGAACGCCTGGCGCAGTGCGTCCATCGGCACTTCCGTGCCGTCTGGTAGACGTAGTGCGTTTGTCGGTCCGCCCTGCTCCTGTGTGGGAACGTGCTCAGTGGGTTGCGGCTGCGGCTCCTGCGGGTTGCTCTTGCTGTCGGCAGGAGAACCTTGCCGCATGTCGGGTTGGTCCTTCGCGATGCCGCCGCGATCATCACTGTTATCGCCGCCCGTGTTGCCGGTGCCGGTGACGCCCACCGCCGCGCCGCCAGCCTCCACGAGTCGACGGAGCGCATTTACCGATGTCACGTTCTCGGGAACAAACGTGTTGATGTAGTTCTTCGGGTTGTTCGCGCGCTGAATCAGGTTCAGAAAGTTTCCGATGTCGCGGCGGTTGGCGTGCTCGATGAACTGCGCGAGCTTGTTGCGCGTGTCAGGCGCCATGTTCTCTACGAGCTTCTCAAAATTCGTGGCTTCCGCCAACACAGTGACCACGTCGCGCGGGATGCAGAACGACGAGAGGCGCGTGTGATAGCGCGACATGGCGTTCCCGCCGTGCCCGCCGTGGATGCCCATGAACATAGCCTCGTTGAGACTGGTGCCGGGCTGGCGGTGGATTGCTTCTATGAGCGCACGCTCACACTCATCGCCGTCTAGTCCACTGGTGAACATGGACTCAGGTAGCGAGACGTCGACACGGTCGAAGCGGTCGGCCAGTTTGGGACCGACGACTCGTGTGCCGCCTAGATCAGCGGCGAAATGGTCGATGCTCTCCTGCGCCTGCGTGTCGTAGCCGAGTGCGGAGACCATGCCACCGCCGTCGACATGCGTGGCTTGCCCACCGTTCTCGGCCACGCGTTTGGCGAACGCCGTCGCCTGACTGGGTCCTGGCAGTTGGTAAACGATGCTGCCCTCGTTCAACGGGGTCAACTCGCTGGCATAAGCCATCACACGGTCGCGCGTGGCTACCGGGAGTTGCTTGATCTCTTGCAGTAGTTTTGAGTTGTGTGCGATGGCTCGCTCAATGTGCGGCCACGCACGAACAGAAACGGAGTCGACGCGAACAGGGCTCTCGACCAAAGCACGGTACACGCGAACAGCGCGCTCAAGATTCTTCAAGATGTCTAACTCCCTGCTGCGTTCAGCATTTTGCCAACGTCAACGTCCTGCGCGATGGCCTCAACGTCTGGACTCTGCCCCATGACGACCATCTGCACCCTGGTTCCGTAGTCCTCCGGTGACCTAGCGTAGAACGCTGGATCAGGTGAGGCAACATCCTCGCCGATACCTGGAAGAAAGAAAACCCACCAGTCGCTTTCGATTTGTTCATTGGGCAAGCTCATGTTCGGGCTGGCGATCAGTTCGATCTCGCCTTTCGCCTGCTTGAGCGACCCAAGAAGTTCGTCGATCTCGTCACCACGAAGAATCGGATCGAAGAACATATAAACCGCACCAGACTCGTTGTCAAACTCGACATCAGACAGTACGTCCATGTCCTGCGAGACGATTAGCCTACGCAGCAACGCCTCAAAGTCGTCTTCGACTGAGGGGTGCTCCAGGTTCTTTCCAATGTCCTCACGCAACTGCTGACCAGCGGAGTAGGCAAGGATGCGATCCTTGACATCCATGATCTTTTCGCGCACTTCCACACTGGCTTCCAGTCTAGACTTGTTGAACTCAGCCTGCGCGCGGTGATATTTGCGACCCTCGCGACCACGGTGCCATTCTTTGTGCTTCTGAATCTTGCGGGGACTGTTGCCGCCCTTCGCATTCTTCTTGTTCTGCAGCGACTTCTGCACATCCTTATTTGGTTTGTGCCGCTGCTTCGTAGTCGAAAAGCGGAAACCTTGAATGGGATGTGAGAGCCCCTCGCCAGGCTCGCGCGGATTGCTCGACGAACGCCGCGTGTCCTCTTCGGTTCTGAACTCACCGGTCACGCGCTGATGCTTCTGGTCCACGGATCGCGTGCGGGCGTGCGCGCGTCCCAGAGAATACGCAGCACTGGCGTACGACACCTCGTCTAGCACTGCGTCGCGCTCAGCGACCTCGCGAAGTCTGGAGACCTCACCGCGACCGAGAGCGTACCCAGTAGCGGTGTGCACCAAGGCCCACAGATACTCCTCGCCGATCAGACGTCGCGACGGGATCAAGTCCAGACCGAGCGACGAGACCTCCACCATCGCCGATGGCTCATCCGAGAAAAGCTCAACGGCGCTCACCAACTCAATCGGGGCGGCTTCATAGAGACCGTGCGCACCCAGCGCAACCATGTCTAGATTGGGTAGCGCAGATTCCAACGCCGCGACCACTCGCGCGGCCTTTTGCATGCCCTTCCCGATTTCAACACTCTTCACGCTGGTGGCTGTCGCGTCAGCCACGAACAGCGCAGACAACGGCGCGTCCATTAGATGAACGAACCCACCGACAGCGAGGTAGAGCAGCATCATCTTGTAGAGCGTGCCGTCACACATGCCGCGCAAATCATCGTCGGCGCGGTAGGCGTCGAACGACACCGGCTTATACATATCGTCTCGCCCGACATACTTGGCGACGCGCCAACCGCGCGCCCACGCGCGTGTGTAGACGGCGTATGAAAGTCGGTCAGGTACCGTGTAGTCGATGATCCGCGACTCCACGTGATGCATGACTTGATGTGCGTGCTTCAGCGCTTCGTGCGCCTTTGTGAACCCAAGCATCTTCGTTGCCTTCGCGAGTGCGGCGAGCAATAGCGGGACACCTCCGACAACGGCGTAGAACAGGCCCACAAGCGTGGTGAATCCAAGGGCCTCGTCAAGCTGAGACTCACCCAGACCTGCTTCCTCCACGCTTTCTATGCGCGAACCGGAGAACGCACCACGCATACGGTCGTTGAGACCGCGCGCCATGCGCATTTCAACGGTGACGGGAACAGGCACGCCGGAGTCGCGTGCAGCTTCATCCCAGATGTCCTGCACAACACTGAGTTGGCGCCCGAACTTGAGCAATTTCTCTACACGCTTACGCAGTGCTCCGATGACCTTGTCAGCCGTATCGCCAAGTGTGCCTTCGTCGATCACAACATCGTGATCCTCAAAGGTGGCGTCGTGATCCTCGATCACACACTCACTGAACGGGTCGATCAGCAGGTACCTGCTAGGGTTGCGCGTGGCGAACAACCGCGCACGCTGTCGCTTGTCATCGAACTCGACGACTAGTGCAGGGTCAGTTGCGGACTCGACGCGGTAGTGAAAACCGCAATCAACCGGCCCCTCAAAGAACTGCTTGAGGTTGTCGACGCTACCGCACGTCTCTGAGATTGCAGAGTACGAGACAGTGATGACGCGTGAACACGACTCGTCCTTGAGGTATACGCCGAACGATTTCCTGCCCGACTCGATCAGCGCTTGAATACGCTGCGAGCGAGATACGCAGACGACTGGCATCGACTCACCTAGTTCGCGACTCCACGTGTAGGTCACGACTGGTCGTTGAGTGGCACCCTGCCACGGTGTGCCCCACTTCGGTGCGCCCCACGTAATCGTGACGTTGTAGGTCTTCGCTTTACGGTGCTTCCCGCGCACCTTCATCTTGGTTGGTGCCCTCAGCGCCTTGGCGAGTGCGGTCATCACCTCTAGGTCACCGCGTTCTAGTCCGAACGCTTCAGGATTGATGTCGCTGTTTTCAGTTCCGTTACCGCTTGTGGGTGGTTTGGATGCGTAGAAGTTATCTGGCGACGTATAGGACGTCTTCGGTGCAGTCAGCGAGTATTTGACGCCGCTATTGAGATTCTTGACCACGAGCTTGACGTAGCCCGCGACATCACGCTCCCCCTTAACGACATCACGCTCGGGTGGTTGGATCTTTCGATCTTGGTCAGCACGGACGATGTCGCCTGCGGCAACCATGACCGAGCGCGGGAAGCGTTTGGAAGTCGTGTAGCTCTTCCAGTCGACGCCAGCGATAGCGTCCAACGCATCGACCACGGCATCGGCTGTCGCACGCTTCTTAAAGCCGCCAAGACCGGCGCCGCTTGGGATGTGGCTCAGGTAGTAGCCGCCTTTTGTCGTCTCAATGGCCCACACACCGTCATCGCTGATGAAGCCCTTGCCTTTTAGGGTCGTATTCCCTTGCGATGTCCTGGCCGAGAACTCGCCCTGTACAAACTTGGCCTCATCGACGTGCTCAACGGACTCGTGGACACGCGCGTGTTTGCGAATCAAACTCGCACTGTTCTTGAGGAGTGCTTCCATACCGAAGTGCTTCTTAGGGAGACGCTTCAACTCTTCGTAGGTCATCCACTCAGCGCGCTCAGTCTCCCAGTCGAGGCGCGGCTTGAATTCGTCATCGACCAGTCCGATGAAATTGGAGAAGCGAAAGCCGCCGCCTGGGGATGTGAACACGTAAGCGGGAATCAACTCGACGCCCCTACAACATCCAAGCTCTTCAAGCATCTCACGCTGCGCTGCGTGACGCGGGTTCTCACTCGCATCCACAGCGCCACCAAACGTGCCCCACGTGCCCGGCTCATTAACGGACTTCGACCGCAGGCTGACCAAGATTCGTCCGGTGCTCTTTGCGATTGGCAACACACCAGCACCAGCGTTGCCCCAGAAACCCTCACCAGCAGCATCGGTAGTGATCGCGTGAGCGCCGGTACCCCACTCAGCTTCACTTACAGGCTCTGCAGCCTCCTCCAACCTATCGACGT
>Ga0307377_10000836_pt1 | contig 40869 bp, 66 predicted proteins | sample TR3MG_FD_202535 | JGI IMG/M metagenome (GOLD analysis project Ga0307377, IMG submission 202535) | Soil microbial communities from Risofladan, Vaasa, Finland - TR-3 | ecosystem: Environmental > Terrestrial > Soil > Coastal area > Acid sulfate soil | place: Finland: Risofladan, Vaasa | collected...
AGGAAGCCAATCTGCAGGGAGCCAATCTGCGGGGAGCCAATCTGCGAGGAGCCGATCTGCAGGAAGCCAATCTGCAGGAAGCCAATCTGCAGGAAGCCAATCTGCAGGAAGCCGATCTGTGGGAAGCCAATCTGCGAGGAGCCGATCTGCAGGAAGCCAATCTGCAGGAAGCCAATCTGCAGGGAGCCAATCTGCGGGGAGCCAATCTGCGAGGAGCCGATCTGCAGGAAGCCAATCTGCAGGAAGCCAATCTGCAGGGAGCCAATCTGCGGGGAGCCAATCTGCGAGGAGCCGATCTGCAGGAAGCCAATCTGCAGGAAGCCAATCTTGACTTTTCTTGTCTACCCCTAAGATGTGGTGGCCTAAAGTGGAAAATTGATAAGCGTCTAGCCTGTCAACTAGCATATCACCTCTGCTCCATGCAATGCGATGATGAGGAGTATTTGAAAATGAGAGATTCAATCTTAGATTTCGCAAATCAGTTTCACAGAGTCGATGAGTGCGGAACATTGATTAATAAAGAAAGCGAGGTAAAAAAATGAGCAAATCACTATCATCTATGACCAAGTCTGATGAACAAAGGGCTATTACTCGGAGATTAGCGGAGAAAAAAGGTGGGCTGGGATATTGGGCGGCGGTGGATGCTTCTAAGAAAGTGAGAAAATAAATTGAAAATTAATGAGGTATTCGAGAAGTTAATTGAAAATCCAAAGGATGTTTATCAGTGTTTTCTCAACAACAGATATGAATTATCAGTAAGCGATATGGGATTCTTTCACCTCAAGGTATTTGATGGAAATAGGGAACTGGATCCACATTCGAGGGCGGGTGGCTTTGGCGGAATCTTACGGTTAATACCAATTGGGAAAAGGTGCATGAACCAGTGGATTTTATCACAGCCGTGAACAGCGGGAAAAATATAATGCCTGATTCATATGTTGGTAATTCTCATGGTTTTTATCCTTGGACATCCTGGAATTTAAATTTAGATAAAATCAACGGTAAATGGTACATCGAAGATTAACCAAGAGAAAGTGAGGAGTTAAATTGCCAAAGCCATTATTCCAATGTGAGAAATGCAGTTCAATTCACGGATCCGAAAAGGAAGCCAACGTATGCGAGAAAAGCCATCTGGAACCAGAAAGGCAAGCTCTTGTTTTTAGCCAAGCAGATAGGAGGTATGCGTATCCGTCAGAAGTAAAAATGTGGTTCAAGTCTAAATGCGTTACTTATACCAGAGAAGGGTAGAAAGGAGCTAATCCAATGCCAAAATTCAAATTCGACTCAGACCTAATCGAAGGCTCCAAGAAGCATAAAGTAGCCGTGCAAACTCGCCGTAATCAAAGACGTGCGCTTGCTAAAAAGTTGGCAAAGTAACAAAAAAGAAGGAGAGTGTTTTTAATGAAAAAGCAAGTCGTTTATATAGCTCAAAACGGTATCAAGGTAGTCGTGGATAGCAACACAGGCCCACGGAATGTACAGCTTTTTAATTCAGTCTTGAAGAAGTAGGGGGTAGTTCCAATGCAGCTAAAATCAAGGGGCTTAGGTTTATCAATGATGATGGCAAGCATATTCGGAGGTCTTTTTAGTCCTGATATCAGGCAACACAATGAACCGCATTACTTTGAATACTCAGGCATTCCAACGGAAGAACAGCTAAGGAAAAGGGCAGAGCGTAAGGCGAGGAAAAAGGCTAAGAAGGGGGCAATAAAATGACCTTAGCAGAAAAAAGAAATAAGGAAAACGAGGAGCTACAAGAGCGTAAAGAAAAGGAACGCTTAGAATTGGAAAATCAATTAAAAAACGCATTATCCCTTGAATCTATTGAATTTTTGTCACTAAAAGAAAATGGTGACAACTGGGATTGTTGTGTAAGGTTAGCCTTCACTCTTGTGGATTATAGGCAAGAAGATGACTTTTATTGGAGTTCTGATAAGAGCCAAGAAGCTTTTATTGAGCAAGTTAAAGGCAGAATAGATTACATCAAGGAATTGCGGGCAAGGCATCAGGAATTTTGCAAACAAAACGACTACATCCAATCAAATAGCAAGTTTAGTAAAAAAATATCACTCACGCACATGGGTTACGGTAGAGAGTTTTATTTTGAAGTGCAACTGGCTGATTACCTTAAATTACCAAACAGTACATCCTGTAGTGTTGGCGGTGGAGATTACGAAATTAAGAGAACTCCAAAACGCGTGGAGGAGTATAACAAAAACATCGATATCACGATTGACCTCCTTCTTGATTGCATCTCTGAGCTTAAGCAGAAAAAGTATGTTTCAGGGAAGTAGGTGATTCAATGCAGCATCAGAAAGCAGGTAATTTATTGAAAAAGGATCAAGCCCGCCGAATGCGGTATCAGGAGCAACAAAGAATCAAGCAAAAGCTCATTAATGCGCCGAACACTGGAAAGATGGCGTGGGAGTCTAATCAGGACATGCCGGAGGGACAACTGAAATCGTTTGCATCGAAGTTGATTAAGTGAGGGAGGAAATCAAAAGGTGGAATGTCCATATTGTGGCGAGGAATTAAAGTGTACTGATTTCTACGGGAGAAACTTGCACCTTGATAGCTTTGGAAGGGTTAAGGAAGGGTTTGAAAAACAAGGCGACATCTTTAGGTGCAACAACGAGGAATGCGATCATTACTGCGAGAGTTTTTACACTGACTTACGAGACGAATTACATGAAGGGTATCCATGTTAATGAGAACCATCCTCGCATACCACGTCATCGGCTTAGGAATCCTCTTACAACTTCATATGGAGTATTACGCTTTTATACGAAAAAGAGCTTGCAGACGCGCCAACGTCAACAAGCCGAAGGGGAAATTATTCAATAATCAGTATATCACAAACCGCGAAAACTATTCCATCTAATTTGAGGGAGGTAGATTGTATGCGCAAATTTGAATTAACAAGTGATTTTGTCCTAAGTGCTTTCGGTGTCAAATTGTTCAGGATTAAAGCCCTTGTGTCTTTTAAAAATGTTGACGCTGGTGAATTAGGTGGCTATATCGAGAAGGTAGAAAACTTAGATCAGTATGGTGATGCTTGGGTCTCTGGCAATGCTTGGGTCTCTGGCAATGCTTGTGTCTCTGGCGATGCTCGGGTCTCTGGCAATGCTTGGGTCTCTGGCAATGCTTGGGTCTCTGGCGATGCTTGGGTCTATGGCAATGCTCGGGTCTCTGGCGATGCTTGGGTCTATGGCAATGCTCGGGTCTCTGGCGATGCTCGGGTCTCTGGTAATGCTCGGGTCTATGGCAATGCTTGTGTCTCTGGCAATGCTTGTGTCTCTGGCAATGCTTGTGTCTATGGCAATGCTTGTGTCAAAAAATCTACTCACCTATTTCAACTCGGCGCACTCGGATCACGAAACGGATTCACTACGTTCTTCCGGGTAAAGACGAATCAAATCCATGTGTCTTGTGGTTGCTTTCTTGGGAGTATTGATGAATTTGAAAAAGCAGTAGAAAAGACACACGCTGGCACGAAGCATGAGCGAACGTATAAGTTAGCTATCCAACTTGCAAAAGAGCAAATCGAACTCGACACAGAAGAAAACGAGGACGGTGAAGGCTGTGAATTTGGAGAAGAAAAGAAAGCTGGAATGTCTCACAGCAGACTGCGGATTAACTAAAGAACGCTGTTTAATTCATCACGGATCAAACTGTATCAAGCTCGGAGGCAAACGGATACCCCTGCAAACTGCTACCCCGAATCAGAGTGTGGCGTTGAGGGTAGAAGGTCAGACAAATTTTAAGGCTTATTGGATTGCTGATGGATGGGCAGTTACGGATTGGAGGGACTGAGATATCGAGTATTCAGAATTTATTGAATCAAAACGCATTGTAACGGTCAACTCAGGATTTACGGTTACAGAATCAAACCCCATGCTCTTTCCATTTCAGAGTGACATTGTGAAGTGGGCTTTAAGGAAAGGCAGGTCGGCCGTATTCGCTGATTGTGGCCTTGGGAAAACGGCGATTCAGCTTGAATGGTCACAAAAGGTAGTAGAACAAACAGGCGGTAACGTGCTCATCTTGGCACCTTTAGCAGTAAGCGAACAGACAGTGAATGAAGGCCAAAAGTTCGGTATCGCGGTTAATCTGTGCCGCACTCAGGAAGATGTTAAGCCTGGTATCAATATCACAAATTATGAAATGTTGCATCATTTCGATTCATCGAAGTTTACCGGGGTGGTCCTCGATGAGTCTAGCATTTTAAAGGGTATGAACTCTAAAACAAGGATTACGGTAACAGAATCATTCCTAAATACTCCCTATAAATTAGCCTGTACTGCTACTCCTGCACCAAACGACTACATGGAACTGGGCAATCATTCAGAGTTTCTAGGAGTAATGACTAGGGCTGAAATGCTGGCAATGTTTTTTGTGCATGATGGTGGGGAAACATCAAAATGGCGAGTCAAGGGACACGCAGCACAGAGATATTGGGAATGGGTAAGTTCTTGGGCGGTAGTGATTCGTAAGCCCTCAGACTTGGGGTATGACGATGGGGATTACGTTCTCCCTGAGCTCAATATGCGTCAACACACGGTAACGGCCAGTAGCCCTCCTGACGGTATGCTTTTCACTATTGAAGCAATGACACTCCAAGAACGTCAAGCGGCACGTAGAACAAGCATTGTGGACCGAGTGAGAGTATGCGCCGACCTAGTAAACCAAAGTACGGAACCATGGATTATATGGTGTGACTTAAACGCTGAAAGTGAAGCACTCAGAAAAGCCATAACGGGAGCAATTGAGATTACCGGAAGCGATAGCCACGAACATAAGAAAAATTCCATGTTGGGATTTACGAACGGCGATATTGGAGTGTTGATTACTAAGCCAAAAATAGCCGGTCACGGCATGAACTGGCAGCATTGCAATAACGTAGCATTCGTTGGATTATCAGATAGCTATGAAGCGTTTTATCAAGCAGTTAGACGGTGTTGGCGATTCGGGCAAAAGAACGATGTCAATGTCCATATTATAACGGCCCATACGGAAGGTGCGGTTGTCGCAAACATCGAGAGGAAGGAGAGGGATGCCATGAATATGATCAACGAAATGGTAAGGCATACACAAAAAATAACGAGTGCGGAAGTTCGAGGAACAAAGAGAAATCAAGCCGATTACCTTCCTGCTCAAAAAATCATCCTTCCCCAATGGTTAGGGGTGACAGGCAGTTGAAGCGTATTTTAGATACTTGTTGTGGTAGTAGAATGTTTTGGTTCGACAAACACAATGAAGATGTTCTTTATATGGATAACCGTCAATTTAGTGACACGTTGTGTGATGGTAGGAAATTGGAAGTTAATCCGGATTTAGTCGCAGATTTCAGGAGTATTCCCTTCGAAGATGATTCCTTTTATTTAGTGGTTTTCGACCCACCACATTTACTAAAAGCTGGGGAAAATTCATGGCTGGGCAAGAAGTATGGAATTCTTGGCCAAGATTGGATAAACGATATTAGGCAAGGATTCAATGAGTGTATGCGAGTTTTAAAACCAAATGGAACACTTGTTTTCAAGTGGAATGAAGAACAAATCGCCTTAAAGGAAATATTGAAATTAATTTGCATTAATCCACTTTTCGGAAATAGGCGAAGCAAGACCCATTGGTTAGTCTTTATGAAATAGTTAGGTAAATAGAGGGTATTAAATCGAGTTAAGGAGTTTTTCTGTATGACAAAAATAATGCCCTATTCCGTTCTTAGCCAAGCCAGTGGTGAAAATTGGCATTTATATAACGGTGATTGTGTTGAAATCTCAAAGCTAATTCCCTCTAGCTCAGTTCATCTATCACTTTTCTCTCCTCCATACGAAGGTTTATATGTTTACAGCAACTCCATAAGGGACCTCGGAAATAGCCGTAATAGTGGTGAGTTCTTTAAGCACTTCGGATACCTTGTAAATGAGCTCCTTAGAATCATAAAACCCGGGCGCATAGTCGCGGTTGATTGCATGAATATTCCCGCTATGAAAGAAAGGGACGGATACATCGGCCTAAAGGATTTCAGGGGTGACTTAATCCGTTTATTCACATCATTTGGATTCATCTTTCATAGTGAGCATTGCATGTGGAAGGACCCGTTGATTGAAGCGGTTAGGACTAAGGCATTGGGATTAATGCACAAACAATTATGCAAAGACTCGGCAATGTGCCGGGCTGAAATACCCCAATATTTACTAGCATTTCGCAAGCCTGGTGTAAATGATGAACGAGTTTTCCACGAAAACGGCCTGGATTATTTTATCGGAGAGAATGAACCAACAGAGGGGACCCTACAGCATGAAAGATGGCGAAGGTACGCTTCCCCGGTCTGGATGGATATTAACTTTGGGAACACGCTCAACCATCGTACAGTTAGGGAAGATAGCGACGAACGCCATATTTGCCCTATGAGCATGGATATTATTGGCAGGGGTATTCAGCTATGGTCAAACCCGGGAAACGTTGTATTTGACCCATTCGCAGGAGTTGGCTCGACCGGTTATGTGGCCTTAGAGATGGGTAGAAAGTCGATTGGGATTGAATTGAAGCAAAGCTATTTCAACCAAAACAAGAAGAATCTTGAATCAGTTGTTATTGCAAAAGATGAAGTCGCTACATCACTTTTTGGGGAGGAATTCTAATGCACGACCTAACAACAGACCAATTCACCAACCTAAAAACCCTATTAAAAAACACTCAACTAATCGAGCAAATCTCCATTGACATGCACTCAAATAGCCTACTCAGGGTAACAATCATATCCGTCATAGATGCTGATTTTAACGCCGTGGATGCTGAGATTGAGAAGATATTCCCCGGAAAATCCTATCGCGGTTCAGTCGGTGAGGAAGAGTATGGGGATTTTTACATGATTGATGTGGATGGGGAAACTCTCATTAACTTAATGGTGAAGAAGTCGCCCGAAGAAGTTGAGTGGACACTTGAAGAGATCATGAGACAGGAGGGTTGACGATGCAAGTTAACTTAATATTCTCCTTACTCCTGGACCATCTTAAATCATGTGGCGGCTGCATCGGACATCGTAAAATCCAAAACTGCAAACACGCTAGAGCCTGTGCATCGGCAGAAGTTTTATTCAAAAGGGGGTTGGTAGCTAATTCGCAGGATTTGTTGCTTTTTGGTACTGCTGATAATGCTCGTTCAGCCAAGGACTACAGCAGGAAAAGTAATCGAGACTATGCCGACATTGGCCCTTGTGAAGCTGAGCCATCCTGTGAGTCGATCTGAGCCTGTTGAAAAGGTTGAGCGAAGGATTATGAGGGTCACGGCCTATACATCTCGGGATCGTGGAATGAACGGTAAGGGGATAACAGCGAATGGCGAAAAGGCTGTCGAAGGCCGAACGATTGCAGCGGATTCGAGTATTCCGTTTGGCACTCAGATTTATATACCGGAGTTGGGGAAAACGTACACAGTAGTTGATCGAGGTGGAGCGATTAAGGGAGATAGGCTAGATCTTTATATGGAGTCGAGGAAAGATGCAATGGAATTCGGGGTGAGGTATTTAGAAGTTGTTATAAGGAGGTAAGAGATGGAAATAACACTAGGATCGCTATTTGATGGGATAGCTGGGTTTCCACTATCGGCTAGTCATTATGGGATAGTAACAAAATGGGCAAGCGAAATAGAGTCATTCCCAATCAAGGTATCGCAGAAACACTTTCCCAACATGAAACACCTTGGCGATGTAACGAAGATCAATGGTGCAGAAATTGAACCAGTGGACATTATCAGCTTTGGTAGTCCCTGCTTCCCTGCTGGGACACTGGTAATAACCGAGAAAGGATATATGCCAATTGAGGAAATCAATGTTGGGGATAGAGTTTTAACCCATACGGGTAAATGGCAAAAAGTTCTTAAGGTTGGCAATAAAATAGCGGACACAATCATACTAAAAGGATTTGGTCACTATGGGCTAGAGACTACTACTGAGCATCCATTTTATTCAAGCGAAAAAATACGCAAATGGAGAAATGAACCTAGTCGTGGTTGGGATAGTGAAATGACTAATCCCAAATGGTCGAAAGCACAGCACATGGAGGGCAAGTTTTGGGCAACTCCAATAATAACCGAAATTATAGAAATACCCGATATCAAAAAAAGTCTAGGCAAGGGCAAAAGAGCGGAAATTCCAGAAATGAACGAACCTTTCTGGTGGTTTATCGGTAGATGGTTAGGTGATGGCTGGACAAGGGATGCCAAGCGGCTCAATAGGCCAATGGGATGGGGTCAAGTATTTATTTGCAGCTCACATGATGAAGCAGATGGTGTACAAGAAAAAATAGGCCATTTAGGAATTATTTGGGCAAGATTTGAAGAACGAACAGTAACGAAATTTAGAACAACTAATCAAGCATTAACAAAATGGATACTTGATAATTTTGGTCAACATGCAGGTGAAAAGCGACTACCATCATGGATCCTGAGTTTATCCATAAAATACCGCCAATCCTTGTTAGATGGATATATAAGTGCGGATGGGTTTATTAACCAAGATGGAGCATATTCCGCAACTACCGTAAGCAAAAAACTGGGTCTAGGAATCAGATTAGTGGCTGAATCATTAGGGTTTGCTTCGGCACTGTATTTCTCTAAAACGAAACCAAAAACTACTATTGAGGGGAGAGTGGTAAATCAAAGGGATTTCTACACAGTTAGGTATGCCACGATCAAAAAACAAACGAGTAGAACCGAGGCATACGGAGTTTCTTGGGGCAAGGTTCGCAAGGTTAGTGAAGGTAGAAAGTCAATTCGAGTTTACAACATTGAGGTAGGGGAAGATAACAGTTATGTAGTTGAAAACATCATTGTTCACAATTGCCAGGACATGAGTGTAGCTGGGAAGAGAGAAGGGCTAGGGGGGGCAAGGTCGGGTCTATTCATGGAAGCGGTACGAATTATTAGAGAAATGAGGGAAGCAACTAATGGAGTTTACCCAAGAGTCGCTATTTGGGAAAACGTCCCAGGAGCATTCTCCAGTAATGGAGGTCAAGATTTTAGGGCAGTCCTTGAAGAGATCACAGAGACCGAAATTTCAATACCTCCAAGTGGTAGGTGGGCGGAGTCTGGAATGGTTAGAGGGGATGGGCGTTCAGTCGCTTGGAGAGTCCTTGATGCTCAATACTGGGGTGTCCCCCAGCGTAGAAAGAGAATCTTCCTTGTCGCAGATTTTGGAGGACAACGTGCTGGAGAAATACTTTTTGAGCGAGAAGGCATGTCTGGGCATTCTGAGGAGAGCGGAAAAGCGTGGGAAGAAGTTGCCGCCGGTGTTGGAGATGGCATTAATACAACAAGCCGGATTAACTGCACACCCGATGGCATTGCCGGAACCGTCAGTAGTAAATGGGCAAAAGGGACTGGTGGCCCAGCAGGAGACGAGCACTATAACTTAGTTTGTCAGGAAGAAATAAAGGTCAACTTCGAACAAACATCTGACCGAATCGCAATAAATCCTAAAACTAGCGTAACTCTCAAGGCTTCAGGAGGAGGAGGAGGAGCAAAGACCGGACTTTACCTTCTTCCTATTGCATTCAATGGCAGACAGGACCCTATTTCTGGACCGATACCTGGAGCATTGGGAGCTAGTTTACCACAAGCTCAATGCGTAGCTACCGGATATACAACCTCGCAGTTTGCGAAGTATGTCGAGGGGGTTGGCACTCTAAGGGCTAGTGGTGGTGATTTGGGTGGTGGCAGTGAAACACTCGTTGTAAATTACCGAGTACGCCGACTAACACCAACTGAATGCCTACGACTTCAAGGATTCCCTGACAACTGGCTGGACATCGAAGGAGCAAGCGATTCTGGCAAGTACAAAGCGACCGGGAATTCGGTAGCGATCCCTTGTGTAGAGTTCATTTTTAGTCAGATTGTGAAAGTTTTAGAAAGAAAGGACTGATTACCACGGACAAACACCAACTAGAAGTCTATAACGCCCTGCGACAACTTGAAATACCTGCACATGTCAAGGGCTATGAGTACATCAAAACTGCCATTAAATATCTGCAAGATCATCCTAATTCAATTTTCAAAATGACCAAGGAACTTTATCCGGAAGTTGGAAAGCTGCACAATACCACGGGTACAAGGGTTGATAGGGGGATTAGGCACGCACTCACATTAGGAACTGTTGATGACTCAAAATGGTATCGCGTGATAGGGAAAATTGGGCCAATGGCTAATGGGGAATTTCTCGCAACGCTTGGGGAGTCGATAAAGATTAAGTTGGCGGTGGAGGGATGAAGAAAATCTACGTAGCACACCCTTTTGGTGGCAAAAAGTCCAATAAAGAATCCATATCCCATATCTGTCGGGAGCTAGTCAAATACGGAGTTATGCCAATATCCCCGGTTCATGCCTTTGGTTTTCTGAATGACAATGTTCCAGATGAAAGGCAGAAGGCTATGGAATATTGCGACGAGTTATTAGAGTCCTGTGATTGTGTTTTCTTCTTTGGCGAATGGGAAAGCTCGGAAGGTTGCTGCAGGGAAATGGATCTTGCAAAGCAATTGTTTAAGCCGATTTATATCATGGTTGGTTGGATTGACGGAAGGCCCATATTCCGCAAAGCCCCGGCATGGTGGAAGAAATGAACCAAAACGTATACGACACACTCACGGAGGCCCGCAAAACCCTATTCGATATGCAGACTTCACACATTGGGGCTGAGTATAAAGCGGAGTTGGATGTTGTGGCTATGGCGATTGACGATTCGCTTGATGAGTTGGATAGGTTAGCAGCACAAATTAAAAGATTAGAAAGTGGAGGGAAATAATATGAAAATCAAAAGGCTTGAAATTAATAACTACCTTGGAATATCAGAATTTGCTATGGATTTTGGCAAGGTGAATCTTATATCTGGCCATATTGGGGCCGGTAAGTCAACCATTGTAGAGACTCTCGATAAGGCCTTTACCAACAAGTCGCGCCGAACTGAAGTTATTAGGCATGGAGAGAATGAGGCTAGGATTTATGTCCAGACGGATGATGAGCTGGAGATTGAGCGCAAAATCAGAACTGACAAAGCGGATTACCTCAGAGTTCGCAAGCAAGGACAAAGCGTTCCATCTACTCAAACTTTCCTGAACAAGTTCATTAGTGGCGAGATATTCAGACCATTAGAGTTTGTGAATAAATCGGCTACTGAACAAGCTAAGATTATTCTCAACATGCTTGAAATTCCATGGACAACAAATGATATTCAAACATGGTTTGGCGAGCTTCCAGGGGTCAATTATGAGGCTCATATCCTGCAAGTATTAAAGCAGATCGAAACACTTTATTATACGCAACGTGAAGCGATTAACCGGGAAGTAAAGGTACTGGAAGCTCAAGTAACAGGGATTAAGAACGAGTTACCGCCGAATTATGATGGTGAAAAGTGGAGAAGTGAGAAGATTTCGGAGTATTACGGAAAGGTAGCCGCTGCCGAGGAATCTAATCGCAAGTTAGTAGCTGCCCAAAATGCAGTACAGGGATTGCAGGACCGGATTGATGCTATTAATGCAAATTCCGAACTGGACAAGCAGACCAAAAAGAATGGGTATGATCAGAAGCGTTCTGAGGGCAGGGAGTTTATTCAGTTTATTAATCAGAAGATTGAGAAAATGCAAACCGTTATTGATGGTATGGAGCACAGACTTGAATCAAGTAGGAGGGATACAGACAAGGAGCTGGCACTCGATATTGAAAAAGCAAGAAATGGATATCGACAAAAACTTCAAGAGCTTAAAGATCAGCACGAGGAAGAACTCGCTACCCTTAATCACGTTTCCGAAACTGCTAAAGAATCTGCTAAAAGGAATCTAGCCGAAGAAAAAACTAAGGCTACAGAAGAAATTGCAAAATGCAAAAATTCTCAAACCGCCAAAGAGCAGGAACTATTGAACATTGATTCACTCGAAGAACAATCTCTGTTGTCCATTGATGAAAAAGCAGTTGAGCAGATCAAAACTCTTAATGCCGAAGTTGGAAATGCCCAGAAAGTCTTAGATGTTACCAAGGAAATAGATACCTTGCCATTAACTGCCATAGCCGAAAAAGTAGCTCACATGCAATCCTTTCTCCGTGAATTTGACCACATGGACGACATGATTAAAACAAAAATTGCACCTCGCCAAGAGCTTGCCCAAACTTTAACAGCTCGAATTGATACAGCTCGAACAATGCCTATGGAATTACTCAAAGTTGCAGCGGTTCCAATTCCTGAAATCGCGGTGGATGGCGACGGAAAGATTCGCATAGGTGGAACGTTGTTGGATGGGCTTTCTGAGGGTGAGCAGTTGAACTTAGCTCTTAGGGTAGCAAAGGCACAGGCTGGGGAACTGGGGTTAATCTGTATTGATGGTATCGACAAAATTAATCCTTCAGATCGTAAATGGTTGGAAGAAGAAATGCTTACAGATAAGTTTCAGTATTACATTTTATCAACCACAGAAGGTGATCTAAATGTAAAAATTGAGGGGGAGATTTAATTGAGTAACGAGCTTCAAACACAAGGCATAAAAACAGTAGCGCAGTTTCTGAGTGAGGTTAACACGCAAAGGTATTTGGAGGGGATGCTTAAAGAGCGCACAAGTCAATTTGTGACATCTCTTGTATCTTTGGCTAATACTGCAAAGGGATTTGCTGGTGCAAATGTTGAGCCAAAAAGTTTACTCTTTTGCGGGTTAATGGCTGCAGGTATGAACCTACCTCTAAATCCTAATCTCGGATTTGCGTGGGCCATCCCCTACAAAAATAATAAGGTGTCTCCCGTGGTCACAGAGGCACAATTTCAAATTGGAGCAAAAGGATTAATTCAATTAGCTCAAAGAACAGGATTATACAAAAGCCTTAATGCAATCGCAATCCACGAAGGCGAACTTAAAAAGTGGGACCCATTCACTGAGGAATTAGTTCTCGAATTGGTTGAAGACCTGGAAAAGCGCGAAAAACTTCCAATTATCGGGCATGCAGCTTATTTTGAACTTCTCAATGGATTCAAAAAGACTATTTACTGGCCAAGACAAAAAACCGAACGACACGGCAGGAAGTATTCAAAGGCCTACAACTATTTATGGTCGTCTGACTTTGACTCAATGGCACTAAAAACTGTTATTAAGAATTTGCTTAGTAAGTGGGGACCACTTTCTATTGAAATGCAAGATGCAATCCGCTTTGATCAATCGGTAATTCGCGGGGAATTGGGAGGAAGTCAGGAACCAGAGTATATTGACGGTTCAACTATTCTTCCGGAGATTCCAGAGGATACATTAGCTGATGAGTTTGCAAGGAATAAAGCCACTAGCCTTGCGCTAGATGCCGAAATCGTTGAGGGAGAATTAGTTAAGGAGGGCAAAAATGCTAAAGCTAAATCATAAGAACTATCATTCCCTTGAAGCGTCCAGGGACTATATGAGTCGTGGTCAATACCTTGATTTCCTGAAATGCGAGGCGGCAGCGGTTGCCGTCCTCCGAGGGGAATGGGTAGAGGATGTATCGGACGCTTTATTAGTCGGGCAATACGTTCACACGTTCAACGATGGGACAAGGGGAGAATTTATCTCCGAACATCCCGAAATGTTCAAAAAAGATGGAAGCCTGAAAGCAACATTCATTATTGCTGACAAAATGATTGAAACCCTCAAAAATGATGAATTCGCTATGTACGTCCTAGAGGGCCAGAAAGAAGTAATTTTCACGGCTGAAATGTTCGGATGCTGGTGGAAAGTAATGATTGACTCCTATAACCCCAAGAAGAGGCGTTCTGTGGATCTCAAGACCACTCGAAGCATCACAGATAAGGTGTGGAGTGATGAAGATCATGCGAAGGTTAGTTTTATTGAGAAGTATGAATATTTGATACAAGCTACTTTGTACTCTGAAATCGAACGCCTTGCAACCGGCAGACCTCCTGGTGATTGGTTCGACTTTTATATTGTGGCTGTGAGCAAACAGGATGTTCCTGATAAGGAAGTAATTAGCTTGGTTGACCCCGAACGCTATGCCATTGAATTAATTAACATTCAAAACAATATGAAGCGAATTCTTAGTTTAAAAACTGGCAAGGTTGAACCGGAACATTGTGGCCATTGCGATTATTGCCGAAGTGTAAAAAAACTTAATGGGGCTATTTTTTACAAAGAACTCTGCCCTGAATTCTACGCTTAATCAATATCCATTTTAAAGGAGGAAAACCCATGAATAAATGGACAGGAATAGGCCGATTAGTACGCGATCCAGAATTGAGATATAGCCCTTCCGGTGTGGCAGTAACCACATTCACCATAGCGGTTGACCGTAGATTCAAAAACGCTCAGGGCGAGAAAGAAACGGATTTTATCCAGATTAAGACTTTCAAGCAACTTGCCGAGTTATGCGCGAATCACTTATCAAAAGGTAAACTAGCCGGAGTCAGTGGAGCTTTACAAATTAGTTCGTACAACGATAAGGAAGGGAACAAGAAATATTCCACTGACATCTTGGCTGATGAAGTACAGTTCTTGAGTCCAAGGGAAGAGAACGCAGCGCATCCTCCCGTATCGAATCAAAGCCGTGAAGTCAACCTCGATGATGACTCCGATATCCCATTTTAGACAATATTCGACAATAATTAATTAATCTTGGGCAGAACTCCTCTCAGTTCGGATGCATACGGACACATACTCATTCTGCCCAATCAAATAAAAGGAGATTATTGCATGGCAACATTCTTAAAATCTGTAAACATAAAAAATACACGCAAAATACGAAGATGTTTCGCATGTGGGGAAATAATCAACAAGGGAAATCCTGCCGTTGAATGGGTATCCGTGGACGGAGGAACAATCTGTAGCATATACCTCCATCCTAAGTGCTGGAGCGTAACGGAAGATTACTGCTTTAGCTGTAAGGATTGTGACGATGGCGATGGATTCTACGAAAGATATCTCTATGAGTCAATGAATGAAGGTTCGGAATGTGAAGGCGTAAAAGTCTGGTTGGAACTAAATCAGGGGCAGTCAAAAGCTGCCCCAATAAAGAAGAGGATGTGCTGAAAAATGAACCCAAAAGATTGCAATGCTAAAGCGGCCAAACCGCAATCAGTCCTGGAAGACGTAATTGAGTCGCTGAAATCCGAAGTCCTCGCAGTAAACAGATTAGCGGATAGAATTTTCGATATGTTGCGAGATCCTTCGCCAGCTTGTGAAAATGGATGCGCAAAGAGTTCACCTAATACGGTTGCGGATTCATTGAGAGATATTCGCACTATTACCGAGGGGACCAAGGAGCAACTTGAGGGTATTGCAAGAATCCTAGAAGAACAACTAGGGTGCTTGAAGTTGGAGCATTAGGGTTAACGACATCATGAGGGCCAACTACATAATTCAGGGCCCCATTAAATTTAAGGAGTTGAGGATAAATGAAAACATGGGAAATGATTAAGGAATTAACCAAAGACACAAAACTTATTTTTACAAGAAAAATGAGCGATTCTGGATGTAATCCTCAATATGTAGGCATGGAGGTCGGGTGCTTATATTGGCTAGATACTAAAACCTTAAAACCCCTAAAAGAGCAAAAATTCCATATTACAAGTTGGGGACTTGGTGATAATTGGGAATTAATTCCCCAAGAAGTAACTTGGCAAGAAGCTATTCAGGCATGGATTGAAGGCAAAGGAATACAGGTTAAGATTAATGATTGGGTTAGGGAGCAACCTTCATCTTATAAATTCGGTTGCCCTCCAGGCCTTGTGCTTGGATTTGATCGTGATGAATTTAAAAAAGGCAAATGGTACATTCGATGATCTGAGATTGGAGGGGAAGAACCATGGCCAAACCAGAAACAAACGCAATCAAGCTAGAAAATGGAAACTATGGCTGTCCCCAATGCAAGGGTGAACAATTCAAACTTGTAACCCATTTGGACGGCAAGAATTTCTTTAAGAATATTTATAATTGCTGCGGTTGCGGTTTCCCGATTTCTTTTACTCATCAGCGAAGTAAGGAAGATCGGGCGTATTGGGAATAAAAAAGAGCCGGGATTAATCCTCCCGGCCAGGAGCAGGTGAAAAATATTGGCTTGGATCTCAATTCACCAACAAATAAGGGATCACAGAAAAACTAGAGACTTATTTAGGAAGCTGAAGATCAGTAGGGCAGAAGCCATTGGAACCCTAACTCTTATATGGACATGGGCAATTGATAACTGTAATCAAGAAGGCGAGTTACTTTCAGTCACAAAAGAGGATATTTCCGAGGCTGCATATTGGAGAAAAAAACCTGAAATTTTATACAAAGCATTGGTGGAAACGGGTTGGATTGACGAACTTGAAGGAAAGATGTATTTACACGATTGGGGTGACTTTAATAAACCATTTTATGACTATATCACTAGGAAAGAGAAAGATAAGCAACGGAAAAGACTAGGTAATTCCGCAGGAAATTCCACAGAAAATACAGTGGAAAACCGTGCAGAATTCCACGTGTCACCTTCACCTTCACCTTCACCTTCACCTTCACCTTCACCTTCACCTTCACCTTCACCTTCACAAGAACAAACATTAGAGGAAGTAACGGTAAAAAAACCTAAGAAGCTTAAACTGGAAATTATCAAAAAGGTATTTGGTGAAAAAGTGCGCTTATCAGAAGTTGAGTATAAAAAGCTAATTAGCGAGAATGGCCAACAGAATACGGATGAGATGATTGCTATTCTTGATAATTGGTACTGTTCTAAAGGCAAACCACCAAACAAGTCTGATTACCACACAATGATTGGCAAAGGCTGGGTACTTAACAGATTTAAGGAAGATCAACAAAAACAAACTGGACAAGCACTTAAGGGTAAGTCACAACCCAGTAGACCACGTTCTTTTGATGCAATTGACAAATGGGCAAAAATGACGGAAGGAATGATTGAATGACAAGCCCGGAGTTCCAAAAGTTCTTTAGGTACATTAATTCGGTGACAACAGATACAAATCCAAGTCCTGAGAAAACACAAGTCTACTGGGACGCATTAAATGACCTTGAATTCAACGTGGCAATGGTGGCAGCTAGAAAAGTAATAACAACCCTAGAAAATCCTTTTCTCCCAATGCCAGCAGTATTTAGGGGCGCAGCACTCCATGTCACAGGCCAAGCAATCCAAGCCGCCCCTGATGCCTACGCAGAAGTGTTGAAGGCAATACGCTACTACGGATCATACCGCGAACAAGAAGCGCTCCAAAGCCTTCCTCCTTTGACTAGAAAAGCGGCAGAAGCAATAGGATGGAAGGGACTTTGCTTGAGCGAGGAGCCTGATGTAATCAGAGGACAATTTCGCATGGCCTATGAAGCATTGGAGAAAAGGGAAGTCGTGGAGGCAAAGACACCACAAAAGCTAAAGGATGTAATTGCGTCAATGGGAGTACCGGTCCGGGCAATAGTTGAAGCCCCAAGAAGAACAATGGCTGATCAATTAGAGCTTGACACAAATGAGATATACGAGGAAATAGATGCGGCTGAGGATATAACTGAAAGATCAAACCATATCAGGGAACTGTTGGCTAGAGCAGCTAAGAATAGGCCAAAGCAAGTCATAAAAACAAGCCCGGAGGAACTGGAAAAAATGTATTTATAAGGAGGGAGAAGACATGAAAATTGGGCTAGTTGATGTTGACTCAAAGATACCCAACCTAGCCTTAATGAAGATTTCAGCATACCACAAATCTCTAGGTGATGAAGTTAAGATGTTCGACCCGCTCTTTGATAATCCTGACCGAATTTACTCATCCAAGGTTTTTAAATCCACAGATGAATATGGTTATTTTCCTCCCAACTGTGAAGTACTCCAAGGAGGAAGTGGCCACGACTTAGATGTGAAATTATCCAATTACATCGAAACTATGTACCCCGATTATTCGCTATATGGGATCGATTACGCGATGGGATTTACCACGCGAGGTTGTACGAGAAAATGCGGATTCTACATCGTACCACAAAAGGAAGGGAAACTTCATCCGGTAGCCGATATCCACCAATTTTGGAATGGCCAAGAACGGTTAAGTATCATGGATAACAACCTTGCTGGAGACACAGAACATTTTAACTCGTTGTTAATCAAGCGATTAATCATAAGATCAAAACCGACTTTAATCAAGGACTAGACATCCGCCTGATTGATGATGAAAAAGCAGAGTTACTTTCAAGGGTTAGGTTATGGAAGAATGGACACATAAGATTCGCATGGGATTCAATGGATACAGAATAAGAAGTGATGAAAGGTATCGAAATTTTAATGAGATACATGAAGCCATGGAAACTAAGATTTTATTTATTGATTGGATATGAAACAACCGAGGACGAGGATTTATACAGAGTTGAAATGTTAAAAAGCTTAGGTATTGGGTCGTTCGTGATGCCTTATGACAGGACCAGCGAATACCAAAGAGACTTTGCTAGGTGGGTAAATACTCATGTATACAAAGTGGCGGCATGGCCGGATTATCGGGGACGAGAAGGAGGGATAAGCCATGTTAACTAAAATACCTCGCCAATTCACCAAACCTCGAAAAACCTATAAACAAGTGATAGAACCCTACAGAATACCCGACTTAGAATCTTTCCTCTACGGCTTAGAGCGAGCATGGGATGTTTGCAAACGCGAAGGGGTACAAATGGACGTAGGGAAGTGTATTGAAGAGCTAAGGCATAGATAAGGAGTGAGGTAAATGAATAAAAGTAAAATTGAATGGTGCGATTATACGTGGAATCCGGTAACTGGATGCGAGCATAATTGCCCATATTGTTATGCCAAAAGAATTGCTATGCGATTTAAGGGTAAAGCATTTCCGAATGGATTTGACCCTGCGTTTTATCCAGAACGCCTAAACAAGCCATTAAAACTAAGGAGCCCATCAAAAATATTCGCAGTAAGTATGGGTGATCTATTCGGCGACTGGGTCCCTGATGAATGGATACGTGAAGTTTTTAAAGTTTGCGAAGATGTCCCGAGACATCAATACATTTTCCTTACAAAAAATCCAAAAAGATTCGGAGTTATAAATGATCTTTGGTATAACTACGATTGCAAATGGCCGGAAAATGCTTGGTTAGGAACATCTATAACTAATCAAGTAGATGCTAAAAAGATACTACAATTACCATATGGAAAAGCCAACACTTTTATATCCATCGAACCGCTTCAGGAAAGAGTTGACCTGAGTTTCTATTTACCTGAAAAAGATACGAGATATAAATGCTCATACTGTGGTCATCACACGGGTTATTACTCAAATCATTGCCAATATTGTAATAAAGAAGGTGGGTATGGCGGATCATTCCGTAAACAACCTGTTGATTGGATTATAGTTGGCGCACAAACAGGACCGGGTGCCAAACAACCAAAAATTGAATGGGTGGAATCAATAATCAGGCAAGCCAGGGAGCATGATATACCTATTTTTCTCAAGGATAAATTGAATTGGCACTCGAAAATTCAAGAGTTTCCTATGGAAATGGAAAAGAAATCAAAGAGGATTTAAGGGAGGAAATGGAGGGATAGCAAATGCCAGGAGGAACACCAATCGACACAACAAGAGTCACAAAACTCTGGGAAAATGGCCTACTCGACGCACAAATAGCTAAAGAGGTAAATTGCACAGAGAAAGCCATAAGCAATTGACGCAAGAGAAATGATATGCCAAGTAACCGAGGTATCTTTAATTGGGACCCGTTGGGATATGAAGATCACGCGAAAAGGAGCTATAAGAAATATGAAACTGCTTGATAAGATTCAAACGGATGGATAAAAACGAATATCTCCCCGGAACCCCGGATGAGTTTATCGAGAAGAATATGGGCCTTGCTCAAAAAATCGCATGGGGATGGATGAAATACGTCCAACGAAACGAGGATATCAAATTCGATATTGATGACTTATTGAGTATCGCCTATCTCGGACTAATAAAGGCTTATCAAAAATTCGATCCTACGAAGTTTAGTGGTATGGACGGAGGAGAAATAAAGTTCTCAACTTATGCGGTGTCTATGATTAAGGGAGAAATACAAAAGTGGATAAGGGACAAGGGGCATACAATCCGAAAAAGCAGGGATGGCGAAATAATCCCCACTGACAGCTTAGACCGTCCATTATCGGATGATGAAGGTAAAACGCAAACGCTGGGAGACAAAATTCAGGTTGAAGATTTTTAGGATGAGCAAATAGTTGTAAATGATTTCCTCTCACAAGTTGATGAAAGGTCATTGAAAATATACAGACTCCGAACACTGGGAGCATCGCAGCGAGAAGTAAGTGAAATTATTGGATTAAGCCAAGTGCAGATATCTAGGATTGAAATGCGGTTTCTTGATTTAGCTAAAGAATATGGAGAAGGGGGAAATGCAAAGATGGCAAAAAAGACAGAACAAATGAGAAAAGAAATTACAACGCTTCAACAGTTTTATTCAGCAGGTGGAGCAGGACCGATTGCCAAGAAATATGGAGTCAGTGGGCCTATGGTATATGCACTTAAAAGACAACTCACAGAAAAGAGTGACCCAAAAGCTACCCGAACAGTTGAGTTGGAAAAGGTCGCAGGAGTCACAGAAATAGCATCCTTGCCGCTAAAGACACTTGTGGAGGAAGAAACCACATTGGCGAAAGAACAGGTTATCTATTCGGTTGATATGGTACGAGATGGCGTAAAGCTTGAGGGAATAGTTTTCCCAGTTGATGAGCCAAGTGAACTACCTCCTGTGAAGCTAAATCTCCCACCTGATACCATCGAACAAAAATGGAATCACATTCAGCGAGAGATAGACGAACTCCGTCAAATGCACATGAAACGGGCGAAGGAAGAATTTGACTTGCAGCTAGAGCAAGTGATGGGGAGATTAGCGGTATGACCATTCTCGAAAAAATCCGACAAGCTAAAACAAAACAAGACTTAGATTTTTTAACGCAAGAAATCATTTTCAGCCCCGACCATAAGGAAAACATCGAAGCGTTTAAGGTGAGATTGAAAGAACTTGAAAATAGCTCCGTAGAGGGCAGAGAAGGGCAATTGTAGGCGTTTTAATTTAATTTGTGAGTAAGTGGACTAAAGGGAAGAGAAAGGAGTCCTAGATGATGTGTAAGTGCCTTGAGGAAGTTAAGAAAGTTTCAACTACAGCTTATATAAAATCCCATCCAAAGGACAAACTTACCGGGAATATCTATTTTGAAAATGGGGTTTTATCCGACCCTCTTACATTGTTTTCGCCATTAATTATTGAAGTGGAAATGAAAAGATACGTCAAAAACGCAACCATCAATATTCACCATTCATTTTGCCCATTTTGTGGCAAACGAATAGTAAAGGAGGAATCCTAATGTTCTGGATAGGTGTAGCAATCGGCTGCATGGTCGGCAGTTTAATGGGGGTAGCTTATGTGAGTATGGTTGTGATCGGAAAACAGGCAGATGAGAGGACGGTATGGGGTAAAAGAAAGGATACGACTGGGCGATTAACCGGAAGAAACAAACACCGTGGATATATAACCACTACATCAAGCAAAGGCGGAATTGGGGTATACGATGCTGTAATTGAAAAACTTTTTGCGTATGAGGAAACTGGATTAAGCCCAAATGAAGTGATTAAACTCTTGGAGGATAAAGAATGAGGCTAATAATCCCTGCATACTTCCAAGCCATCAATAAATCAGGAAAACTGACTGATTATGCCGTAACAAGCAACCATATGTATACCATAGCCAAAATAGGGAAAAGAACAGTCCCGATTATCAAGAAAGATGCGAAAGCGTGGTACGAGTTGGCAGCGTGGAAAGCTCAGTCGTGGGTTAATCTAACAGGTTGGCAGATACCACCTAAAGAAATGCTTGTGATAATGAACATTTGGTATTTCTTCAAGGATAACACTCACGGGGATGCAGGAAATTACCATAAGGCCCTTGGAGATTTTCATCAAGGAATAATCGTCGAAAATGATAAATCTCTTTTATGGAGAGATCAATTCATCGAGATTGACAGGGAAAATCCCCGTATCGAATTAGATTTCAGGGTTGCAGGGTTAAAGATTTTACCTGCTAAAGCTAATAAAAAGAAGGTGGATAAGAAGTGAATATCTATGAAAAAATTTGGTATTTAATCTGGATGCTTATGGCAATCAAGGTAATAATCATTGGCGATTTCAACGCCTTTATTTGGATCAGATACGGTAGAGAATACCGCCTATGGTATTCGAGCAGGGAATCGTTTGGGGAATATCTGGACCGCACCGGGAAGAAGAAGGAGTGGTAGAAGTGAAGGCTATAACATTGTTGGAACCATGGGCCTCACTGATCGCAGTGGGAGCTAAAAAAATTGAGACACGTAGCTGGTCAACGAAATATCGAGGTCCCTTGGCGATTCAAGCTGGAAAAAGTCTTAAAGCCTGGCATATGGATCTCGCGTGGAAAGAACCTTTCTTTTCAGCGTTGGTATCGCAACACACGGAGACTGGCGGGATCTGTTATTCTCGCGGATGTGTTATTGCTACCTGTAATCTAGTTGACATCATTAAAATGACTCCAGAATTTATCGATTTTGTTAAATTAATTAAGGGATATGAATATGATTTCGGTAATTACACGGTTGGTCGGTATGCTTGGATCTTGGAAAACGTGAAGCGATTAGCGGAGCCGGTTCCGGCCAAAGGGAAGCTGAGTTTGTGGGAGTGGGAGGGAGAACGAGTTGACGTGGACTAGCCTTAAAAAGAAAATTAGTGTTTGCATGACTATCATGAAGGCTCCTGTTGTTATGGTCACCAATCATAATAAAGGCGGAATTCATACAATCGAAGCGATTATTAGGAATTCGGAGGATAAAAAATAATGTGTCAATGCCGAACCTGTAAAGGACAGGCCTGCCAATGTAAAGCTTGTCCGGAGAGCAAAACGTGCGGCTATGTGTATACCGATGATTGCCGATGGGTGAGGATTAAGGGAGGTAAGAAGTAATGGAAATTTCAAAAATCAAAGAAAAATATGAGCGACAATTTGAAGGAGTCAAGCAAAGTATAATTGACTATGAATCATCTAAAAATCATGAGCTTAGAATTGCATCACGAACGTTAAAGGCTGAAGCTGAAGAACTGAATATCGTTATTGATGCGTTAGAAAAGCAGATACCGATGCAAGCCTGCTTCGAGTATGATGATGAGTTTACTTGTCCGGCATGTGGTTACGATGACGATGGTTATGACGTAAAAACATTGAAGGTGTGCCCCGAGTGCGGGCAAAAATTAGACTGGAATGGCGGGGAATAGTTTAAGGTCAAAGATGGAGGTAATAAGTAAATGAGTAAATCAATGATTGAATGGACCGACGAAGTTTGGAACCCAGTAACCGGCTGCAGTAAAGTCTCGCCTGGATGCGCTAACTGCTATGCTGAGCGAATGAGCAAACGTCTAGCAGGGCGATGTGGATACCCGATAGATAATCCGTTTAGAGTCACATTGCATCCTGATAAGATTGACGATCCTTTGAAATGGAAGAAACCTCGAAGGATATTTGTGAACTCAATGAGTGATTTATTTCATGAGGATGTGCCGTTCGAATTCATTCGGGCTGTATGGGTAGTAATGGTGACTCATAGGCATCACACTTACATGGTTCTCACAAAACGACCAAAGAGGATGCTAGAATTCTTCAATTGGATGGCAGCTCAAGAATTTAAGATCGAGACTTATCGAAACAATATTTGGCTTGGAGTTTCAATCGAGAATCAGGTCGTAGCAAACGAACGAATTCCGCTACTACTTCAAGCTCCCGTGACGGTGAGGTTTATCAGCGCGGAGCCGTTGTTAGGGCCGGTCAATATTGCAAAATACTTACCCCATGATGCTCCAAAAGCTTATAAACTATTGTCCAAATTTTATGGTCCGAGTGGATTCGATTCAACTGGATCGCAACTTGAAATCTCAACTATACGAGGCCTAGATTGGGTTATCGTCGGCGGAGAATCAGGATCCAGAGCAAGGCTAATGCACCCCGATTGGGTACGGAGCTTGAGGGATCAGTGTCAAACTGCGAATGTACCGTTTTTCTTTAAGCAGTGGGGAGAATTCACGGAAGTCTGCCGTTACGAGTCATGGTCCAAATACAGGGACCATGTTGGTGGAGTTTCACGGGCAGTTGGATTAAGTAAATTAGGCCTTCTCAATGCCGATGGGTCTGATCTCGTAAATGGTGGTCCGGAACATAAGGTATATCCAATAAGCCATCTTGAGCGGGTAGGTAAAAAACAAGCCGGTCGCATCCTCGATGGCCGGACGTGGGACGAACTTCCCGAGATTGGAGGGGATGCTGAATGAAATATCCTGAATGCCTAACATGTAAATGCAATACCTGCGAAGACAATTATTGTAAAAATGAATCGTGTAATGAGGGGTGCAGGGATGACAAAGCAAACCCAGTGATAGTTGATTGCCACGGGCACTGTCAACTAGAGATAGATGAATAAGCCTATGACAGATAACCTCCGTACAATCCTAAACCTCCTATGGATACGATACCTAAAAATGCCTGACATTGACAACCAAAAGGCAGGGAAGGAGGAAGAGAAGGTAAGGTGATGGATTCGTTTTACGTTACGCCTACGGATTTTGATATTGCAGAATCGAACGGCATAAATCCAAACGCATTATATCAGCGCATCCGTAATATGGCTTGGTCAAAGGAAAAAGCCATAAAAACTCCATTACGTCAAAAGCGGAACATGAAGGAATTAGCCAAAATAGCAGAACAAAACGGCATAGAGTACAGAACAATGCTCAGGCGAATTCAGCGAGGTTGGGAACCCGAAAGAGCTGTAACACAATCACTGACAAACAGGAAAGAATTAATGATCAAAAATAGTGCTAATAATCGAATTTACCCTAAAGAAATTATAGAGATGGCCAATAGCAATGGTGTGTCATATTCTTGCTTTTTGATGAGAATAAAGCGAGGTTGGACACTTGAAAGAGCAAGTGAGACAAAAACACTTACTAGTGCGGAGTCGGGTAAAATTGCATCTAAAGAATCGTATTGGAGTAAGGGGCCAAGAGTCTTAAGAAAGGGGTAAAGATATGATTCCATGGATAAACATTGGGAACTTTTCTCGGATTTAGATAAAGGTTAAGGGGGTAATCTCCATAGCAATGATAAAAGAAAGCCAAAACATTCTCGAAGAACGACTGAAACTCTACAAAAAGCATAAAGCTGAGGTAATAACCACTTTACAAAGAGTGTCGGTATGGGAGGAAGCCTTAAAAAGTGGCCAGTTATGGCTATTTGAGAATAGCACAAGCAGGATATTAGGGATGCCTCATGCAACAACTACAACCTCACCAACTGAGCATATAGCAGGACAGAGGGAAGTTACTACTGAACTTGTGCAAGAATGGATAGATGAGGATAAATCTAGGATACGCTATAAAACGGTTGAGGTTGAGCAAATAGACGGAGCATTAAATGCATTAACGAGAGAACAGGAAACGGTTATTAAGTCGAAGTATTTTGAATCCGAAACATGGCGGAATATTGAGATACTTTTCAACGAGCGTCATTCGGTCGGGAGAGTATATATCACGGTTGAAATGCTGAGAAAGATCAATAAAGAGGCATTAGAAATATTATGGGAGATACTGGGTCCATTGTTCCAAAGATACCTTTATTTTAGAAAATGCGTATAGATTACCAGTTTATTACCGCTATATTACCAGTATAAGGGCATAAAAAGGTTTATACTTATAACGTGAGAATCTTAAGAATGAAACACACATAGTTCATCCGCAATGAGCGGGAAGAGCAATAATGCCGTCCTAATTGGGCGGCATTATCTATTTGTTTGGGAGTTGGTTACCTTGAATTGCAAAGATTGTATTCGTCAAAAGACATGCTGGCAGAAAGAGAAGCCTCCGCCAAATTGCAGAAGGTTTGATAATTTCTCTACAACTTGGAAACATAAAGTAACTATTTTAGGTAAAGTCTTTAAAGAAACTGACAGAGAAATAAGATTAAATAAGCCAGTTAAGGGACCTTTGTGAACGAAAAATAAACTTCATAGGAGCAATTAAAATGAGTTTTATTAAACTTTCTCCAGAACATCACGAAAAATGGAATAAGTTTGCTTTTAAAAATCACTGGTTTTTTCATTCAACATATTGGATTAGGTATCATATGTGTAGTAAATTCGGAGTGGAATTCAAAGACCACTCTTTTTTTATTGAAAATAGTCGGCAAATAACAAATATTGTTCCGTTGATCCAAGAAGGAGATAAGCTAATTTCTCCGGGATTTGATGAAGAACGCGAGATAATGCGAGAAGTTAAAAGAATTGCACTAGATAACGGCATTAAACATATTCAAGTTGATTGCGATATCAAGAAATACTTGAATGTGCAGAATTATACTTGTGTTCTTGATTTGAACAATATAAAACCAACTAAAGGGCATAAGTCAGCCATAAAGAAGGCTGAACAATTCCTGACATATCGAACTTCGGAAAATATCGAGAAATTCCGGAAATATTATATCAATGTTGCCAAGAAGGAAACTCGACCGAAGGAAACATTCAAACTACTGGGACAATGGATAAAACAAGGATTCGGGACATTACTCGAAGCATTGCTTGATGGCAAAACAGTGGGCTATATTTATGTCCTGCATTGGAACAAATATGCTTATTATTTCATGTCATGTACACCGAGGACATATAAACAATATAATGTCACTCATTTTTTAATGAATAAGGTATTTGAGATATTGAGGAATAAAGGAATAGAAAAATTAGAGATGGGTGAGCAAGTTTTCAACTCTTTGCATCAAAATTCCATCGAAAAGGAACGAGCAATCAGTAAATTTAAAAGAAGTTTTGGTGGGCAAATAATAGTAAAGCCATCTTCTGAATATTTCCTTGATCAGAATTACATGATTGATGTTTTTGCAAATAGAATACATAAATATTGGGAGTGCGAACATGAAAAAAATATTATTGATTTTTCCTAAACTAAGAGAATATGCTGAATTTCATTATATGCCCATAACTGCCCTTGCCGTAGCCTCTGAATTATTAGCACAAGGATATGAAGTGAGAATATGGGATGATCGGGTAAATAAAATTGTTGGAGATAATCTATATTGTTTAGTCGAAGATTGCGATGAAGTAATGTTAAGTTCATTTACCGGACATCAATTAAGTGAAACTTATCGTTTCGCTAAAATAATTAAAGAACTTTTCCCAAAAAAGAAAATAGTGCTCGGTGGGCCTCATGCGACAAGTCTTCCAGCTCAAACCCTAGAATCTCCATACATCGACGAAGTATTCATAGGCGAAATGGATACTGGACAACATCCTTTGCCTTATCACTTGATTGATATTCATAAATATATTAACCCTGATACTGAGCGCTTTATAGCGATTTCTAGCTACTCGTGTGTAGGAAACTGCACATTTTGTCAAGTATCTCCAAGACGCAAGTTGATATTCTTACCACTTGAAAAAGTGAAGAAAGATATTGATAACTTGATGGAACTATATCCATGGAAAGAAGCAGTATGGTTTGACAGCACGATATTCACAAAGCCAGAACGCGCATTATTCATAGCAAGACTAATGAAAAGCCATAATTTGCGGTGGATCTGCGACAGTCGCGCTGATGAAATATGCAGAATTGATAAAAATTTACTTGACGAAATAGTAAATAGTGGATTAACACAAATTACCGTGGGTCTCGAATCTGGTAGCCAAAGAGTTGTAGATAAGATGAACAAAGGGAAAAACCATTTGGATAGTTACCGAAAATGTGCTGAAATAATGAGTCAGTACAATATCACATTGGCAAGTGGAGTCATATTCGGAACACCTGGAGAAACTCCCGAAGATATTATACAAACTATTGCATACATCAAGGAAATTCAAGCCATAAATCCTAAATTTCGGATATCGACGACATTTTACCGGCCTCTTCCTGGCACGATTATGGCTGATATGTGCAGAGATTACGGGTACAAAGAACCTCAATCACTGGCTGAATGGGCAGAACAAGGAGAATCTAATCATTACAATTACAATAGCTGGCAACATTCTCCATGGATACAAAACATAGATAAATACAAACAGATTTACGATGAGTTCGTTATGAACAATAAGGAGTTGTTAATATAAATATTATTTAGTATAATTAGGAAAAAAATAAGGAGCGATTGAATTGAAAAAAAGATTTTATAAAAAATGGTGGTTTTGGGTAATTATTTTTATATTTGTCATTGCATCGTTTTCGGCTGGTAAAGACAAAAAAACAAGTGCAGTTAATAACGATAAGGTTGTACCGGTGGCTCAATCAGAAAAACCCAAGGAAGCAGAAAAGGTAACGGTTCCAGAAAAGCCATTGACGCTTAATGAATACCTTGAAAATACGGTTACAACTACTTTAGGCAAAGAAACAAATGAAAAGAAACCTAAATTTATGGGCATTGAGGATGTCGATGGCGGTAAAAACATTATCATAAATGCAGATGCTAATATAACAAATAGTCTGACAGCACGCGGAATGCTTATGGATGCCAAGAAATATTTTCAAGAAATTCAAAAGAATAATGAAGCCATGAAGCTAAAGGATATAGCGCTCATATTTCATATGATGCTAGTTGATAAATACGGGAATGAAAAAGATTCAATAGTTTGCTCAATAACATTTATGCCAGCTACGCTTAATAAAATAAAATGGGATAATGTACTTACAGATAACATTGGAAAAATAGCAGATCAATATTATTTGGCTCCAGCACTTAAATAGAAACGCTTCAACTAGGACTGTAAATTACAGTCCTTTTGTTATGCTTAAAATTAGATAAATCTATGATAATTTTGTTATGAACAGCTAAGAGTTGTTTATATAATCACGGCACGGTCCGGCAAGGTGGGATCTGGCAAGGTGCGGCATTGCTAGACATGGTTTAAGGCATAGCGTGGCGAGGCCTGGATTGGTGAGGCAAAACAAGGTGTGGTTTATGGCGAGGTGGTGCAAGGCCTGGTATGACAAAGCAAAGCAAGTCGAGGCTCTGGGTGTGGCCGGACTCGGCTCGGTTCGGTGAGGCATGGCATGACTTGGGTGGCAACTGCCACAAAAAGGGGTGATGTAGTTGCAAGAAAAAATTGATAATCCAGTTAAGGCAATAGTGCTGGATGAAAAAATTCTATGTGGAAAATGTGGACACACAATAGCCTTAAAGAAAGAGGAAAATACAATACGCCTTAAATGTAAACATAGGGACAATGGTAAAAATTGTAATGTTATAAACGAAATCAAAATTTAAATTTGAAAGAGGTTTTAGACCATGGCAAACAAGAAAAATGTTATTGAAATTGAGAATCTTACAATCACAAAACCAAGAATATATCTAGTTACCATCCAAGGCATGGATAGTTTATTGTTCAACAAAATGCCGGATTTAGGTAAACCTAAAACAGAAGATGCAGATCAATCCAAAATAGACAGGACGGAATTAGAAAGATTAACATGGAGAGAAAAGAGTTATTATGATGAATCTGGTATGGTTTACATGCCGGGTGAGAATATTCATGAATGCCTAAAAGAAGGTTCTCAGTATTGGGGGCAAAAGATACAGGGCGAAGGAAATAAGACATATACGGATGTTGTTAAATCTGCCGTTATATGCGAAAGCATGAATTTTGGAATTCACAAGGATTCGGAAGAAATAATTCCATTTGGAAAAATGGTAAATGGGAATCCATCAAAGGGTAAAAAATCGGGGTCAAAAGTTTACAAGATCAGACCTCTATTAAGGCCATGGGGTGGAGAATTTAAGATGCATGTATTTGACGCACGATTATTACCAGCCATCCTGAAAACAATTATTTCATATGCCGGAGCCTTCAGAGGGTTGGGAGATTGGAGACCAATCTACGGAAGATTCGAGCTTACTGATATTCGGGAGGGCTAGTTTATGGATACAAGGGAAATTAGCCAACTCATAGAAAGAGTTTCCGAAAATGTAACCAAGATGGGCGAGGGGACATTAATCACTCATGAATGGTTAGTAGAATCATTAAATGTTGATCGTAGGAAACAAAAAGAAAAATATTATGGGCTTGTCGGTAAGTTGAAGAGAAATCTTGAAAAACACTATAATATATTCTTGACTACCGAACACAAACAAGGTTACAGGTATACGATTCATGGAGATGAGCATAAATCTTGTGAGGGTCAATGCAATAAGGGCATAAAGGGATTTCTTAAAGGAGTACGAAGATTCAACTTTATAGATTTAGACAAAATAAAGGACCCAGTAAAGAAAACAAAAACCTTGGAATCTTCTCAAAGGTGTGCAAGTCTGGCTGGATTGGTTAAATTGGGAATGCCGAAAGTACAACAGAAAATAAGCCAATGATTTTGATTTAGGCTTGGATTATGGCCAGGTCCGGCCAGGTACGGCCCGGTTGGGCAAGGTTGAGATTGGTTTGGCACGGCTCAAGGTGCGACTGGGTCAGGTTAGGCATGGTCCGGTGGGGCAAGGTGGGGCTCAGGGTTAGGCATGGTGCGACTCGGCGTGGCCAGCCAAGGCAAGGGCGGTTTATGCCACAAACTTAATAATTGAAACTTGTTATAAACGAGTCATTTGCACTGTAATGGTGTAGATGGCTCGTTTTTGTTTTGTAAAGAGATTTCAAAGTGCGATTTATTAGTTGCCCATTCGGCACTATAAAAAGGAGATATAACAAAATGAAGGTGTGTGCAATCGTCCAAGCTCGTGAAGGCTCTACAAGGCTCCCAAATAAGGCCACAATAGATATTGGAGGCAAACCAGCCCTAGAATGTGTCATAGATCGTCTGAGAGCTGCTAAAACGCTAAACAACATCATCGTAGCCACGACCACAAATGAAAAAGACGATGTAATTATCGACCTATGCGAAAAATTAGGTTGTTCTTATTTTCGGGGTAGCGAAGAGGATGTGCTGACTAGGGTTTTGGAGGCTGCAAGGAAGTTTGAAGTGGATGTGATTGTCGAGGTGACCGCTGACTGCCCATTAATTTTTCATGAACATATAGATAGTCTGGTCAAACAACATCTTGCCAATAATTGCGATATGACGAGTAATATTATCGAGAGAAGTTTTCCAAGGGGTTTTGACATTCGTGTCTTTAATACGGAAGCACTGGAACGAGTTAACAGGGAAGTTGACAACGCAATTGACCGGCAGCACGTAAGTACTGCTATGTATTTGAATCCACGTTTTAAACAAAATTACAAAGTCCAAAATTGGTTTGCACCGCCTGAACAGAATCGACCCAATATTGATGTGACTTTAGATACGCCGGCAGACCTAGAATTAATCCGCTTCATCTATGGATTTGAAAGCCAAGGTTATAATCTAAAATTAAGCTGTGAGGAAGTCATTTCCATTATTGATATTTATCCGGATATGTATGCTGATGTAACGAAAGTGGTTAGAAAAGATTATTTTGAAGAGTTAAAACAGGCTTATGAGCTAAAGGAGCACGAAAAACAAAATGAAAAAGCATCGACCACTCATAATAGGCTGCGGCAAACAGGGCATAGGGGAAGGCCAAGGAAAGACAAGCCATAAGATTATTAATTTTGCCCATGCACTGACTGAGAATCCTAGATTTGATGAAATAGTATTTTATGATAAAAATTATTCAAAGGCTAATAAAGCTGCACTTGATTGGAATTGTTATTGGACAAAGGGAATTGAACAACCAATTGATAATCCCAATGAATATGATGTTGTTATCATAACTACTCCTGATAATACACATTTTCAAATATTAAAGGCATTAACATTAGTTTCATGGAAACCTAAATTAGTAATATGCGAAAAGCCAATTTGCGAAGATTTACAGCAAGCCCGGGAAATAGTTGAGCTTTATAAGGCTAAGGGAATACCTTTATGCGTGAACTATACACGTCAATTCTTGCCTTATTATGAGGATTTGAAGCGAAGATATGAATCAGGCGAATTTGGCAGAATAGTTTCTGCCAATGTTGTATTTAATCGCGGATGGCTACACTCTGCTACTCATGCCATTTCATTCTTGGAATGGTTTTTTGATGGACAATATAACGGTAAAATAATGGAATGCGAAACAGATTACCGCATTTGGCAGATGGATTTGTATTTTGAGAAATACCACTGGCGAGAGGAAAGAATTGGAGAACAACCAGTTTGGCCGTACTACGATAAATCTCATTGGTATGTGATTGACAATGCTTTTCAGTTTTTAGAGGGAAAAGAAGTGTTGAAATGTACCGGAGAAGATGCATTGAAGGCATTGGAAATATGTTATAAGCTGATGGAGGTTGTAAAATAAATGTCAATACGAACTTTAGACAAAAATACTTTTTGTATTCTGCATAATGATAAATTAATGCGAATGGGGAGAATGGAAGATAATAAACCATTCAGTTTTAATACAGAAAGCGAAGCCGAAGAATTCATACTCGACTATAGGTCAACATTGATAGAGCAAAGAATTTCCTCAAAACGTTGGGATTATTATATATTTAAAACGGATACGGATTTAGGAATAATCCAATAGGCATAAGGGTGTAAATAAATAGGTTGTTCGACGGGATGTAAAAAGCGACTACACCTTAACTGTGGTCGCTTTTCCTATGCGCAAATAAAGGAGCGTAAAAAATATGATTAGGCAAGAGGGCCAAGTGTTTGAACGAATTAAATCCCCATCAATAGGTACTGTGGTTAATAATCATGTAAGCAAGAATGAATATTATCCCGTATATATCGTTGAAGGGTTTTATCTTGATCCAGTCTATCAAAGATTATCGAATGCTTGGAAATGGAGAAAAATTAATGAAGACGGAACACTTGGAGAAAAGGAATCAGATTACGGTCTTTTTTCCAAAGTTGATAGAGAATATGAAGTTGAAATTAAAATAAAGTGGAGTGAATAGAATGAGCATTGGTCAAGAAGAAAAAGAAGCAGTTTTAAGAGTAATAAGAAGTGGGAATCTTAGTTCATATCAGGGGAATGCATCAAGTGCTTTTTATGGTGGACCAGAGATAAAAGCATTAGAATCAGAATGGTGTGCATACTTTGGCGTTAAACATGCCATAGCTTGCAATTCGGCTACTTCTGGATTGTGGTTAGCTTGTGCGGCTATTGGATTGCAGCAAGATTTTACTGATATCAATTGGAATATTGAAGAAAATGGGATTGATAGATATAAACCAGATGAAGTAATCGTGACACCGTATTCCATGACCTGCTCTGCTTCTATACCGCTTCATTTTGGCTGTAAGCCTGTCTTTGCCGATATAGAGAAGGATTACTACTGCTTAGACCCTAAGTCAGTCGAGAAGGCTATCACGGAGCACACAAGAGCTATTATAGCAGTGGATTTATTTGGACAGCCTTATGATGCATTAGAAATTAATAAATTAGCTCGAAAGTATAGCAAAATTTATGGTCATAAGATATATGTCATTGAAGATGCAGCTCAGGCAATAGGAGCAACTTATATAGGTAATTACGCCGGCACCCTTGGAGATATTGGAGTATTTAGTCTCAATCGACATAAGCATATTCAGTGTGGTGAAGGTGGAATCGTCATTACTGATGATGATGAATTGTCATTGAAGATTAGATTAGCAATGAATCATTCTGAGGCAGTTGTTAATGATATGTTGAACACGGACAAGTCTTTAGTAAATGAAGAAAGTTTAACATCAGTAACAAGTATTGTCGGAATGATCGGTATGAATATGAGAATGACTGAATTATCCGCAGCAGTCGCAAGAGAACAACTTAAAAAGCTGACTGGCATACTCAAAAATGTCAGAGAACATGCTAAGTATTTTCCGGTTAAAGTTAGGCCGGGCTGTGAACATGCTTATTATAGATATGCTTTTGAGAATAATTATCCTACATGGGATATACAGCTTTTTGAAATGTTAAGCAAAAATAATATAGCTCAACTTTTTAAGGCTAAGCAGCACTACATTACCCCACTTTATAAAATGCCATTATTCCAATCATTAGGCTATCCGGATAATCTTTGTCCAGTTTGTGAAGAAGTTGAGGGGAACATAGTTTTAGCTTGGATGAAGGGGAGTGATATGTGATGCCTTTTCCTCATTTGAATGATGATGGTAGGCCTAGAAAATTTCAGACACCTGAAGATTTACAATTGGTAGTGAATAACTATTTTGCTTACTGCGATTCTCTTAACCCTGTAAATGATGAGGGAAGGGTTACTATCAATAAGCCTTATACGGTCACTGGGTTATGCGATTACATTGGGTTGCATAAGGATAATTGGCTAGAATACGGGAAACGAGATGGCTATACCGATATTGTCAAGAATGCCAAGCAGAAAGTGGAAACATTTACTGTCGAGATGGCCTCTATCAATAAGACTAATCCAATCATGGCCATATTTAATTTAAAGAACAATTTTGGGTATTCTGATAAGATTGACGTTACAACCAGTAATCAGCCCGAACAATTGAACGCTACTGATATTAGGAAGTTATTGAATGATAAGGGAAGAGAGAGATTATTGGAATTAAATGGAAATTTATAGAGCAAGGATATGAGTTTATATTATTTGGTAAAGAAAATGCTTTTACGACCCAAACAAAAAAGGACCATGCAACATCTTGCATAATTATTCATTCAACATTCATTATAACTAGTACATTATTGGTTAAAATGTCCACCGGTCATGGACTTTATTGCTAATAATACCAATGCATAAAAATCTTACAACACACGAACCCTGAACACCGCATGGCACTAAGGCTAAGCGATACAACATAATGACATTGTGAATAATCCTACTTTACGTAATGTTAGTTATGGGACCCAATCAAGCATGGACTATGTATGGTTATGCAGGCGGGGGGTGTGTTTGTCCTGTTTGTTTGGCAAGGTGGCGAATTAAGCCGCATAAAAATATTCAGTAGAACAAAAGGGGTTATTAACAATGCATTCTTACAAGGTAAACTTTATTTGTGGCGGTATTACTTATGAAATAAGAGGTAATAACAAAAGGAAGCGATACTATGCATATTAATTGGAATATTCTAATCATCAAAATTATTGTAGCCATAAGTACATTAGCTATTTTGGTAATATGGGTAGGCATAGAAAAGCTACTTGAAAGGCGAGATCTAAAAGAGTTAGAACGAGAATTAAAAAGGAGATTATAGTAATGGAAAAAGTAAAAAGAAATGCATTAGTTGTATTTGAAGGTCATGGAATAAAACATACTAGAATAACAGTGTTTATACCTGAGAAGTATTGCACCTTTAAACAAGAAATGCCAAACATGTTTTCTAATGGTAGTTCATATTTTTATGATTTTCCATTAATCGATATGGAAAAAATAATGAATGACGGTTTTGACAATGCAGTTGAATTTAAGTTAGGCGATGACTGCTATGGGAATTCATTACAAGTATTATCCAGTAAGGATAAATCAATTCATATTACGGTAAGTAAGCTTAACGATAACTGACATCTTTAAAAATTTTTTTTAAAAACAAAAAGACCATGTAAAGATGGATATATATACTTCCTTTGTATCTTTGCATGAATTAATGAAAAAATATTGCTGTAGCCTTACTACCACAAGCGATTGGGGCTATTTTTATATAGTTGGTTTTTTATCGTTTTTTCAATCTCAAATGAGTGGAAAAACCAACTAGGAAGTTGGTGCAATATGAGTGATAAAATATTAAAAAAAACCCAATATATTGATAAGGATACAGGTGTTATTCAAAAAGAAAATATTCAATTCATTGCCGCTGCTTTCCATGAAGAAAAAGGTTATCTGTTTTGGGCTAGGAAAAACTTTGCCAAATCTTTTGTAGATGTGGATTTCCCTAAAGCTATGACAATGAAGGAACGCGGGCAAATGGCAACACTTGCAAAAAAGATGTGGTCAACAACTAATATGTTGGGATATCGCGGTAATGGTGGAATAAAATCTTATGATGATGAACAAATAGGGTATATTATTGGACTGAAATCATACCAGGCTAAGAGCTTCATGAGAAAGATGATTAAAGTTGGAATGATAGCTAAGGTAACCGTTATGACCGAAGGGGAAAGGGTTACTCAATACTATATAAACCCAATCTATTTTTTTGGCTCAAATAGAATACCTCTTAATCTTTACCTGATATTCAAGACCCAACTTGACAAGGTTTTACCTAGTTGGGTTTTAGAAAAATATGCGCTCGCTAAAAACGGAAACTAAATTAATCTTAGCACAGGGATGGTTATTACCAATGCGAATTCGCTCCTCGCTTTCCTTGTGCTATTTATATTGAAGGAGCGAAGAAGGAGTAATAAAATGAAATTAAAAGCCTTATCCTTAAAAGATTTAGAGCAAGTCCGGCAATGGAGAAATTTACGACTTGAAATGTTAAGGACTCCATTTCCTTTGACCGAAGAACAGCAAGCAAAGTTTTATTCTGAGGTTATTTGTAATCGCCAATCAAATGCAAGGTATTGGGGAATATGGCCAAGTAAAAAAAGAACAACATATCCGGATACTTTTGAATACTGCCAATCAGTATTAATTGGCATGGCTGGACTGGAAAATATCCAATGGGAAAATAGACTTTGTGAAATAAGCTTACTGTTAACGCCGGGAGCCATGGACGAATATGGAACTAAATCATTGAGCCTATTGTTACATGAAGGCTTTATGAATATGAATCTAGAGAACATCTTCACAGAAGTTTACGAATGCAATCCTCATTTGAATTTTTGGATAAATATGGCCGGAGAATACAATACTTGTTTTGTTCGCCTGCCAAACCGTAAATATTATAACGGCGAATACTGGCCGAGTTATTACATCAATTTTAATAAGGAGGATTATCTAGAGCATGAAAATACTATTCTTGAGCCCACACAAACACTTGATTGAGTTTCTAGAATCGAATGGTGATGAGGTTGTCAATTCATTTGAACTGGTAACAGAGGAATTACTAGAGGACATTGACTTCATCATCAGCTATGCTTATCGGCGCAAGATTGAGAAGGAGATTCTGGATAGATTTAAGGGTAGAGCAATCAATCTGCACATATCCTATTTACCTTATAATCGGGGTGCAGACCCCAACTTATGGAGCTTTCTTGAGGACACACCAAAGGGAGTAACAATCCATTACCTAGATGGCAGTATTGACACTGGGGATATTATCGCCCAGGAGAAGATCACATATGACATTGAAACAGATACCTTGCGAACCACTTATAGGCGTCTATCAGAAACGATAGAGGCTCTTTTTTATCGATTGTGGCCGGACATCAGGGTTGGCGTGATCGATTCGATTCCTCAACTGACTTATCACAGGGTGGCAAATAAGGAACGATATGCACATCTGTTCCCAAGAGGCTGGGACACTCCTATTAAAGATGTTATCGGTAAAGGAAAATAAATTAAGGGAGCGATAAAACATGGAGAAGATGGTTAAATTTTTCGGTACTGCAATCTTAGGTATGGGAGTAATTTTTATTATACTTCCATTAGATACAATATTTGGGTATATCGCAGGTTTTATTATTAAAATCATGTTTGGCGGTGTAATTACGCAAGGTCTTAACTTGTTATTCAATACGCAAAGATTTTCTCCAAATGATATTCCATATGTATGTTCGGCATTAGCATTATTAAGTGCTTATCTAAAGACAACAGTTACTAATAAAATAAATTAAGGGAGCGATAAGCATGGCAAAAATTATACTTGATTTTGGCAGCGGAAACACCTGCCACAACGATTGGGATTATACCAAACGAATGATTGACGAACTTAAAGCAGTGGATACTGGCAAGCATGAGGTCATAATTAAGTGGCAACTTTTTAAAGAGGCTGGGGAAAACATCCCACTTGATAAATCGGTATTCGATTTAGCTTATGTTTATGCAAAAGAATTAGGTTATCAAACAACTTCCAGTGTTTTCGATAAAGAAAGCCTGGATTTTTTATTGCAGTTTGATGTGCCATTTGTAAAGATTGCCAACAATAGGGAATTGGATTGGCTGATTAGTGAGATACCGCGCAAGGTTCCTGTTTATGTCAGTTGCGGGAGTGCTGAACAGATTGGGAACTGGCACGAGTCCGTTAGATGGGGAATCATTAAACCCTTGCTGTGCGTTTCTAATTATCCTGCTAATATGGAAGATTACGAAGAAATAAAAAAATTTGGCTTATATGTTATATATGATAAATATGGCATTTCTGACCACACAACAAACTTTGGGCTGTGGTATCGTTATCAACCTGAAATCATTGAGTGGCATTTTGGACTCTCGGATTCCACTGGACTTGATGCCGGGCCTTTTATGAGAACTCCGGCTATATTGAAAGAGGTATTGTAATGAAAATGTTTCTAAGAGTATTATTCACCTTGGAAGTATTAACACTTTTGGCCTCGACAATTTTTATGTTTAGAGGGTTATATTTTCAATCAATATTCTTTTTAATTGTTTCTTGCACAGAAAGAATAGCACGTGAGATAAAGGAGAGAAAAAATGGATTGGTCAGATAAAACAGTATTAATAACTGGTGGTACAGGATCTATGGGCAGTGCATTTGCAAAATATCTTATCCAATATCAGCCTAAAAAGCTGATTATTTTTTCGCGCGGATGGCTTGCACAGAAGTCTATGCAGGATGAACTCGGAGATTTGCCTTTTGTTCGATATTTCATTGGTGATGTGAGGGATAAGGACAGGCTCATGAGGGCATTTAAAGATGTTGATATAGTAATACATGCGGCAGCACTTAAAGACTTGCCTACATGCGAGTACAACCCAGGAGAAGCATTATTCACGAACGTAATAGGCACACAGAATGTTATAGATGCATGTATAGATTGTGGAGTAAGTAAAAGCTTATTTATAAGCACTGATAAGAGCGTGGCACCATGCAATACCTATGGGGCGACAAAGGCATTAGCTGAAAGGTTGTGGTTGAATGCTAACAAAATCGCAGCAGATGATAATATTCGGTTTTCTGTTTGCAGATATGGGAACGTATGGAATAGCTCGGGTAGCGTGTTACCTATTTGGTTAAAAATGATCAAACAGGGAGCAGAATATCTTCCCGTTACAGATATAAATATGAGTCGTTTTATTTTCAAAATGGAAGACGTAATGCGCTTCGTGGAAGATAGTATTAAAAATATGCAGGGCGGAGAATTATATATTCCAAAATTGCCAAGTGCGCGTATTGTTGACATCTGTGAAGCCCTCAACATGTCTTATGAAATAATAGGGATAAGACCTGGTGAAAAAATTCATGAAGAGATGGAACTTGGATATGATAGCGGTTCGAATCCATGGTATTTATCAGTTGATGATCTAAGAAAAATGATACAAAATGTGATATAATATAACTGAGGCACAAGGAGTCATGACCTTGTTAAAACAGCTTTCCTGAGCTGGCCTCATCGTGTAAATCGGGACAATACGACAGGAGGTATTTTTGTTATGCGAATTTGCGGAATTTATAAGATCGAGAATGCGGTTAATGGGAAGGTCTATATCGGGCAAAGCATTGATATTAAGAAAAGATTTAGAGAACACAAACATCACTTTAGACTTAATAAACACGATAATAGTTACATGCAAAGATCTTGGGAAAAATATGGCGAAGAGGGATTTACCTTTGAAATAATTGAAGAGTGTCTAGAGGCTAAATTAAATAACAGAGAGATACACTATATAGAAAAACATAAAAATGTAACTGAATTATATAACCTAAAAGATGGCGGGTTAAATGGTGGCTCACCAAGTGAAGAGACAAGGAAAAAAATAAGCGAATCCAATATGGGCCATAAAATGTCTGAAGAAACAAAAGCAAAAATAGGTAAAGCAAACAAGGGTATGAAACGGTCCGATGAACAGAAAAATGCAATAAGCGAAACGCTAAAGGGCCACTGTGTTTATGAAGAAACTCGAAAGAAAATAAGCGATTCTAAGAAAGGCAAAAAAGGAAAAAAATTATATGAAGAACATAAGAAAAAACTTAGCATAGCAGATAAATGTAGGATTGTTTCAAGCGAAACTAGAAAGAAGTTAAGCGAATCACGCAAAGGGAAAGCAACTCGAACTGGACATGTAAATAATGAAGATCATAGAAGAAAAATAAGTGAAGCCAATAAGGGAAAAACTCGTTCAGAGGAAGATAGAAAAAAGTCAAGTGAATCGCATAAGGGGAAAGTCCATACAGAAGAAACGAAGATAAAAATGAGCGAATCTCATAAAGGGAAAAATACTTGGGCAACAGGTAGAAAACTTTCTGAGGAACATAAAAGAAAAATAAGCGAATCGTTATTAAGGAGAAAAGAAATTGGATAAAATTAAATTAGACCCTACTATATATACCAACAATATGGATGCTCTGAAAGTACGTTATCCAGATTTAGCATTGCTATTATCTCTGGTAGAAATTGGACCCAAATACCAATTGGCCAAGCAAGAAAACTGTCTACCGAACGTGATTCTTCCCGATGGTGCATTTTATTATCTTGGCAACATGATCCAATACTGTGAAGAACAATTTCGTGGCTTTGAATTATCTAATGTCAAAATTCCTGTCTTTAACGGTTTTGGCTTGGGTTACGAAGTTCTCTACTGGCTTCAATTCAAGGCCAAAGAACATCAAACCCAAGGAGTTATCATCTTCGAAAAAGATATCGAACTATTTCAATGTGCCATGAATGTTACAGATTTAACTCAGTTAATCAACAATCCCGGCATTCACTTCTTTGTTGGCGTACCTCTCGACCAACTATACACAAAACTTCGTGAGCACTATCAGAAGGAAATACAACAAATGCTGATGTGTGG